>Ga0308171_1000994_pt1 | contig 44687 bp, 44 predicted proteins | sample PhyGR1_FD_202135 | JGI IMG/M metagenome (GOLD analysis project Ga0308171, IMG submission 202135) | Phyllosphere microbial communities from UC Gill Tract Community Farm, Albany, California, United States - DLSLSG.R1 | ecosystem: Host-associated > Plants > Phyllosphere > Unclassified | place: USA... | reverse complement strand
CAATTTGCAATGTACGGACAAGCAAGACATGCTACTGCAGAAGATCTGATCTTATTACCTGCATCCTCAGTGATCGGGATCGATCCTACAACAGGATTGCCACCAAGCCCAACTTCGCAGACGATTCTTGGTGTTTCGATACCTTTAGCAGATCAATTGGTTTTGACCAAGACAGAAGCTGCAAAAGTGAAAACTGCTACAGACGCATATAACTTGCAGATTGCAAATATTGCCACTGCCTATGGATTAGCATTTGTCAATGCAAATGCAAAAATGACTGAACTTAATTCCACTTCAGGAATCCAGTGGGATGGTGTAAAATACACTGCGAAATTCGTAACAGGTGGAGCGTTTTCTCTTGATGGCGTTCATCCGCTAGGTCGTGGCTATGCGATTATCGCCAACGAGTTCTTGAAAGCGATTAATTCAAAGTACAAATCTAATCTTCCAATGGTAAATCCAAACTCTTATTCAGGAGTTAAGTTTCCTTAATTGAAGATCAATAATAACAAAAAAGCCGGCTCGTTCTTAGGAATGAGGCGGCTTTTTTGTGAGAAGTGGAATATTATTTCCGAGTTATAAAATTTTGATTATTTTTACACTATGCTTTCAAAAAGAGTCAAATACGCAATCAAGACTTTGCTTTTCTTAAACAGGAAAGACAATTCCTCATTATTTTCCGCTAAAAAGATATCGGAGAACGAACGTATTCCGCTCAAATTCCTGGAACAGATCCTTCGTGAACTGAAACAAAACAAGATCCTGAAAAGCGAAAGAGGCGCCGAAGGAGGTTACACTTTTATGAAAGATCCGGCCGACATCAAAGTTTTGGACGTCATCAGAATCGTGGACGGTCCTGTCGCGATGTTGCCTTGTGCTTCACTCAATTTCTATGAGAAATGCGCAGATTGCACAGACGAAGCGACTTGCAGCATCAGAAAATTATTGATCAACGTACGTGATAGCATGTTGCCGCTTTTGGACACGAGCATTGCAGATATGACAAGACTAGAAACGACTACTATTTAGATGTTTACAGACGAATATTTTATGAAAATGGCTTTCCAGGAAGCGGAATTGGCCTTGGAAAAAGATGAAGTCCCAATTGGTTGTGTCATTGTTTCTAATGATAGGGTCATTGCAAAATCACACAATCTTACAGAAACTCTAAACGACGTTACCGCGCATGCAGAAATGCAGGCCATCACTTCTGCAGCCAATTATCTTGGCGGGAAATACCTTCAGAATTGCACTTTATATGTAACTCTTGAACCTTGTGTGATGTGTGCAGGCGCGCTCAGCTGGTCTCAAGTCACGAAGGTGGTGATCGGTGCGAGAGATGAACAACGAGGTTTTATGAATAAAGGTTTATCGCTTCATCCAAAAACGGAGGTCGTGAGCGGAATTATGGAGAACGAATGTTCCCAGATCGTAAAAGATTTCTTTAAAAATAAAAGATAATTACAAATCCTTTCCCAGGAAATAAAGTCCCTTCAAAGTGTGAAGCCTGTCGCCGATATTAATTTTATCAGTCAAAGGTTTGTAAACGTGGCTCACACCACCGGTTGCGATGACAAAGCAATTATCATTCACCTCATCATTGATCCTGTCAATAAAACCTTCGACCATTCCGAGAAAACCGTAAACCATTCCGCTTTGCATACAGCTGATGGTGTCCAATCCAAGAACGGATTTCGGCTTCACCAATTCGATTTCCGGTAGTTGCGCCGTTCCTTGAATCAAACTGTTAAGAGAAGTCACAATTCCCGGAGCGATGATGACGCCTAATGTTTCGCCATTTTCATCCAGGCAGCTTGCAGTAAGCGCCGTCCCGAAATCAAGAATAATTTTCTTACTTCCTGGATAGAGATTATGAGCAGCTACAAGGTTCGCATAGATATCCGTTCCCATTTGTTTTGATTTGGGAATGACACCGGAAGGCGTGTTTCTATCAACAATGATTGGCACTTTGCTATGAATTTTCTTTATGCCACTCGCAACAACTTTTGTCAACTGGGGAACTACAGAACCGATAATGATCTTATCAATGTTCTCAACGTCGATTTTATAGGTCTGATATAACATCAAAATCTGAACATAAAGTTCGTCCGTAGTTTTATAAGGTTTTGTATTAATGACCCAAGAGATGTCACAATTGTCATCATCAAACAATCCGAAGCGGATATTGGTGTTGCCTATATTGATTACGATAGAATTCATAAATTTTGTATTATGTATCAAGTAAAATGTACAAAGTATCAAAAAGTCATTATACTTTGTACATTTTACAATTCTTATTTTACTTCCAGATAATTATCCTCAGGATTCACATCTGCCAAACGCTGACTGAAGTCAATTCCAATCGCTGATAACTGCGCTTTGGTGTAAGGAATTGTAAATGTATATTCCTGTTGTGTCCAAGCCCAATAAGGCAAAGTTTGGAATGGTCCGTAGATATCTTTCGATTTCCAGGTTCTGGTAAGACTTAATGGAATATTATAATTGACAACTTTCCTATCTTTCGTCAAAACACTGAAATCGATCGGCATTGGAACACCGCCTTTATTTACCAAAGTGATTGTGGTAGATTCCGGGTCGTACTTCACATTTTTAATCCCGTAATCGATAGTTTTGGTGGTGTTGATCCAATAATGCTGGAACCATTTCAGATCCATTCCGGTAATCTGTTGTGCAATGTGGATGAAGTCTCTTTCCGTCGGATGTTTCATTGCCCATTCGTCATAATATTTCAGCATAATTCTGTTAAGATTTTCCTCTCCAACGATATAACCCAGTTGCACCAAAAACATTTCACCTTTGATGTAACTTGCATAGGTGTAAGCGGTTCCGTTGTCGTGGTGATCTGCCAACCAAACTGCCGGCTCTTCTTTCCCGGACTTTGTAAAATTGACATAAGCACGGATCGCGTCTGCAAAAGGATTTGGTTTGGTCTCTTTGGGAGGGAACAACCTGTATGATACAAAATCCTCTGCATACTGCGTGAAACCTTCATCCATCCAAGGTCTCACACTTTCATTTGTTGCCAGCATCTGCTGAAACCAGGAGTGTGCGCCTTCGTGGAACATCAATCCGCTAAGACCTTCCAAACTTGTTGCTTCTCCCAAGATCATGGTACACATGCCATATTCCATACCACCGTCACCACCTTGGATGAAGGAATAGCTTGGCCATTTGTAACGTCCGAAAGTCGCATTCATCAACTGGTAATATTTGGTGATGTATGGTTTCATCTCTGACCAATATTTTGTCTTTTCAGATTTTTGATAAACTAAGAAAACCTTTGGCCCATCAAGAATAGGAAAACTTTCCACGGTGTAATCTCTATCTGCCGCCCAAGCAAAATCAAGGATGTTTTTGGCTGTCCATTTCCAGTTAACCTTGTTGGAGATATCTGCCTTTATTACAGAATTGCTGTCGTAGCCTTTCACTTCTGTTGGGTTCTCCAGATTTCCGCCGGCTCCGATAACATAATTTTTATCGATTTTGATATTCACTTCGTAATCGGAAAACGGGGCGTGGAATTCTCTTCCGATGTAATCGAAAGCTGCCCAGCCATCGTAATCGTATTCAGCAATTTTCGGGTACCATTGGCTCATTGTCATATCGACACCTTCACGGTTGTTTCGTCCGCTTCTTCTGATCTGCATTGGAATCACGGCGTCCCATTCCATTGTGAACGTGGTGGAAGAATTTGGTTTGATAGCTTCAGCCAAATAAACTTTCATTATTGTTCCCTGAATCTCGAATTTCAAATCTTTTCCGTTCTGCTTTATCCAGCGGATGTTCTGCGCGCCTTCTTCATTCTTAGGAATCTCGGACAATCTGGAAACTACTGTATTTCCAACTCTTTTTGCCAATCTGCTGTCCGCATTCACACCTTGACCCGTCACACGCTGATCCATCATAGAACCTGCTTTGAAAGCATTCCAATACAAATGAAAATAGGCAACTCTCAATTCGTCCGGAGAATTGTTTTGATATTGCAATGTCTGTTTCCCCTGGTAAGTGAAGTTGGCCGCATCCACATCAATATCCATTTTGTATTTTGCATATTGCTGGGAGTAAGCGTTTTGCTGTGCAAAAGAGAATAAAGAACAAAGCGTAAAGACTAAAGAGTAGGCAGTTTTTTTCATAGAAATATTTTTATCAACCTTTAGAGATTTGAAGCTCATAAAGGTTTTCTATTTTTAATTGTCTCAAAAATACTAAGTTTTTGTTGAATGGCAAGTTGTGTAAAGCCGAAGATTTTCATCTAAATAAAAATCTATCCATTAACTTTACTCAAAATTTTAGATGAAGTTTAATTTTATAAGTGAAAAAAGTGGAGTTTTTTACAACCTGATTGCGGAATATAATTATGAATTTAACGAAGATTACGAATCCAACGTATATGTTTTCAAAATATATGAAGCAGGAAAAGAAAATGAAGATTATTTTAGTTTAATATTAAAAGAAATGGATAGTAGTGATTTGAAAGTTGTAGACCTCTATCCCGATTCAAATAATTATTATCGAGGAAAAGGCATCTCCATAAATATCATATTAAAAGTAAAAGAATTATTAAAAAAAAGAATAATTTCGAGTAGTAATATAAATAAGACAGAACTATGCGAATTTAACTCCCCAGAGGCTATTGAAAAAGTTTGGGATAAACTTGTCAGTAAAGGATTTGCTAAATATTGCTTAACAAAAAACTTTTATTATTTAATTTAAATCAAATGAGTTACTATATAGAACAAGAATATGATTTCGTACATAGAACGAAAATAATATTAGAACAATATCAAAAATTACAACTTAGTGATAATGTTAAATATGAAATTACACTTTTAATAAATTGCTTTACTGGCTTACTGATTCTACCACAACAATATTGGTTTGATAATTTACCTGATTCAATTATTAATGAAAAAGAATGGGGAATAAAAACTGAATACATAAATACAATCTCAGGAAATAATAAAAGTGTAAAAGAGGTAGCTAGGCATTTACGTAATTCTGTTACACACTACAATTTTACAGTTTTTGATAATCAGAAAAAAGAAATTAAAAGTATAAAATTTAAGGATTATAATAAAAGTAAAGTTCTTACTTTTGAAGCAGAAATTCCCGTTAAAAATTTAAATGTTTTTTTAAATAAATTCTCTAATTGGTTTTTAGAAGAAATGAAAAAATAGCATTCCCGCAGCCCGACTTGAGCGGAAATCCTTTTTTGCGTGTACTCAAGTTCAACTTAATGGAAATCGTCAGCAAAAAAGATTGGGAGCGGAAGGCGGATTAAGCTGCCCAAATTATTCTAATTAATCCTAAAAACCGGATAAAGCCGATGCGTTTTCTCGTAATATTCGGAGTGTTTGTAAACCCAATCCAGCTGTGCTTCGCCGTCGTTTGCAAATTTCGGATTGATGGCTTTTTCCATTTCGAAAGCGGTTTTCAAAGCCTTGTTGTCTTTCAGAAGTTTACTCGCTGTATCTTCGAAAACGTAAGGCGAATAATATTCTTTCTGACCCAGCATCGCATCAAAGAAATTCCAGTTGAAATAAGAATCCACTGCTTCCGGCTCCAAAGTTTCTAAGAGAAATTTCACACCATCTTGATTCAATGGAACTAGGAAATCGCCAGCTCGGAACTTCTTTTTTCCAGAATCTTTGGTCACAAATGTGTCGTAATGCAGATAATGACCTTCGTAAGGATTGGGAACGGTTTTGAAATCTTTGATTCTATAACTTTCCACCGCAATCGCAGAATCCTGTTTTATCGGAATCACCTTTATCTGGTTAAGTTTCAGTAAATCAATCACTTTCCATTCGGATTGCGGGATGACGTAATATTTCGGGATTGTGACTTCTTTTGCCGGAACGTACGTGTTGTAATATTTCACTGGACTGGAAAACGGCGATTTCCTGTCGTACCAAAGTCTGGTTTTTCCGGAAACGTCGCTTGGTTTGTATTTTGCTTCAAAACCTTTGAAATCAATCGTTTCGTATTTGGTAGAATCTAGTTTCCAAGCCAAAGCATATCGGTTTCCGACTTTATATTGTTTCAGATTTTCAGCTCGTTTTTGCTGAATGGTCTTGTAGTTTTCATCGATATAATTAATGTTGTCGACCATGTAATCGTAAGTGACTTTCACACGGTCTTTGTACGGTTTCAACATATGGGTTTCCACAACCGTCCCGATGGTGTTGAAGAGCGTCGTGTAACCTGTCGCATATCTCGGAGAATCGATGAACGCTGGAAAACCGCCATCCGGAACATCGCCGTGAATGTTGACGTAAGGCACTGAAATCACACCTTTTTTCTCCATATTTTTAAGCAGCGTTTTCTGCATTTCGCCATTGAAATAATTGCCTAGAACATTTCCCAATCGTTCTTTATTGGTCGAAATATAAGTGAAAGTATATTGATAATCTGCGCCGTTACTGACGTGATTATCGATGAAAACATCAGGTTTCAGCCATTGAAAAATCTGCTGGAAACTTTTGGAGTTTTTTGAATCTGTTTTGATGAAATCGCGGTTCAAATCATAGTTTCGGGCATTTCCACGGAAACCATATTCTTCAGGACCATTTTGATTGGCTCTGGAAAATCGGCCTCTATTCATCATTCCGCTGATGTTGTAACTGGCGATTGCGGCGATTATTACATTCTTAGGTGCTTTGATTTTTCCGGTTGCCAAGTCTCTCATCAACATAATCGTCGCATCAATTCCGTCCGGTTCGCCTGGATGAATGCCGTTGTTCACGAACAAAACCGATTTTCCTTTTCTCGCTTCCTCGAAACTTTGTTTGGTCGGATTGAAAATCACCACATCGATTGGCGCGCCATTGTCATCTTCACCTTTTGTCTGAAAAGTAATGCTTTCAAATTCTTTATCGAGTTTTTGATAGTAATTTCTCATTTCGTCGAAAGTGACGGTTTGGTTGCCGTTGCCTTTTTCAAAAGGAGTTTGGAGAGATTGTGAGAAAGTGAAAGTTGAGATTATGATGAATAGAAATGGGAAATGTTTCATTTTTAAAGAATATTAGAACGAAGATAAATAATTAATATCTTTGAGAAAACCCATCAATGAAAACATTTTCTTTTGTCTTGATTCTCACATTTTTAATTAATTGCAAAAAGGAAAAAACTTTTGCAGATGATATTGTTTTGAGTTTTCCGAAAGACACCAAAATGAAAATTCAAGAATTCAATGAAGATATGGACGAATTTGGTGCAAATTTATTCTACATCGGAAAAGTATCGCAAAATATTGATGTAAAATATTTCAAAGGTTTTGGCCTTTCTCCTGAGCCTATTCAAAGACTTAATGAAAGTGATGAAGATTATGAAAAAAGAATTAATAAAACAAAAGATTCTACAAATACTTTAACAAAACAATTCTTTAAGATAGAAGGTATAAATACATTTATTAAAAAAAATGGAAGAATAAGCAATTCATTGACTAATGAAATTGTTGAAGAACCAATAATGGATCTTCCATTTGATTTACTTTCAAACAAAACCATTGAAATCATCGTAAGACAAAACGATACAATTCCACTTTATAAAAAAGCTATGGGTACAACGAAAATAAAATCATACAAAGCATTTCCTGTTTTTATTAAAAATATTTCTGAAAAGGTTTTAAAAATTCCAGCTACTACAAATTCTAGCAATACATTCTTATACACTTTTGATAATGAAGCCAAAGCTTTCTTTCTCACAAAAAACTATAGTTATTGGTTTTGCGGAACCGGAACAGATAATTATTCTTATTTTGAATTAAAACCAAATGAGATTCTAATATATGCTTATCCTTATTTCAAATCAGGAACAAAACAAAAAGCCAAAATGAAATTCTACAATGCTTCATCTAAAGAATTTGAAATTTCTATTGATGAAAAAATCATTAAAAATCAAAGAGATAAACGTTATGAATAAAAAAAATCCACAGAAAATTCTGTGGATTCTACATTTAGTTAAATTAATGATAATTAGTCATTCAGCTTCAAAACAGCCATAAACGCTGACTGCGGAACTTCTACTCTACCAATCTGCTTCATCTTTTTCTTACCTTCTTTTTGTTTCTCAAGAAGTTTACGTTTTCTGGAAATATCTCCACCGTAACATTTTGCGGTAACGTCCTTTCTCAAAGCTTTGATGGTTTCTCTCGCGATAACTTTCGCTCCCAAAGCCGCCTGAACAGCAATGTCAAACTGTTGTCTCGGAATCAATTCGCGTAATTTTTCACACATTCTTTTTCCGATGTAGAACGCATTGCTATCGTGAATCAAGGAAGATAAGGCATCCACCATATCACCATTGATTAAAATATCCATTTTCACCAATTTCGAAGCACGCATCCCAATTGGTGAATAATCGAAGGAAGCGTAACCTTTTGAAATAGATTTCAGTCTGTCATAAAAATCGAAAACAACTTCTGCCAATGGCATATTGAAAGTCAATTCTACTCTGTCTGCCGTCAAGTAACTTTGGTTGACGATCTCGCCTCTCTTCTCAATACAAAGCGTCATTACGCCTCCAACGAAATCAGATTTTGTAATGATAGAAGCTTTGATATAAGGTTCTTCCACTCTATCCAAAAGATTCGGGTCGATCATTTCGGATGGGTTGTTAATTAAAATCGGTGTGTCAGGTTCTTTTTTAGAATAACCATGGTACGAAACGTTGGGAACCGTCGTGATCACATCCATATTGAACTCGCGGTCGAGACGCTCCTGAACGATTTCCATGTGCAACATTCCCAAGAATCCGCAACGGAAACCAAAACCAAGTGCCGCAGAACTTTCTGGCTCGAAAACCAAAGAAGCATCATTTAATCTTAATTTTTCTAATGAGAATCTCAATTCCTCAAAATCCTCAGATTCAATTGGATAGATCCCGGCAAAAACCATTGGCTTTACTTCTTCGAAACCGTCGATGGCTTCTAATGCCGGATTTACGAAAGAGGTAATCGTATCACCCACTTTTACTTCACGGGCATCTTTGATACCGGAAATGATGTAACCTACGTCGCCACATTCGATGGTTTTCTTTGGAAGCTGTTTTAACTTCAAAGTTCCAACTTCGTCTGCGCCGTATTCTTTTCCTGTAGCGAAGAATTTGATCTTTTCATTTTTAGAAATACTTCCGTTCACAACTTTGAAATAAGCCTCAATTCCTCTAAAAGGATTGTAAACTGAATCAAAGATCAAAGCTTGAAGTGGTGCTTTCGGATCTCCAACTGGAGGCGGCACTCTTTTTACAATTTGCTCTAACAAATCGTGAACGCCTTCACCCGTTTTTCCTGAAACCCTAAGAACATCTTCGTATTTACAACCTAGAAGTCCCATGATCTCGTCGGTCACTTCTTCTGGGTTTGCAGATGGAAGATCAATCTTATTAAGGATTGGAATGATTTCCAAATCGTTTTCTAACGCCAAATACAAATTACTGATAGTTTGTGCCTGAATACTTTGTGCTGCATCAACAATCAAAAGTGCACCTTCACAAGCCGCGATAGAACGGGAAACTTCGTAAGAGAAATCCACGTGTCCTGGCGTATCGATAAGGTTTAAAATATATTTTTCGCCATTCAGCTCGTAATCCATTTGGATCGCGTGAGACTTGATGGTGATACCGCGCTCTTTTTCCAGATCCATATCATCCAAGGTTTGCGACTGCAATTCCCTTTGGGTTACGGTATTGGTATATTCTAAAAGACGATCTGCCAATGTACTTTTACCGTGGTCGATATGTGCAATGATGCAGAAGTTCCTGATGTTTTTCATTTAAAATTCTTGTAATTTGCAAAAATACACTATTTATTGATAGTCCGAAACTTGGAATGATGGATTGTTCTAAAGTTTTTGAAAATCCAGATCAATCTTTAATATATTAAGAAGAAAAACGTTAATCTTTCATAAAAAAAAGCTATTGCAGAAAAAAGTTTTATTTTTGCAAATTAATTACAATCAAGTGACAGATTTATTCTGGCGGGAATTATGAAGAAATATATCAGTTTATTAGTGTTGTCTGTGATTTTGCTGTCTTGCAAAACAGAAATGGATCAGGCTATGAAGAGTGCCGACAAAGATTTTATCTTGAAGGTTGCCAATGAAAAATTCGCAAAGAAAAAATGGTCCGATGCCTTGGCATTGTATGATAGATTACCAAACCTGGTAGCAGGAACTGATGAGTTGCCGAATGTCGGATTCAACACCGCTTTCGCAAATTATTATGATAAGAACTACAGATTGGCAGGTAATCAATTCAAAAATTTTGCATTCGCGTTTCCTCAAGACCCTAGAAAAGAGGAGGCTGCGTATATGTCTGCCCTTTGCTATTACGAAGGTTCTCTACAATACAATCTTGACCAAAGCAATACCGAATCTGCCATTACAGAATTACAGAATTTCTTGAATGAATATCCAGACTCTGAGCGTTCCAAAAACATCACTCAACTTGTAGATGAGTTGACGTACAAATTGGAATTCAAAGCGTTTGAGAATGCTAAGCAATATTATAAAATGGGTGAGTACAAAGCTGCTGCGGTAACTTTTGAAAACGTTTTGGAAGATTTTCCGGCAACCAAGTTGAGACCAAAGATCTATGATATCATTTTGAAATCCAAATATGAATTGGCCGTCAATTCTATCTATGATTTGAAGAAAGAAAGATTGGACAACGCTGCTGCCTACGCAAGAAGAGTTTCTGCAGAACTTCCAAATTCCGAATATTCCAAAACAGCAGATGACCTTGGTGCAAAGCTGGAAGCTGAAAAAGCTAAATTTGCCATTATACAAGCAGATGTAGAAAAAAGAAAAGCAGAATACGAAGCGAAAGTTAAAAATGCCGAAGCCAAAGAAGGCGAGAAAAAAGAATTGGCGCAGGAAAAAAACCAGGCAAAAATGGAAAACTCCGCAGAACAGGCCAGAAGAGACAGCGCAAAGATCAGTTCACCAGAACCACAAGCTACTTTCAAGTTTAAAAGATAATTAGTATATTTGCAACCCTAAACAATTCGTCCAATGAGCCTTAAAGATACAAAAGCAGAAGTAAGCACGATCACTTACGACAAAGATAAGATTGAAGAAAAAGTAGCCAGCATCTACGAAGCTATCGTGATCATGGGAAAAAGAGCAGAACAGATCAACGGTGAGATCCGTACAGAACTTCACGGAAAACTAGATGAATTTGCTGTTCACAACTCTACTTTGGAAGAAGTTTTCGAAAACAGAGAACAGATCGAGATCTCCAAGCATTACGAAAAAATGCCAAAACCGACCTCTATCGCTATCAGAGAATGGTTGGATGATGAGATCTACCACAGAAAAACTGAAGAAAAAAACTAATCCTCGGATTTAAAAATACAAAAACCGTCTTGCTAAAGTATTCCTTTATGAGACGGTTTTTTTGTTATCAAAATTATTAATACTTTCGTTAATAAAAACCAAAGCAAAATGAGCTTACAAGGCAAAAAGATCATCCTTGGAATCACAGGTGGGATCGCTGCTTACAAAATGAATTACCTCGTTCGGGATCTCATAAAATCTGGTGCAGAAGTGAAAATTGTTATGACGAGATCCGCAGAAAATTTTGTGTCGCCGCTTACGCTTTCAACACTTTCTAAAAACAAGGTCTTCACTGATTTTTATGATGAAAACAAAACCTGGAACAACCACGTTGAGTTAGCACTTTGGGCAGATTTAATACTCATTGCGCCTTGTACAGCAAACACTTTAGCAAAAATCACCAACGGCCTTTGTGACAATTTTCTGATGGCAGTTTATATGTCCGCAAAGTGTCCCGTGATCATTGCACCAGCTATGGATCTTGATATGTACGTTCATCCAACGGTTAAAAGAAATCTACAAACCGCCGAAAGTTTTGGTCACAAGATCATTCCTGCAGAATTTGGAGAATTGGCGAGTGGACTTTCCGGACAAGGAAGATTGGCTGAACCCGCAACCATTCTCTCAGTTTTGGAAGAGCAATTTTCTGAAGTTGACCAGACATTTGCAGGGAAAAAATTCCTGATTACGGCTGGACCAACTTATGAAAATATCGACCCTGTAAGATTCATCGGAAATCATTCTTCCGGAAAAATGGGATTCGATCTCGCAAAAGAAGCCGCCAAACGTGGCGCAGAAGTAATATTAATTTCTGGACCATCTACTCAAAACGTTGATGACAAAAACATTACACTTCACAGAGTCACTTCCGCTCAAGAAATGTTTGATGAAGTTTTCAAATATTATGAGACTGTGGATGTCGCCATCATGAGTGCCGCCGTTGCAGATTACACGCCAAAAGTGAAAGCCACAGAAAAGATCAAGAAAAACGAAAACGAACTGACGATAGAATTGATCAAAAACAAAGACATCCTCAGAACAATGGGTGAGAAAAAGTCAAAACAGTTTTTGGTAGGATTTGCCTTGGAAACTCAGAATGAAGAGGAAAATGCGAAAGGAAAATTAGTCAAGAAAAATCTGGACATGATCATCCTCAATTCACTTCGGGATGAAGGTGCCGGATTTGCAAACGCCACCAACAAGATCAAGATCTTCACACCAACGGAAGAACAATCCTTTTCATTAAAATCAAAAGAAGATGTTGCAAAGGATATCCTGAACTTTATTAAGCAGAAATTGTAAGAAAACCAAGACTTTTACGTTATCACTCTATCCTTGTTTTAGATTATTTTCTTTGACAAAGATTGCTTATTTTTACAAACATTTTTATTTGGATGAAAAAACTACTTTATATAATCTGCACTTTATTTTTCGCTCAAACTGCCTATTCACAGGAGCTTTTGGCCAATGTGCAGATCAACTCACAACAGATTGCAGGAAGTAACACACAGGTTTTCCGAACATTGGAAAAATCTTTGCGAGACTTCATCAATAATACCAGCTGGACAGGCAAAAAACTTCAGAACTTCGAAAAGATCAAATGCAACTTTGCCATTGTAGTATCAGAACGTCCCAGCAATAACAGCTTCAAAGGAACAATGGTCGTTCAGGCAACGCGTCCGGTTTTCAACTCGCAATATGAATCGCCTTTGATGAACATCAATGACACCAGCTTTTCTTTTGAATACAACGAAAACGAAAATTTGATCTTCAATGAGAGACAATTCTCTGGGAAAAACCTTACCGATGTCATCAGTTTCTACATCTATTTGATTCTTGGCTACGACGGTGACAGTTTTCAACTCAAAGGCGGACAACCATGGTTTGACAAAGCTTTCAAAATTGCTCAAAACTCTCAAAATCAAAACTATGAGGGCTGGAACCAAATAGAAAGTCAAAGAAATAGAGGTTCTTTGATCTCTGGTCTACAAAACGAGAACACTTCTACTTTGAGAACCGTTTATTACAGCTACCACCGCGCAGGTCTTGACAATCTCGCCAAACCCGACCAAGGTCCAGCGAAAAAAACCATCGCAGAATCATTGTTACAACTCAAGTTTTACGAGAATAACTTCCAGATGAACTATGCCTTCGGTGTGTTTATCGAAAGTAAAAGTACAGAGATCTACAACATCTTCAATACCGGGAACAATGCATCCGTCAATATCAGCGAGCTGAAAACGTTGATGAGTACCTTGTCTCCGAAAGACATTGATACCAAGTGGAGTAACTGGAAATAAACAAATTTTAAGTTTAATTTTTGGGTAACTTTCCGCCTTCCGTTCCCAAACCTAACGAAGTGGTTCGACGGAGTCAATCTTTTTTGCAGACTATTTTCAGTTCATAAAAATTTTATACAACGCCAAAAAGGATTTCCGTTCAAACCTAGCAAAGCGGTTCGATGATTCAAATTTAAAAATATAAAATCTATCATCAAGTCGGGCTGCAGGTTTCAATACAAAATCAATGTTAAGTCATAATTTAGTTATTAAAAAAATACTTTCGTGCTTTCAAGAATTTTCATTCAGAATTTTGCGTTAATTGACAAGCTTGAGATCGACCTCAAGAAAGGTCTTCAGGTCATCACAGGAGAAACCGGTGCGGGAAAATCCATCATTCTTGGCGCGCTCCGTCTCATAATGGGCGAAAGAGCCGATGTAAAATCCTTCGCAAAATCCGATGTCAAAAGCATCGTAGAAACCGAGTTCCAAATCAGCGAGAATTTCAAAGATTTTTTTGAAGAAAAAGATTTGGATTTTGAAACGCAAACCATCATTCGAAGAGAGATTTCTTCTGGTGGAAAGTCGAGAGCTTTCATCAATGATGTTCCTGTGACATTGGATGTTTTGAAGGAATTATCTTCTAGATTGATCGACATCCATTCCCAATTCGAAACTTCTGACCTTTTCTCCGAGCAATTCCAGTTTGGAATTTTGGACGGATTGGCAAAAAATAAAAGTTTGTTGTCTGATTACCAAAAGCATTACATCGGTTATCAAACAACTAAAAGAGAAATCGAACAACTGAGATCGGCTCTCGCAGAAAATAACAAAGAATCCGATTACAAAACTTTCCTGCTTGCTGAATTAGAAGAAATACAATTGGACGATCTGGATTTTGAAGAGATCCAGAATCAACTCAATACGCAGGAAAATGCAGGACAGATCAGTGAATATCTTTCAGAGATCCTTTCAAAACTGAATCAAGAAGATTTCGGAATCGTATCTGGACTTTTCGAAGTTAAAAATAAAATAGCCAAACTTTCTGAGCTTTCTTCGGAATATCAAGACCTCAGCGAACGTTTGGAAACGTCTTATCTGGAGCTGAAAGACATCAATATTGAAATCGAAAATAAGGCGGAAAGTCTGGAAATGGACCCCGAACTTTTACAAGCTCTCTTGACGACTGTCAACCGATTGAACTCGCTTTTCTTGAAACATCAGGTGAACGACATCGATGGACTTTTGGCAATTCGAGAAGAATTATCAGCCAGTCAAAATTCTTTGGAAACGATTGAAAATCAAATTGAAAAAAAAGAAAAAAACCTTAAACTGATTGAAAAAGAACTTCAAACTTTCAGTCAAAAATTATCCGAAAATAGAAAGAAATTTTCTGGAAATCTGGAAAATCAAGCCAAAGAAATCTTCTCAAAACTTGGACTTGAAAAAGCCATTTTAAAACTTGACCTGACAGATTCTTCGGCTTATAATCTTCATGGGAAAAATAACATCCAAATCCTTTTCCAAGCGAATTCTGGTTTTCCTTTGAAACCAATTCAAAGCGCTGTTTCTGGTGGAGAACGTTCCCGAGTGATGTTGGCTATCAAAAAAATAATGGCGGAGAATAATGACCTGCCTACATTGATCCTAGACGAAATCGACACAGGTGTTTCCGGACGGATTGCAGAAGAAATGGGAAAACTGATGCAGGAAATGGCGCAAGACCTTCAACTCATCGTGATCACGCACCTCGCACAAGTTGCGGCCAAAGGCAATGAGAATTACAAAGTGGTGAAATTCGATGAAAACGGAATCACCAAAACGACAATCGTCAAACTTTCCAACGACGAAAAATTGAACGAAATTGCACAGTTGATCTCCGGTTCTAAGATTACGGAAGCAGCGATTTCCCAAGCTAAGGAACTGATCGGGTAAAGGAAAGTCTTCTATTTTGATTAATTGATACTACTCAAAAGTTTTTCTGTATCCGCATAATCTTCTCCGGATTTCTTGGCAAGCTCGATGGATTTTTGCGCCCATGATTTTGCCTCGGTTTTATTGCCTAATTTGTTGTAAAGATTTGCCAACGTATCCATATTGGCGTAGTTGCCGTCTTTTTTCACAGATTCCTGAGCCCAAAGAAGGGCTGTTTCCAATGATGATCTGGTATTGACATTTTCGAAGAAATTCCATGCTGCAGAATTGAGGCTGTTGGAAGAAGCTGCGGAATAATCCTTGTAGATTTCCAGCATCAGTTTTTCATAAGTAGGAATATCCTTATTTCTAAAGGCATTGCCCGCTTTTTGAGATAAAACATACTTTTTAGCCTCTTCCTTCCCAACGACTTTTTCAGCTTCTGTCAGAAAATATGCGTCGTTGAATGATTTTGTTTCTTTGTTATAAGCTTTGTTTGAAATTGCTTTTAACTTCAAATTATTATTGATCTTGTCGTAGGTAGGCTGCGTAACAATTGAGACAACGTTATCTTTCTGAGCTATTGATAGCCTGCAACAAAAGGTTGACATCATCCTTGTCCAAACTAATCTTATCAGTAAAATATCTATCTAAAACCCTTGCGGTAAAATCCGGTTCTGTGTAAACTGTAAGATTCGCCAAATTCTTAAGGAATTCAGGATTTTTCTCTCCTTCCTCAAATTGCTTTTTCAGTGCGCCGATTCTTCTTGTTGGATCCTCTGCATCTTTCGCAAATTGCAGAAAATCCTTTTCCTCTACATAGCCCAAAGTTCTGTGGACCACTTCGCCATCACCATTGATGAAAAGATAGGTAGGATAAGCATTCACCTTGAATTTCTTGGCCAATTCTATACCTTCGCCTTTTTCCATATCGATCTTTGCATTCACAAAATGACCGTTGTAAAGATCACCGACAGATTTCTGCGTGAAGATATTTTTTGCCATCAATTTGCAGGGTCCACACCAGCTGGTGTAAGCATCCAGGAATATCAGTTTGTTTTCTTTTTTAGCTTTGGCCAGGATACTCTTAAAATCAGAGTTTTCAAAAGCAATGCCTTGTGAAAAATAAAATAGTGAGGAAAGTAGGAAGAAAGTAGATAGCAGTTTTTTCATACTACTAATTTATAAAATAATTTAATACAAATACTACTTATTAAGATCAAGAAGAGGGTCGATGTATTGTCTATCGTTGCTCAATCTTGGCACTTTGTTCTGTCCGCCTAGCTTGCCGCGGCTTGCCATCCATTCATAAAAAAGATTAGGTTTTGCAGAGTGCACGATCGGGCATCTCAGTGTAATATCATTGTATCTTTTTGCCTCATAATCGGAGTTTAAAGTTTTGAGAGACCTGTCGAAAACCTCAGTGAATTCTTCCAAACTCTTTGGCTCTCTGGTAAACTCGAAAATCCACTCATGGCAACCTTTTGTCTGATTGGTCATAAAAACCGGAGCACCCGTGTAATCCGAAATGCTGGCATCCAGATGGTCACAAGCTATTTTAAGCGCTGTTTCCACATTATCTATCATCAATTCTTCCCCGAAAGCATTGATGTAATGTTTGGTACGTCCAGAGATTTTGACCCTGTAAGGTGAGACCGAAGTGAACTTAACAGTATCGCCTATCAAGTATCGCCAAAGTCCACCATTGGTCGTGATCACAACCGCATAATTCTTATTGATTTCTACTTCCTGGATCGGAATAGCTTCGCGATTGCCTTCGTAATATTGGTCCATCGGAATGAATTCGTAGAAAATCCCGTAATCCAACATTAGCAACATCTCATCGCTTCCTGCCTGATCCTGGATTGCAAAAAAACCTTCGGACGCATTGTAGATCTCGTAATAACGAATGTCTTTTCCAAAGATCTCCCTGTATTGATTTTTATACGGTTTGAAGCTGATTCCTCCGTGAAAAAACACCTCAAGATTGGGCCAAAGTTCTGAAATAGAATCTTTTCCTGTTTCCTGTAAAGTTCTTTGAAGTAAGACCATCATCCAGCTAGGAACGCCAGTAAGACTACCAACATCCTCATTCTTCACCTCTCCGATAATTGCTTTCATCTTGCTTTCCCACTCGGACATCAAAGATGTTTTTTTGCTTGGCGTATTGATGATCTCTACCCAGAAAGGTAGATTCTCTATCAATATTGCCGAAAGGTCTCCAAACTTTGTATTGAAATCCTGGTACATCTCCGCACTTCCACCCAAACGAAGATTTTTGTGCTGAAATAATTCGCTCTCCGGATGGTTGTTAACATAGATGGAAATCAGGTCTTTTCCTGCTTTGTAATGGCAATCTTCCAGACTTTCTGCTGTGATCGGAATGTACTTACTCTTGGCATTGGTAGTTCCAGAAGATTTGGCAAATTGCTTGATGACACCTGGCCAGAAGACATCTTTCTGTCCCTGACGCGCCTTCTCAATGTAAGGTTCGAAGTCTTCATAACAGACAATCGGTACTTTCTTCCTGAAATCTTTATAATTGGAGATGGAGCTGAAACCGTACTTCATCCCATACTCTGTTTCCTCTGCATTGAAGAGCTGAGAGAAGAGCAAACCTTCCTGCGTCTCCACAGGATTTTGTTTGAAATGCTCGATCTGATCTATCCTTTGACGGATAAACCAATTGACGACGGTATTGAAAAGTGCTTTGGTTGCCATTCTTCACAAATATAACAATTTTTGTGAATGGAAAATGTTTTGAGTTTATTTTAAAAAAATCTTATGCTTTCTTACTATTATTCTGGTGAAGAATCATCATACAGCTGGATGGATTCTTGCAAAGTTTGTTTTATTTTCTCTGCGAGACTTTTGGACTCTTATTTTGTCCTACTGATTCGCTACCAGTTGTTTGGTGAGTTCTTTGAGCTCTTTGTAAGGAATATTGGCTAAAGAATCTTTTAAATTGGTCTGGGATGCTGTTACTTTTCTCAGATTATTGAGTGGGTGCGTCTCGGGAAGAATGGTTTGAGCATCGGGGGTGTAGGCAAGCAGATCGTTGGGTTCACAATTGAGGACTCTGCAAAGCAACTCGATGTGGTCTAAACGGAAGACACGGGTCTTGCTGCTGAGAATGTTATGGGCTGTTGCGCGGGAAATGCCGGCTTTTACGAGATAGGTGTATGGTCTTTCTATTCCGCGGGCTTCGAAGATAGGTTTGAGGTTAAGATTTAGCATTGTGTGTTTTTGTTAAAGATAGTAAGATTGTTTTATATGGTGTGCTTTGTTTTAGTTTTTGGAATTACATTGTGGGAAATTAAAATAATAGTGATGAAAGCTAAAACTAAATTGATGTAATGGAAAATTATATCAACATTATGTAAAATAAAATTGATATAAGTGATAATAGAGTTAAGGGAATGGAAAATGTTTATGAGGGAATAGAAAACAAAATCGTAATAAATGAAAACTAAGTCGCTACAATGTAAAATAGACATAAGGTAAATGAAAAAGCAGTAACACATTGTGATACTGCTGTTATTTTATTATAAAACACGGATTGCAAATCTGCGCTAACGGGTGTTTAAAAATAAAAAAAGAGGCTGCTTAACACAACCTCTTAAAATATTACTTCTGGTTTAGAGTATAATCAATCCTTTTTTCTATAAGTTCACTAAAGGAATTTTTCGTTTTTTTATAATATACTTCTTTCCCATTTTCTTCTGTTTTATCTTCATAATATGCATAGATGGGAGGGTTTTCATTTTCATTTAAAAAGAAAAATTGACATTGGTTATTTCCATATTCTTCAAATACAAAAAAGGGATTCAAATGTAAATTAACTTCATTCATACTTTCCTTTAAATTAATCTGCATTAAGTCTAAGTAATTAAAACCTCTTTCCCAACTGTCTAAAAGACTGTCTCCATTTCCTGCTAAAAATAAAAATTCTTTGTAGACTATTGGTAATTTTATATTTAATTCTTGTTCTAATTTATTTATTTCCTGTTCTGATACTCCTACTTTAGATATTTTAGGATTCTCATTATAAAAATTTTCTAATTTTTTTAAATATTTTATTTCCATAATTATTTTTTATAAGGATTTTCTACTATGTATTTTGGATACAATTTATTCAAGTTTTCAGTCTTTTTTGCGCCACTACTATAAATATCAATTTTGGTATTATACTTTGCTTCAAAAGTTTTCATTTGTCCTTGACAAACATCGCACGGGTCTAATATAGTTTGAAGCTCAATTTCAATTTTCAAATCATTTGCGGATTTTGCACCTAATTGACTCATCACTTCTTTTAAATGAATATCTTCAAACTCTCTAAAGATTTTACTTTCGGTGTCCAAAAATCTATTTACCTCTTCTCCATTAATAACTTCTGCAAAATGAGATTTTAACTCTCCACTTCTTAAATTAGGTGATTTAACAAAACCAAACTTATCCAATTGACTTATATTTTTATTAGCGTATGCTTTTAAATCTAATGAGACTGTTTTTCCTTTAAAAGAGACTTTAAACTTTGCAAAAGCAATATTTTTATTATACAGTTTACTCTGCACCAGCAACTGCTCTTCCTTAGAAAGCCCCGATGTCGCGGATTTGCAATTCGTGACTTTGCGTTATTATCCCATGAAAACAACTTCAATGTCCAAAGCACTATCCAAATCTGCATAATTTCTTGCGGAACTAAAATAGTAGTTTTCTTGTTCTGTTACTACTCTTTCTTGAATTGGATTTTGATGAATGTAATTTATTTTTTCTCTTATCCATTGGTTAGAAAAAACTTCTTCTGCATGGTAGCCATCCTGCCATACTTTGTAGGTTTGGGGTCTGGCAAGATGTTCGCAAGATTTTTTAAAATAATCTATTAACCATTCTCTCCGACTTTCGGGCTCTTCTAAGATGGTTTGTATAATTTTCTTTGAAGTGAATTTTTTGAAGTCTCTCATTATTTCTGCTAATGAAAATGTGGAATCTGATCTGCAGAATAAATGCAGATGGCTATGCATTAAACAATATGCAAAGATTGTAAGTCCTTTGTTTTCCTGACAATGTTTCAAAGCGTTTATGATAACATATTTTTGATTGAGCCTTGTGAAAACATCGACCCAGCCGACTGTTGTGATTGTTATGAAATATGCTTTTTCTATTTCTGTTGCTTTGTATTTTGTTGACATTATTTGTGTTTTTATTTGCTTTAAATATAGAAATGAAAAAGCAATGATTAGTTTATTGCTTAACTTTTTATTGTTGTGAAGAGCACGGATTGCAAATCCGCGCTATCGGGTGCAAACCCGCGCTATCGGGTGCAAACCCGCGCTATCGGGATGGCGTGAATTTGTAATCCCTGACTGTATCGCACATCAATTCTCGAAAATATTAAAAAAAAAAGCAGTAACAAACTATCCTACTTTATTTCTAATTATATCCCCGCACAATTCCTTAAAATAAGAAATTGAAGGTCATTTTTTGGTTGTATAAGATGCGTATAAAGCTCTTTGAAGTTAGGTCATTGATTTTTATCTCTGCCATCTTTTACTCTAACTTATGAAGGTCAGCAATAAAAATATGACATAAAAAAACCGCCTCGTAGAAAACGAGGCGGTTCAGTATTATTTTTACAGGTAATGATTACTCTGCAGAAGTTTCTTCGGTAGTAGCTTCTGCTCCTCCTTCAGTTACTTCTTCTTCATCCTCATCATCAGCTCCTGCAGCAGCATTTTTACTAGCATTTCTAGACATTTTAACAGCAACTACTACTGCATTGTCTGGGTGCATGAATGTATATTTGTCATTTTTAAGACTTTCTACATAGAACTTGTTACCAATCTTAAGGGAAGTAATATCTACTACGATCTCGTCTGGCAAGTTAGCTGGGATAGCTTTAACTTTTAGTTTTCTGTAAGTTTGTCTAAGAACACCACCGGCAACCACACCTTTGGAACGACCTGTCACTCTTACTGGAACCTCCATCACTACTGGCTTATCGTCAGATAATCTGTAGAAGTCTGCGTGAATGATCTTGTCTGTAATTGGGTGGAACTGAATATCTTGAAGAACTGCAGGAATTACCTGTCCGTCAACTTCAATAGATACCGTGTGTGCTTCGGGAGTATATACCAAACCTTTGAACGCTTTCTCCAATGCAGAGAAGTTCAATGGCTCGCCACCTCCGTAAACAACACAAGGAACTAATTCAGCATCACGTAAAGCTTTAGTAGACTTTTTGCCCACGCTTTCTCTTTTTGTACCTTGAATTGTAATTGATTTCATTTTGTATAAAATTATTTTAAGGGTGCAAAGGTATTAATTTTTTTTAAATAATGAACTTATCACTGATGGATTTGTGCTCGTGTACCATTTTCATCACATCAGCAAACAGATCCGCGCAAGAAAGTACTTTTATTTTTGAAGACAAACCTGCTTTCACTGGGATTGAATCTGTCACGATCACTTCTAATAACTGAGAATTCTCGATGTTATCATAGGCCTTACCAGAAAGTACACCGTGTGTTGCCATCGCTCTTACAGAACTGGCTCCCTTTTCCATCAAGATGTCCGCAGCTTTGCAAAGCGTACCAGCTGTATCGATCATATCATCGATCAGGATCACGTTCTTATCTTTTACATCACCGATCAAGAACATCTCTTCTATCACATTGGCTTTTTTTCTCTCCTTGTAAGCAATTACAACATCGGCTCCCAAATGTCCAGCATAATTCTTCGCTCTTTTTGCACCTCCCATATCTGGTGAAGCAATTGTAAGATTCTCCAAATTAAGATTTCTGATGTAATCCACAAAAATGGTCGAAGCATAAAGGTGATCAACAGGAATCTCAAAGAATCCTTGGATCTGATCGGCGTGGAGATCCATTGTCATAATTCTGGTTGCTCCGGCGGCAGTCAAAAGATTGGCAACCAGTTTTGCGCCTATTGGTGCTCTCGGTTTATCCTTTCTGTCTTGTCTTGCCAAACCGTAGTAAGGAATAACGACTGTGATATTTTTGGCAGACGCTCTTTTCGCAGCATCTATCATTAATAATAACTCCAGAAGGTTGTCTGCTGGTGGGAAAGTAGATGCAATAAGGAAAACTCTGGCTCCTCTTACAGACTGCTCCAACACAGGCTCGAATTCTCCGTCGCTGAAATGTTGAAAATTAATGATTCCAAGTGTTTGCCCGTAACTTTTGGCAATCTTTTCTGCCAACTCATGGCTGGTCCTTGTTGAAAATAGATAACTGGCTTGATGATCTGACATTCTTTCTTTACTTTTTTGCAAATTTAAAAAATATTAAAAACTATAAAGACTGATTTCATTCATAGTTATAAAAAAAACCAAAATATTTCTATTTTGGTTTTTGTATTCTTAACAATATTCGTCGAAAGCAGCCTGAAGATTCGCAGCAATTGCGCCTGCAGGATTTCCTTCGATGTGGTGTCTCTCTAGCATGTGCACCAACTCGCCATCCTTGAAAAGTGCTACACACGGTGAACTTGGAGGAAACGGCGCCAACAATCTTCTTGCCTCTGCCACTGCATCTGAGTCATAACCTGCGAAGGCTGTTGCCAAATGGTCTGGCTTCTTCTCGCCTGTCAAAGAGTACAAAACGCCTGGTCTTGCTGCTCCTGCCGCACATCCGCAAACGGAATTGATCACTAATAAAGTAGTTCCCGATTGTTTAAGTGCTGTGTCAACTTCTGCTGGTGTTGTAAGGTCCTGGAAACCTTTATCTGTAAGTTCTGCCTTCATTGGCAATACTAAATCTGCTGGATACATAATTGATTTGTTTAAAAGTTTAACGTTCAAAGTTTCGTTTGAGTTGCAAATTTAATCAATATTAATTTGCTCCACTCATCTTTCATTCTATTAAAATCATTCCGAAAATCTATTGAGCCATTTTGTCTTGATTTCACTAAAAATTCAATCAAATAAAAAACCCAAAGTCCGAGGACCTTGGGTTCAAATCAAATCGATATGCATATTTTGAATATCCGTGGGGCAATAAATGATAAGAGATAAATGATAATCGATTCAAAAAAATCAATCATCATTTATAATTTATCAATTATAAATTAGGCAAGTAACTTCTTCACCATTTCGGAAATGCTCTTTCCGTCTGATTTTCCGGACAATGCTTTGGAAGCAACGCCCATTACTTTTCCTAAATCTTTGATGCTTTCTGCGCCGGTTTCAGAAATGATTTTCTTGATTTCCGATTCCAATTCTTCTGCAGACAGCTGTTGTGGAAGAAACTTTTCAATCACTTTGGATTGCGCTTCTTCTACTTCCGCAAGGTCCGTTCTTCCCTGAGCCGTAAATTGGTCGTAGGAATCCTTTCTTTGCTTGATCATTCTTTGCAAAATTGCAATTTCCTGTTCCGCTGAAACTTCTGCTCCAATAGCTTCTGTTTTTAGCAATAATATTTGCGCTTTCACGGCACGAAGAGAGTCCAAAGCAACTCTGTCTTTCTCTCTCATTGCGGTTTTTATCGCGTCGTTTATTGTAAGTTCTAAACTCATAATTTTTGTATTAATGTAAAAAGTATTAATGTATTTATGACTGAAAATGCAATGTAACTTTTATCGTTAATACATTTTACGTCATTACACTTGTACAATTTTTAATCAACATCTTTATTAAGAAAACGATTTTCTCTCAGTTGCATATTTCCGTTGTTATCAGACAAAAATGTGTTGATATTCTGGTCCGATGCGTTGGCTCCGTCGATGTTAATATTTTTTCTTTTGAAAGCCGGAACCGTTTCGAAAACATTCTCATTGTCCAATTGCTGGTAACGGGAATTGAATTCTTTCAACTTGTTTCTTCTGTCCATTGCCTTTGAAGCTGTGTCGGAAGTTTTGTTGAAGAATGTAAAACCGCTTTCAGTTTCCTGAACTGGCTCAGGTTGTCTTTCTTCAACGATTTCCTCTTTTACTTCTGCTGTGAAAGAATAATTGTTTGTTTTTGGTGCCTCGATTTTTTCTTCGATCACTTCATTTACAATTTCTTCTTTAACTTCGGAGATCACTTGCTTTTCGATAACAGGAAATTCTTCTTCAGCCGCAGACTCGTTGATGGTGAAAGTCACTTCAACCGGTTTTTCTACTTCCTCAGTTTTGAAAGACGCTTTTGGCTTGTCTTCTACTTCGAAAGTGAAAGATTGAGGCTCTAAATCGAAGTCGTCATTTGCATCATCCTCAAAATTGAAAAGATTGTATTCCTGCTTTCCATCGTTGTAATCATTAGAATAATCTACGATTTCCTCTTTCTCGATGATTTGAGTTTCAGTTTCCACTTCTTCCACCAAACTTTCTACTAAAGAATTAGTTGGAAAATTAGACGTTCCAAAATCGTCCTCATCTTCTAAACGAAAAAAGTTTTTCCCAGATTCAGGCTGAGGTTTTGAATCTTCCTGAAGTCTGCTTTTGAAAGGGGATTCTCTGTTTCTTGAAAACGAATTTGGTCTGTCGTCCAAAGAATATTTGATAGTCTCAGTCGTTCCAGTGTGTTTTTTATCATCATTAGAAAATCCAGTTGCGATGACCAAAACGCTTACTGCATCGCCTAATTCCTCATCTGTCCCAACTCCAAAAATAATATCTGCAGTATGTCCAGCTTCTTTTTGGATATAGTCCATAATCACACCAATCTCGTCCATCGTCACCTCAGAAACACCGCTTCTGATCAACAATAGAACGTTTTTCGCTCCAGTAATTTTGTTGTCGTTCAACAATGGAGAATCCAATGCTTTCTTAACTGCTTCTTCCGCTTTTTTCTCGCCAGTTGCAACGCCGGTTGACATCAATGCTGTTCCGGAATTCTGAAGTACAGATTTCGCATCACGGAAATCGATATTGACATCGAAATAACCTGTAATCACTTCTGCCATTCCTTTCGCTGCGTTTGTCAAAACCTCATCGGCCTTGGAAAAACCTTGTTTGAAACCAAGATTTCCGAATTGTTGTCTTAATTTATCATTATTGATGACAATTAAAGAATCAACGTTATTTCTTAATTTGTCCAAACCTAATTCCGCTTGGTCCAGTCTTCTTTTTCCTTCAAAACTAAAAGGCACGGTTACGATTCCTACAGTCAGGATTCCCATTTCCTTAGCCACTTTTGCAATTACAGGCGCAGCACCAGTTCCCGTTCCACCTCCCATTCCGGCTGTGATGAAAACCATTTTGGTGTTTTGTCCCATTGCTGCTTTGATCTCGTCGATACTTTCAATCGCCGCCTTCTCTCCAACTTCCGGGTCAGCACCTGCGCCAAGACCTTCTGTCATAGAGATTCCTAACTGCACTTTGTTAGAAACTGGATTGTTGTCCAAAGTCTGTGCATCTGTATTACAGATTACGAAATCTACGCCGTAAATTCCTTTCTCGTACATATGCTTCAAAGCGTTGTTTCCACCGCCACCAACACCAATTACTTTGATGATGGCAGAATTCCCTTTTGGTAGGTCAAAGGAAAAACCTTGTGTGTTTGATATATTGTCCATAATGGTATGTTTTTTCAGTTTTGTTAAATCGTTAAATCGTTGATTTGCAAAATTGTCAATTTGCTGGTTTTACGATTCCACGATTCTTCGATTTTACAATTAATAGTTACTCTTCTACTTCTTCAAAGAATTTTTTCACTTTGTCCATCAGTGATTGTCCGAAAGTTGGTCGGCTTTTCTTCACTTCTGCTTTATGTTTCGCAATCTCTACAATATCATTCTGAACCTGAGGCATTTGAATTTCCTGAGATTGAGTTTGAGTCTGAGCTTGGATGGCGTTTTCGATTTGAGGTTTCAATTCTTCGATGATCTCTTCCTCTGTTACCAACATTTTCTTATCCCTGATCTTCAGACTTTCCATTAATAAACCGATGGAAGTTGCAAATTCCGGACCTTTCAAATATTGATTTTTATCGTTCGCTACATATTCATTAGCAAAACCGATTCTGCTGTCGAAGCCTGTTGTGTAGTTCGCTAACTGACGAAGGTTTCTCAAATTGGAACCACCGCCTGTCAAAACGATTCCTGCAATCAGTTTTTTCTTTTGTTCGAAGGCGCCGTAAGCTTTCAATTCTGTATTCACCATTTCAAGAATCTCTTCAACTCTTGCATTGATGATTTGAGCCAAAACTTTCAATGAAATTTCTTTGTCCGGACGGCCGTGCAATCCTGGAATCGTTACGTACGTGCTGTCTTTTTCCAATTCAGGAACAGATGATCCAAATTTCACTTTCAGTTGCTCCGCGTGTTTCTCGATGATTGAACATCCTTCCTTGATATCATCGGTAATAATCCCACCACCGTAAGGAATCACGCAAGTATGACGGATGATGTTGTCTTTGAAAATCGCAATATCAGTAGTTCCACCACCGATATCTACGATGGCAACACCAGCTTCTTTTTCTTCTTTTGTAAGAACAGCTTCGGACGACGCCAAAGGTTCCAAGGTCAAGGCTTCCATTTCTAAACCAGCTTCACGAACGCATCTTGCGATGTTTCTGATAGAGCCCATTTGTCCCACCACCACGTGGAAATTAGCTTCCAATCTTTTGCCGTGCATCCCAACTGGTTCTTGGATTTCGCCTTCGGAATCTACTTTATAATCCTGCGGTAGAACGTGGATGATTTCTTCGCCTGGAAGCATCACCAACTTCTTCACCTGGTCTTTTAGTTTTTCAATATCCTCCTCCGTGATGTACTGGTCCGGATGGTCTCTCATAATATAATCCGAATGCTGAAGCGAACGGATGTGCTTGCCTGCAATTCCCACCGTCACCTTGCTGATAGGCACGCCAGCGCTGGATTGTGCTTCTGCCACAGCGGACTTGATGGAGTTGATGGTTTGGGAAATATTATTGACAATTCCTTTGTGAACGCCTAGACTTTTTGCTTTTCCAACGCCCAGAATTTCAATTTTCCCGTGAGCGTTTCGTCTTCCGACAATGGCGACAATCTTAGTTGTCCCAATGTCCAGACCTACTGAATACTCTTGATTTTCCATTATATGTTCGATTTGATTTTTAAATATTTTAAATAGCTTTCTCTACATTCCCAGGGTTTCACCCTGCGCTACTAACATTTGTCCCTCTGGGACTATTCTACAACTACTTTTGCTTTTTTCTTTTTATCACTTGTTTTGGAAGCAGTTTCCTTCTTTTTTACAGAAGTCTTCTTTTCTTGTTTTTTCTCTATTTTTTTCGGTTTTGAAGTTTCCTTTTTGGGTTCTGCTTTCTTAACCTCTTTTTTCGGTTCCGGCTTTTTTTCCTTCACCTCTTTCTTTATTGGAGTTGACGCCAACGTATGAGTCTGCGTTTCTTCCGGTTTTTTGATTTCAATTTTTGGTGCATTTCTAAGAATGCTGTCATTTTCTTTGAAATAAGGATTCAGCGTGGTGACAATCTGATTATCATATTTTAATGAAATCTTCTTGTACTTCTGCGTATTCTGGTCCACCAGATATTTCTCAACAAAGGTTTTGAAACCTCTTACTTTCAAATCGATATTATCAAGGTCACCAATTTCAACTTTGTAATTTCCGTCGCTTGTTAAAAGATTGTAATCCTCTTTTTCCTTAGTGATTCCGATGAAATATTTTTTACTGAAATCATCTTTGTCAATCTTTTCTATTAAATCTCCTAACGCTCCATATTCCGATGGTTTTACATCGCCCATCACCAACATACTTGGCAGTGAGAAGTTTTTTGAGATTGGAAATTCAACGCCTTTTTTATCGACGTAGAAATCTTTTCCGTCCTTATTTAATCTGAAAGCCGGAACTCTTTGTTTGATGTCCACATTCAGATTTCCATTCAGATTCAAATAAACATTGGCGCTGTCCACAAAAGGAATTAGATTGATTTTCTTCTCCAATTCCGGAATATTGATATCTCCAATTTTTCTCGTCGGATTGTATTGTTTTACCAGTTCTTTGATGTCTTTCTCATCCACAAAATAAACCGGCGTTTTGCCTTGGCTCATATTGATAGACACGTTCTCCATCTTGGCGTCATTGAAACGCTTCAATGAGAAACTGAGCAGAAATCCAAAAAGGACGACTGTCACGAGTATCTTCAATATTCTCCACTTGTTTTTCATTTTATCTTGGTTTTAACGCCTGTGCGCTAAGTTTTTTCTTTAATTATTTTAATTTTGCTAGTCGGTTTTTATCAAATTCCTTTACCGTTTTCAGCATATAATTGAAATTCTCTTTCAATTCCAATTCATAATCCCATTCATCAGATTCCGTTTTTCCGTGTCCGTGAGATGTCATATTGATAACCTTATTTTTATTAATCCAAAAAGTACAACTCCATCCGCCCATATCTTCCGCATCTGACTTATTTGTATAAACTATACTTTGCGTCGCATACACTCTTTGTCCATCTTTTAATAAAAAATAATCCGTGAACGTGTCCGTATAATTATCTTTATCTTCCTTCCATTCCCGGGAAATCTTTATAATCTCATTTCCCTTTTTTGAGTATTGATAAAGGATTGTTTTGTCCCTACCTTTTACTTCAAATTTATATTCAATGACCTTTGGGTCTTTATCAATTGCTTCTGAATATTTATTAATATTTTCCACTACTGCCAACACTTCTTTCGACTGCGAAAAAGCAAAACCGAAGACCAAAATGCTGATTAATATGGAAAGCTTTAATCTCATCAGATGCTTACCTTTTCAATATTCGGAAGCCATTCCACGATGCCGTCATAAAGCGTATCGATGTTTCCGGCTCCGACTGTCAAAAGAATATCAAATTCCTTTTCTTTTATTAATTCAAAAGTCTCCTGTAATGTGCAGACTTTCTTGTTTTCAATTTCAATTTTGTCCGATAACCACGCTGAGGTAATGCCTTCATAATTTTCCTGAAGTTCCCTTGCCGGATAAATATCCAAAAGCAAAAGGTCATCAGCTTTTTCCAAACTTCTTGCAAAATCTTCTGCAAAATCTCTCGTCCTGCTGAACAAATGCGGTTGGAAAACCACCAACAATTTCTTAGTCGGATAAAAGGTTTTTATGGAACCAATGACCGCATTCAGTTCTGTCGGATGATGTGCGTAATCATCGATGTAAATCTTTCCGTTATCGAAAATATGTTTCGTATATCTTCTCTTGATGCCTTTGAAACTTGCGATTGCTTTCTTCAAAGTTTCGAAATCAACACCCAAATTGCTCAAAATCGCCAAGGCAACAGTCGCATTTTCAACATTATGAATTCCCGGGATTTCCCAAACAAAATCATTGATTTCTTCCGTTGGTGTGTGGAAATCGAAATAGATTTTATCGTGGTCCATTCTCAAGTTATCGGAGTAATAATCCGCTTCCTCGTTCACCGCGTAGGTCAAATGTTCTCTTCCAATTGCGATTCCTTTTCTCACAAACAACTGGTTGTCATTCGGAACCAACGATGCAAATTGTCTGAACCCATCTTCAATCTGAACTCTGTCGCCATAGATATCCAAATGGTCAGCATCAATCGATGTTACCACAGCCCAATCTGGTGAAAGATTAAGAAAACTTCTGTCGTATTCGTCAGCTTCAACTACAGAAAACTGGTTTCCGTTGTAATCAAAATTCGATTTGAAATTTTCAGAAATTCCGCCCAAAAATGCAGATGACGGCAGATTTGCTTCCTTACACAAATGCGCAATCAAAGTCGAAGTCGTAGTTTTTCCGTGAGTTCCTGCAACGGCGATGCAATCTGTATTTTCGGTAATTAATCCAAGAACTTTCGCACGTTTCAAAATCTCAAAACTTTCGCTGGCGAAATAATCCAGAATCGCTAATTTTTTGATTGCCGGCGTGTAAATCACCAAAGTTGATTCTTTGTCAAACGCTACGATTTTCTCATCTATCACATCTTCGAATGAAATATCAATCCCTTCAAAACCGAGTTGAGCCGTCAGTTTCGTTGGTGTTTTGTCATAGCCCAAAACAGTTTTGCCGTTCGCGTGAAAAAATCTCGCAAGCGCACTCATCCCAATCCCACCGATTCCGATGAAATAGAAGTTTTGATATTTATTTAAAATGCTCATTCTTATTTAAATTTAATACACGAATACCTTTTCTTCATCCATCCCAAAAGTATCGCCCTGGTACAGAAAAAATTCTGCCACAGCATCCTGCAGACTTTCATAAGTAAAACCGTGAGATGTCCAGAAATTATACTGGAAGAATATCGCATCTTTTTCTTTGTTGTAAGTTCCCTTGATCATGCCCAAATTATTGATCTTTTCGACCATTGCATCTATACTGGCTTTGCTTGCATCCTTTTTCAACATAATATTGATGTTTAGAAGAAGTGACTTTTTATCTTCGGAAATATCGATGAACAAAGATGCGTCTTCGTCATTGCTCAACTTCAAGTAAGTCTCGTCCTGTTCCAAAATCTTGTATCCTTTTTTGCTCAGGTTATCTGCAATTTTAGAGATCTTGAAAGCAGTCGGCATGACCAAGGTCTGTGCTGATATACCACCTGCAAAAAGACAGAAAACAAGTAATGTGAGGATTAATTTTTTCATTTTATAACGTGTTTAATATTTGGTTTACAATGTCTTCTGTTGCTTTCGGCTTTGCGAAAATTTCCAGATTATCTGACATTTCTTTTCTTACATTTTCACTCTCACAGATCTCTGAAAGCGTGTTCCAAAACTTGTCTTTCATTTCAGAATCTTTGACCATTCTCGCCGCATTTTTCTCAACCAAGGTCAAAGCATTTTTGGTTTGATGATCTTCTGCTGCGAACGGGAACGGAACCAACAAAACCGGTTTTTTCGCCACTGCCAATTCTGAAATTGCAATCGCCCCAGCTCTGGAAACTATCACATCTGCCGCCGAATAAGCCAAAGCCATATCGGAAATGAATTCATTAATCTGAATGGATGCTGAAGATTGGATACTGGAAGTTATTTCAGCAAAATCGGTTTTTCCAGTTTGCCAGATTAACTGATAATCTTTTTCTTTTAATTTATCTAAATTGTCTTTCCAGCCGTTGTTCAGAGTTCTGGAACCGAGCGAACCACCGACGGAAAGAATTGTTAATTTATTTTTATCTAAGCCTAATTTTTCCTTAGCCAAATCTTTATCAATCAAATCTGTGATGATATTCTGACGGATTGGGTTTCCTAAGAAATACGTTTTCGTGCCTGAGAAAAATTGCTCCATATCCGGATAAGCCGTGAAAACTGCTTTCGCTTTTTTAGCATTGAAAACATTCGTCTTTCCTGGTAAAGAATTCTGTTCCTGAATGAAAGTCGGAATTCCCATTTTCGCTGCGATGTACAACGCTGGTCCACTTGCAAAACCACCCGTTCCAACTGCAAAATCCGGCTTGAAATCTTTGATGATTCTTTTAGCCTTCAATAAACTTGAAACTATCTTTAATGGAAGTCCAAGATTTTTCAGAAGATTTCCTCTGTCGAATCCGGCGATGTTCAAACCTTCGATTTTGAATCCAGCTTGAGGCACTTTTTCCATCTCCATTTTTCCGTTGGCACCAATGAACAAAAACTCAGCATCGGGAAACCTTTTCTGGATTTCCTGAGCAATCGCAACTGCCGGAAAGATGTGTCCACCTGTTCCGCCGCCGCTCAATACTATTTTTAGTTTTTTGCTCATTTAAGCGATATCATTTATTTCTTCCAAACTTTGTCTTTTTCCTAATCCTTCCTCATCAAAAACCTGAATTCTGGAACTTACATTGAGAATAATTCCCAACTGAATATAGGTCACCAACATCGATGTTCCTCCATAACTTATCAGCGGTAAAGGCTGACCAGTAACCGGAATAAGATTGACAGCAACGGCAATATTCACCGATAATTGAATAAATATCATTAATCCAATCGCCAACACCAGTAACGACCCAAAAAAAGCAGGCATCTTACTGGCAATCATCACGATACGAATTATCATTATCATATAAAGACTGACTAGCACGAAAGCACCCATCCACCCATATTCTTCTACAATAATTGCGAAAATAAAATCCGAAACCGATTGTGGTAATGTCTGCTTCAAAGCACTTTTCCCAGGTCCGATTCCGTTGAATCCGCCGTGAACAATCGCAGCTTTCGCCTGCATTACCTGGTAGTTTTTTGCCTTGATACTTTCGTCCTCAACATCCGCCGTTTTCTTTGAACTTGTAAACGTTTCGATACGGCTCATCCACGTGTGAACACGGTTTCCACCCATTAAATTTGTGTTAAGTGCAACAACCAAAAACATTACAATGAAAACAACAGAAAGCGAAATAAATCCCGCCACATATTGCCAAGCTAACTGACCGATAATCAAGATGATAATTGATACCATCATAATCATCAAAGCCGTAGAACCATTGTCTTTCGCAACCAGTCCAAACACTATCAAAATAGGTCCGAAGATGTAAACTATGTTCTCAATAGGAACTCTTTCTCTTTTAATTCTTTTGGTTAGATATCTACACAAGTAAATAATCAACATCAAATAAGCGAATGAAGACGGCTGAAACGAAATCGGTGTTCCAGGAATCTTTAACCATCTTGAAGCACTTGCACCTTCAATCTTTTGCCCAGTGAACATCGTTATTAACAACAGTCCGATTGTGAACAAAAGCAGAATGGAACTCAGTTTTCCGATGTATTCGTACTTGACTGTTCCTACGAAACGCATAATTCCCAAACCAATGAAAACGAAAATAATATGCTTGAAAACGTGACCTGTTGTGGTCCCGTTGTTCACGATATATTCCAGATTCGAACTTGCAGAATAAACCGGAAACACGGAAAGGAGGGAAATCAAAATGATTACCGACCAAAGGACCTTGTCTCCTTTCAGCAGTTCGAATTTGTTGTCTGTAGTTTGTTCCATTTTATTTCAATTAGCTGATAGCCATTGGCTTTTCGCTTTTTAATACTTCTTTTTTGAATTGATTTCCACGGTCTTCATAACCATTGAACAAATCAAAACTTGCACAGCAAGGCGACAATAAAACCACGTCTCCTTTTTCTGCAATTGATTTAGAAACTTCAACAGCTTGTTGCATACTTGAAGTGTCATAAATCTGCGTTTTCTTGCCTTTGAAAAAATCAATAATTTTCTGATTATCAATCCCTAAGCAGACAATTGCTTTTACTTTTCTTTTAACTAAATCTTCTATTTCTGTATAATCGTTTCCTTTGTCTTTTCCACCGACAATCCAAACGACAGGTTGTTTCATACTTTCCAAAGCGAAGTAAGTTGCATTTACGTTGGTTGCTTTGCTATCATTAATGAATTTCACACCGTTGATTTCGGAAACGGGTTCCAATCTGTGTTCAACCGCTTGGAAAGTCATTAAAGAATTCCTAATACTTTGATTGCTGATTTCCAACAATTTACCAGCGATACTTGCTGCTAGGCTGTTGGCAACATTATGTTTTCCCAACAAAGACAATTCGTCGATGTTCATTGTGAAACCTTCGTTGATATTCACCACGAAATTTTCATCGATGGAAAATGCGCCTTTTTCTAATCTTTCATTCAATGAGAAAGGTACTTTCGTTACTTTCAAATCTAGTTTTCCAAGAATTGATTTGCTCATTTCGTCATCTTTATTATAGATGAAAAAATTGTTAGCTTCCTGATTCTCAGCAATTCTGAATTTAGCCAAAGCATATTCTTCATAATTGTAATTGTACTGGTCAAGATGGTCCTTAGACAAATTCAGTAACAATGAAATGTATGGTCTAAAGTTCTGAATATCATCTAATTGAAAACTACTCACTTCCAAAACATAGTAATCGAAATTCTCCTCAGCAACTTGTTTTGCAAAGCTCTTTCCAATATTTCCACCCAAACCAACATTGAAACCGTCTTCCTTCAAGATGTAATAAATCAAAGAAGTCGTGGTTGTTTTTCCGTTGCTTCCAGTGATGGCAATGATTTTCGCATCTGTAAACTCAGAAGCAAATTCAATTTCAGAAGATAATCTGATTCCTTTTTCCTGAATCTTCAAAATCATTTCTGCTTTTTTTGGAATTCCAGGGCTTTTGATAATCCAATCTGCATTCAGGATTTTCTCTTCCGAATGCTTTCCGTCTTCATAATCAACCCCTAGTTCGTCCAGCTCTTTTTTGTAATTCTCACGAATCATTCCCATATCCGACAGGAACACGTCAAAGCCTTTAGCCTTCGCTAAATATGCTGCGCCAACACCGCTTTCTCCGCCACCAAGTATTACTACTCTCATACTATTCTGTAAAATGTATTATGTACAAAGTAAAATGACTTTTAAGTTGTACATCATTTGGTTATTAATTTTAATTAATCTGTAAAAAATACGTGGTACATTATACTTTTTACATTTTACAATTCCTTATCTAGTTTTTAAAGTGATTAAGCAAATGATTGCCAGCATTACGCCTAAGATTATCATTCGGTTCACAATTTTACTTTCGTGGAAACCTTCTTTCTGATAATGGTGGTGCAACGGTGACATTTTGAATAATCTATTGTTCTGGGCATATTCCAACCCATACTTTTTCTTTCTGTATTTGAAGACCCAAACCTGTAGAATCACGGATAAAAGTTCTATCAGGAAAACCCCACATAGAACTGGAATCAGTAATTCCTTTCTTAAAATAATTGCCAAAACCGCAATCACACCTCCAAGCATCAAACTTCCTGTATCGCCCATAAAAACCTGCGCCGGATAAGTATTGTACCAGAAAAATCCAATCACAGCTCCCACCAATGCGAGGGCAAAAATGGTCGTCTCTCCCATATGCGGCAGGAACATAATATTCAGATAATCAGCGAAAATTATGTTTCCTGAGACATAAGCGAAAAATGCTAAAGTCAACAAAATGACAACACTTGTTCCGGCAGCCAAACCATCGATTCCGTCAGCGATATTGGCACCGTTTGAAACTGCAGTTACAATAAAAATTACAATCGGAATGAAAACAACCCAAGCCCACTCGTGTGCTTTTGCATCATCCATCCAAAACAGAATTCCACTGTAATCAAACTCGTTATTTTTTGTGAAAGGCACTGTAGAAACCGGAATTTTCTCCTCATCCATAAAGTTCTGTTCTACATTATTTCTGTTCACAACAGTTGAGTCTGCGTACTTTCTCTTAACCTCAATATCTGGGTGGAAATACATTGTAACTCCGACAATTAAGCCTAAACCAACTTGTCCAATTACTTTGAATTTTCCACTTAATCCGTCTTTATTTTTTTTAACTTTCTTAAGATAATCATCAAGAAAACCAATCGCGCCCATCCACAAAACCGAGATAATCAGAAGAACGATGTACACATTGGTGATTCTGGTAAACAACAAAACCGGAATGATAGTCGCCAAAATGATAATCAAACCACCCATTGTCGGCGTTCCTTCTTTCTGCTTTTGTCCTTCCAGACCAAGGTCTCTTACCAATTCTCCCATTTGTTTTTTTCTGAGGTAATTGATAATCTTTTTCCCGTAAGCCATCGCAATAATCAGCGAAAACAAAACTGCCATCGCCGCGCGGAACGAAATGTATTTGAACAAGTTCATTCCCGGAACGTGGAATCCGTGAGCGGTTAAATATTCGTAGAGATAATACAGCATATTTTCTTATTTTCCCATTAATTGTAATAGTTCTCTAATCGTCTCTTTGTCATCAAAATGATGTTTCACGCCGTTGATTTCCTGATACGTTTCGTGGCCTTTTCCTGCAACTACGACGATATCCTTCGGCTCAGCAAACTTGATAGCCATTTTTATCGCTTCTCTTCTGTCAGGAATCGAAGTGTATTTGCTAAAGTTTTGAGGCTGGATTCCAGCTTCAATTTCTTTAATGATTTGCGCTAGGTCCTCCGTTCTTGGATTGTCCGAAGTGATGATTGCAAGAGTCGATTTCTTGGTCGCAATATCTCCCATTTCCGGACGTTTGGTTTTGTCCCTGTCGCCTCCACAACCGAAAACGCAAATCAATCTTTCGTTTTTCGTTCTGATTTCATTGATGCTGTCCAAAACATTTTCCAATGCGTCTGGCGTGTGAGAATAATCGACCACGAAGAAAATTCCACCATTGGATTTTATCGTTTCGAAGCGTCCATTCACGCGTTGAAGAAAAGAAATAGCCTGCAAAACCTCATCTTCATTCATTCCTAATTCTAAGGCAATCCCGTAAGCTAAAAGTAAATTTGAAGCGTTGAATTTCCCTGTCAATGTTGTCCAGAATTCTTTGTTATTGAAATTTAACAACATTCCATTGAAGTCCACTTCAAGCACTTTTCCGTGGAAATCTGCCATTGTTTTCAAAGCAAAAGTTTTCTTTTTTGCTTTTGTATTTTGAAGCATTACCGAACCGTTTTTGTCATCAGCATTTGTGATGGCAACCGCAGAATCTTCCAACTCGTCAAAGAATCTTTTCTTCGCGTAGATGTAGTTCTGAAACGTTTTATGATAATCCAAATGGTCGTGCGTGATATTCGTAAAACCAGCCACTTTGAAGTGTAATCCTTCCGTTCTATTTTGAGAAATCCCGTGAGAACTGACTTCCATAAAAGCATATTCACAACCGATTTCAACCGCTTTCGCCAACATTTGATTTAATCTGATGACATCCGGCGTTGTGTGAGTTGAAGGGATAATTTCGTCTCCGATTCTATATTCAACAGTCGAAATCAAAGCCGACTGGTATCCCAACGTTTTGAAAATATCAAACAGCAAAGTCGTTACCGTCGTTTTTCCGTTGGTTCCGGTGACGCCGATTAATTTTAATTTCTGAGAAGGATTTCCGTAAAAGTTAGAAGCCAAATGGCCTAATGCTTTTGAAGAATCCTCGACTTTAATGTAAGTAATATCTTGATTAATTTCAGATGGCAATTCTTCACAAACAATCACTTTCGCACCTTTTTCGATGGAGGAATTGATGTAAGAATGTCCGTCGGAAACGGTTCCTTTCAATGCCACATACAAAGAATCTTCAACAACTTTTCTGCTGTCGAAAACCAATTCCGACACTTCGACTTCGCTCAGTGCAAGTGTTCCGATTGTTTCCAAAACCTGGATTCTTTGTAATAAGTCTTTTAAAATCATATATAATAAGCTTTCGCTTTAATTTTTAGTTTTGAAGATTCAAATAAATCTTTTGGTTTTTTCCAATTGTTGCGCCTTCCGCCGGAAACTGTCCTGTTATTTTACCAACACCTTTGTAATCCACTCTGTAGCCTAAATTTTCAAGTTGTGGAATCACATTTTTCCCAATCATTCCAACCAGTTTTGGCATCGAATCTTTTTTGATATTGACCTTTACATTAGGCTCAATCATTTTACTCAAGTCCACTTTGTGCTCCACCAAAAGTTCTTTCTCAACATTCAAAGGCGTTTTCAAAAAAGTCTTTCCTGCAATCTCTTTGAATACTGGTGCTGAAACAGTTCCTCCCGCATAACCTTTCGATTTGTCCGGCTGATTTACTACTACAATACACGTATATTTAGGATTATCGGACGGATAAAAACCTGCAAAAGAAGCCTGATATCTCATTGGTCCAGGTAACCAATATAAAATCCGTGCAGTTCCCGTTTTGCCGGCAATTTTCAGATTTGGCGTATAGATACTTTTTGCTGTTCCTTTTTCAACGGCTTTTGTGAGCGCGCTGGTCATCATTGTAATTGCTTTGTCTGATGCCATTTTCTTAACCATTACTTCTGGTTTTGCACTGTACAAAATGTTTCCATCCTTCATTATTTTATCAATGAAAAGCGGCTTTACCATTTTACCTTTGTTGGCAATTCCATTATAGAAAGTCACCATTTGCAACAATGGAAAGCTTGATGAATAGCCATAACCCAAAGAAGCCAAAGTCGCTTTGTTCCAACGTTTACTTTGTGGCGTCTGGATCGATGGTTTTGCAATTCCCGGTAATTCGATTTGCATTTTATCGAACATCTTCCAACGTTTCAAATGATCTATGAAAACCTGTGGCTTATCGGCATAGTGTTGTGTAATAATTTTAGCAGCACCAACGTTGCTGGATTTTGCCAAAACATCGCTCACATCGTAAGTTCCTCCTCCGTGACCATCTGTAATTCTTTGACCTGCATAATTCCAGATTCCGTTTCCGATGTTGACCTTGGTATTTTCATCAATGAAACCATCATCCATCGCTGCTAAAAGTGAAACCGTTTTGAAAGTGGAACCTGGTTCCTGAGCGTCCTTTACGGTATAATTGTAAGCATCAACATAGATTCCCGGCTCGGTTCTTCTTAGGTTGACCATTGCCTTTACCTTTCCTGTTGCAACTTCCATCACCACCACACTTCCGTGGTCTGCATCAAATTTTATCAATTGGTTTTCCAAAGCTGTATGCGCAATATCCTGAATCCTCAAATCCAAAGTCGTGTACACATCCTGACCGTCAATCGGCTCCTGAACTTTCCAGTAATCAATTGGTTTCCATTGAGACGAGTTGATCCTCTGCTCTAATCTTTTCCCATCAATCCCAGTTAAGAATTTGCTGAAAGCGCCTTCCAGTCCCGATTTCGATTCTCCATTGTCAGCTCCTATTGTTCCGGCTCCGATCTGAGTGGTTGCCAGTTCTCTTCGGAAATTTCTTTCCACGATGAAACCACCTTTATTTTTCCCTTTTTTGAAGATTGGGAATTCTCGGATTCTATCATATTCATCGAAGTCAAGTCCTTTGGCCAGAAGATAATATTGGTTATTCTTTTTGTTCTGAGCGTCCAATCTTGCGCGGAAATAACTTCTCGGTTTGTCGAACATCTTGCTGAGAGAATCCGTCAAAGCTGTGATATTATTGGAATAGATCGTATCTCTCATCGATTTGAAATCCAGATAGACATCATAACGCATCACCGTTGTCGCCAAAATAGAACCGTCGGAAGCGAAAAGGTTTCCACGAGCAGCTTTCAAGGTTGCTTCTCGGTAATTTTTGCTAATATAATTATCCTCAAACTCCTGAACATTGGTATTCTGAAGAACTAAAATTCTCCCTAAAAAAATGACAAACAGAATGAAAGCTCCCAAAACAAAAAGGTAGCCCCACTTCAGCGCATTGGAACGTTTTTTTTCGTAATTGTTATCTGGTTGCTTTATCATCTGTGCTATCCGCTTTTATCAATAATTTCATCGGGTGGCTTTCCAAACTCACCAAAGAATCCTGAACCATTTCTTTTCCCAGTTCGGATTCCATTCTAATTTTTATCAGTCTGCTTTGTGCGTAGGCATTTCGCGACTTATACTCTTCTGTTTCTTCTTTCAGCTTGTTGACGTGTTCAATTTTTGTATTGACCAAATGGTTGCTGTAAATCATCACCATCAAAAGTCCGAAAATGAACAGGAAATATTTGTAATGCGCTTTTACCTCATCACGATTAAGGAAATTCCCTTTTATGATGTCCATAAAAGTGAGTCTCTTCTGTTTGTTTTGAGTTAATTTTGCCAACTGATTTTATAAATGATAATTGATTAATGATAATTGATAAGCGACGAATTAAATCATTCATCATCTATCAATCATCAACTATAATTTTGTTCCTATTCTCATTTTTGCGCTTCTGGCGCGTGAGTTTTCTTCTATTTCTTCGTCGTCCGGGATGATTGCTTTTGTCTTTAATAATTCAAAAGTCTTTTTGTAATTCCCGTAGATATCACGCGGCGGTTCACCTTCGAACATTCCGTTTTTAAGGAAACGTTTTACCAATCTGTCTTCTAATGAGTGGTAAGAAATCACGACCAATCGTCCGTCGGTTTTCAAAATCTTGTAAGACTGAACCAGCATTTCTTTCAAAACCTCCAGTTCTTGATTCACCTCGATTCTGATGGCCTGAAATATCTGAGCAAAAAATTTGTTCTGCTTAAAAGCCGGGATATAACTGAACAGACCTTTCAATTCTTCTGTCGTGTTGATTTTTTTAGTTTTCCTGTGGTGAACGATTTCTCTTGCCAATTTTCGGGATTCTCTCAATTCCCCGTATTGATAAAGAATATTTGCTAGGTCTTCCTCTTCATACTCATTGATGATTTTTTTGGCATCAAGACCTTGCATGACGTTCATTCTCATATCAAGCGGCGCGTTGCTTCTGATAGAAAAACCACGTTCCGCTTCATCAAACTGATGAGAAGAAACGCCCAAATCCGCCAGAATCCCATCCACCTGAGAAATCCCATAAGCCAACATCGAATTTTCCAAAAACCGAAAATTCTGATTGACCAAAGTGAATCTCGGATCGTCAATTGTATTCTTCAAAGCATCCAAATCCTGGTCAAAAGAAAACAGCTTTCCTTTGTCAGAAAGCCGACTCAAAATCTCTCTCGAGTGACCTCCACCACCAAAAGTACAATCCACGTAAACACCATCCGGATTGGTTACCAGAGCATCTACGCTTTGTTTTAATAAGACTGGATTATGATACATTTTGTTTAGTTGATAGTTGTTAGTTCAGAGTTGATAGATCTTGAATTTATCCCCTCTTAATTATTAATTCGACTCTCCTGAATCGAGATTTCCCATTACGTCTTCGGCAAGATTCGCAAAATCAATTTCACTGACCGCAATCACTTGCTCGTAAGAATCTTTGTCCCAGATCTCGAAGAGTTCGCCGGCACTTGTGATGACGATCTCTTTAGCAAGACCGGCATACTGCGTCAGATCTTTGCTGATTTGCAGACGACCAACATTATCCATCTCCACGGTTTTCACACCAGCGGTAAACATTCTGATGAAATCAGCATTTTTTTTGATAAATCGGTTCAGACCGTTTATTTTTGCCATCAGTTTTTCCCAAGGCTGCATTGGATAGACCTCCAAACACTTCTGAAACACCGACCGCTTTATCACAAATGGCTCATCTGCAAAATGTTCCATCTGCTTCGTAAGCGAAGCAGGCAGTTTGATGCGCCCTTTGTCATCTATTTTGCACTCGTATGTTCCAATGAAGTTTTTCATTTGGAGCAAATTTATATAAATTTCTACCACATTTTACCACTTTCGCCCACTTTTATACTTAATGTTTATAACTTTTTGGTTTCGGCGCGGTCTTGGCTAATGATTTGATTTAAAATCGATTAAAATGAAATATTGCGAAAACCTTTGTCATAAAGCCTTTGCAATGAATGATTTAAAAAATCCGGTTAGGAATGATTCATTATTTAAAATGATTCTAACCAAAATATCAAATTCCTTATATTTGTTATATGAATTATTTAGAAGCACTTAACTGGCGATATTCTGTAAAAAGATTTAACGGACAAAAAATTTCCTCGGAAAAACTGAACAATATCTTGGAAGCTGGTCGACTTTCTGTAAGTTCACAAGGATTGCAACCGTATCATCTTTTGGTGGTGGAGAATGATGAAACGATTCAGAAACTGATCCCTGCTTTTTACAATCCGTCTCAGATCTCCACTTGTTCACATTTGATCGCCTTGGTTTCGAAGACCAATATTAATAAGGAATACGTTGATAATTATTTTAACCATATTATCAATGAACGAGGCGTGACGCTGGAACAGTTGGTTGCTTTTAGGAATAATATCAATTCTCAATTAGAAAATCAAACTTCTCAGGAAATGGAAAGTTGGTCCGAAAAACAAAGTTATATCGTTCTTGGCTCTTTGATAATGGCCTCTGCACAGGAGAATATCGACAGTTGCCCAATGGAAGGCTTCAAATCTGACATTTTGGAAGACCTTTTGAAAATAGATAAGGACACCGAAAAAATTACCGTTGTTCTGACTTTAGGTTACAGAGCGGAAGATGATAATTTTCAGAATTTCAAAAAAGTGAGAAAACCTGCGGATAAGTTCATCAAATTCTTATAACTTTATTCTTTTGAATTACCTCAAATCTATTTGAGGATAGTAATTATTATTTATGATAAAAACAGACGTTCTTGTAATTGGTTCCGGAATCTCGGGCTTATCTTACGCCATCAAGATCTCCGAACAATTACCAGAAACAAAAATAACCATCGTTACAAAATCCAACGAGGACGAGAGCAATACCAAATATGCACAAGGCGGATTGGCAGTCGTAACAGATTTTTCCAAAGATAATTTCCAGAAACACATCGACGACACTTTGCGAGCCGGAGATCACATCAATGACCCGGAGATTGTTAAAATCGTGGTAGAAGAAGCACCTTATCGTTTCAACGAAATAGTAGAATGGGGTGCAAAATTTGACCAGGAAAAAGGGAAATATTCGTTGGGAAGAGAAGGCGGACACACAGAGAACCGAATCGTGCATCATAAAGACATCACCGGTTTTGAGATTGAAAGAGCGCTTCTGGAGACAATCAGAAATTCTCCCAATATAGAAATGCTGCCTCATCATTATGTCATCGACCTGATTACCCAACACCACGTTCCAGGTAAAGAATTGGACAAGGGAAACATCCACGGTTACGGTGCTTATATTCTGGATGAGAAAAATAAGAAAATCAAAAAGATCACTTCGAAGATCACTTTGGTAGCAACTGGCGGCGCGGGTCACGTTTATAAAAACACGACCAACCCAATCATAGCAACAGGAGACGGAATTGCCTTTGTTCATAGAGCTCAGGGAAAAGTTTCGAATATGCAGTATTATCAGTTCCATCCGACGGCGATGTATTCCAAAAGAGACGGAATGTTGTTTCTGATTTCCGAAGCCGTTCGTGGCGATGGCGCAAAACTGAGAACTAAATCAGGCAAACCTTTTATGCAGAAATATGATGAACGTGAAGAGTTAGCCTCCCGCGACATCGTTGCAAGAGGAATTGATAATGAGTTGAAAATATCTGGGGACGATTATGTTGGTTTGGATTGCCGGGATATGGATAAAGAGAAATTCATTCACCACTTTCCGAATATCTACCAAAAATGCATGGATGAAGGCATCGACCCGATGAAGGAATTGATTCCCGTGGTACCGGCTTGCCATTATTTGATGGGCGGAATTGATACAGATAAAAATGGACAATCATCCATCAAAAATCTTTTTGCCGTTGGAGAATGCACCAATTCCGGACTTCACGGCGCGAACCGTTTGGCTTCGAATTCTTTATTAGAAGGTTTGGTTTTTGGTCATAACGCGGCGATGAAAACGGTGGAACTTTTGAAAGAAAATGATTTCAACTTTGACGACCTGAAAGCCGTTCCGGAATGGAACGAAGAAGGCATGAAAATGATGGACGAAATGGTTCTCGTGACTTACCTCAGAAAGCAACTTCAGGAAATGATGAGCGATTTGGTTGCGATTGTTAGAAGCAATGCCAGGCTGGAATTAGCCAAGAAAAAACAGCGTGAAATCTACGAGGCCGTGACGGAACTTTATAATTATTCCATCCTTTCACCTCAACTTTCGGAATTAAGGAATCTTGTGAATGTTTCTTATTTGATCATCAAGCAATCTTTGGAAATGAAAGAGAATAAAGGTGCTTTTTATAATAAGGATTTGGCTACGAAACCGCTTTTGATCAATGAGTAATGAAAGTCATCAATTGCATTTTTCTGATTGTAATCTTTTGCCTGTTTTCCTGCAACTTTTCGAAGAAAGAAACCAAAGCAAATTCGGAAGAAGTAGAAAACTTCATCAACAAAAATATTGACCCAGATCCTGGGAAACCTTTTTTCCAGTTTGACGCCATCGATTATTACAACCTTAAAATTGACGAACACACAGCTTCGAATCTTTTAAATACTCGAAGGACCGCATTGGATAGCATCAAATATAACTTAATTCTTGATGAAACTTCGGAAAACATTAGTGATGACCACTTTCTGAACAACCTTGACAAAGTCGGATATAAAAAATCAGAGATCGACCCTTCTGATTTTCAAAATCTTACCAACTTGTTTTCTGAACGGTCGGAACGAGACAGACTTAATTTCGACTGTTTTCCAACATTTAGAAATATATTAGTATTCAAAAAAGACGATAAGGTGATCGGCGTTGCCAAGCTTGACGTCAACTGTAATAAATATAAGATCATTGGAACAACTGCCCACATTGAAACTTTTGGACAAGGTAAAGACTACGAAATCCTATCTTTGATCTTTAATAAATACATTGATAAAAATTAGAATACCAGCATCCGATAAGCTTTAAAGGAATAAAAAATAATGCTTTATAAAAACAATGATCAATCCTTCCG
>Ga0308171_1000993_pt1 | contig 44735 bp, 44 predicted proteins | sample PhyGR1_FD_202135 | JGI IMG/M metagenome (GOLD analysis project Ga0308171, IMG submission 202135) | Phyllosphere microbial communities from UC Gill Tract Community Farm, Albany, California, United States - DLSLSG.R1 | ecosystem: Host-associated > Plants > Phyllosphere > Unclassified | place: USA... | reverse complement strand
GCCGGCACTACCGAATGCGTCTGGAGGGGAGCCCCCTGAGTCAGGGGGCGGCGCCGAAGGCGCGGGGGTCTGGGTGATGGTGAGAAGGGGCCCGCGGTTTGCGCAGCAAAACGTGGGGCGACAGCGCGAATGCGGTGGCGCGTCCACGCGTGCCGACCAACGGTCGGCACTACCGAATGCGTCTGGAGGGGAGCCCCCTGAGTCAGGGGGCGGCGCCGAAGGCGCGGGGGTCTGGGTGATGGTGAGAAGGGGCCCGCGGTTTGCGCAGCAAAACGTGGGGCGACAGCGCAAATGCGGTGGCGCGTCCACGCGTGCCGACCAACGGTCGGCACTACCGAATGCGTCTGGAGGGGAGCCCCCTGAGTCAGGGGGCGGCGCCGAAGGCGCGGGGGTCTGGGTGATGGTGAGAAGGGGCCCGCGGTTTGCGCAGCAAAACGTGGGGCGACAGCGCGAATGCGGTGGCGCGTCCCCCGACAGGCTAAACTGTTGGTCTTTCTGCCTTTTAACTGCGACCGCGCATCATGTCCGAGTCTACCGCCGCCTCCACCGACGCCCTTCCGGAAACCCAGGAAAAACGGGATTTCATCCGTCAGATCGTCCGCGAGGACCTGGCCGCCGGCAAGCATGCCGCGATCAAGACGCGCTTCCCGCCCGAGCCCAACGGCTACCTGCATATCGGCCACGCCAAGTCGATCTGCCTGAACTTCGGCATCGCCGGTGAGTTCAACGGCGTGTGCAACCTGCGCTTCGACGACACCAACCCGGCCAAGGAAGATCCGGAGTACGTGGCCGCGATCCAGGACGATGTGCGCTGGCTGGGCTTTGAGTGGAACGAGCTGCGCCATGCCTCGGATTACTTCGATGCCTATTACCTGGCCGCGCAGAAGCTGATCACCGATGGCAAGGCCTATGTGTGCGACCTGTCGGCCGAGGAAGTGCGCGCCTACCGCGGCACCCTGACCGAGCCGGGCCGCCCGTCGCCGTTCCGCGAGCGCAGCGTCGAAGAAAACCTGGATCTGTTCCGCCGCATGCGCGCGGGCGAGTTCCCGGATGGTGCACGTACCCTGCGCGCCAAGATCGACATGGCCAGCGGCAACATCAACCTGCGCGACCCGGCGCTGTACCGGATCAAGCACGTCGAACACCAGAACACCGGCACTGCGTGGCCGATCTACCCGATGTACGACTTCGCGCATGCGCTGGGCGATTCCATCGAAGGCATCACCCATTCGCTGTGCACGCTGGAGTTCGAAGACCACCGCCCGCTGTACGACTGGTGCGTGGACAACGTCGATTTCGCCCACCACGATGCGCTGACCCAGCCGCTGGTCGATCGCGGCCTGCCGCGTGAAGCCGCCAAGCCGCGCCAGATCGAATTCTCGCGGTTGAACATCAACTACACGGTGATGAGCAAGCGCAAGCTGATGGCGCTGGTCACCGAGCAGCTGGTGGATGGCTGGGAAGATCCGCGCATGCCGACCCTGCAGGGCCTGCGTCGTCGTGGCTATACCCCGGCCGCGATGCGCCTGTTCGCCGAGCGCGTGGGCATCAGCAAGCAGAACTCGCTGATCGATTTCAGCGTGCTCGAAGGCGCGCTGCGCGAAGACCTCGACAGTGCCGCCGCGCGCCGCATGGCCGTGGTGGATCCGGTCAAGCTGGTGCTGACCAACCTGCCCGACGGTCACGAAGAAACCCTGACTTTCTCCAATCACCCCAAGGACGAGGCGTTCGGGACCCGCGAGGTGCCGTTCGCACGCGAACTGTGGATCGAACGCGAGGACTTCGCCGAGATCCCGCCCAAGGGCTGGAAGCGCCTGGTGCCGGGCGGCGAAGTGCGCCTGCGCGGGGCCGGCATCATCCGCTGCGATGAGGTCATCAAGGACGCCGAGGGCACCATCACCGAGCTGCGTGGCTGGCTGGACCCGGAATCGCGCCCGGGCATGGAAGGCGCCAACCGCAAGGTCAAGGGCACCATCCATTGGGTCAGCGCCGTGCACGCGGTACCGGCCGAGATCCGCCTGTACGACCGCCTGTTCTCGGTGGCCAACCCGGACGATGAGTCCGAGGGCAAGACCTACCGCGATTACCTCAACCCGGACTCGCGCCGCACCGTAACCGGCTATGTCGAACCGGCCGCGGCCACCGCTGCGCCGGAACAGTCGTTCCAGTTCGAGCGGACCGGCTATTTCGTCGCCGATCGCCGCGATCACACCGCAGCCACGCCGGTGTTCAACCGCAGCGTGACCCTGCGCGATACCTGGTCGGCGTAAGCTGGCTGTGGCCGGTGCCGGGCACCGGCCGCCTGATGTCACCTGCGCGACCCTGCCATGGCAGGGCCTGCGCTCCAGCTCCCCTGCGACCGGCGCAGCCCTGCGCCGGCGTGCGCGTGGCCGCGTTCAGCGCGGGCACGGCGTCCCTACGCGCGGCCCGATACACTGCCGCTGCTCCATCTTTGAAGAGGTTCATGTCCCGATGCTGTACGCGCAAGTCCATCTCACCCTGCCCGCCTGGATCCACGACCAGATCGATCTGGGCCGTGTCTATCCCGAGGATGCCGACAAGGTCGCGCTGGCGATCGAACTGTCGCGCCTGAATGTCGAGGCGCAGACCGGTGGCCCCTTCGGCGCCGTGGTGTTTGGGCCGGACCATCGTGTGATCGCCGCCGGCGTGAACCGCGTGGTCCCGCATACGACCTCGCTGGCGCATGCCGAGAACATGGCCTACATGCTGGCCCAGCAGCGCCTGCAGACCCCGCGCCTGAACGATGTGCTGTCGCCGATCACCCTGGCAACCTCCTCCCAGCCGTGCTGCCAGTGCTACGGCGCCACCATCTGGGCCGGTATCGATCGGCTGCTGATCGGTGCCAGCGCACAGGACGTGGAAGAACTCACCCCGTTCGACGAGGGTCCGCTGCCGGCGGACTGGATCGGCGAACTCAACAAACGTGGCATCGAGGTCGTGCGCGACATCGAGCGCGACGCCGCGCGCGCGGTCCTGCGCCAGTACGGAGAGATCAACGGTGCCCATTACTGATATCCGCGCTTCAGGCGCGATGCGATGAGCGGCCTGCTGTGTCTGTGCCGCCAGGGCTTTGAACCGGAACTGGCCGCCGAGCTCTCCGAGCGGGCGGCGTATGCCAACGTGGCCGGCTATGCGCGCACCCAGCGCAATGACGGCTACGTGGTGTTCGTCACCGAGGAGGGCGCGGCGCTGTCCAAGGCCTTGTCCTGGCGTTCGCTGATCTTCGCCCGGCAGAAACTGCAGGTGCTGGCCGAGCTGCCGCAGCTCGATGCCGCCGACCGCATCACCCCGATCATTGCCGCGCTTCAGGGGCAGCAACGCTTCGGCGACATGTGGGTCGAGCATCCGGACTCGGACGAAGGCAAGCCGCTGGCTGGGCTGGCCCGCGCGTTCGGCAACGCACTGCGCCCGGCGCTGCGCAAGGCCGGCCTGCTGACCGACAAGCCGAACACCGGCCTGCCGCGCCTGCACATCGTGTTCGTCGATGGTCGTCATGCGTTTGTGTGCGTGGCCGATACCCGCGACAGCGCGCCGTGGCCGCTGGGCATCCCGCGCCTGAAGCTGCTGCCCGATGCGCCTTCGCGCTCGGCGCTGAAGCTGGATGAAGCCCTGCTCACCCTGATGACGCCGGACGAGCGCGAGCTGCTGGTCAAGCCGGGCATGCGCGCGGCCGATCTGGGCGCTGCACCGGGTGGCTGGACGTGGGTGTTGACCCGCCAGCACGTGAAGGTGATCAGCGTGGACAACGGCCCGTTGCGCGAGCACGTGCTGGAGACCGGCCTGGTGGAGCACCTGCGCGCCGACGGCTTCCACTGGCAGCCGGAGACCCCGCTGGACTGGATGGTCTGCGACATGGTCGAACAGCCGCGCCGCGTGGCCGAGCGCATGGCCACCTGGTTCCGCGAGGGCTGGTGCAAGCACGCGATCTTCAACCTCAAGCTGCCGATGAAAAAGCGCTGGGATGAAACCCGCCTGTGTCTGGAGCTGTTCCAGGAACAGGCCGGCAAACCGCTGCACCTGCGCGCCAAGCAGCTGTATCACGACCGCGAAGAAATCACGGTGCTGGCTTCGCCGCTGCGCTGACCCAGGCGCATCACCGGTAGCGCCGGGCCATGCCCGGCTGGCCGCGCAACGCGCGACAATGATCGAAGCACGCGCCGGGTACCCGGCGCCCCACGTCATGTACGGAGTTTCCATGCGACGCCGATCCCGCCTCACCCTGCTGCTGTCCCTGGTGTCCCTGCTGCCCACGCTCGCGCTGGCCCAGGTCCACACCCCATCGCCAGCCGTCAGCGAACCGCTGCGCGAGGTGCCGGCCAGCGTGCGCGCGCAGCCGCTCTCGCAGGGTGAGGTGACCCATCAGGTGACGCTGGCCGCACCGGCTGGCGAAGCCGCGGTGACGGTGCGTTCGGTGCAGCCGGTGAGCGTGGTGGGACAGTACCGCATCGCGTTCGCGGCGCTGGATGTCGACGGCGACGGCTTCATCAGCCGCGCCGAGGCGCAGGCCAACCCGACGCTGGCCGATGAATTCAACGCGCTGGACGTGAAGCGGCGCGGCACGCTGGACCGCGCCGATCTGGCCGGCTGGCTGATCGACTGAGCGCGCCGCTCACCCCCCCGCCGCGCGCTTCCAGAACATCGATACCAGCGGCGGCAGCTTGCCGGCGCAGCCCAGCGCGCGACCGCGCGCCAGGGTCAGGTGCATCTCATCATTGGAGAACACCGTGTTGATCGCATCGAAGCTGTACGCAGCGACGGTGTTCTCACTGCGGCGTTCGCGTGCCCAGCGCTGCAGGCGGTGCGGTGACATCCACTCCTGGCGGCGCTGCTGTGCCGCCAGCACCATCGTCCGCAGCGCGGCGACATCGCGCAGGCCGAGATTGACACCCTGCCCGGCCAACGGATGCACCACATGCGCCGCATCACCGAGCGCGAGCACGCGGCCGGCGACGTAGCCGGTCGCCAACTGGCGGCGCAGCGGGAAGGCCGCGCGCTTGGAGGCCAGGGTCATCGCCCCCAGCCGCCCGGCAAAGGCATGGGTGAGCTCACGGCCGAAGGCGGCCTCGTCGAGTGCCAGCACGCGCCCGGCCTCGGCCTCGGGCAGCGTCCACACGATCGAACTGCGCTGCGCGCTGATCGGCAGGACCGCCAGCGGGCCGGTCACCAGGAAGCGCTGCCACGCGGTGGCTTCATTGTTCTTTTCGGTATCCACGTAGGCAACCACGCCACGCTGGCCGTAATCCTGGCGGGTCACCTCCAGCCCGGCCAGACGGCGCAGGGTGGATTCGGCCCCGTCGGCGGCGACCGCGAGCGAGGCGTCGAGCCGACGGCCGTCGTCCAGGCGCAGGCGCACCCCGTTGGCGTCCTGCTCGAGTGCTTCCACCCGCGCCGGGCAGCACAGCTGCACGCCGGCCCCCGGCAGCGCCGCCCACAGGCGGTCCACCAGCAGATCGTTCTCGACGATCCAGCCCAGTTGTTCGCGGCCGAGCGTATCGGCGTCGAAGCGCAGTTCGCCGCCGCCGGCCGCATCCCAGACCCGCATGCGGCGGTAGGCACAGGCACGCGCGGCGGTCACCGCCGGCCACACGCCGAGCGCGGCCAGCAGCTGGGCGTTGTCCGGCGCGAACGCATACACGCGCAGATCCGGTTGCTGCGGTTGCCAGGCGGCGGGCTCGCGGCCTTCCACCAACGTCACCGACAACCCGGCATCGGCCAAGGCCAAGGCACAGGCCGCGCCGACCACACCGCCACCGACCACCACCACGTCCTGCGGACGCCGGCTCACAGGCCCGCTCCGCGGCACAGCGCCGGCACCTGGCCGCGGAAGCCCATCGCGCCACCGACCAGCATCGACTGCATCGGCGTGGCCTGTGCCGCCAGCAACCCGAGCGAACGCAGCGGCCGCATCAGCGGTGCCGGGTTGCTGGTCAGGCGTGCCAGCCCGCCGGAGAAGGCGATGGTCTGCTCGCGGTCTTCCAGACGTCGTGCCACGTGTTCGCGCAGCAGTGCATCGCTGCCGGCATCGTCGGCCTCGGCGACCAGTTCGGCCAGGGTCAGCGCATCGCGCAGGCCCAGGTTGAAGCCCTGTGCGCCCAGCGGATGGATGGTCTGCGCGGCATTGCCAAGCAGGACGGCACGCTCGCCGACCAACGCGCGCGACAGCACCTGGATCAACGGATATGCGCTGCGCGGCCCGCTCTCCAGCAACCGGCCGGCACGCCAGCCGATCGCACCCTGCAGGCGGCTCACCCACGCCGCATCGTCCAGCGCCATCACCGCCTCGGCCTGCTCGCGGGCAACGCCGTGCACCGCACCGAAGTGACGGTCGCCACGCGGCAGCAACGCGGTCGGGCCGCTGTCGGTGAAGCGCTCGTACGCGGTGCCATCCGGCGCACGTGCGGCACGCACCCGCGACACGAACAGGGTCTGTTGGAAATCGTGTTCGTCCACGCCGATGCCCAGCGCGTCGCGCACGCCACTGCGGGTCCCATCGGCACCCACGACCAGGCGGGCCAACAGGCAGCGCTCACCTCGGTCATCGGCAATGAACACCTCGCGGTACCCGTCCACCGTGGCGCCCAGGCGCACGAACCGGGCCGGACGATAGCGGGTCAGGCGGGTCAGCGTCTCCAGCCGCGCCTCCAGCGCCTGGCCAAAATCGCGGGCCACGACCACCTGGCCGAACCACGGGCGCTGGTACTGCGCGGCCTCCATCTGCACCCGGCCGAAATCGCCGGCACGGCTGACATGGATACGGGTGATCGCGCCCGGCGCAGCGGCCAGCTTCTGCATCACGCCCAGCGCGGTCAGCGCGTTGACGGTGGCCGCAGCAAAGCTGAGGTTGCGCTGGTCGAAGACCGCCGGCAGCGTGCCCGGCGGCGACGCCTCGACCAGGCCGACATCGCGGCCGGCACGGTCCAGGGCGATGGCCAGGCTGGCACCGACCAGCCCGCCACCTACGATCACTACATCATGTCGTTCACTCATGCCCGCCATGATAAGGGTTCGTCCGTTCCGGCGGCGTGCGGCGGCCTGCCGCAGCAGGCGCTAGAATGAATGCCTGCCCTCACCCGTCACCGCCATGACCTCCACTGCCCAACGCGCCTTTGTCCTGTCCGTGCTCGTGCTGTTGATGGCGGCCACGCGGGTCAACCATTTCGCGGCGATTCCGGATGCCTCCTGGGCGGTGTTCTTCATCGGCGGCTTCTACCTGCGCCAGTGGACCCGCTGGGCGTTCCCGCTGCTGATGGCGCTGGCGGTAGTGGTCGACTGGATCGTGATCCGCCGCAGCGGCCTGGATTTCTGGCAGCACTACTGCGTCTCGCCGGGCTACTGGATGCTGCTGCCGGCGTACTTCGCGATGTGGGGCGGTGGCATGCTGCTGCGCGGCGGCTATCACGGCGCCCACTGGGCCGCGCTGGGCAAGGGCGCGCTGTTGCTGGTCGCGGCGGTGGCGGTCTGTCATCTGTTCGCCCAGGGCGGCTTCTACTGGACCAGTGACAGCGTGGCCGCTCCCACCCTCGGTGGCTGGGCGAAGAACTACAGCGACTGGTTCCTGCCCTACCTGCGCACCGCCGCGGTCTACGTCGGCCTGGCCGCCGCCCTGCAGCTGGCGACCGAACAGGTCGGCAAGCTGCTGCAGGCGCGCCGCGACGTGCTGCACTGAGCGCGGCCGGGCTCGCCGATGGGTAACCGCCTTTCCCGTATCTATACGCGCACCGGTGACGATGGCAGTACCGGGCTGGGCGATGGCAGCCGCGTGGCCAAGGACGACGCCCGCGTCGCCGCCTACGGCACCGTAGATGAGGCCAACTCGGCGCTCGGGGTGCTGCTCGCGGCACCGCTGCCCGACGACATCCGCGCGCTGCTGACGGTGATCCAGCACCAGCTGTTCGATCTGGGCGGCGAGCTGTGCATCCCCGGCCATGCCGCCATCCACGCCGCCGACATCGAGGCGCTGGAGCTGCAGTTGGACCACTACAACGCCGATCTGCCGGTGTTGAAGGAGTTCATCCTGCCGGCCGGTGGCGAAGCGGCGGCGCGCTGCCATCTGGCCCGCACCATCGTGCGCCGCGCCGAGCGCGAGACGGTCACGCTGGCGCGCCGCGAGACGGTCCGCCCGGAAGCACTGCACTACCTCAACCGCCTGTCGGACCTGCTGTTCGTGCTCGCGCGCGTGCTGGCCCGCGCCGACGGCCACGGCGAGGTGCTCTGGCGCCACGAGCGCCGCCACGCCTGAGCGGCCCTGCCGCCCCACCCGGATATCCTGCCCGCATGCTGGTTTTCACCCACCCCGCCTGTCTGCAACACGATCCCGGCCGCGGCCACCCCGAATGCCCGGCGCGCCTGCAGGGAGTGCTCGATGCGCTCAAGACGGCCTATCCGGACCAGCTGGACTGGCGGGAGGCGCCGCCGGCCAAGCTCGGCGAGCTGGCCCGGGTCCATGACAGCGAACTGATCGATCTGGTCCTCAAGCCGCAGACCGAGCCGCTGCGCCTGATCGACATGGACACCATGACCTCGCCCGGCTCGGCCAGTGCGGCCCTGCATGCGGCCGGTGCCGGCGTGGCGGCGGTCGATGCGGTGATGCTCGGCCAGGACCCGGTCGCGTTCTGCGCGGTGCGCCCGCCGGGCCACCATGCCAGCGCCAACACGGCGATGGGCTTCTGCCTGTTCAACAACATCGCCATCGCCGCGGCCTACGCCCGCGACCGCTATGGACTGGAGCGGATCGCCATCGTCGATTTCGACGTGCACCACGGCAACGGCACCCAGGACATCTTCATCGCCGATCCCGGGGTGGCCTACTACAGCACCCACCAGGCCGGTCTGTTCCCCAATTCCGGCCTCCGCCGCGACCGCGGGGCCGGCAATCTGATGAACATCCTGCTGCCCCCGGGCAGTGGCGGCTTCCGCTTCCGCAACACCTGGGCCGACGAAATGCTGCCGGCCATCGATGATTTCCGCCCGCAGCTGCTGCTGATCTCGGCCGGCTTCGATGCGCACATGCGCGACCCGCAGGCCGACCTGATGCTGGAAACCGAGGATTTCGCCTGGATCACCGCCGAGCTGCGCGGGCTCGCCCGCCGCCACGGCGCCGGGCGGATCGTGTCGATGCTCGAGGGCGGATACGACCTGCAGGCCTTGGCCGAGTGCAGCGTGGCCCACGTCGGCCAGCTGCGCTGAACCGCGCGGACCGGGCCTTGGAATGAACCCGGCCCCCTGCGTGGGCGGGACCTTCATTGCCCCTATGCAAGGGATGGGGCAAGCTACGATCCGTTTTCGCCCGAATCCGATACCGCGTGCGCCGAGCCCTCCGCCTGCTGCCCCTCCCCCTCAGTATCGCCATCTGCCTGCCGGCCCTGGCCGACGACAAGCCGGTGAACTGGGGCCTGTGCCCGGTGACCGACGTGCTGCCCGTGTTCGACGATGCGCCCAAGGCTGACAAAGCCGCGGCCGCGACGCGTGACCAGCAGCCGACGGACATCGAAGGCGACCAACTGACCGGTACCTCCGTGGTACCCAACTACCAGGGCAATGTCGCGCTCAAGCGCGGCGACCAGTTCCTGGGCACCGACAACCTGAGCTTCGACACCGAAAGCGGCAACTACATCGCCGAGGGCAACGTCCGCTATCAGGACTCCTCGATCCGGATGAAGGCCAAGCGCGCCGAAGGCAATCAGGAAAGCGACACCCACAAAATCTCCGACATCCAGTACCAACTGGTGTCCCGCCGGGGCAACGGTGGCGCCGAATCGATCGATCTGCAGGGCGCGGTGGGCCAGATGCACCGCTCCACCTACACCACCTGCGATCCCTCGCAGCCGGTGTGGAAGCTCTCGGCACCGCAGATCGAGGTCGATAACGACGCCGGCTTCGGTACCGCGCGCAATGCCGTGCTGCGCATCGGCAAGGTTCCGGTGCTGTGGGCGCCGTACTTCAAGTTCCCGATCGATGACCGCCGCCAGACCGGCCTGCTTTACCCGCAGGTGGGGCTGTCCGGCCGCAACGGCTTCGACTACACCCAGCCGATCTATCTGAACCTGGCGCCGAACTTCGACGACACCCTGATGCCGCGCTACATGAGCAAGCGCGGTTTCATGCTCGACAACGAATTCCGCTATCTCTACGACGGCGGCCGCGGCGAGCTGCTGACCGCCTACCTGCCCAACGACAAGCTGCGCGACAAGGATCGCGGCCGCGTGGAGTTCAGCGGGTACCACAACATCAACGCCAACTGGCAGGCCCGTGCGAGCCTGGCCTGGGTCAGCGACGAGCGCTATCTGGAGGATTTCTCCAACCGGCTGCTCGGCGTGACCACCTCCAACCTGCAGAGCCAGATCGGCATCTACGGCACCGGTGAGAACTGGACCGGCGGGCTGATGGCCGACTATTGGCAGCTCACCGATTACACCCTGACCGAAGCGTCCCTGCCGTACGCGCGCCAGCCGCGCCTGTTCGTCAACTGGGACAAGCCGTTGCTGCCGTGGCTGGAAACCGGCGTGTATGCCGAAGCGGTGAACTTCACGCACCTGGACGTGCACGAGAAGTTCGGCGCGGACCAGGAATACGAGCGCACCGGTGTGTCACGCAGCATGGACGGCGGCTCACGACTGGATGTGAAACCGTATGTCTCGATGCCGTTCAGCGGCGCGGCCTGGTACGTCACCCCGACCCTGGCCTACCGCTACACCGGGTACGATTTGGAACGCGGGTTGGCCGATGACATCCGTCGGCAGAATCTGATCGCCGCCGGCATCGACCCGGCTACCGCGACCCCCGACCAATTGCGCGGCAACACCTCGCCGAGCCGCAGCCTGCCGATCGGCACCATCGACGCGGGCCTGTTCTTCGATCGGGAAACCACCATCGGCGACACGCGCTTCCTGCACACGCTGGAACCGCGCCTGTTCTATCTGCGTACGCCCTACCGCGACCAGAGCGACCTGCCGGTGTTCGATACGCGTGACTTCACCTTCAGCTGGGGCCAGCTGTTCCGCGACTCGCGCTACTCCGGCGCCGATCGCCAGAACGACGCCAACCAGCTGACCATGGCGGTGAGCACCCGCTTCATCGACCAGGACACCGGCAAGGAGCGCTTCTCGGGCAGCATCGGCCAGATCCTGTACTTCGATGATTCCCGGGTCACGCTCAACAGCAGTGAAACGCCGGTCGAGCAGGGCAAGTCGGCCTGGATCGCCGATACGAACTACATGATCAACGACCGCTGGACCTTGGGTGCCACCTATCAGTGGGATCCCAAGTACAAGCGTGAGGATCTGGCCAGCGTACGCGCGCGCTACCTCATGTCCAACGACGGCATCGTCAACCTGACCTACCGCAGCCGCTTGAATCCACAGGCCTCGACCACGGCGACCCGCCGCGACCGGACGCTGCTGGAGCAGGCCGACCTGTCCTTCCTCTACCCGCTCAACGAGCGCTGGAGCCTGGTCGGACGCTATTACTACTCCATCCAGGACCGCGCCCCGCTGGAAATCATCGGTGGCGTGCAGTGGGACAGCTGCTGTCTGGCCGTTCGCGCCATCGCCCGCCGCTACGTGCGCAATCGCGAGGGTGAACTGAACAACTCCTTCCAGATCGAGTTCGTGCTCAAGGGCCTGAGCTCCATCGGCCAGAACACGGACCGCACCTTGCGCCGTGCTATTCTCGGGTACTACCGAGACGACCTCTATCTGGTGCCGCCCAGCAACACCGGTGCAGCCCGCGACGACTACGATCCGAATCAGATCCCATGACCAAGACCCTTCCCGTACTCCTCGCCTCCCTGCTGGCGGTCTCCTCCGCGACGGCCCCGTTGCAGGTGCTGGCCCAGCAGAGTCAGCCGCTGGACCGCATCGCGGCGATCGTCGATGAGGACGTCGTGCTGCAGAGCGAACTGGACCGCGCCGTCCAGAACATCAAGGCCCAGTACGCCGGTCGTGAAAACCAGCTGCCGCCTGATGACGTGCTCAGCCGCCAGGTGCTCGAGCGTCTGGTACTGGTGAAGCTGCAGGTGGCGCGTGCCGAGAGCAGCGGCATCAAGGTCAGCGATCAGGAACTGAACCAGGCCATCAACGCCATCGCCCAGCAGAACGGTTCCACCCTGGATGCCCTGCGCCAGCGTCTGGCCAGCGATGGCCTGGATTTCAACGATTTCCGCAATTCGGTGCGTGACGAGATCACCGTCCAGCGCCTGCGCCAGAGCTTCGCGCAGAGCCGCATCACCGTCAGCGAAGGCGAAGTGGATGGCGCGCTCAAGCAGCAGGCCACCGTGGGCACCCAGTACCACCTGGCCCACATCCTGATCGGCCTGCCGGAAGGCGCCACCGCCGAGCAGATCACCACCGGCCAGAAGAAGGCCGATGGCGTCAAGGCGCTGCTGGACAAGGGCGAGCTCGACTTCAACGCGGCCGCCGTCCGTTATTCGGACAGTCCCAACGCGCTGGAAGGCGGCGACCTGGGCTGGCGTTCGCTGGATGAAATCCCGAATGCCTTCGCGCAGATGATGAAAGAGATGAAGTCCGGCGACGTGGTCGGCCCGCTGCGTGGCCCCAGTGGTTTCCAGCTGCTGAAGCTGGTCGAGGTGCGTGATGCCAGCGCGGCCGCTGACGGCGGTCACACCATCACCGAATACCACGCCCGTCATATCCTGGTCCGCATCACCGACCAGCAGGACAATGCCGCGGCCAAGGCCAAGATCGACACGCTGCGTGCCCGCATCGCCGGCGGCGCCGAGTTCGATGCAGTGGCCAAGGAGTCCTCGGAAGACAACAACAGCAAGGGCCAGGGCGGCGATCTGGGCTGGTTCCCGGCCGATGCCTTCGGCCCGGACTTCGGCAAGCAGGTTGAAGGCATCACCGACGGCGGCGTGAGCCAGCCGTTCCGTACCGATGCCGGCTGGCACATCGTCCAGCGCGTCGCCACGCGCCAGACCGATGCCACCACCGACAACCAGCGCGCCCAGATCCGTGAAACGATCGGCCGCCGCAAGCTGGAGGAAGAGTACAACCGCTTCCTGCAGGAATTGCGTGGCGAAGCCTACGTGGATATGCGCGGTTATGCCCCGGGTGCCGCGGCGACCACGCCGCCGCAGTCCTGATCCATGCTCCCGCAGCTCGCGCTGGTACCGGGCGAGCCGGCGGGGATCGGCCCGGAGCTCTGCCTCCGTCTGATCCAGCAGCCGCGCACCGATTGCCGGCTGCTGGCCTTCGCCGACCCGGACACGCTGCAGGCTGCCGCCGCTGCGCTGTCGCTGCCGCTGCAGCTCCTGCCTGAAGACACCATCGCCCGCCAGCCGGGCGATCTGCCGTTGCGCGCGGTGCCCAATGCGGTGCCCTCCCGTTTCGGCACGCCGGATCCAGCCAACGCCGGGGCGGTGATCGGCGCGCTGCGACAGGCCGGGCAGGCCTGCCTGACCGGTGAACTGGCCGGCGTGGTCACCGGCCCGGTGCACAAGGCGGTCATCAACGAGGGCGGCATCGCCTACAGCGGCACGACCGAACTGCTGGCCGACCAGGCCCGCACCCCGGTGGTGATGATGCTCGCCAATGACATTGTCCGGGTCGCCCTGGCCACCACCCACCTGCCCTTGCGCGCCGTGGCCGATGCGATCACCCCTGACGGGCTGGCGCTGACCCTGCAGATCGTCCACGACACCCTGCAGCGCGATTTCGGCCTGGCCTCGCCGCGCATCGCCGTGCTCGGGCTGAACCCGCACGCTGGCGAAGACGGCCACCTGGGCCGCGAAGAGCTCGACCTGATCATCCCCCTGCTGGAGCGCCTGCGCACCCGGGGCATGGACCTGGTCGGCCCGCTGCCGGCCGACACCGCCTTCCTGCCGGCCAAGCTGGCCGGGTTCGACACGGTGCTGGCCATGTACCACGACCAGGGCCTGCCGGTGCTCAAGTACAGCGGCTTCGAGCAGGCCGTCAACATCACCCTGGGCCTGCCCTACCCGCGCGTCGCGGTCGACCATGGCACCGCCCTGGATCTGGCCGGCCGCGGCGTGGCCGACCCTTCCAGCCTCCTCGCTGCCACCGCGCTGTGTGCCCGGCTGGCGCGCCAACGTACACTGGTGTCATGACTTCTTCGTATTCCTCCTCCGGCGCGCCCGGTTTCTCCGGCCCCGCCAAGAAGCAGCTCGGCCAGCACTTCCTCGCCGACCGCAGCTACATCGACAAGATCGTGCTGGCGGTCAGCCCGAAAGACGGCGACCGCCTGGTCGAGATCGGCCCGGGCCAGGGCGCGATCACCCTGCCGCTGCTGCGCCGCCACCCGAAGCTGACCGTGATCGAGTTCGATCGGGATCTGGTCGGCCCGCTGGCCGCCGCCGCCGAACCGCTGGGCGAGATGACCATCATCCACCGCGACGTGCTGCAGGTGGACTTCACCGAGCTGGCCGCAGGCAGCCCGATCCGCCTGGTCGGCAACCTCCCCTACAACATCTCCTCGCCGATCCTGTTCCATGCGCTGGACCACGCGGCGGTGATCACCGACATGCACTTCATGCTGCAGAAGGAAGTGGTCGACCGCATGGCCGCCGATCCGGGCAGCAAGGTGTATGGCCGGCTGAGCGTGATGCTGCAGGCGTTCTGCAAGGTCACCTCGCTGTTCGTGGTGCCACCGGGTGCGTTCCGTCCGCCGCCGAAGGTCGATTCGGCGGTGGTGCGGCTGGTCCCGCGGGATCCGGCCACGGTCGGCATCCTGGACCGCAAGCGCTTCGCCCACGTGGTCAAGGCCGCCTTCGGGCAGCGTCGCAAGACCCTGCGCAATGCCCTGCAGAACGTGTGCACGCCCGAGCAGTTCGAAGCGGCTGGCGTGCGCAGCGACGCCCGCGCCGAGCAGCTGGACGTGGCGCAGTTCATCGCGCTGGCCAACGTCCCGTACGAGGCTGACGCGCCGCAGGGTTGAGCGCGCCACCTCGTGGCCAGCACCGGCCGCGCGCACGTAGAACCGCCTGACATCCATGACGGGGGCGCTGCCAGCTTGGGCAGCACTCATCTCATCGTGCACAACATTCACTAAACTGCCTGCATGAACGACGCTGCAAACTACGCGATCTCCGTCGAGGTCGCCCCCCGATTCCTCGATGACCAGTCCACCCCGGAGGACGGCCGCTACGCGTTCGCCTATACGATCCGCATCCTCAACCGGGGCCGCGTCGCGGCACGGCTGGTGGCCCGCCACTGGCGGATCACCGATGCCAATGGCCGCATCGAGCATGTCGACGGCGATGGGGTGATCGGCGAGCAGCCGCGGCTGCGCCCCGGTGAAGACTTCCGTTACACCTCCGGTGTCATGCTGGAGACCGAGCACGGCACGATGCAGGGGCACTACGACATGGTGGCCGATGACGGCACCGAGTTCGCCGCCCCCATCGCGCCGTTCGTCCTGACCGTTCCGCGCACACTGCACTGATGGAGGCGCACGCATGAGTGTCTGGGCCATCGGCGACCTGCAGGGCTGCTACGACGTCACCCAGCGGTTGCTGGAAAAAATCAAGTTCGACCCCGCGGTCGACAAACTGTGGTTCTGCGGCGACCTGGTCAACCGCGGTGGGCAATCGCTGGAAACCCTGCGCCTGGTCCATTCGCTGCGCGAGAGCAGCGTGATCGTGCTGGGCAACCATGACCTGTCCCTGCTTGCCGTCGGTGCCCGCACCGAGGAAGAGCAGCGCAAGGTCAACCCGGACCTGCTGCGGATCGTGCAGGCCGAGGACCGCGACGAACTGCTGGAGTGGCTGCGCCTGCAGAAGCTGGCCCACGTGGACCGTGAGCTGGGCTGGATGATGATCCACGCCGGGCTGGCCCCGAAGTGGACCACCCAGCTGGCCGAGAAGCACGCCCGCGAGGTCGAGCAGCAGCTGCACGGCAGCGGCTACCGCAAGCTGTTCCGCAACATGTACGGCGACAAGCCGAGCTGGTCACCCGGCCTGGCCGGCTACGACCGCTCGCGCGCGATCATCAACCTGTTCACCCGCATGCGTTACTGCACGCCGCGGGGCCGGATCGGGATCGAGGACAAGGGCACGCCGGGCACCCAGGAACAGGGGCTGTATCCCTGGTTCGAAGTGCCGGGCCGCGCCGAGCGCGATCTGAAGATCGTCTGCGGGCACTGGTCCGCCCTCGGCCTGACCATCACCCAGGGCGTGCACGCGATCGATACCGGCGCGGTCTGGGGAGGCAAGCTCACCGCACTGCAGTTGGATACCGAAGAACTGCGCGTGGTGCAGGTGCCGGGCCGCGATGTGCCCAAGCCGGTCTCCGCGCCGCGTCCGCCGGCACGCCGGCCGGCCGTCGAGGGGGCGCCGCCGAGCGGGCGTCCACCGCGTCAGGGTCAGGGTCAGGGTCAGGGTCAGGGGCGCGATCGTGGCCGCGGTGGCCAGGGCCGACAGGGCGGTGGTGCGAAGCCCGCGCAGAACGCCGAGCAGCAGCCGCGGCAACAGCAGCAGCCGCAGAGCAACGACATCACCAGCGACGCCGAATGAGCCGCAGGCCGGTCAGTGCGACCGGCCTGCCTGCAGCGCGTGCTCAGGCGCGGCGGTAATCCACGAAATCGAACGCGTACGCGTGCCGCTCGTCGGCCGCGTGGTGTTCGCGCGCCACTTCCACCCACAGCGCCGGATCGACCGGCGGGAAATGGGTATCGGCCGGTACCGTGGTCTGTACCCAGGTCAGGTGCAGATCGGTGGCCTGGGCCATGGCCAGGCGATAGATCTCACCGCCACCGATCACGCACAGTTCTTCCGCGTCGGTGTCCGCTGCGGCCTGCAGCGCCTGCTCGATCGAGGCCACCGCCTGCATGCCGTCGAACGGCACCTGCCCGCTGCGGGTCAGCACCAGGTTCAACCGGCCCGGCAAGGCACGGCCGAGCGACTGCGCGGTCCTGCGCCCCATCAGGATCGGCTTGCCGACGGTCAGCGCCTTGAAGCGCTTGAGATCATCGGGCAGCTTCCACGGCAGGTCGTTGTCACGGCCGATGCCGTGGTCGCGGTCAAGCGCGGCGATCAGCGAGAGCTTCATGCGCGTGCCGCTCACACCGCCACCGGGGCCTTGATCGCCGGATGCGGGTCGTAACCATCGATGCGGATGTCATCGAACTGGAAACCGAACAGATCGGTCACCTCGGGGTTCAACCACAGTGTCGGCAGCGCGCGCGGCTCACGCGCGAGCTGTTGCCGGGCCTGCTCGAAGTGGTTCGAGTACAGGTGCGCATCACCCAGGGTGTGCACGAAATCGCCGACACCCAGCCCCGTTGCCTGCGCCACCATGTGGGTCAGCAGCGCATAGCTGGCGATGTTGAACGGCACGCCGAGGAATATGTCGCCGCTGCGCTGGTAGAGCTGGCAGCTGAGCTTGCCGTCCACCACGTAGAACTGGAACAGGTTGTGGCACGGCATCAAGGCCATCTGCGACAGCTCGCCCACGTTCCAGGCGCTGACCACCAGCCGCCGCGAATCGGGGTTGCGCTTGATCTCGTCCACCAGCCACTGCATCTGGTCGATCGCGCCGCCATCGGCAGTGGCCCAGCTGCGCCATTGCTTGCCGTAGATCGGGCCGAGGTCGCCGTTGGCATCGGCCCACTCGTCCCAGATCCGCACCTGGTTGTCCTTGAGGTACCCGATGTTGGTATCGCCCTTCAGGAACCACAGCAGCTCGTGGATGATCGAGCGCAGGTGCAGCTTCTTGGTGGTGACCAGCGGGAAGCCGTCATTGAGGTTGAAGCGCATCTGCCAGCCGAACACGCTGCGCGTGCCGGTACCGGTGCGGTCGGATTTCTCCGTGCCGTGCTCCAGCACATGCTCAAGCAGTTCCAGATAGGCCTTCATGCCTTGGCTCCTTGGGCGGCGACCGGCAGCACCGGCTGCAGCACCGGCGCGCGGCGCGACAGCACCAGCAGCACCAGGCCGAACACCACCAGCGGCAAGCTCAGCAACTGGCCCCGGGTGAACCAGTCGAAGGCGAGGTAGACGCCGTTGTCGGGCATGCGCACGAACTCGACCGCGAAGCGGAAGATGCCATACATCAGCGCGAACAGGCCGGCGATGACGTAGCGGTGGCGCGGCTTGGCCGACACGGCCCACAGCACCACGAACATCACCAGGCCTTCCAGCAGCGCTTCATACAGCTGCGAGGGATGGCGGGCGTACGGGTTGAGCGCGCCGGTGGCGAACTCGGCCTTCAGCGTGGCCAGATCCAGCGCGTTCAACGGTGCCGGCAGGCCGCTCGGGAACACGACGCCCCAGCTGCCATCGGTGTACTTGCCCCACAGCTCGGCGCCGATGAAGTTGCCGATGCGGCCGAAGCCCAGGCCCAACGGGACCAGCGGTGCCATGAAATCGATCGTGTCGAACAGGTGCAGGCGATGCTTGCGCGACCACCACCACGCGGCGAACAGCACGCCGAGCAGGCCACCGTGGAAGCTCATGCCGCCGTCCCACACCTTGAACAGCAGCAGCGGGTTGTGCAGGAATTCGGAGGTGGCGTAGAACAGCATGTAGCCCACGCGGCCACCGACGACCACGCCGAGCATCGCGTAGAACAGCAGGTCGGAGAAGCCATTGGCATCGACCCCGGGCAGGCGCCCGGCCGCGATCCGCTTGCGCCCCAGCCACCAGGCCGCAGTGAAGCCGAGCAGGTACATGATGCCGTACCAATGCACCTTGATCGGCCCGAGCGAGATGGCGATGGGGTCGATGTCGTGGAAATAGATCATGAAGGGCGCCTTGCAGGGATGCCGATATTCTAGCGCCGCCCGGGAGCGGCCTCGCGGCGGCCCCCGACCGCGCGATTGCCGGGCTTCAGCCCAGGATCTGCGGCGTGTCCGGCAGGCCGTCATCCTGTGACCCCGGAACGGGCGGATAGTGCCCGGCCAGCAGGTCCGAAACCTCTTCGATCGCCAGCAGCACGGCCTCCTGCAGCGCACCCTCGCGCAGCCGCTGCTGCATGTGCGCGCAGATGGCCAGCCACTGCGCCTCACCGATCCGGCCGCGCAGGCCGCGATCGGCGACCAGCTCGATCGCATGGTCGGCCAGCAGCAGGTAGATCAGCACGCCATTGTTGTGTTCGGTATCCCAGGTGCGCAGCTGGGCGAAGGCCTGCCCGGCGCGTTGCTGTGCGGTGATGCCCTGCCACAACGCGGCCAGCGGCAGATCCGCTTCCACCGCGAACATGACCTGGCCACCGTGGCGGCGCTCGCCGGCGGTGATCGCCTCGGTGATCGCCTGCAGCTGTGCGGGTGGGAAGGCGCGCCGCACCGACGGGGAGAACACATGCCGGAGCCAGCGCATCACCAGCCTCCCGAGGCGCCACCGCCTCCCGAACGTCCACCCCCTCCGCCCCAGCCGCCTCCACCGCCGCCGAAGCCACCCCCGCCGCCACCGAACCCGCCACCGCCCCAGCCACCCCCACCCCAGCCGCCACTGCGCGCGAACACGCCGCCGCGGCCGGCCGACGTCAGGCCGACCAGCAGGCCCACCACGGCGGCCGCGCCACTGGCGACCACCAGCGAGGTGAACAGGAACGCCGCCACCCCGGCCCCGGCACCGCTCGCCAGCGCGCGCAGCGGTCGCGGCAGCCAGCCCAGCATCCCGCGCAGGAACAGACCGGCAAACAGGCCGATGCCCAGCGCCATCGTCCAGTTACCACCCGCCGGGGTGTCCTGGGCGCGATGCGTGCTGACCGGCGCGGGCAGCGCCTCGCCGTCGATCAGCTTGACCAGCGCGGCGCTGGCGTCGGTGAGGCCACCGGCGTAGTCGTTGCTGCGGAACCGCGGGGCCAGGTACTCCTGGATCACCCGGTTGGCGATCGCATCCGGGATCGCGCCTTCCAGGCCGTAGCCCGGCTCGATGCGGACCCGGCGATCGTCCTTGGCCACCACCAGCAGCACGCCGTCATCCACGCCCTTGCGGCCGATGGACCACTGCTCGAACACCCGCTGGGTGTACTGCTCGATGGTTTCCGGCGCGGTGGTCGGCACCATCAGGATCTGCAGCTGGCTGCCCTTGCGCTGCTGCAACGCCAACGCCTGCGCTTGCAGGGCCTGGATCTGCGCTGCGTCCAATGTGCCGGTGGTGTCCACCACCGGCGAGGACATCGGCGGGATGGCCGCCTGGGTCTGCGCCCAGGCCGGCAGCGCCAGCGCCAGGCAGAGCAGCAGCAGGCAACGCAGCAGGCGCGTGGTCACGGGCTCAGTTCGCCGGCTGTGGCTGCTGCTGCGGGGCGGGCGGCTGCGGCGCGGGCGCCGGCGCCGGTTGCTGCGAACCGAACTTGACCGCCGGCGGCTGCGAGATCTGCGCCTCGTTCTCCACCGTGAAGTTCGGCTTGGTCGCATAGCCGAACAGCTTGGCGGTGATCACCTGCGGGAACTGGCGGATGTAGGTGTTGTAGTCCTGCACCATCTGGATATAGCGGCCGCGCGCCACGGTGATGCGGTTCTCGGTGCCTTCCAGCTGCGCCTGCAGATCGCGGAAACCCTGGTCGGATTTCAGGTTCGGGTAGTTCTCGGTGACCACCAGCAGGCGTGACAGCGCACCGCTCAGTTCGCCCTGGGCCTGCTGGAACTGCTTCAGGGAGTCGGCGTCGTCGGCATTGACGTTGACCTGCCCCACGCGCGCACGGGCGTTGGTGACATCGGTCAGCACCTGGCGTTCCTGGTTGGCATAGCCTTCCACGGTCTGCACCAGGTTGGGGATCAGATCGGCGCGGCGCTTGTACTGGTTGAGCACCTCGGCCCAACCGGCCTTGACCTGCTCATCCTTCTGCTGGATGGCGTTGTAGCCACAGCCGGACAACAGGGAGGCCAGCACGGCCAGGCACAACAAACGGGAGAACGATCGCATGGCCGGCTCCGGATCTCGATGAACGGGATCCGGAGCATGCCACGTCTTGGGTAAAGCGGATGTGGGTAACGGCGGTTGGTCGGTACCCACGGGTTGCCGACCCGGGTCGGCACCCACGGAATACCGACCAACGGTCGGTATCTACCAGTTGCCGGCACCCGGCACGTTGTGTGCCACGGCGCGACGGCGCATCAGCAGGTTCAGCCATTCCACCAGCACCGAGAAGCCCATCGCGGCGTAGATGTAGGGCTTGGGCACGTGCACGCTCAGGCCATCCAGGATGAGCACCACGCCGATCAGCAGGATGAAGGCCAGGGCCAGCATCTTCACGGTCGGGTTGGCATCGATGAAGCGGCCCAGCGGGTTGGCGGCCAGCAGCATCACGGCGACCGACAGCAGGATCGCGGCGACCATCACCGGGATGTGGTCGGCGATGCCCACGGCGGTGATCACCGAGTCCAGCGAGAACACGATGTCGATCACGGCGATCTGCGCGATCACCATGCCGAACACGGCCGAGGCCTTGGTGGTGGTCGGGTCTTCGTCTTCGCCGCCGGTGATCAGCTCGCGGATCTCCATGGTGCCCTTGATGATCAGGAACAGGCCACCGAGGATCAGCACCAGGTCGCGGATGGAGATGCCCATGCCGGCGATGGTGAACAGGTTGGCTTCCATGTGGGCCAGATAGGCCAGCGAGACCAGCAGCAGGATGCGGGTGATGCAGGCCACCGCGATGCCGAGCTTGCGCGCGAACGGACGGCGCGCCTCGGGCAGCTTGCTCACCGCGATCGAGATGAAGACCAGGTTGTCGATGCCCAGCACGATTTCCAGCGCGCTCAGCGTAAACAGGGTCAACCAGACATTGGGGTCGGACAACAACTCAAGGAACATGGACTTCCATCCTTACAGGGGGGATGACGCGCGTAACGCGTCAGAGGTGTTACGTCAGAGGATCTGCGGCAGCAGGATCAGGACCCAGCACACCAGTACGTTCATCATCAACACAAAGACCGCGGCCGAGCCCATGTCCTTGGCACGTCCGGCGAGCTCGTGGAACTCCGCGCCGTAGCGCTCGATCACCGCCTCGATCGCCGAGTTGGCCAGTTCCATGGCCAGCACCAGCAGCACCGAGCCGATCATCAGCGCACGCTCCACCGGGGTCTGGCCGAGCCAGAGCGCCAACGGGGCGAGCACGATCAGCAGGTAGACCTCCAGCCGGAACGAGGACTCGTGCAGCCAGGCCGCACGCAGCCCCTGCCAGGACCAGACCGCGGCCTTGAAGATGCGCTTGGGGCCGCGCGGCAGGTGGCCGATTTCATCCGCCATGGGCAGGTGCCCCGGTCGGCAACGCAGGCCGGAACGGCAGGAACAGCACACGGCAGACAGTCATGGGCATCGCTGAATGGGGCAGGCAATCCCTCATTTTGCCATAAGCCGGCCAAGCCATTGTCGAAGGCGGCCAACGCCCGTCCGTGGTAAAGCGCGGCGTGGCGGCAGCTTTTATGATGGACGCCTGCCCGTCCGGGCACCCGAGCGGGTGCCCCACCCCAGGAGTTGCCCATGCTGCATCGCCGTGCCCGCCCCCTTCTGCTCGCCCTTGCCCTGGGAGCCGCCCTGCCCGCGTCGGCCCGTACCCCGGCCCCCGCTCCGCAGGTGCCCACCCAGGTCTCCAACGTGGCCTGGGCCGGCGACATGGCGCAGTTCGCGGCCCAGGACGCGACCAACCCGCCCCCGCGCGGGGGCATCGAGTTCATCGGCAGCTCCTCGATCCGCATGTGGGAGAGCCTGGCCACCGATTTTCCGGGCCAGCCGGTGTTCAACCGCGGCTTCGGCGGCTCGGAAGTGCGTGACAGCACCTGGTACGCCGACCGCATCGTGATCCCGTATGCGCCGTGCAAGGTGTTCTTCTATGCCGGCGACAACGACCTCAACAGCGGCCGCAGCCCGGCCCAGGTCCGCGACGACGTGGTGGCCTTCGTCAAGCGTGTGCACCGCGACCTGCCCAAGACCACGGTGGAAATCATCTCGATCAAGCCCAGCCCCTCGCGCGCGAACCTGCTGCCCGCTGTGGTGGAAGCCAACGGCTTGATCCAGACGGCGCTGGCCTCGCTGCCCAACACCGGCTACACCGATGTCTACACGCCGATGCTCGGTGCCGACGGCCAGCCGCGCGCCGCGCTGTTCCGCGAGGACATGCTGCACATGACGCCGGACGGCTATGCGATCTGGCGCAAGGCGCTGGCGCCCAAGGTGCAGTGCCACTGAGCCACGCGGGGAGGCGCAGCGCCTCCCCGACTCAGCGGTAGTGGATCGTGGCCTGGGTACCCTGCCCGGGCTCGCTGGTCAGGGCGATCTTCCAGCCGAAGCGGTCGCACAGCCGGCGCACGATCGACAGCCCCAGCCCGGTGCCCTGTGGACGGCTGGGCTCGGCACGATAGAACGGCTCGAACGCACGCCCGAGTGCTTCGGCGGACATCCCGATGCCGGTATCGCGCACGACCACGCGATCGTCTTCGACATCGACGTCGATCCGGCCTTCGTCGGTATAGCTGCAGGCATTGCGCAGCAGGTTGCTGACCACCACCTGCAGCACCCGCGGCGGCGCGTGCAGCATCACCGGGCCATGGCTGTGCAGGTGGATCTCCACGGGCCGCCCGGCAATCAGCTCGCGGGCGTTGTCGACCTCGTAGCGGACGATCTCGTTGACGTCGAACAGCTCGACCTGCGGCTCGACATCGGCCTCGCGGGCGAGGATCAGGAAGGCATCGATCACCGCTTCCATGTCACGCCCGGCGCGCTGGATGCGCTGCAGGCCGCGGCGCAGGCGCGGGGTCATGTCCTGGTCGCCCAGCGCCATGTCGCTGGCCACCCGGATCACGGTCAGCGGGGTGCGCAGCTCATGGCTGGCATCGCGGGTGAAGTTGCGCTCGCGCGCGACGTGCGCGGTGACCTTGGTGGCCAGCGAGTGCAGCGCCGCGGCCAGCTGGCGGGTCTCGCCCTGCATGTCGGCCGGCAGCTTGGCCGGGGCCAGATCGGCCGCTTCCGGATGCCCGGGGTCCCATCGCGAGACGCGCCGGGCCAGCCAGTTCACCGGGGATACCAGGCGTTTGGAGGCGCGATAGGTGATCCACGAGGCGCCGTAGACGGCCAGCAGGGTCAGCAGCACCGGCACGACGCCGAACCAGAACGCCAGCATCTCCGCGCGCGAACGCAGGAACACCAGGTACAGGCGGCCTTCCGGACGCGCATCGACCAGCACCAGCTGGTCGTCGTCCTTGAGCTCATGGAAGCCGGGGGTGAGCGTGCGCAGGTTGGCCGGCAGGCTCAGCGGCGACTGCCCGGTCTCGAGCAGGTAACCGCGGATGTTCTGGGTATTGGGCGGCGGCTGCACCGGCGAGGCCTCGTGCAGTTGCCAGTAGTAGCCGGCTTCTTCCTGCAGCGCGCTGCTGACCAGGCTGTGCTTGATCACCAACGACACCAGCCAGGCGCCCAGCAGGATGCCCAGGCTGGCGAGCACGGCTTGGAGGATGAAGACGATGCGGATCTTGCGCGGCAGACCGTGCGGCATTACGGGGTCCAGGGCGGTTCGCGGCGATTATAGGAAAGCTTGCCGTGAGTCCATCGTGCAAACCATGACAACGGCCCGGCAGATGCCGGGCCGTCATGCTCCAGAGGGTACCGGAGGATCGGATCGCTCATGCCGCCCGCAGGCGGCCGAGCGGCGATCGACCGCCCATCAGCTCATCGGCTGGGCGATATCGGCAATACGGTAGCCGGCGCTCTGCACGGTGTGCAGCAGCGGGCGGTCGAACGGCTTGTCGATGATCTTGCGCAGGTTGTACAGATGGCTGCGCAGGGTGTCCGAGTCGGGCAGACCATTGCCCCAGATCTCGCGTTCGATTTCCTGGCGGGTCACCACACGCGGCGATTCGCGCATGAGGATCGTCAGCAGGCGCAGGCCGATCGGCGAGAGCTGCAGTTCGGTGCCGGCACGCGTCGCGCGCATACTGACCGGATCGAGCACGAGGTCGGCGACCTTGAGCACTTCCGAGCCGACCTGGCGACGCTCGCGACGGATCAGCGCGCGCAGACGGGCTTCCAGTTCCTGGATCGCGAACGGCTTGGTCAGGTAGTCATCGGCGCCGAACCCCAGGCCGGTGAGCTTGTCGTCCAGCGTGTCGCGCGCGGTCAGCATCAGCACCGGCGTGGACTTGCGCGCGTCGTTGCGAAGGCGGCGACAGACTTCGATGCCGTCCAGACGCGGCAGCATCAGGTCCAGCACGACCACGTCGTAGCTGTTCTCGGCCGCCAGACGATAACCGTCCAGCCCATCCTGGGCGTAGTCGACTTCGAAGCCGCGCCCTTCCAGGTACTCGCCGATCATCTCGGAAATATTACGGTTGTCTTCGACCACCAGCACCAGGCCGGAGGTCTCCTTTGTCTGACGCATGGGATTCCCTCTTTCTTCAGCTTTGTGAAACATGCCGCATCGCCAGTGGACGCGGTGTGAAGTTCCTCACACACCGATCAAAGCAGGGGTTTGAGCAGCGGCCAGACGTTGTCCAGCACCTGCGGCTGCGCAGCTGCGGTGGGGTGCAGCCCGTCGGCCTGCATCAGGTTCGGCTTCAAGGCCACCCCTTCGAGCAGGAACGGCAGCAGCGGCACGTCGTACTGCTTGGCCAGCGCCGCGTAGGTCTGGCGCAGGCGCTGGCGGTAGGCCGGGCCGTAGTTGGGCGGCACATCGATACCCAGCAGCAGCACCTTGGCGCCCGCCTTCTGGCTGGCCACGATCATCTTTTCCAGGTTGCCCTGCAGTTGCGCCGGGGTCAGCCCGCGCAGCGCATCGTTGCCGCCCAGTTCGATCACTACCACGGACGGCCGATGCTTCTCCAGCAGCCCTGGCAGGCGGGTCAGCGCGCCGGCGGTCGTCTCGCCGCTGATGCTGGCGTTGATGATCGCCGGCGGCGCCTTGATCTGTTGTTTGACCCGCTGCTGAAGCAGGTTTACCCAGCCCGACGCGGCCGGGATATTGTGGGCGGCACTGAGGCTGTCGCCGACCACCAGCACCGCCGCACGGGTGTCCGGAGCTTTGGCACAGGCCAGCATCGGCATCAGCAGCAACCCTGCCAGCAGCCAGCCCATCGAGGCCACGCGGCCCATTCCACTTGCTTGGTTCATTGGAGAATCCTCATCGACAGCCTGTCCCCCCGCAGCGCGCCCGTCGCCATCGCCGCCCACAACGTGGGCAAGTCCGCACGTGGCCCGGAGGGTGAAGTCCACATACTGGACAACATTGACATGACCGTCCATGAAGGCGAGAGCGTGGCGATCGTCGGCGCTTCAGGTTCGGGCAAGACCACCCTGCTCGGCCTGCTCGCCGGCCTGGACCTGCCCAGCCACGGCACCATCGCGCTGGCCGGCGCCGCGCTCAACACGCTCGATGAGGAAGCCCGCGCGCAGCTGCGCGCACGCGAGGTCGGCTTCGTGTTCCAGAGCTTCCACCTGCTGCCGGCACTGACCGCCGAAGAGAACATCGCGCTGCCGCTGGAACTGGCCGGCCGCGAAGATCCCGCGCGGGTGCGCGAGGTCTTGGAACAGGTCGGCCTGGGCCATCGTGCGCGTCACTACCCGCGCCAGCTTTCCGGTGGCGAACAGCAGCGGGTGGCGCTGGCCCGTGCGTTCGTGGCGCGGCCGCGCATCCTGTTCGCCGATGAGCCGACCGGCAGCCTGGACCAGGCCACCGGGCAGCAGATCAGCGACCTGCTGTTCGCGCTCAACGCCACCAGCGATACCACCCTGGTGCTGGTCACCCATGACCTGCGCCTGGCGCAGCGCTGCGAGCGCATCTACCAGCTCGACGGTGGCCGCCTGGCCGACACCGTTGCCGGCGCAGGCGCATGAATGTCGTGCGCCATGCGGCGCGTGCGCTGCGCCGCGAATTCCTGGCCGGCGATCTGCTGACCGTGTTCGCCGCACTGGTGTTGGGCGTGGCGGTGATGACCGCCGTCGGGACATTGGTCAACCGCGTGACCCTGGCACTGACCGGCAGCGCGGCGGAGATGCTTGGCGGTGATCTGGGCCTGAGCGGCCGTGAGGACATCCCGCAGACCTTCGCCGACGCGGCGCGCGAGCGCGGCTTGGCCAACACGCGCATGGTCAGCTTCCCCAGCGTGCTGTTCCATGGCGATGACAGCCAGATGGCCAACATCAAGGCGGTCGCCGATGGCTACCCGCTGCGCGGTGAACTGCGGGTCAGCCGCACGCTGCATGACAGCGCCAGCGAAACGGCAGGAACGCCGCCACCGGGCCAAGCGTATGCCGATCCCCGCCTGATGCAGGCGCTTGGCCTGCAGGTGGGCGATGCACTGGAATTCGGCGCGGGCACGTTGACCGTGACCCGCGTGCTGCAGGCCGAGCCGGATACCTCCGGTGAGCTGATGCAACTGTCGCCGCCGCTGCTGGTGAACCGCATCGATGTGGATCGCGCCGGCCTGCTGGGGCCGGGCAGCCGCGCGTCGTACCGGATGATGTTCGCCGGTGCGCCGGGGCAGATCGAGGCGTTCCGCGAATGGCTCACGCCGCAGGCCAAGGGCTACCGCATTGTCGGCATCGCCGATGCCCAGCGCGGTGTACGCGGCGCGTTCGATCTGGCCGGGCGCTTCCTGTCGCTGGCCGCGTTGCTGGCGGTGTTGCTGGCCGGTGTCGCCACCGCACTGGCGGCCAACCGCTTCGCGATGCGACGCATCGACCAGGTCGCGATCCTGCGCTGCCTGGGGGCGCGCCAGCGCGACATCCTCACCGCGATGGCGCTGCAGCTGGTGATGCTGGCGATACCGGCCTGCCTGGTCGGTATCGGGCTGGGCATGGCTGCACAGGCCGGGCTGGTGCAGGCACTGGGCGGGTTGATTCCGAACCGCCTGCCCCTGCCGCAGGCCACGCCGGCACTGAGTGGAGCCGGCATCGGGCTGGTGCTGCTGCTGGGCTTTGGTCTGCCGCCGCTGCTGCGCCTGCGCAGCGTGCCGCCGATGCGCGTGCTCAACCGCAGCTTCGCCGCGCTGCCGCCGAGTTCGGTGCTGGTCTATGCCGCCGCATTGGCGGCCACCGTGGCGCTCACCATGCAGGCCACCGGCGATGTGAAACTGGCGACGTGGGTGCTCGGCGGGCTGGCCGCGCTGGCGGCACTGGCCGGTGCGCTCGGCGCGCTGCTGCTGTGGCTGCTGCGTGGGCTGCAGCCGCGCCTGCGCGGGCGCTGGAAGCTGGGCCTGGCTTCGTTGACGCGACGCCGCGGGCTGGCGGTGATGCAGCTGGTCGGCCTGTCGCTGTCGCTGTGTTCGCTGCTGCTGCTGTCGGTGATCGGTCCGGGGCTGTTGGCGCAGTGGCGCGATCGCCTGCCGACCGATACACCGAACTACTTCCTGATGAACATCCAGCCCGAGCAGCGCGATGCGGTGCTGGCCACGTTGGGTGGGCTCGGGGTGGTCGCGCCGGGCATCGAGCCGTTCAGTACCGGCCGCCTGCTCGCGGTCAACGACCGGCCGCCGCAGCGGCAGGCGCGCGAGGACAACAGCAACGAGGAAGACGATGCCAACCGGCCGGTCAATTTTTCGTGGCGGCATGATTTCCCGCCGGCCAATACGCTGCTCAGCGGGACGTTCTGGAAGGCGGGCAGCACCGCGGCCGAGGCCTCGATCGAGCAGGGCTGGGCCGAGCGTTACGGGATGACGCTGGGCGACACGGTGACGCTGCAGATGGGCGATCAGGAGCGCAGTTTCACGATCACCAGCATCCGCAAGGCGGACTGGGATTCGTTCCGGGTCAACTTCTTCCTGCTGCTCAACGAAGGCGCGGTTGCCGATGCGCCGTACAACCTGATCACCGCCTTCCATCTGCCACGCGCGCAGGCACCGGCGCTGGCCGGGCTGACCCGGGCGTACCCGAACATTTCACTGCTGGATATCGACGGCATCCTGGAGCGGGTGCGCGAGGTGGTGGATCGGGTGAGCCAGGCGGTGCAGCTGGTGATGGGCTTCAGTCTGCTGGCCGGGCTGCTGGTGTTGCTGGCGGCGTTGCAGGCGACGGCTGGTGAGCGGCGCTACGACAGTGCGGTGCTGCGTACGCTGGGGGCAACGCGCCGTCAGCTGCGCGGTGCGGTGCTGGTGGAGTTTGGTGCGCTGGGGCTGTTGTCGGCGTTGTTGGCGGTGGGCGCGGCGGCGCTGCTGGGCACGGTGGTGGCGCGGCAGGTGTTCGAGTTGACGCTGAGCCCGCCGTGGGGGCCGTTGTTGGTGGGCGGTGGGTTGGGTGTGCTGTTGAGCATGCTGGCCGGCTGGTGGGGCACGCGGCGGATTCTGCATACGCCGCCGGCGTTGGCGCTTCGGGAGGCGTGAGTTGGGGCGCCGTTGCATTGAAAGCGAAAGCAAAAGCGACGGCGTCTTGGTGTTCATGGCCTGAAGGCTGGCGGGCAGCCCTGCCCAGGACGCGCCGTAAACCCGTCCCTGGGGGCTCGTGGGCGCCATCCTTGGCGCCCTGACGGTCCTGGGCAGGGCTACCCGCCATCCTTCTCGAGGGATGGCCTTGGGCGGATGGGAGAGCAGCGCATCTGCAGTTGGCACTACCGTCGATGAGGCAATGTGCTGCTTCGACGTTCGGCGATGGACGCGAGCGCCGCCGGTTGCGGCTGTATCAGCGCGCGCTTTCTGGCGGTGCTTTTTCCACCCACTGCTGGAAGACGGCATCGATCTCGGTGTCCGCCACGGTCTTGCCGTCCTGGATGTCCTGGGCCTGGGTGAACAGCGGGATGATCATGGCCATGCCGTCGGGTTTGGTTTTCAGGTGCACGCCCGGTGCGTTGCCGAGGAAGCTGTTCCAACGCTGGCGCACCTTCGCCCAGTAACCCGCGGTGGCGGTCCAGTAGGCGTAGGTGGGGGTGAAGTCCACCTCGGTGGTCTTGTTGTAATCGTTGAAGCCGAACTCACGTGCAATCGGTGTCTGCGTTCCGTCGGCGCGCCGCAGGATCTTGGTGTTGAACTGCTCGTGGGTCCACCCGTTCGGCGTGCGCGTGTGCCGGTTGATCACCGCGAGCGCGTTGTAGTCGCTGCGGCGGGTGTATTCGCGGCGCGGCAGGGGGCGCCAGCTGAGGTCGCTGGTCCACGCGGCGATGCCGTTGTCGTAGCGCCAGGCGCCGGTGCCGCAGTAGCGCGGTGCGTCGCTGACTTCGTAGACGCATTGGGTCCAGGCACCGGTGGTGAGCGCCGTGGGAATGGGGCGCACCTGCCAGGTCTGGTCGGCAGTGAACTCGAACCGGGTCGGTGCCTGGTAGACCCAGTCCTGGCGCCAGTGCTTGGTGACGTGGCCGCTCTTGGCGTCGACCAGCAGGTGCTGCAGCACCACCCGCGTTGGGGTGTCTTCGACCACGATCACCACTTCGTTGCCGCCGGTGCGCACGGCCGGCGCGCGTTCGTAGCCGGGCTGGAGCAGCACGGTTTCGTCGAAGGCGAAGTCGACGGTGTATTCGCCCTGCATGGCCAGGATGCTGGCGCGGTCGCGTGCGGGGTCGGCCGGTGTGGCATGCGCGCTGGCGGTGAGCGCGAGCAGCGGCCCTGCCAGGGCGAGCGCGGGCGTCATTACAGCTGGATCACCGGCATGCCGCCGGCCGTCCATGGTCCGCTGCGGCGGGCCGCGCTGGCGCAGCAGCCGTCGTCGACCCAGAGCTCGCCTTCGGCGCCTTCCACGGTGCCGATCCGGCGCGCGGTGCTAGCGCCCAGCGCGGACAAGGAGGCCAGGCTGGCGGCGAGTTCGCGGCCTTCGCCGACCTGCAGGCGCAGCGCGCACATGCGCCACGCGTCGTTGCCCAGGCGCACGGCGAGGCGTCGCCACAGGCGCTCGGCGACACCGGCGTCGTTGACCGGTTCGGGCCGTGCGGGAAACGCGGACACGAGGCGATCCCACGCGAGGAAATCGCTGTCGGGCAGCAGATACAGGCGCCAGCAGCAGCGGCCGCGGGCGTCGACGAAGCAGAGGCTTTCGCGGATGCCTTCGCTGTCCATGCCCTGGCAGGCATGCGCGGAGACAGCGTGTTTCCAGCCACCGAGTTCACTGCTGTCCGGGCGGTACAGGCACAGCACGGTACCCAGCGAGGCCAGTTGCGCGGCCGATGGCAGGCCAGCGATGGGATGGCGGCCCGGTGGGCGGCCGACGGAAAGGGCACGGCTCATGGCGGTCTACCTGCAATCGACGGTTGCGAGGGGAGACCCTCGACCCACGCCGTGGACCGGAGTCGACGGCGGAGTGTCGAGGGGGAGAGAGCTGGGGGAGGAACGGCCGTTACTTGGTCAGGATCAGCTTGTCGTTGCTGGTATGACGCAGGCGATAGAAACGATCGCCGTGCTGGATCAGGATTTCGCGGCGCCCCTTGAGCAGGGCTTCGCTGTCGATCACTTCTTCCGGCGGGACCACCCGGACCGGACGGTCGCGGAGGGTCAGCGTTTCGGGGCGCAGCAGTACAGCAGCTTGAGTGTTCATCGTCTGGACTCGTTGCGAGGGGCGAGTCAAATGATAATGATTCTCAGTTGACAATCAACAACCATTCTCACTTTGATAGATGGCATTAATGATCGACTACCCAAATTCGATAGCCTTTATCAATCGCCATCTGTGCGTGGTCGCCCGTCGGGTGAACTGCAGAGCCGGCCAGCGGCCGGCACTACCCTGGAGGGACGGCGCCTGTTGCAGACGCCCTGCTCCGTTCTGCGTAGCGACCCCGCTTCTGTCTGCCGCCGCCGCAGCAGCGGTAGTGCCGGCCGCTGGCCGGCTCTCCGGATCCCGACAGACGCAATCAGGCAAAGACCGCTTCCACCTGCTGCCAGACGCTCTCATCGAGCTGCTCGAACAGCGCCAGTGCGCCCAGGTTCTCTTCCAGCTGGCTGACCCGGCTGGCGCCGAGGATCACGCTGGATACATTCGGATTGCGCAGGCACCAGGCGATCGCCAGCTGCGCCGGCGAGACGCCCAGCTGCGCGGCCAGTGCGGTGTAGCGCCGCACCCGCTCCATGCGGTCGCTGCCATCGTCGAGCACCTGCGCCTTCAGCCAGCCCAGCTGTTCCTGGCCCAGCCGCGACTGCGGGTCCACGCCGGCGTTGTACTTGCCGGTCAGCAGGCCCGAGGCCAGCGGCGACCAGATGGTGGTGCCCAGGCCAGCCCCGGCATACAGCGGCGCGTATTCGCGCTCCACCCGCTCGCGGTGCAGCAGGTTGTACTGCGGCTGTTCCATCGAGGGCGCATGCAGGTTGCGCGCGCGGGCGATGTCCACCGCCTCCTGGATCTGCGCGGCCGACCATTCCGACGTGCCCCAGTACAGCACCTTGCCCTGGCGGATCAGGGTATCCATGGCCTGCACGGTCTCGGCGATCGGGGTATCCGGATCCGGGCGATGGCAATAGTAAAGGTCCAGGTACTCCACCCGCAGGCGCTTGAGCGCGGCGTGGCAGGCGTCGGTGACATGCTTTCGCGACAGCCCGTGCTGGGTCGGGCGCGGGTCGTCGACGGCGCCGAAGAACACCTTGCTGGAGACGCAGAAGCCATCGCGCGGCAGGCGCAGGTCGGCGATCACATCGCCCATCACCTGCTCGGCGCGGCCGCGGGCATAGCCTTCGGCGTTGTCGAAGAAATTGACCCCGGCATCCCAGGCGGTGGCGATCAGCTTGCGGGCCTCATCGCGGCCGATCTGGTCGCCGAAGGTCACCCAGGCCCCGAAGGACAGGGCCGAGAGCTTCAGGCCGGTGGAGCCAAGACGGCGATAGAGCATGTGGTTCTCCTGCTGCGGGCCCGCGACCGGGCCGGATCGATGCCGGTAAGTGTAGAGCGGGGCGGCGCAGTTCCGCGCGCCTTACCGCGGCGGCGGTCTCACGCCCCGTGACACGCCGCACGGAAACCGGGCCATGCCTTGCCGATACAGGCCCGATCACGACCGATCGGCTCGCGGACGCTGCTTTTCCTTGCCCCGCCCCTGCCGCTGCTCTAGGCTTCCCGTTTTTCGCGGCGCCCCAAGGGAAGTCTCATGGTCGAAGGTTTGGGCAGGATTGGCTTCGGCCTGTTCGGGTTGGCAGTGCTGATCGGCATTGCCTGGTTGTTCTCGAACAACAAGCGGGCTGTCGACTGGCGCCTGGTCGTCACCGGTATCGCACTGCAGATCGCGTTCGCGGCGGTGGTGCTGCTGGTCCCGGGTGGCCGTGATGTGTTCGACGCGCTGGGCAAGGGCTTCGTCAAGATCCTGGAGTTCGTCAACGCCGGCTCGGGCTTCATCTTCGGCAGCCTGATGGACACCAGCCAGTTCGGTTTCATCTTCGCCTTCCAGGTGCTGCCGACCATCATCTTCTTCTCGGCGCTGATGGGGGTCATGTACCACCTCAACGTGATGCAGATGATCGTGCGCGGCATGGCCTGGGCGATCACCAAGATCATGCGTGTGTCCGGTGCGGAAACCACCAGCGTCTGCGCCAGCGTGTTCATCGGCCAGACCGAAGCGCCGCTGACGGTACGCCCGTACATCGCCAAGATGACCCAGTCCGAGCTGATCACCATGATGATCGGCGGCATGGCGCACATTGCCGGCGGCGTGCTGGCCGCGTATGTGGGCATGCTCGGTGCCGGCGATCCGGTCGAACAGGCCTTCTACGCCAAGCATCTGCTGGCCGCGAGCATCATGGCGGCCCCGGCGACCCTGGTGGTGGCCAAGCTGCTGGTGCCCGAGACCGGTACCCCGCTGACCCGCGGCACGGTCAAGATGGAAGTGGAGAAGACCTCCAGCAACATCATCGACGCGGCTGCCGCCGGCGCCGGCGACGGCCTCAAGCTGGCGCTGAACATCGGTGCGATGCTGCTGGCCTTCATCGCCCTGATCGCCCTGATCAACGCGCCCCTGACCTGGCTGGGTGACATCACCGGCCTGGCCGCGCTCATCGGCCGCCCGACCGACCTGTCCACGCTGTTCGGCTTCCTGCTGGCCCCGATCGCCTGGGTGATCGGCACCCCGTGGGCCGATGCCACCACGGTGGGCTCGCTGATCGGCCAGAAGGTGGTGATCAACGAGTTCGTGGCGTATTCGGAGCTGGCCAAGATCATCCGAGGCGAGGTGCCGGGCACGGTGCTGTCGGCCGAGGGTCGCCTGGTCGCCACCTACGCGCTGTGCGGTTTTGCCAACTTCAGCTCCATCGCGATCCAGATCGGTGGTATTGGTGGGCTGGCGCCAGAGCGTCGCCACGATCTGGCCAAGTTCGGCCTGCGTGCCGTGCTCGGCGGTACCATTGCCACCTTCATGACGGCGACCATCGCCGGCGTGCTGACGCATTTCAGCTGATATCCGTTCCCTGAGAAACAGTCTTTATGAGTAGCAGTGTCGTCGTAATCGGTTCCTTCAATGTGGATCATGTCTGGCGTTGTGAGTCGCTCCCGGCCCCGGGTGCGACCATCGCCGGCCGCTACAGCACCGGTCCCGGCGGCAAGGGCTTCAACCAGGCCGTGGCCGCCCGCCGTGCCGGCGCGCCGACCACGTTCCTGTGCGCGCTGGGCGATGACGCCGGCGGTGCGATGGCGCGCGGCCTGGCCGAGCAGGATGGCTTTGCGCTGACCGCCGAAGCCAGCAGCGAGCCGACCGGCACCGGCGGTATCTATGTCGACAGCCGGGGCCGCAACACCATCGTGATCGGCCCGGGGGCCAACGCCGCGCTGAGCCTGGACTTCGTCGAACAGCAGCGCGCGCTGCTGGCCGGTGCCAAGGTGGTGCTGGCGCAGCTGGAATCGCCGGTGGAAACCATCGAGGCCGCCCTGGCGATCGCGCGTGAAGCCGGTGCCACCACCGTGCTCAACGTGGCGCCTGCCGATGCACCCTCCAGCATCGGCCTGCTCAAGCTGGCCGATGTGCTGACCCCGAACGAGACCGAGTTCGCTGCCCTGCTCGGCCGTCATGTCGGCGAGCGCGTGGATGCCAACGACGTCGCCGCGCTGGATGGCGCCAGCCTGCATGCGCTGTGCCGCAAGCTGGTCGGCAACGGCACCGTGGTGGTGACGTTGGGTTCGGTCGGTGTATTCGTGTCGCACGCCGAAGAAAACCTGCGTGGCGACACGCAGCCGTACTACCGCGTGGGCGCCGAGCAGGTGCAGGTGCTGGACACCACCGGTGCAGGCGATGCGTTCAACGGCGCCCTGGTCGCCTCGATCGCGCAGGACCCGGAGGCGGCGTTTGCCCGCCACGTGCGTTTCGCCAATCAGTTCGCCGGTCGTTCGACCGAGAAGGAAGGCGCCGCCGCGGCGATGCCGCACTTCACCCCGGCCGACGCCGAAAACAAGTAAGCGTCACCGGTGTGGATACCAAGAGGCCAGCGTTCGCGCTGGCCTTTTTTTTGGAAGCGGTAGTCCCCACCGTTGGGGGGTACGATGCGCCAGGCCTACCGCAAGCGTCGGGGCCGCGTGATCCACAGCGCCAGCGCGCCCACCAGGAGTCCGGCAAGCACGTCCAGCAGATCGTGCTGCCAGGTGGTGAGCGTCGAGAGCAGGATCAGCCCACAGGCGCCGTGCCACAGCCAGCGCAGTGCCGTCGCATCGGCCTGCAGCCACTGCCGCCATGCCTGCCAGACCACCACCAATACCGCGGCGTGCAGCGACGGCGCCATGTTGAACGGCGCCTCGAACGCGCGCAGCTGTGCGAACAACAGCCCGCTCACGCCATCCGGCTGGGGCAAAACACGCACGTTGCCGGTCGGCCAGCACACGAAGGCGAGCATGCAGGCCGCCTGCACCAGCGCGATGGCCAGCGCATGGCGGCGCAGGGCCGATCGGGTCGGGCAGAGGAAGAACGTCAGCGGGTACAGCAGGTTCAGGGCCAGGTACGGCCAGATCGTCCACGCCCAGAACGGAATCGCCTCGTCCCAGCGACCGTGCAGGCTATAGGTCTGGGCTTGGCTGGCGGCCCAGTGGTTGGTCCAGCTGTAGCCGTGGATGAACATCGCGCCGAGCAGCAGCATCCACAGCATCGCCTCGCGCCAGGGCGGCTGGAGGACGGACGCGGTGGCAACAGGCGGCGTGGGCACGCGCGCACCCTAGCAGAACGTGGCCCGCCTGTTTGCCGCTATCCTTGCGTTTTCGCGGATACACGGACTGTACGCAGTGGCAGCAGCAGGCAGTCAGGAACACGCAGGCCCGCACGTGGGCGAACCGCGCTGGACGCGCAATCCGGCCTGGGCGCTGTTTTCGCAGCCCCATGCGCAGCGCCCGCTGCTGCTGGTGTCCGGTGGCGCCGACGAACTGTATGTCGTCGATGAGGCCGACACCCCGACGGTCATCGAGCGGATCCTCGGCCACTGGGAAAACGACACCCTGGCGATCCTGCAGGACGATGCCGAGTGCGGCCCGGCGGCCCGCCAGTTGATACGTCTCGGTGTGCTGGTGCCGCGGCGCGCCGCGCGCAGAGTGAAGCGCTACGCAATCGACTGGCTCGGCGAACCGCTGCCCGGGTTGGCCGACGCCTTCGACCGGCATGCCAGCGCGGATCTGCAGCGCGTCGATGCCATCGCGGATGCCGACCTCCTCGTGCTGGTCCGGCACGGGCTGGGCTGGGAACAGGCCTTGGCCCGCTACCGCACACAGATGCCGGGACAACCGCATCTGCTGCTCGACCTCAGCTATCACCACACGCTCGCGCTGGGCCCCTATGTAGTGCCCGGCCAGAGCGCCTGCGTGTATTGCCTGGGCAACCGGGTGCTGCGCCGCTGGGGCGAAGCACCCGTGCCGGCAATGCCGGCGGTCGCAGCGCAACCGGCCCGGATCGCGGCGCTGGTCGCCCCCTTGCTGGATCAGCCGCCGCTGTTGCTGGGCTATCTCGAACGCAGCGTCTGGCTCGACCTGCAGCGCCTGCACGGCGAACGCGACCGGGTGCTGCGGCTGCCGTGGTGCCCCGCCTGCCAGGGTGGCGAAGCCTCACTGCCACCACCGCTGTCCTTGCCTTGGGACACCGGGCGCCCGTGATAATGTGCGCCACGCGCCGGGCGTTTCCGCCCCGGTCAATGGAGTGACCTCATGTATCGCCTGCCGACCCAGTTCGATGCCAGTGCCTCACGCCAGGACCTTGCCGCGGCAGGCGGCGGCTCGACGTCGACCACCTGCAGTTCCTGCATCGTCACCCTGCTCGGCACCTCGGTGCTGTCGGCGGTGGTGCTTGGCAAGCTGGACCCCGTAACAACTGCGGCGGTCAGCAGCGACGCACACGCCACGGTCGCCAGCGTCGACACCGGTACGGACCTCCCCCCCCAGCCACCTGCGTTGCCGCAGACACCGATCAGCGCTGCGACGCCGGACCGTCCGGACACCCCCGTCGCTGTCGTGCCGGTGGCCGGATTGAGCCGCACCAGTCGGGTGTTGCTCGGGCTGTTCGCCTTGCCGCTGGCCGCGATCGGCGGTGGCATTTTCATGAGCACCGCCAACCCGATATTCGGGCTGTTCGTCGCCGTGGGGCTGTATCTGGGCATCTATGCCCTCGTCTACGAACGCGCGGGGCGTTCGCTCGGGCGCGGCATCGGTATCGCCATCGGGCTGCTGCTGGGCCTGTTCGCCGTCGGCGCGCTCGAGATGATGCTCTGGCTGAGCGTGTTGAAATGAGCCGCGCCGCCGTGCAGGCGGCGCTGGAAACGCCCACGCTGTCGTCGCACCTGCTGCATGGCGCGGCGCGTCCGCGCTGCGGTCTGGTGCGCCCGGCACAGCCGATCGAGGCCAACCCCTGCGATGCCACCGGGCCCTTGTTCGAGGGACGGCGCGTACACAATGCCGCCACCCCGGCCGATCCGGCCAATCCCTGGCAGGGCGTCTCCGGCGCGGTCGCGCTGGAGGCCGATGCGGCCGCCGATGGCGCGGTTGCCGAAGCCCTGGAGCGACTGGCGGCGGCGCAGGCGGGCCTGGAGGTGCGGCGCCGCGATGCGCTGACGCCCGCACAACGCCTGGACGAATCGGCCTTCGCGCTGTTCTCGGCCCGACAACGCGCAACGCAGGGTTTTCCATGGCCGATGCCCGAACGCGACGACGATCTGTTCGCCGCGGTGCATGCACTGGATGACAACCGGGTGGCCTGGGTGCCGCAGGAACTGGTCGGACTGGGGCCGCGCAGCGGCCAGGCGCGATTGCCGTCGACGTCCAGTGGCCTGGCGGCCTGGCGGGATGGCCGCGATGGGGCGTGGCTGGCGCTGCTGCGCGCGGCCCAGGAGCTGCTGGAGCGCGATGCGCTGGCGGTGACCTGGCTCAATGGCGTGGCCGGCCGGCGGATCGCCCTGCCGACCCAATGGCAGGCATTCGCGGACGCGCGCGGGGGCGAACTGCAGGCCTTCGACCTGACCCAGCACTGGAACCCGCACCCGGTGATCGCGGTCGCCGGCGGCATTCCGTTCGAAGGCCGCCCCCGTTACGTCCTCGGCATCGCCTGCCGCGCCGATCCGGGCGAGGCGCTGCACAAGGCGCTGCTGGAATGGCAGCAGGCGCTGACCTTCGCCGCGCATCTGTGTAGCCGCGAAAACGCGCGGCTTCCGCGTGAACCGGCCGCGCTGCGCAGCTTCGACGAACATGCCGCGTTCTACACCCTGCGCCCGGCGCTGTGGCCGCAGCTGCCGCTGCTGCGGGCGGCGGAGGACAGGACCTTGACGCTGCCCCCGCCGGGCGCCGCGGTCCTCCCCGCCGCACCGCGCGCGATTGCCGAGCTGGACATGCTGCGGCGTCGGCTCGGCCGTGCCGGCATCGCGCTGTACTACCGCGAGTTGACCACCACCGATGTGGCCGCGGCCGGCCTGCGGGTGATGCGCGTGCTGTCGCCGCAGCTCAGTGGCCTGCATGCCGACGAGCGTGCACCGTTCCTTGGTGGCCGCTGCCAGGACGTGGCGTGGCGGTATCCCGGCGTGCCGCACAGCGGCGCGTTTCCCAATTCCTTCCCGCATCCATTGGGCTGATGCACGAGGACCGCATGCCGTCACCGCCCTCCCCCTGGCACGATGCCCCGCTGTTCCATCTGTTCTGGCACAACGGCGAGCTCAATCCCGCGCGCGCCGAGGTGATGCGCACGCGTATCGCCGAAGATGCCGCACGCCCCGGGTCGCCACCCCGCCCGGTGCATGCGGCCGCCGGCATCGCCCTCCCGGACCCGGTACAGCCGGGTGACGCCATGGCGCAGCGCCACAGTGGCCGCCGCTTCGGTGACGCACGCTGGGGCGCGCAGGAACTGGGGCGCGTGCTGGCCCCGCTGCGGGCCCGGCCCGGCGACAGTGACACGCGGCGCCTGCCGTCCGGCGGTGCCAAATACCCGATCCAGGCGTATGCCGCGCTGTACGGCACCGATGACGCGATCGCCGCAGAGCCGGGCATCCATTGGTACGACCCGATCGGGCATGCACTGGTGCCGGTGGGGCCCTGCCCCGCATGGCCGGCGCTGTCCAGGCTGCTCGGCGTGGATTGGCCCGAGCGCCCGGCGGCCGTGCTGTTCCTGATCGCCGAACCGGCCGGCACGCTGGCCAAGTACGGCGAGCGCGGTGGCCGCTTCGTATTGATCGAGGCCGGGGTCTGGCTGGGCGCACTGGGGGAGCAAGTGGCGGCGATGAACGCCGCCGGCTGCGCGATCGGCGCGTTCGAGGACGCCGCCGTGCTGGCCCTGCTCGGGCTCGACCCGCAGCGGCATCTGGCGGTGCTGGCCTATGCGTGTGGTCCGGCGCCCTGAGCGCGACCGTTGGTCGGTACATTTTCGCGCGTAACCGGTAACCGGTAACCGGCCAGCATCAGCCGCCGCTGGGGGCGGCGGAAGCAATCGTCAAGCATATGCTCATGACCGGAGCGCATCAGGCCCTTCCGGATCGGCCTGAACAGGTACCGGTCCCTGCGTGGTTGCCGGCCAGCGGCCGGCACTACAATGCGCACATGCAGATTGGCCCCTACAACATCCAGCCCAACGTGGTGCTGGCGCCGATGGCCGGTGTCACCGACAAGCCCTTCCGCCTGCTGTGCAAACAGCTGGGTGCGGGCTTGGCTGCCTCGGAGATGACCATCTCCGATCCGCGCTTCTGGAACACCCGCAAATCGCTCCACCGCATGGACCATGCCGGCGAGCCGGACCCGATCAGCGTGCAGATCGCCGGGACCGAGCCGCAGCAGCTGGCCGAGGCGGCGCGCTACAACGTGGACCACGGTGCGCAGATCATCGACATCAACATGGGCTGCCCGGCCAAGAAGGTGTGCAACGCCTGGGCCGGTTCGGCGCTGATGCGCGATGAGGATCTGGTCGCGCGCATCCTGACCGCAGTGGTCAACGCGGTGGACGTGCCGGTCACCCTGAAGATCCGCACCGGCTGGGACTGCGACCATCGCAATGGCCCGCTGATCGCGCGCATCGCCGAAGACAGCGGCATCGCCGCGCTGGCCGTGCACGGGCGTACCCGCGACCAGCACTACACCGGCACCGCCGAGTACGAGACCATCGCCGCGATCAAGGCCGCGCTGCGCATTCCGGTGATCGCCAACGGCGACATCGATTCACCGCAGAAGGCCGCGCAGGTGCTCAAGCAGACCGGCGTGGACGCGGTGATGATCGGTCGCGCCGCCCAGGGGCGCCCGTGGATCTTCCGCGAGGTGGCGCATTACCTGGCTACCGGCGCGCTGCTGGCGCCGCCGTCGGTCGCCGAGGTACGCGACCTGCTGCTGGGCCACCTGCATGCGCTGCATGATTTCTATGGCGAGCAGCAGGGCGTGCGCATCGCGCGCAAGCACCTGGGCTGGTACGCCAAGGACCGGCCGGAAAACGCCGCCTTCCGTGCGGTGGTCAACCGCGCCGAGGATGCGGCCAGCCAGGTCGCCCTGACCACCGAATATTTCGACGCCCTCGCCGCCGGCGAGTCGTTGTCGTCCGCTGCCTGAGCCTTCGCCATGACCCCGCCCATCACTGCACCGACCTATCTCCACGGCTTCTCCGATACCGAGCAGCACCGCCTGGTCACCCAGTCGCGCCTGTTCGAATCAAGCATCTTCAGCGGCATCGATTACGGCGGCGCCACGCGCCTGCTGGAAGTCGGCAGCGGCGTCGGGGCACAGACGGACATCCTGCTGCGGCGGTTCCCGGAACTGCATGTCACCGGCGTGGACCTGAGCGAGGCGCAGCTGGCCACCGCCGCCACCAACCTGGCCAGGACGCCGTGGTGCCGCGAGCGCTACACGCTGCTGCAGGCCGATGCCGGCAACCTGCCGTTCGGCGCGCGTGAGTTCGATTCGGCCTTCCTGTGCTGGGTGCTGGAGCATGTGCCGTCACCGGCGCGGGTGCTCAACGAGGTGCGCCGTGTGCTGGTGCCGGGTTCGCCGGTGTATGTCACCGAAGTGATGAACGCCTCGTTCCTGCTCGATCCGTACTCGCCGCATATCTGGCGCTACTGGATGGCCTTCAACGATTTCCAGTACGACCACGGGGGCGATCCGTTCGTCGGTGCCAAGCTCGGCAACCTGCTGCTGGCCGGTGGCTTCCGCGATGTGCACACCGAGATCAAGACCATCCACCTGGACAACCGCGAACCGGCCCGTCGCAAGACCATGATCGCGTTCTGGGAGCAGCTGCTGTTGTCGGCCGCCGATCCGCTGCTGGAGGCCGGGCTGGTCGACCAGGAAACGGTGGATGGCATGCGCCGCGAGTTCAGCCTGGTCCAGAACGACCCCAACGCGGTGTTCTTCTTCTCCTTCGTGCAGGCCCGCGCGACCGTGTACTGACCGCGTCGCGGACCTACCGCGTCGCCCAGGCGATCACGGTCACCACGACTGCGGCGGCCAGCAGCAACCAGATGCCCAGTCCGCCCCGGTCCCCCGGGGCCACCGTGCTGCCACCGGCGGTGTTGCGGGCCCCTTCGCGCGGGCGTGCGGTGGGCGTGCTGCCCACTTCCAGGGTACCGGTGGCCGGCCGCTGGCTGCGCTCGGTGAGCTTGTTCTGCATGCGTCGCGCGCGCTCGGGATCGACCTTGCGCAGCTCGTCCAGCAGCACCTGCTGCTGGCGCGCGCGGTCCGGCTGCGCCTTGGCCTTGTGCAGGATCTCGCGCAACGGCACCGCCGGCTGCTCGGCCGAGCGGCCCGGGGTCACATCCAGCAACAGCGCGCGGTATTCCGGCGGTACATCGGCCAGCCGCGTGTAGCGCGTGCCATTGATCTCCATTTCAAACCGTTCGGTCACGGTGCCTCCGTCCAACCTGCCTTCGGTGCGATCACGTCGGTGCTCGGCGGCGCATGCCAGATGCGCTGCCACAGGGCCGCGAACCGGCGCTTCAGCATCGTCCTGCCCTGCTCCCCTTCATACGCCGGGCGCAGCTGTCGCGGTGTGATCCCGGCCCAGCCATCGCCTTCCGCCCGCGCAACCGCGAAGGTGAAGGTGTAGTCCGGCTCCAGGCCCATGCGCAGATCGCTGAGCCGCAGTTCGCCATCGACCACCTGGGCACGCATGAAGCCGCGGTTGAACCAGTTCAGCCGCTGCACGGCCGGCAGCTCGGCCGCCTGGCGCAGGGCCTGCACGTTGGAGGGATGGCCCTCGAAGGTCATCCGGCCGCGGTCGGCGATCAGCGAGCGTTCGCCGATCACGTAGCCGTTGGGCGTCATTGCCACCACCTGCCAGAGCAGCGTGTTGAACGGCATCGCCACCGAGAAGCGCGGCGCATCGCCCAGCCCCATCGCCGCCAGCGCGCGATCGGCGTCGCGATCGACGGTGTGCTTGGCCAGCAACGACCAGCCCAGGTAACCACTGCTTAGCACCAGCCCGGCCACCAGCGCTTTCTGCGCCAGCGGACGCGCCCGCGCGAACCATGCCACTGCGCAGGCGAGCAGCAGCCAAACGGTGTAGAGCGGGTCGATGATGAAGACGCTGGCCCACATCGTCGGGTGCGGGGTGAACGGCCACCACAGCTGGGTGCCGTAAACGGTGAAGGCATCCAGCAGCGGATGGGTGATCAGCGCCAGCAGGATCGCCCAGAACCAGCGCCCCGGCGCCTGCGCCACACGGCCGTGACCGAACCGTTTGAACAGCCACCAGATCAGCGCAGCCACCCACGGCAGCACCAGCAGCGAGTGACTGTAGCTGCGGTGCTCGACCATCAGCGCCACGGGATCGGCAGCAGTGAAGGCCAGTACCAGCGCATCCAGGTCCGGCAGGGTGCCGAGTGCGGCACCGGCCAACAGGGCCGCGCGGCGATGGCCGGCCGGGGCGATGGCGGCGGCGACCGCGCCGCCGAGAACGATCTGGGTAAAGGAGTCCATCGGCCGATGCTAGCAGCCGGGACTGGCCATGCGCCTCTGCCGTTCTGCTCAGGCCGCTCTGGCCAATTCGGCGCTGCCGGGCAGCGCCACCAGGGTCTGCCCGGTGTGATCCAGCAGCCGCAGGCTCCCATCCGGGTCTTCGGCCAACGCGGTCAGGCTTTCCACCCAGTCACCGTCGTTGGCATAGATCAGCCCGTCGCGCTCGACCAGCGCGGCACGGTGGATATGCCCGCAGACGATGCCATCCAGACCGCGCCGCCGCACATCCTCAAGCCCGGCCTGGACGAAGCGCTCGATGTAACGCTCGGCCGCGCCGCTGCGCTTCTTGAGGAATTCGGAGAGCGACCAGTAGCGCTGGCCGAGCCGTCGTCGCGCGGCATTGAGCAGGTGGTTGCCGGTGAGGATGCGGTAGTACAGCCAGTCCCCGAACTTTTCCTGCAGGCCGCCGAAGTGGGTGACACCGTCGTAGTCATCGCCGTGCACGACCAGCAGCCGGCGCCCGTCCGCGGTCACATGGATTGCCCGGCGCCGCACCTGCATGGCCGGCAGCATCAGCCCGCAGACCTTGCGCAGCGAGGCATCGTGGTTGCCCGGGATGTAGATGATCTCGGTGCCGGTGCGCTGCAGCGCGTGCAGCGCCTGGATCACCTCGCTGTGGGCCGGCCGCCAGGCGGCCCGGCGGTGCGCCATCCACCACAGGTCGATGATGTCGCCCACCAGATACAGCCGTTCGCAGCGCAGCTCGGCCAGGAACCGGGCCAGTTCGGCGGCATGGCAGTGGCGTGAGCCCAGGTGCACGTCAGACAGGAAGACGGCCCGCCGATGGGGCGCCAGGGTCGTCACGGGCCGCGTGGCGGCCTCCCGCGCGTCGCGCTGCTCGAATGCGTGCATGGCGTGCTCCTCAGGTCCGGCGGCCGGATGCGCCGAAGCCTGCACGGCCCCGGCGACAGCCCGATGGCGGTTTGACGACGGGCGGGTGACACGCCCCGGCCTCGGGAGCATCCGGGCGCCCGCCCATCGGCACGGGCGGCAGGCCATTTGTCACGCTCGTGGAACACTGGGCGGCGACGCTGGGCCCCAATCCCGTCACACCGGGCCCTGCGACGGGCACGCGGGCTTAACCACGGGCAACCCGTGCTGACGCACAATGCAAGTGCGCGACTTGCCGTGTATCATTCGCGGCCATCTTTCCATCCGAATCAAAGGATATTACGCCTGATGTCCAGCTACCTGTTCACCTCCGAATCGGTCTCCGAAGGCCATCCGGACAAGATTGCCGACCAGATCTCCGATGCGGTGCTGGACGCGATCCTGACCCAGGACAAGCGTGCGCGCGTGGCCTGCGAAACCATGGTCAAGACTGGCGTGGCCATCGTCGCCGGTGAAATCACCACCAGCGCCTGGATCGACCTGGAAGCCTTGACCCGCAAGGTGATCCTGGACATCGGCTACGACAGCTCCGACGTCGGCTTCGATGGCGCGACCTGCGGCGTGCTGAACCTGATCGGCAAGCAGTCGCCGCACATCGCCCAGGGCGTGGACCGCAAGAAGCCCGAAGAAATGGGCGCTGGCGACCAGGGCCTGA
>Ga0308171_1000990_pt1 | contig 44769 bp, 63 predicted proteins | sample PhyGR1_FD_202135 | JGI IMG/M metagenome (GOLD analysis project Ga0308171, IMG submission 202135) | Phyllosphere microbial communities from UC Gill Tract Community Farm, Albany, California, United States - DLSLSG.R1 | ecosystem: Host-associated > Plants > Phyllosphere > Unclassified | place: USA... | reverse complement strand
TAGTCCCAAATCTGTCCCATGATGAAATTGGAAAGACGGGATGAAAGGCGTAACTCATTGATACTTAATGGCACGCCCTATAGGATTCGAACCTATGACCTACGGCTTAGAAGAAAGTGACATAAAGATTAACATATTGTAATTAAAGGCCGTTCTGCATTCACAGTGACACGAATCGGCAAGTGATGACATATTAGTGACGCCTTAATGGCACCGTAGTGACGTCACCAATATGACACCATCCCTACCCATCAATCCCACCACCAGCTACCATTACTGCACACCCACCAGCGGAGCAGTCAAATGGGAAGCATCACCCTCGCCGGCCGGCAGATCTTCATTCTCAACGAAAACGACAGATACCCAGAACCGCAGCAGAACAGCCCTCCGATGTTCGCGATACGCGAAGACGAGGAGCAGCAGCACTGGCTCTATGTTTGGCACAAGGGGCGCTGGCCGCTCGTCTCAGAAACGCCATTCGAAACAGAGGGCAAAGCCGTTGATGCGGCGCTCGCATTCGACTTTGCCACGCTTTACAAATAGCCGGATTCCCTCCCAGCGACCGCTTACGATTGCAGTTCAGCCTTTAACGAGTTGAAACGATCATAGAGCGTCTGCTTGGCGCTAACTGCCAATGGCCCAGGGATAACAATCTGAGCAGCAATATCCCCCTGGAAACCGTGGCTCAATGGGTTACCTGCACCACCAATAACAAGTCGTCTTGAATCAGCGGTAGCAAACCCTTTTGCTTCGAAGTTTTGCTGCTGCAGTAGCGATCCGTCATGCTCCCAGCGGTGTACTTTGTTCGTAACCTCAATGGCTGCAATATGCCACTGGTTATCACGAAATCCTGGAATTGTTGTGTTGATCGGATAGTTGCTCGGAACGCTGGCTGCGGTGTCTCCGTGGTTGATCCACACAATGTCAGTCTGGAATGAATCGTTCCCGAACCGCACACGCAACCAGTCAGGCGGAGCAGTATAGTTCCCGCAGATATTGCCACCTGTTCCTGTATATCCTTCAGTGTTTGGCAATGGGATGCGGTACAGAATAAATGTTGAATAGACACCGTCAATCGGGAATGTCTCGTAAGCATTGTTTGCGATTAATGCGCCAGAGTTAGATGCCGCACGACCAAACCGCAAAGCAAAACTTTTCCCAGCAGTAATAATACGCGGTTTCATAGGCGATATCGGCGCCCAAATAGCCTTACCGGTTTTGTCCTGAACCGATGAAACATCGCCAGCGCTGCTCGTAACTCCGCTTTTTGCTTCAATCCAAGTGGATGGATTAAGCTGAAGGATTTCTATCTCTTGTTTAGAAATATCAAGCTTTGGCAGGTTTGGATTGTTCTTCTTGTGATCGGTATTTAATACAACCATAGAATAAGACATTAATTTAACTCCCGAATGAAAGAAGGCAGCCACTGATATTCAATTTCGCCGGTATAGAGGTTAGTAATTCCATCCTTTGTGCGGAACAATCCGCGAGCGCCATCAATTGGCCCAGACTGGTTATTGCTACCTGTGCGACGTTGCGCATAGCTAATTTGCACATTACGCGTATTCGTTGGATTGTCCACGGTCAAACGGATCCCAATCTTACCGAATGGGGTGGCATCAGTGATGTTAATAATAGAACCGTCACGTGCACGGATACCAAATCCACCACCAGTACCGAGACCAACAGAACTAACAATCCCATCAGATACATCTTTGATAATCTCTACCGATGAAGAACAGATAATATCGATAGTGTTTGTACCAGACCAATAGACATCCATCGGTTTAACAGGAATGAACCCTGTACCAAAGCACTCGAAAGCCACTGCACGCGCGAGTGATACGCCTCGCATATTTTGCCCCTTCGAGTTAATGTGAATAATATCGCCGGGGTGCGGGTATTGATAACCTGGGCCAGTGAATCGAATGTTACCAAAGCCGTCCGCACTCAACTGCCCTTGTCGAACGTTTTTAATATCCCACTCGGTATACGGCCACCAGCTGCACTGCTCAACAAAGACAGGGACGTCAGGATGATCCCCGCCGAATATACGCTTCACTTCGGCATTATAGTTCCTGTCTAAGTTCCTTAGAAATCGGGTATACAAATCGGCGTACATGCCAGGTGTGCCATCGATATCCGTCTCGCCAGCTTTCACATCAAGCCCTAACACCACCGGCTTAAATCCCATGCGTTCACAGATGCGCTTAGCATCGATTAACCCCTGCACCAGGGTAGACCAAGAAAACGTCCCTTTTGTTAGATTCCGGTATGCCTTGCCCCCCTCAGCTGCAACATAGCGCAAGATATGAATGCGCTTACCCGTCAGCTTTTCAACTTCACTGATAATATGCGCAGCCGAAGATGAGCAAGCAGTCTCTTTCCAACCACCGTTCACGGTATCTTTCAGCGGCACAATTTCATCAATCAATGCAGGGCCGCGATTCGGGTTCTCCTTACCGGCACCTCGGTCTGATTTGAACATCCAGGCATTGTCTGGATAGAGCTGAGTTGTCGCGATCAAGACGTCATCAGCGTAAGTGCTCCAGCCTTGCGCCAATGACTGGCCGAACGTCGGCAGGATATACATCACAGGAAGCTGATCATCGGAAACAGAAATGCGCGTCGCGCCGTAGTTCATAACTGTATCACTGGCTGCGGTCGCTTGTTTTATCTGCTGGGCGGCTGGTTTTAAATCGCCTACGCGCTTTAGGCCGTCCGGCGTGGCAAAATAATATCCACCGTCTTCAGTCCATGCTTCAACAATATAGTCCTCTGTATCAACGACAATTTTAGTACATACAGCGCCATCAGGAAGGATGAAGGGTTTTGATTCGAAATACGGTTTTACCACCAGATCTGAATCAGCAGCAACACGTTGCATCTTCCCATCTTTATCAGCAAAGACATGATGACCATCATCAAGCATCAATGGAGCAAATGAACCATCCTGAAAAAGCACACCAGCAGCAATATTACTGTCAATACCAGCCAGATCATTCGGCACCATGCTCACCCTGTTTTTAAATTCAACTAATGCGTTTGATACTTCTTCACTAATATCGTAAAGAAACTCACTGGATGGATAGCTTTTGTCTGTTTTTGTGCCTACTCCATTCACGTTTTGCCAAACATCAGCGATACTGTGATTATCATCTGACCAAACGAAGTAATATGCCCCATTGGGTATTTCGCCAGATGAGATTGCCGCATTAGCTTCTGAAATCGTCCACGGATGACCAAGAGGAGCGATATTAGCTAATGCGCCTGCCCAGGTATAACGCTTTACACCAAACCTATCGGTATACGTTTTATTGTTTGAGTTGACAATTTCATCAACCTTTCCAGAGTTGAACTTTAAATCCCTTACGTCCTCGCTTGGGATTGGCTTATTCGTTGGTGTGGTCATTTACGCTGTAACCTCGTAATTATACATTTCATCGTTGTATTCAGACATGGTTAACGAGGTAGTCCCGTCGCCATTCGGTTTCTTTTCTGTGATCGTCCACTTAGTGGCATCCATCTCCATTTGCGTGGCAATAACGTAGCGAGACGGCGACTGGACGTTGTAGCCGTCAAATATGTTGAGGTTTATTGCTGGCACTGCAGCGGTAAAACCGAATGTCGTATCGCTGCGGGGGTGTGCCTGAACGCGCGCCGTTGGAGTGCCACTTGCATCAGTGATGACGACAAACATATCCCCAGCCCACTCGATGCGTTCGCTTGTGTCGAAGTTGTTGCTGTTTCGCGCAACGATATAGCCATCCTGCTGGTTCGCGTCGTAGATATCGGCTACCTGCACCATCTGGCCGACGTTCACCCATTCACCATCGGCAAGCGCGCGGATAGCCATCGTTTGGCGTGAATACAGCAGCCGGCGAACTTCTTTCAATGCCCGATCCCGTGCCTGGAAAGAATTGCGGATAAACAGCATGTCGAACTTCTTCGCCTTTACCGGTTCCCCCTCTTCAATCGAGTTGCCGACGATCCGGTAGCGGATGAATGCCTGCTTATTCGTGACCGGGTTTCGATACTTGACCTCTACCCCATCAAAACCACCGGGTAGTGTCATGTCGTAGGAAAGGCTGTAATCCTCCGCTTTCATGTTGGCGCGGTTGAACACCGTTGTTGCGCTTGGCTTCCGTTCATCGCGAGTGAAAGACAACACCCCGCCATCCCAAAACGCGGTTACGGTCGCCGCATCACAGATCGTCTGAATCCGAGAGCCCAGCGAGATATCTTCGTCATCGAAGGTGTAATCGAAATAGCCCAGCCGCTGATCTGGCAACGATGCGGCGATAGAGTAAAGCTCGTAGATGTCGATGCTCGACTCCGGCTGTCCGCCAATTTTTAGCCAGGTGTGCAATACAGCATCTGCAAACGAGCGTGAAGGTCTTTCTGTGTAATCGACTGTCTGTGTTGCCAGGTTGTAGCCGATGACGTGGCGGGTGATTAGAGCGTTATATTTTCGCTCCCTTGCACTGGTCGCTCGTTCTGTCGCAGTGACAGTGACGGTTACGAGCGTGTCATTCGGATAAACAACATTGGTACGCGTCCTGACGATATGTACAGCTTCAACCTTCAGGATCGAGTGATCGTTACTGTTGTTGGTTCTGACAAACTGAAGCGCATAACGACCATAACCGGCTGCCGGCGTGATTTTGGTTGTCCCGTACTTGGTATCTGCATTCTCGTCATCATTGTTAAGTCCGATGTTTAGAAACTCTGTAGTACCTGGTATCTGGTTGTTGTCATCGTCAATCTTCCACCATGTGACCGTTGTTCGAGCATAGTCACCATGCCCCAGTTGCGCCTGCAGATGAATCCATAGCTGAGTCCCCTCTACTGGTGAAAATGACGGGCCGATTACCAACGGTTCATTGTCGTTTAGCGTGAATATCGACGTGTTGATCACCGCATCATCGGGGATCTGCCCAATATCATTGCCCCCCAGGTTTATGAAGGTGAATTCGTAGAAATACTGCGGATTAACTGGGGCGCCATCGTCGGTTGTCGTAGCACTGAAGAGATCGGCAAATACAGTGATATCGCGTGTTATTGGGCCTGATACTGTGTTGTAGGTGACATTGACCACAAACGACACAGAATGAGGCTTAGACAGGTCATAGAAGTAATCAAAGTCGCTGTTCTGCTTGATTTTCACCTTTGCCTGTCCGGCGATGAACTCGCCTGAAACCATGTCGGTGGTCGTCGTCGCCGTTTCTGCTGGGAAATCACCGCTCTCGTTCGGCCCAGGAAGCTCCTGGCCGTCGATGTCGTCGAAAGCGAATCCCTCATTGATCAGCGGGATGTTCTCGCCTGGCTGGTAGATACGGTATGAGGCGCCAGCCAGCGCGCCGAGGTTCGATTCTGAGTACCTGACTGACGTGACGTCATACCGGCCCAGCCCGAAGTTCATCCACTCGGTCACCTTCTTGATGTTCTTGTCGTACTCAAACAGCGACTCCTGAATCAGGTCAGGGTACGCGCGCACCTGGCCGTAGTTGTCCGGCTTTGCCTCACCGTTTCGCGCAATGTTGGTTTGCCCTTTCAGGCTGTTGTTCGGGGAGGTCTTTGCGTTGCTGCTTGTCGCCACGCCTGCGCTTGGCTGGCCGAGCAATGACGTCAGGATTTTTTGAACAAACTTTATCGGTGCGAAAATCGGGCTTAGCACTTTGCCAATGGTGCCGCTTTTCGGCTGGTCGAAGACGCTGATCACGTCGCCATCAATGAGTAGGAAATTCAGCTCATCATCAGGCTGCAGCTTTACGCCATTACGCAGAATTTCAACATCACAGTGAAGATTGGCCGATTTCAGCCAGGGATAGAACATGCTGCCGGCGGGAAGGTTATGACGTTCTTTAGGCAACCCCGGCACGCGCTGAACTTCGATCAACGGCATAGTCGTAAAACTCCAATTTGGTGAAAACTCGCTCCAGCGTCCGCAGTTTGTCAAAGCGCACATGCCCCGCTTCGCCGCGGCTATGGAATGCTTGCCCATCGATGACTAAACCAACGTGGGCTGGCTGACCGCCGTAATACGCGATAAAAATGCTACTGTCGGCCGCTTTCTCGGCCTGATGCCAGAACACGACATCACCGGAAAAACACGTCAGGAAGTCGCTGCCAGCTTCGTAGTCCGGCGTTTGGTGTATCTCTATGCCGAGCACATGCCGGTAATACAGCACCACCAGCCCCCAGCAATCAGCCGCGTCGAACGAGCACGCTCGATCGCGCCATGGCTTACCATCCATGGCGTGAATGAAGTCAGGTTTATGCATTGGCGAGCCCTGGAAATTCAGTGGTGTTGTAGAGAAAGCCGATGTTGTTGTTTAGCGGGTTCTGCAGCGTGAGCGAGCACGTTACGTCAGCCTCATCAAGAGAGGCATCTTTCACATACAGCGTCCAAGACTTCAGCGGCGTGTTCATGTCCGCCGCATCGAAACGCTGATACGTGGCAGAGATAGGCGTTATGCGTGAGTGCGCACGCCACAGCTTCAGCTGCTGCTTAAAGTCCTGTGCCAGGCGCCCGAATTTCACCGTTGAGTTGATCACCGGCGTACTGCTCTGCTGGCTCTCTGCGACCTCCATTCGACACGGTGAAAACACCTGGCCGGCGAACGTCTTTGGGTATATCTGGTTAGCCACCAGCCGTAGAACGCCAAATGACGGATGGCTAAACGTCATCGTGTCGTAGATGATCCTGTTGGGCCGCTGTGACTGAAATTCTCGTAATGTAGGCATTCAATACTCCGGCATGTCTCGGTTGACCACTTCATCAATGATCCCCCACTGATACGGCGGAAGCTCAACAATGACGTCTGAGAACTCGTCATCCTGGTTGTAGACCTTCCGGGTGATTACGCTCGCCGTCCACGTCGTCGTGTTGCCGTTGATGCTCGTTTGCACCGGCGGTGCCACAAAATGCAGTTCCTGCAGTTGCAGGCCAGAGCCCCCCAGATTGCACAGCATCGTGAACCACTGATTGCCGTTATCCAGGTAACGAGGGCTGCGATACCACTGCTCGAATGCCCGATCCTCCTGTAGCGTGAAAATCCACGTCAGCGACCAGGTGGTTTTGAGGTCATCTGTCAGGCGCCGAAAGATAGGCGCGCCCACTGCCGGCTGATCGGTGCGGAACCCGGCATCAATCGTGCGGCTCTTGTTGGCCTTCTGGGGAAGTGATAGCCAGTCGGGATAGGGTATTGCCACGGTTTTCTCCCGGTAATAAAAAACCCGCCGAAGCGGGTTATGGAGGTTTGAATGCTGCTATTCAGTGGCTTTGCGAGGAGCCTGATGATACTGGGATATGCCCTGGCTGATTTGCCCACCTTGCTGCAGATCCGCCAGCACGATGCGCACCACATCGGCACCATCAGCCCCTTTGCTAGCCTGGGTATCCATTACACCAGCGCCGGATGAGTAGTTTTCTATAATGATGGTTGGCGCCGCACTGCCGCCGCCGGTCATCTGCTTGTTGCTAATCACCTTGCCGTTGTCACCGGGGATCATGTACTGCTTACCAGTGCTCGCCTGGTAAATCTCTGGCTTGCCTCGCTCACCTACCTGGTACATCGCGCCAGCGCTTACAGGGCCGCCGTTATAACGCGCTCCAGCCAAAGCCAGCCCACCAGCCAATCCCACGGTTGAGGTTATCCCTGCTGCCGCTGGAGCTGCGTTAGCGCCAAGAGTTGCCAGTGATGCCATTGCGGCCGCCGGCGCCCAGGCAGAAGCCGTTGTTGCAGCCATACCCACAGATGACGCCACGGAGGCGGCGCCAAGAGTCTGGCCGAGGATGTAGTTTTTCAACGCCTCCACACCCACCTGAACGATGCTGTTTATCACACTATTCAGGATGGTGTTGCCAAGAGACCTCATCGCCTCTTGTGCCGACATGGTGCCGGTAAGCAGCCCAGTAATAGCGTTGGAGGCATTACCAGAGAAAGAATCAACAGCACTCGTCAGCATGTCGTAACCAAGGCTCTGCTGGCTCAACAGCTGCCATTGCGCCGCCGTCTGCTGCTCCTGGTATTGCTTCTCCTGGGCAGTGCGCAAAGCCAGGTACTGATCATCCGTGGCCTGTTTAGCCAAGATGAATTGGTCATAGCTGATTTTTCCCTGCTGGTAACTCTGCTGCAGTATCGCCTGCTCCTGCTGTTGATACTGCTGCATCAGGGCCAGCTTCTGAGCATTCTCATTCGCCAACTGCTGAACCGGATCAACTTCAGCTCGTGCAGATGCAACAGGGTTAACTACAGCCTGAGCGTTAATCTTCGCTAAGTTGTTCTGATGCTCCAGCGCCATTTTCTCGGTGGCGGTGTTGTACTCCTGAAGGTCAATCTTCCCTGCATCCAGCGCAGCTTTCAGGTTCTGCATGGATTCGGCATAGGATTTATTCTCTGCCTTCTCAGGCATAGCCTTGATCGCCTCAGTGACGCCTTTGGCTGCGGCGGCCGCATCCCATGCTTTTGCGGCATATTCCCCGGCCAGCGCTACCTGTTCTTGCGTCGCGCCTTTACCGAGTGATTGCTGTGCGGTCAGGATCGCCTGCTCTCGGCTAAACTCCTTCGTGGAACTAGCAGCAAGCTCAGATTTTTGCCTAAGATTCTCTACCTTTTGAGCAGCACTCTCTGCTGCTGCAACGCCAGACTTGGTCTCAGATTTGAGTTTTTTTTGCGCTTCAAGATTACTGTATGTTGCCGCGGCCTCATCTTCCATGCGCTTGGTACGGGGGTCATCCTTTTTGAAACCGGCATCCTCAGCTGCATATTGAGCTTCGAGCCTAGCCCTTGCTTCACCCTCAAGTTTAGAAAGAGCGAGCCTGCGTTCTGACTTCTTGATTAATTCATCTTGTTTAGGGTTGGAGCCAGAATTTATCTCGATTGGTTTACTTGCATTTTCTGAATCCCTCGCAGATTTTGCTCGAATGTGCGCTATCTCCTGCTCCACACGTTTAAGCTCGAAAGCAGCCTGCCCCCTTCTTTGTTGATAAACACTGTCAGTTTCATACCATTGCTGACCGTTTTTTAATTCCTCATTGTATTTTTTCTGTAATTCAATAAGTTTTGGCATTCTGGCAGAATCACCGACATTTCTATTATAGAAATTAAGGTTATTTGCCACTGACTGCATTAGACCAGCCAAGGTCTGTGTTAACTGTATTGACTCATTAAGATCGCCAATCACATTTTTGAAAGCCACGTCGAGACTGTTTTTTGCTCTCTCAACTGTAACTGGCATTTTATCAAATTCTGCATTTACCGATTGTGAGCGCTTCTGAATAGCATTCAAAGCATCTTCAGCCGTCAGCTTACCATCTAACATGCGCTTACGAAGCTCACCCATAGAAAGACCGAGTCCAGCAGCAATCTGTCTTGCGAGTTCAGGCATGTTTTCTAGTACAGAGTTAAACTCCTCAGCCCTCACGATACCACCAGCTATTGATTGACCAAACTGGCGTAGCGCATTGGACATTTCTTCTGCGGAAGAACCACCTACCACACCTATTTTCTGAAGCGTATCAGTCAATCTCAATACTTGTAGATTTGATGCTCCAGCCTCTTTAAGGCTTGATGTAAGTGTTTCCCATAGTTTTTCTGTGCTTGCAAGGCTGCTCCCTGTGTTTGCTGCAATGGCAGAAAGAGAGGCCATAGTTATAGTGGCTTCTTCTGTACTTGAGCTAAGCCTACGAACTCTAGCCTCTAACATTGTCATATCATCAGCTATTTTTATTAACTTCATAGCTGCCTGAATGGTGATATATCCCCTAATCAAAGATGTTAATTTGTTTAAACCACCGCCTAAACTATCAGCACTACGACTTGCATTTAAAAATCCACCACCTGCTTTTTCTGCATTTGATGCAACATTACCAAGTGAGCCTGAGGCCTTTTTACCTGATGCATCAACACCATCTAAACCTGAGCTTGCACCTCTAGCATTTTTATTTAACTGCTCCAAAACTACAGAAGCTCGTCGGCTTCCTGTAATTAGCTTTGCAGTTTCTATATCTACTTGGTAAACAAGGGTTCCGCCGTCCTGTTCTGACATTCACTTTTCTCCAGGCAATAAAAAACCTCGCCGTAGCGAGGTTTATATCATTCGATTAGTTTAGGCGTCTTCGCCACACAATGCTGTGTAGCCAACAATATCGCTTTTATCGTCTTCCGTTGATATTCTCTTATTTCCTACTTTGTAAGTGACGGCTTTACTAAAGAATCCCTTTTCTTTCATGCTTAAATCAATCATGAATGAGTGAAATCCCGCATAAGCTCCAAAGCCGTTTTTAGCGTTAACCTGACCGCATACCAATGCCAGAAGCGTACCATCATCATTCTCTTGCGTTTTTACAACGCGCGTGTATCTGAACTTTGCACTATCCGGGTCTTTCAGATCTGCTGCTACTTCCTTCTGCGCAAGCTCAATGGCTTTTTGTTCTCCAGGCTTGCATGCAGTCAACGACATAGTGGCAATTGCCAGTATTAATATCTTTTTCATTCTTCCTTGCCCATCAATCAAAGATAGGGGAATCGTAGCAGATGGCGAGCTGCTGGCAACGAAAAAACCCGCAGCTAAGCGGGTTTTTTAGAACAAGGTGACTACAAGTCACTCTGTTGTTTTATGCGACGTCAGCGCCGTGGATCAGGTGGCGCAGAGCCTCGACACCGTTGGCGTTGTATCGGAACGCCTCAACTTGCTTAGCCGAGTGCGCCGACTTGTCCAGGAAGGACTTGCCGAACTCTTCGGTTTTAAGGTTGTGCTTGTTGGCGATGCGGCCGATTTTGTTCGCCGAAACCTCCAGCATTTTCCCCACCTCTCCCGCCGTGTAGTGGCTCTCTTCCATAACCGGCAGCGGGATAGCATCGAAACCGGCCACCGGATTGATGAGGCTGGCAGCAGCTACCTGCTTCGCTTCAGGTGCCAAGTGAGGCATCAGGTCAAACAGGTTCGTGACAGCTTCGACGGTCATCTTCAATGTGCGGGCGCGTCGGTATTCAGGCAGACCGCTGTTACTCTTGGTTGGCAGCGCCTCGCCGGTTTCCAGTTGGCGCCACCGCTTAGCGACCTTGTGTCGCAGCGGGATGCTGTATCCGGTCATAAGTGTCATAGTCAAATCATGGTCTAGCCATATCTCATCAATGACAACCCGGCCGTTGTACACCTTTCTTTTGATAGAAAACTCTTTGGAATCATAATCATCCATTTCTGGATAATCCATCCCAAGAGCCTCAAGCATGTTTTCAATATCACGAACCACGTGGGCGGGTTTCTTCCCCGTCAATTTGGCTATCTCATGGTGAGACATTTTCGTGACAGATCCACCATTATTTGCTAAAGTCAACTTAGTCATTAGACGTTCCTATACGTTAGTAGACATAGCCGCCAGCTCCACACTGGCGGTTTTCTTTTTGCGCCATCCTATGCGCCTGTCAGTGCAACTCCCCTTTTCCATTCAGTCTGTCCAACATTGGTGCCGCGTGACGAGCATGGAAACTGTTCATATCAATATTGGCCGTTTCACGTATCAACGTTTCACGCGTCTTTTCAATCAGGTGTCGCATCTCATGGCCCAGGTCGTAGAAATACCCGGAATATGTCGAACCGATCTGCTTCATAGCCGGGTAGATCGCTCTGCTCACCCGCTGCCCCTTGTCCATCCAAATCCACATGTACGAAAGACTGATCAGCTCTTCATCAGTGAACTGCTTGGCGATTGGCGAGTGTTCGACTTCGCGATCCAGAATATTCAGAACCCAGTGACGGAACTCTTTGGCTTTATCCGTAGTGGCGAACATAGCGATCAGATGACAACCGCGAAGAGAGAACACACGGACGCTTTTTTCACGTAAGTTATTGTTTATTCCATTAGTCATCATTTTGATGACCATTGACATGCTGCCTGTAAATTCATCGGAATTGCGTGAGTAAATTGTTGATACGCTCTTGCTTGAGGCGTAGCCAAGCGCCTTCGCCAAGTCGGCAGAGGTCAACCAGATATCGTTCATCTGCGGAACGGGTGACAGATTAATGCCGTGGAAATTAAGTTCTGAATTGGCTATACTTTTCATGTTGGTTTCTCTCAAAGTTTCCGACACAGAAACCCGGTTAGTGTTCGCTCACTGCCGGGTTTCGCCTTTTTGGTTACGCACTTTTTGCCCGCCCAATCGACCGATTCATCCTCTCAGTAAGAACCCTGACTATTTCGCTGTTTAATGACCTTCCGGCAGCCTTTGCTTGAATGCTCATCCAATCTTTCACTTCTGCCGGCATCCTTACCGGATACGGATTTACTTGCTTTTGCTCTTTCATAACCCACCATAGATACATAAAGATACATTATTGTTTTAGGCCATATCCAGATTATGATCCATTTTGTATCGTTGTCAATCTCACAGGATAAATTATGATGTATCTATTTCTATCTTAACAGGCCGGAATCATGTCCAAGCAATACTCTCCTTACCCATTCAGAATGCCTGCCGAGATTCGTGAACAGCTAGAGGAAAAGGCTACTGAAGCGGGAAGAAGCCTTCAGCAAGAGATGCTGCGTAGGATTGAGCTGACCCTTAAACTAGAGGGTGCGCTTAAAAGTCGGGTTAATAGTATTGATGGTCTACATGACTTAGTTTTTGACACCATCATGGAAAACAAGAAGTTAGAATCACAAGTAAGGGCCCTCACTGAAAACATGACGAAGCTGCTGGAACAAAACAGAGTTCTTGCCATGTCCACTCGAATAAGCGAAGAGCAGCGATTTGATGGAGTAAGGCGGAACTTGTCGATTATTAGGGATGCTCTCGAAAAGGCTGAGAAGTCACTACCCCCTCAGACGGAAGAGCCTTTCGATAAACGGCCTTCATATAATCCAAATAAAAAGCCCACATAAGTGGGCTACTTTCCTTTACCCATCATCGCCTGCCAGCGCTTCTACGCGGCCTTAGCCAGACGTCGTGCCTTCTTCTTCATGTACTCATCCGCGACAGCATCGTACTCTTCAGCGGTGAACCCTTTCTGATCTGGATACTTAGCGTTAATCAGCAGCTGAAATTCCGTCATGGTCAGTTGCTCAGCCTCAGCGCGCGGCATGCTGAAGTGATTACGAGCAGCACTGATGTACTCGAATGCGCTGAACTCACTGACAAAACTGTTTGTCTCATGCCGCTGGAGACGGCGAACCTTGGCTTTTCCGATGATGCCGTGAGTGATCAGCGACTGCCCGAGGATGATGATGTCGCTCGCCGGCAAACTGCCACGACGAAACACGAACGCCCTTCTCCCTCGTTTACTTGGCCGTAGCTCACCCACCAGCGTGCTGATATCGTCATCACAGCAGGCCTGCATTACGATCATGCCGGCAAAGATAGCTGAGCTGCTAAACGATGGTGAGTTGATATAGGCAAGCAACCACCCTGGAATATCGCCATACGCTGCCACAGCAGCAGAAAGCAATCTCGGCGCCTCACTGGTATGGAGTTCAGCAAAGCGCTCTACAATCTCCGCTGGAGAGCCTATACGCGACATGTTTCCGAATGATGGCCTGAAGAAGTAGTCGCGGCTGGCGTCTGATATGAGCATCTCGCCAATTTCAGTTAATGGAGTCATGGTTGCCTCGAATAATTATCATCAAGGGCGCGAGAACGCCCTTTGTGATAGTCACGCGGTGACAGTAGCTGCGTATACAGCCGTAAAAGCCCCGTCGTTGGTTTTTACAGTGATGTTTGCTGTGCCTGCTGTGGCACCAGAAGGTGCTGATACGGTGACAACCAAACCGTTAGCCGTTGCAGTTGCCCGCGCCGGTACAGACGAAACCAGAGTGAATGTCTTATCTGTCGCGTTAGCAGGCGCAATGGTCACGTTAAAAGTGGTTGTCGCGCCGGCGGCGACCGTGCCGCTGGTTGGGGAAATGGTTACGCCTGTCACAGCAACATCAATCGGAGTGTAGATAACCTGGATGGTATCGGAGTCAGCCACTTTGAACTCTGTAGACAGCGTAACGATGTCGTTAGTGCCGCCGTCAGAACTCAGCGCGGTGATAACCATGTACCCGATGAAGGTGATCGGGCCATACTCTTCACGCACCCACAAAGTGGGCTGGCGACCAGCCTGAATTTCGTCGTTGTAATACTTAACGAACTTCGCCACGCCGAACTGATCCAGCTTATCGCGCTTACGCACTTCGCCTTCAAAGCTCAGGGTAAAGTCTGAGTTAGTGACCAGGTTTTCAACATAACCCTTGGTGTCATCTGCATCCGAAGTTACGGTATTCGGGCTAAAGTCGAAGCCTTTGGAAGTACCGGCGATCAGCGACTGCCATTCGCTTTCTGCTGGCACTGTATCAGGGCAGCCCAAAGCCACCTCAAGCACAATGCCACGACCGAACAACTTGCTGTTGTCAGTGGAGCAACCTTGCATATTGCTTACCTCTTTGATTATTGATTACTCGCCGTACAGGCAAGCGAATTGCAGGCGATAGACTAATCGCCCTTCAGTTGTGGAAACTGGGGATGGGATGCCGCCGACGTTCTCAATATGGCCGATGCAGTCATTAGGCATGGGGTTGTTCTGGATGTGGTTGATAATCGCCTGAACAGCATTGTCGACCGCCTCATCCTCTCCTATGGCGCCAATTACGTCGACCAGCACCAGATATTCGCTGGCTAGATCGTTGCGAACTGGGCTACCACCGTTTGGACGAAAGACTATGAATTTATCTTCGCCCTTTCCGGTATCCCTCCAGCGCAGCATCTGCGTAGTGAAGCCGGAGGTCAGCCCGGCATCAACAAAGTAATCGCGAACGCGGCGATGCATGGCTGGCGTCATAGCTGCATCTCCTTCTTGATCGCCCTGTCAATCTGCGCCTTGGTATCCTCAAACCCTTTGGTAAGGAACTCTTTTTGAGCAGTGGCGCGCCGGAATTTCTGGGGGATATTCGGATCGTGAACGTAGACAGCGTAATTTGCCGAGTAGCCAACGCGTCCCGTGATCCGGGAGCCATTCACGGAAATATCGCGGTACTGGCTATTGAGCAGCGTCGATGTGTCGATAGGGGTGTATAAAGCAGCCTGGGAACCACCTATAAGCAGCGCCGACTGCATAGCCCTGACAACCCTCCTTCCCTTGATATCCCCGATTAACCTATCAAGATTGGCCTGCGCCTCCCGTATACCTTTAACCTTCACGCCCATATCAACCCCCCGTGATAATCGCGTAGTCATCGGCGATGCGGTCGAATGTATCGGCGTACCGGATGATATGGCGAACCTCATCAGCACCATCAACCTTTTTCGGGTCTGGTTTAGATGAAACACCGATCAGGATATAGTCACCTTGGCGTGCATCCGCATACTCAGTCCAGTGCGTGTTTTTTACGACAAACTCAAGCCCGATATCGCCAAGCCTCGCAGTCGCATCACCGCCGTAATCGCACATGATCTGGATGGGAGCAGCGAAGACAGATTTACCGTACTCATCCACGCTAAGCTTCTTCCAGACCGTAGCGACCGCCGTATAACTCCAGTTAGCCGCAGCGCTCATGAGAGATAGTCCTCATATTGGTCAGGACAACCGGGGCAGTTGGGGCATTTTTCGCAATCAGGTTTCTCCTCATCGCTTTTTCGCTCTTCCTGCATTAGCAACCTCCCACAACGTCAAAGAACCCCACGCTGGTGCCGACGTCGATAGGCAGACTGGCAGTGCAACCGGCGGTATCCAACGCTGCCAGTGTGTTCCTCATGGTTTTGATGTCGCCGCTGTAATCAAACGACCGCGACGCCCCTGAAGGCGCTGACTGTGACTTGATACGCTGGCTGAAGGCCGTTATCGCCATGAGGGTGACGGCATAGACCTGTATCAGCATCAGATCGCAATCGTCGTAGCCAGACGCCTCCAGGCACTGACGAATGCCTTCCAGTTTGCATAGGTAGGCATCGATCATGAAGTCAGGAATGGAGTAACCCAGCGCAGACAACTGCTGTTTAACCTGCGCCGCTGTTATCTGCGCCTCCATGATTACTTGTCCTTCTTGGTCGCTGCTGCCAGCGCTGCTTCTGCTGTATCAGCGCGCTGTTTCTCTGCTGCCAGTTCCGCTACCTGGGCCTGCTTCAGTTGCTCAAGTGCGTCGGCATGTTCCTTATCCTTCGCCTCTGCAGCTGCCTGGGCCTGCTTCAGTTGCTCAAGTGCGTCGTCCAACTTTGTCTGAATCTCGGATGCACCGGCGCTGGCTGGGGCGGTCGATTTGGCCACTTCTAATGCCAGCTTCTCGCCTTTCTTTTCTGCTGACTGCTCCGCCTTACCATCAGCAATCCACTTACCTGCAACCGCGTCATCTACTTCGTAGACTTTACCAACTTCCAGTTTTTGGAAGTTGGCACCGGCAAAGAGGTTTGCTACCAAAACTTTTACGAGTGCCATGATTTTTCCTTAGCTGGATGCGTGGATTACAGAGAAGTGGCCGTTGATGTCTTGCTTGACCATCAGGCCGGCGGCACCCCAGGTACGCCATACGTAATCGCTGTTGTAGAACTGACGAGGATCGGCAACGGTGCCGAACGCCTGGCCTACGATCGGAGCAATAACGCCAGCAGCGAGAGGGATAATCACGATTTCGTTACCAGAAAGCTCGGCGTCCTCTTTGATGTCGGAGATGCCGGCCAACTTCTTCAGCTCTTCCAGAACTGTGCGCAGAGCATTAACGTCAAAATACTGCTCCCAGTTCGACATGATTTCGCTTGATACGTACCAGGTCTGTTGGCAGTATTGATAGTTTTGCAACTTCAGCACGTCACGCAGAGCGATAGCAGCAGCGCGCATCGCTTTAGGATCGGTGCTAGTCGCAAAGTTAACTGTCAGCGTAACCTGCGCCACACGCTCATCATGACGCAAACCCTTCCAGGTCTTGTCGTCGAACTTGATGAAGTTGCCGGCCGCGTCGCGGAAACCTTCCCAGATGTAGTCCACATACTGCCGGCGAACGTCATCGACAGAGCCAGCCTGAGCATCAGCCAGGGAGGATAGTGCAGAGCCTTTGTTGAACACCGGATCACGCCAGTTGAATTTAAAGCCGCTGTCGTGGATAGGCACCATGGTGCCATCGAAGGTGTAAGACTTCGCATCCAGCGCCGCACCGATCTGCCCAGACATTGAAGTATGAGCCCAACCACGACCACCCTTGCGGGCATACTCGTAAACTGACTCTTCCAGACGAACAGAGCGAGAAAGCGGCATCAGGTCGTTCAACAGAGTAAATTCGGTATTCGGCTCAAACTCTGCCAGCACCGTCTGATCGTATGCGCGATAGAGGCGTTTGATGTCATCTACAGCGTTAACCGCATCCAACGCAGGAGCATTTGCAGCATCACCACGCACGCGAGTACGCGCAATGAAATCAGCCACGGCCTGAGCACTGGAGTTACGGGCAAGCATCAACTCGTTGAACTGAGACATGTTTGCCTCAAGGTTGCGAGTTTCTGTGGCCTTTTTGGTAGAGAAATAAAACATGCGGTGCTCCTTACTTAATGACAACGCGCAGGAGTTCGCCTGCAGCCGTGGTGTATGCGCGATCTTCTTCTACGTATGCGCGGACTGACTCGCCTTCTGCTGCGGCCTTAACCCGGCCATTGACGATAGAAAGTGGCTGGCCTTTGGTGTAGGTGCCAGCAGCAGCAGGTACGTTGAAGAAAACGCCAGGGGTTGGATGGAATGCAACAACCCAATCACCAGCCTTAATGACGTCATCTACGGTTTTGCAGCGCAGATAGTCATAGTTGGCTACGTAAAGGATCGCGGCTTCATTGCCATCTACCGATGCGGTAAATTTCTTCGTGGTGTTATCGAAGAAGCCGATCGTGCCAGGGGGTGTGTCGGCGGCCGCGGCACCTTCACGATGCAGTTGTGGATTGGCGAAGATACCGCCTGCGTGAATTACATGTTTCCCGTCTTTAGCCATTTTTTACTCCGGCATTTCGCTGAAAGTTTGAGAGGAGTTAACCTGACGCAGCATGCCGTTCAGGCCGATAGAGGTTGAGCACTGGGCAAACAGTTCCTTCAACGGATCACCATCCAGCGCGTTTACGGCAACGTCGCTCATGCCGAATTTGGCTTTAACTGCTGCGCGCATCTCGCCTTTCTCTTTGTCTGAGTTGGCAATAAGGCCAGACTTAACAGCTGCGAGATCGTCGGCGAATGGTTTAAACCATGCCGGCGCCTCGTCGCTGTTGCTTGCCTGCTCTTTCTTCTTAGGCTTGCCGGTTGCAGGGTCGATTTCTTCCCCGCCTTCTTTTTTGGCTGTCGCCTTCTCTGCGGCCAATTGGTTGTAAGCGTCCATCAGTTCAGCATCGGACTTGCCTTCAGTCGGCTTACCAGCGGCTTGCAGCGCATTGATAATCAGTTCTTTCATCGGATCTTTCTCTCCGTTGGTTTTAATCTCGTACTCAGTGGGTTTGCGCACGACTTCTACAGGTTCGCCGACGAACACGGCCTTACCGTCCTCATCGATGAGGTATTTCTGTCGGAAAAGTTTGGTCTTATCGCGGTAGATGAAGGTGTCGGGCCAGATAGATTCCGGCCACGGCCAGTAATCATCTGAGCGACCTTCACGGAGCTTGTTGCTGATCGCTTCGCGGATATCGTCAAAAGAGAAGTTGGAAGCGTTGGTGAAGAAGAATTTGGTCTTATTCAGCAGTCCCTCGCGGGTACAGTCGATACCCTCTGACAGGTTTGCGATTTCGACCTCTTGATCGTTGCCGTCGGCGTTAACGAAGATGCCCACGCCTTCGCTTGGCGTTCCGGCGCCAGGCTCATCCAGTAAAACAGCCACATGGTCAAACACCATGTTTGTGGCGATTTCGTTGTATTTCTTACCCTTCGATTCGCCGTTGGCAGCAATGCCTGAGTAAAGAAGCCCGGTAGAAATGTGGATCGGCTCTACGTTTGTCCCAGCGATCATTTCATCCAGTCGATTTACCAGCCGCTTACCCTTTTCACTGCCTTCGGCATAGCGGCGGTCGACATACATATCACCATTTACCTTCCCATCGACGTGCTGGACGTCTTGAAGCCAGGCGCCAACGTGATAGTTGTTCACCGCGCGGACATCACCCGCCGATACATGCTTTCCGTCTATTTTGGGATGCCCCAGCGGCATCGGTTTGCGCTCAAGGGTGTTATAGGCCTTGGCAATTTCTGCTGCCGGGTACAACTTCCGGTTCATCACGATATCGTCAACAACGGGCGTAATGCCGCGAACCACGATATGTGGTTTCCCGTCGATGGTTTCGGTAGTGATATTTGAAGCGGAGTTGACGACGGTCAGCACGTTAACGCGATTGCGCTTCATGCTGTGTCCTCGTTATGGTTTCTTGACTAACTAATTAGTGGGAAGTAACGTCGCTAATTCACTGAATAGAGATTAATAAAAGGAGTTAATATGGCTGTTTATAAAATTACGTATGAATGTAATGGAACATACTGGGATTTTACGATGCCCAGCGATAAAGCATTAACTGTAGATGATTATGAAGTGATGTCAGCGGCTATTGATGACTCCATAAATATCCATGGAACTGGGAATCACGAGGTTAGTCCACTAATCGCAATAATCATGGTCACTGAAGTAAAATAAAGTTGCGGGTGCTAATTTGCACCCTTTATGCAACATTGATGAATTCCACTTGCCACGATTTCCTCTCTTCTTCCAAGCGTCTAGCCAACCCGATGTTTACTACATTGTCTTTCTCGTCAACGACGGCTGGGATCTGGCTGCAGTAACAGTTGAACCTGTTGCCGTCTTTCGAGTACCACTCACGCACTTCTTCGACCGTGTAAATCTTGCCGTGGCGCGATGCGTGCCAGGCGCGCGTAGTCGGCTTCAGGGCGGATAAATGCAGCAACTTGGTGCGCAGGCCTAACCTATCCTGCACCCATGTGGTTTCGTTCCACTGAGCCTCTCTCAGGGCACCAACCTGCTCGGTCTGAGCGATCGTCTTTGCCTTGGACATTGAGACATCAAGACGTTTGCTTATCACCCTCATGGTTTCACGCGGGTTTACCCCTCGGACAACAGCATCGGCTATGATATTGGCAAGGTCAGCGCGCGCTGCATCGCTAATCCCCTTCCAATCGCTGTACGTCGACACGAAAGCTGCGGCCACCTGGTTCTGATAAGCAGGTGTGGACAAAAGCGCGCTTAGCGTGGTCTGTGAAGCATATACCTCGGACTGAGCAGACAGGTTCGTATAGGCATTGAGTGTGCCGCGCCGATACTCATCTGAAATATACTGCAGCGCCCAAATATCCTGACCGTTACCCTCTAACAGGTAGTCATCAAGGATCGTTTGTATTACCTCAAGAAGCGCCGCCAACTGCTGAGCGTTCATGTCGTAGACAAACGTACCGGCGTTAACCTGATATAGGGTGTCACCTGAAAGAACATGCGATCGCTGAGAGTTACCCACCAGCACCCGACCAGTTAATCGCTGGTCGAAAAGTTGCCGAAGCGTTGTTTTTATCCCCAGATATCGGTTCTCGATATCCCGGAACATTTTGTTAACTTGCCGATAGGATTGGGTGGGGTCTGCTTTATTGCGCGGTATTATCGGTGTCCCGGCTTTAGGCCTCAGTGTTGTCATCATTCAACGGATCCTTACCGACCTGCTTTTTTGTCGGGTCTGGCTGTCTAGGTTCCTCGATTGGCTCCAGTTCGCCGGCAGCACGCACCTCGTTTGGTTCAACAGCAGACGAGCCGAACGCTTGCTGGGTTTTGTAGGCAACATCTGCCATCTTGCTCATGTTCTCGAGCTTCTCGCTATCACCTGGCGCCAGCAAATCAGACCAATCGACGGTGATCTCGCCTTTCGTTGGTTGCGATACTACGCCGACGTCACACCATCTCTGAATGACCTCAGTTAGCAGCCAGGATAGCCACCCGCCACGGCGCCCATTCCCTTTTTTAGCCCATTCCTTCCTGTCTTCGGTAGAAGCAAGATTCCCGGTTTGCTTGCCAAAGAGGATATTGAACGGGCAGCCGATGGTTGAGGCATAGCTATTTGCCGATACTGTCCATGACGGTGTAGGGTCAGCGGCGGCAACTGAAAGGACAGATGATGTTCCAGACTGAGTTACCAACGCAGAATCCGTACCCTGGTTGAGCTTCCTGATCTTTTCATTCATTGCCTCGCCAAGGTCTTTATAGCCGGCATCTTTCGCCTGCTGCGCGATGGTTTTCATGTCGGTTTTATCGTCGAAATGAATACCAAGCTGGCGGCTCGCGTTCTTCAGGAACCCCTCGGCGCTTCCTCCCTTGGTCTTTTCGATGTCCAGCAAATCGTTGTAACCAGCCTCGTTTAGAGGGATGCCAGACAACATGTTGTCATCTTCTGAACCTTCGGCGAGGATGATCACCCTGCTGGGGTGAACCGTAACGCTTCTCACATTGCCATAGGTGCCATCATCACCTACAGGTTGCTCATTGAAGATGTAGTTCACAGGCTGGCCATAGGTTGGTGACAGCGTGTCAACGTCATGGTTACCAGGCTTAATCTGCGATTCCCAAACAGGGATCATCTTCACTAAAGCATTTTCGCCAAGTTTGGCCACCAGCGCTGTATCCACTGGCTCTGACCATTCCCTACTATCTTTGAGCTGAAGAATGATTGCAGAGTAGCGGCCCACCAGGTTGCGCCGATCGGCATCCTTGATTTTTGACCAATGTTTTTTCAGCAGCCTGGTTACCGTTTTTTCCCATTCTGTAGAGGCGGTAGACTTATCAGCCAGTGGGCCATCAATAATTGTCGGGTAGTCGCTCCAGCAGTTATCCAACGTTTTATGCACGCCGGAATAAGCCGCTGAGTTTCGACGATAGGCGCGCAGAAGCAGATCAAAGCTTATGGTGTCTGGGTAGCCAAACTCGTCCCACAGTTTTGTTCTCTTCGTGTTGCCATTCATCTGTCCCGCGTACAATGAACGCTGGCGCCCTATCGCCACTGCATCAGCGAGGGCATTGACGAGAAATTCAACCTCGCTATTTTGTTCACTCACTGAGAGCTCCTTAGAAGAATACGGCGCCAACTTGTTTGTGGTTGTTCTTCGCTACGGCAAAGTAGCGGAAACCATCTGAACCGTGTGACGTGTGATCGTGAAGAGGTTTGTCTTTCCAGCATCCGCGCTTGTCATCCCACTCTTTTCGGTACCCCTCAAGGTGAGATATCCCCTCAGCACACTTCTCATCGTCAAAGACGCATTTAGGGAGGATTTCACGGACAGACTCGATACCGGTATCAACACCGACTTTCGGCACAACCTTGAAGCTCATCGAATACACCTGTCCGTCGATTTCGTAACCCTCGCGCGCCAGCTCCTTCCGTGATTTAGCATCAGAGCCAAACTCTCGGTTTTCAATATCGTGCGGCCCCCAGTGCTCGCCGTACTCATAGCCTCGGTCTTTTAGCACCTTCATGTAGTGCCTCAAGCCCTCTCCAGAGTTCTCGTAGTAGTCGATGACATGAAACTCTTCACCAACCTCACGAACGAACCAGATAGCTGTTGAGTCACCCACGCCGATATCCCAGAACGTATGAACCGGGAGATGAGAATTGTCGGGAAGTGAACCGATCCGCTTGTTGGTATACAGCCAGCGGAATTGCTTGGCGTAATACGCCCCCTCTACCGACTGTTGGAATGCTTCAGTGGGTATGCTCGGATATTCACGCTTCATATCGTCGCCTAGAGTCTTCTCTTTGGCGAGATACCAGGCCTTCTGGCGTTCATTTAACGTGACGCTATGCTTGGCTTCCAGCTCGTTGAAGTAGTCAACCAGACGCTCTGGGAGGCTTTCTACCGGGTCTATTGCATACTGAGGATTCTTCCACCACGTGAAGAAGAAAAACTTCCAGTCGAGGTTTGATAACGTTTTGCCCTGCAGCTGTGCTTTCTCGGCCGTCTGGCAATAGTCGAAGAAATACCCAGCGCGGCCCTCGGCTGTACTCTCGATAGTTGTAAAGCAATCTGTCGATACTGCCTCAAAGGCGCCAGTGACGATTTCACGGGCCTTATCCGGGTACTTAGCACAGATCTTGCCGAACTCAGAAACGTGCAGGTAACGCAGCGTGCCACCACGAAATGACGTGCTGACGTAGAGAGAGCCGCCATTATTAAAAACAAGCTCACCAACTGCGTCGTTCTTTGCCGGGTTCGCCTTTCTGATCAGCGCCGGCAGGTTATCGTAGGCATATTTGACCTTTTCCCTAAACAAGCGCTTTGCGTCGTTTAAGGTATGGGCAATCAGCGCGCATTTGGCTGATTCGAACAACGCGGCATCGAGTTGGACAATACAAACCAGCGTCGTAAAGCCGAGCTGTCTGGCCTTTAAGATTATGTTCCTGGTGTGTACGCCTTCGAAGTATTCGAGCTGCTCAGGGGTCATCCTGAACTTAACCTTCTTCCCCGATTTGTCGGTAATGAAGTAAAGGTTGTTTAGGCGCCAGAATCGATTTTTAAGGTTCTTCTTCAGCTCGCTGAATTGCTTGTTGAGATCAGCCATAAATCACGCCTCAGAAGATATCTCCTTCAGTAGCTCAGCCATCTCATCAGCGATGGTGTGCTGGGTTTCAATCTTTTGCTTGTTGGTATACGCGTCACCGCACTCTTTCGCGGCCTGCTCGACGATCTGAGCAGCCAATGCGTAGTTCTTCATGGTTTCGGTTCGCGTCGCCATGCGATCAAGAACGCGCAGCCGGTAGGCCTTGTTGGCGATCGGAATATCTGAGATTTCCGTCTTGAATCGCTCCCGCGTCGTGTGGAACAGGTCTACCCACTTCTTAGCCAGCGACTTGCCGCTAACCTTTGTCGGGTCGTGAGATTCAACCTGCTGACGCGTGATTTTTAGTCCAAACTCTTTTTGGACGGACTCCACCACCAACGTAGGGGTGTCAAAGCACGCAAGCGACTGAATGATGAAGGCTTTTACATCTGGTTTTAATGCAGCCATAAATCACCATCCGTCCAATACAGTCCAATATTTACGCCAGCCTCAACATGCAGTTACCGCACGCCCTGGCAATGTTTAGTTGTGCCACCTCCGCAGGCCTGTTGGCCGCATCAACCAGTTCCTGAACTTCCACACTGGCGCCATACCGACGAACCACGCCAACAAACTCTTCAACGTCATGACCGCGCAGCTTCAGCACCGGTTGGCCTTCCTTGTTGAATTTTGGCGCGCCGAAATCGTCGGTAGCCTGTGCGATGTGGTAAAGCTCATGCTCGACCAGGGCGCAGAACTCAGCATCGGAGCACTGTGAGCAGTAGTCGGCAGCGAGCGTAATGATGAATTTCGGCACTTCACCGAACCACTCATGCATCTGCTGTTCCATCCTGGCCTTCTGCCAGCCGCCGGCGCGCATCGCTACTTCTTCAGCCTGGCCGAGCACGTGGCGCCCTTTCTTCTCAAACGCGGATGAGGCCCACATAAAGCGCAGATCTGCGCCTGCAAGGTGTCCGTGGTCTGGGTTAAACAGGCTGCCGGCTTCGTCGATAATTTGACGCCTCATCCACTCCCGCACCTCGTTCGCAGGAACCAGGCCGATGTAAGGCGTTAGCTGATGGTCTTCAATAAACCGTAGCGGTGGGTATGGCCGCCGCTCATGGCTCGCATCCTGTGCTGTTTTAGCCATGATTTATCCTTTATGAATACATCGATCTATAGGACACTAATGCCATCCTGATGATAAAGAGGCTTGCAAATGAGTAGTAGAAGTTTTGACTGGGAATCAGCCCTTAATGATGATGACGGACTTTACTTTTACCCAATAGGACACAGAGTTGACGGTCATTTTAAAATTCATTTCGAGCTCAGCGGCTCATACAGCTTAAACGTTTCAGATGCGTTTCTTTCTGAAAAATCTGTTCTTTTTTTTGAATATTCCGATATAGACGACGATCAGCCAGCACAAATAGGATTCATTGAAGCAGACGTGACCATTGAGTCAATGATCGAATATCTCAAAAACATCGACCCTGTCTATCATGAGTCGATTTATAAATCCATTCACGAGTGGGCACTGAAACTGTTCTATAGATAGCTTACAAAGCATTTTCTCGATGGCACTCAGTGAATGCCAACTGTGATGCCATCATGCAGCATCAGTCTCACCTCTCGGAGTTACCTCGCCACTTCCGTCTTTCCGGCTGCCAAGGCGTGATCACCTTCTGCAGGGTTCACAGTCTCATTCCTTGTCGGGGAAATTCTTCATCACGCAGCAGCCTCGTAAAGCTGCTCTGTGATGGACAATAAAAAACCGCCCGGAGGCGGCTAAATTATTTAGTTGGCCTTTTCGGCGGGGTTTTCTTGCGCGCTGCGTCACTGGCGTATGTCATTACTTCGTGATATCTCTCATCGCTAATGCGACCATTAAAATTGACTTGGCTAATCAAGTAAGCCCAGTTGTCTTCTGGTGTCCCGTCGACCCAAATGGCAAAATGCTCATGTGCTTCTTGGAGCACAGCGTCAATTTTAGGTTCAAGGATTTCCATTGACTCACCCATTTGACGTCTGGCACCAATTTGGCCAATTTTTTCAACATAATGTCTAACTAAGCCACTCGACTTATCCATAAAATCTCCTTTAAGTTGATGCGCCATTACATGGTGCCAATAATTTTACATCACACCAAGGAAAACCGTATTACGCCATAGATTTAATGTATTAACTCTCTGCGCACAAATACTGAGAGAGGTCTGAAGTATAAGCGTATAGCTGAGAGCATCTCCCCAAGTGTCGCCCTGCAGGCTTGGCTGCTCGCATGGTGTAAATACTGACTCAGGGGGTAACAGGACTACTTGCTGGGGTGTCGGTGGCGTTCTGCTGCAGGAGCTCAACAACAGCGGCAGGCATAGGACTATTCCCACATTTACTGCCTTTAAGTGCATCTCGCAATTTCCTCTGGTAGGTTTCCTCGCGCTGGCGTAGTAGCTGCTCTCTTTGTTGTTGCTCTGCAGCCAAGGCTCTGTTCTTCCGGTCTTGTGCTTGCAGGGCTGAGATCAGTCCTGACTGCTGCGCCAGCGTCTTTTCCTGCTGCTTAACCTGCTCACCGGCCGTGACTGCCTTGCTGTGGAAGTAGAACGCCAGCCTGCCGACAACAATCAGCGCCACCAGCAGCAGGCCGATCGCCATCGTTCGGAAGCTGAATGAGGTGTTCATGACAAAAACATCTCGCGCTCTGCTGCACGGCGTGCAATCAGACCATCCAACCGTTTACCGCCAGCATTTACCCACTTTCCAAACTCGTCGGCTGCGCCTTGTTTGTCGCCAGTGTTCAGCTTTTTCAGAAGCGTGGATGTGCTCAGCGACCGCAGGCCGAGGTTATACGCAAAGCTCACAAGCGCATCGAATTGGCCCTGGGTGATTTTTACCTTCACCAGCTGATTAACGCCCTGCTCATACTGCACAACGCCGCATTTCAGCAACCGATCAGCAGTGGCCTGATCAATCTGCATTCCGGGCCAGACTTTCTTACCGTCTACGGGCTGTGTCCAGCCATAGCCAATTGTCCAGACGCCCACCGAATCCTGATAGGCATTTAATCGCAGGCCTTCAAAGCGCTTAATCAGCTCAATGCCGTCTTTACTGATATTCATTGCTATCGCTCGCTTTATTCAGGAATCGACGTTCCAGCGCCTTAATCAGTGACGCCCCCGACCAGCCAGCCATGCCACACACGCCACCCATCACTTCTGACGGCCAGTCGTAATGCAGGGCGATCATCACCATGGTTAACCCAGCGAAGATAGAAACGAAGAGCTGCAGAAACAGCGTGCGCCAACTAAAGGCCTCGCCGTTCAGCACCTTGAATGAGTAACTGGCAATGGCTCCCAGCAAAGTCATACCGAACGCAATCAGCATTGATAGGATGTTGGGTTCGTTCTTCCAGGGCATTTTCATAACCTCCCCCTTCCGGGGCTCTTTCCCGGTACCGGGTGATAGAAACGAAAAAACCACCCGAAGGTGGTCTTCATAAGATTTTTTAAATTGGAAACGGCATCAGGATTTATTGAGTTTTCTCTTAAAGTTGCAACTTACGCATAACTTTCGATTGCACACAAGGCTGAGGCTGAAAAGCGCAAAGGCTGCCCCCTGTGGCAGCCTTATGCAAGTTATGAATACTTCATTACAAGCATTCTGCTTGAATTATTCTCAAGTACTTTACAAACTCACCTGCATCCAAGAAATAACTTGGATAAGCAGCTTTCAAGTTGCCTACACTTTCAGTAGAAACCAAAACCACTTGCATATATTGATTCCCTTCAGCTCGCTTTTCCCACTCAAGATACTCTTCGGTCGCTTCAGTAATCCTTCTTAGACCAAAGCTCTTCACCGTTACATTCTCTGATGATGTATCGAGAACAAGAAGATGGTAACTACCTGCGTTACTTGCTATATCTCCGATAGCAACCCTAAAAGCAAGCAGTTTATCAATGACTTGTAATTTTTCTGTTTGTTCTACTACGGCTCTAAAGGTCTCTTTATGGCTTAGATGTGCATAACAAGGAACTTGTGGACACCCTTCCATGATAGCGAATGCGCTGCCAACCAAGGAAAAATAATCATTCCAAGCCTGATCTGCTTCGCTTGATTTTATCGATTGACCAACAAATGTACCCATTGTTTCTACAGCAGTTGCCCACGCATGTTGTAGTTTTGTTCTAATCTGAATTTCAAGAAGCAAACCGTTGTGGTGTGCGTTCGAACCACCTTGGTATTGGTATACCAAATGTATCCCCCTATAACCGGAATCCTTTGGCAATACTATGTAATCTTTTTGCGATTTTAAAATATGTTTAAATCTGTTTAATCCATTGTTTACATAGCTTTGTTCTAAATCTCTCACTGCATCAATGCTTTTTACAACAGCACGAAGACCTCCAATGTCTTGCATGCGAGCTAACTGCATACCTGGAGTTCTGGACAATTTTGCTGCTATTGATGGGATGCGTTTAAGTCTCTGAGAAGCCATTGCTCCTTCATCAGCAACCTTCATTTTTCGTCTCAAGGTGGTCTGAAATGCATTTAGTGGGTGAACATACATCTCTCGTAAATTACCAAGAACCTCGACAGCCCAGATCAATTCCTCATAAGTACTGCCATCATTTCTAAGGATATCACCAGCTTTATTTATCTGTTTTTTACTGTAGCGCAGCTCAGCCATCTTTAATTCCATATAAACACAGAGGTCTCCTGATTTTGTCAAATACCTGTGCCAACGTCCATAAAAAAACCCCGCCAAAGCGAGGTTTTTAAAGTTGATAAGCTACGTCACTACGTAACCACTCTTATCAGACTAAAACACAATTTGCGGACCGCGTTAGCTTTTTCTCATAAATATTTTCCCGCTCAGTTTCCAGGTCCATCTCCAGGCGGATATCCAACATCGACAAACACCCTTCTATGAAGTTTTCCCCCATCTGCAGCCCTATTCTGATCAGCTTCTCGTCCTTTTTGAATGCTCTGGCTATAGCGCGCTTCTGCATGTTACAGACATAGTGAAGCACCACGAGCTGAAACTCATCTGGGCGGCGGCGTTTCAACTGAGCCATGCACCCTTCTATAATCAGTCCGTCATCATCGCAGCATGCAAGCCGCGATTTTCCGGTTTGGGGGAGCAACCCCTTGAAACCTGCAGCTATAGGCGAGTAGTCAACGCCACTGTTATCACCCGAAGCCCAACCGCCCCATCTCTCTAAAACTAGCTGGATGTCTCTCATGCTTTTTCTCCCACGGCTTCCTGAAGTTGATGGCGAATTTTTTGCAATAGCTTGTTGGCTTGGCGATGAACTCTTTCCGAACGCTTGTCGGCGGTTGAGAGCAGCAAAAGCTGCTCATTCAGATTTGCTGTGTTCAGCAGTGCATCGCAGACGTTCCGGTACTGCTGGCGTGTTATGGTCACCTCTTTCATGCGATAGCCCCGATGCCAAAGGAGAAATCCAGGAACTCAAACAGCAGTTCAACCTGGCTTCCATGTTCCGCTTCCCAGGCCGCCATATCCTCGTGCAATGCGTCGTGGCATTTACGGCACAGCGGGATAGTGAAGAAGTCGTGGGCCTTGGTTCCCATTCCGCCCTGCCCATGGCCGATGATGTGGTGAGGGTCGTCTGAACGCGCTCCGCAACCGCAGCAGGGGCGAGTCTTAACCCAACGAGTGTATTTGCTGTCTTCGGCGCGGGTTTTCTTCGGACGCAGCACAAAGGCGCCTGGTACTTCAGGATCGACCTTGAAGCACTTCTGGGCCTGCTTGGAAATAATCTCATTAGCCGCCGGCGTGCAATCCATCTCGGATTCCTTGCGGGTTCCTGTGATCACCTTTGGCTCCGGTAAGTCGGTGACGGTGCGCGCGACGGCTTCGGGGATCAGGTCGAATACGCCGGACAGCATGGCCCACAGCATCAGCTCAGGGATTGTCAGCTGTCCCTCAGACTTCAGGCGGTGTTTTGCCGTTGCCACCACCCAGCGCGCAGTGTTGCGGGCTGCGATTTTTTCCAGTTTCGGCGATACACCCAGGCTTTTTTTGTAGCACCCAGGACAGATGCGAACAGCCGAATTACCTACGCGCTCTGTGTCCAGAATTGTCTCCGGCAGGTCGTGCTTGTTGTACTGGCATTTCGTGAACTGCGTCGCCCAGGCTTCAATCGCGTTAACACCACCGCAAGCGTTGATGACGCGCTCATCTGTGAAAAAACCCTGTAGCCGTGGGTCGTTGGCGATCTCATGCTCCACCGCCGGCAGGATGCCTTCAGGTGCGTCTTTGAACTCTTTCGGCAGCGTGGAAACCATCACGCGGCCCGTCATGTGAAACGCCAGCTTTTCGTCAACCGGGATCAGGGCAATACCCAGATCACGCTGTACCGCTGCTTTGACTATCGCTCTCATGCCTGAACTCCTGACATTGCGTAAGCTCTGGTTAAAATTGGGCGCCACTGCTGGCGAGCCTTGCTCTCGTCCACGTTTCCAAATCCGTTCTTGCGTACCTGCTGCTGCGCGCGTTTCTCAGCGTCATTTTCTGGCATCGCTGCATCACGGATCAGGCGATCGAAAGCCTCATCAAAATCAATCTCCGGGGCGTCACCGGCCACCGGCTCTTGGCGCTGCTGTTCGACTGCTTCGGCCATAGCGGCTTTGTGGCTGCGCTGACGATCCCAGGCTTTGGCGGCTGCCAGATAACCACCGAAACGGACAGCATCGAAAATCATCTTGGCACTGAGCATGTGGCCCATCTTCGGATCGCCCAGCAGCAGACTTGCGCGGTGTTCAGCCACCAGCTTCAGTTCGGCGGCGCTGTTGCCGTCCGCCAGGCGCTCGGTAATTTCCCGCAACGTGTCGGCACGCTTTGGCGTCCTGCCGTTGATTTTTTCATTCAGAAAATCGAGAACTTCCCCAGCCTCAGCCGATGGGTTCTCTGCTACCGCATCGCCTTGGGGGGCTTTGGGGGGATTTTCTTTTGGTTCAATGACTGGTTCAAAAGAGTGACTGGTTCTGGTGCCATCTGCTGGCATAGGGGGTGTGCTTTCTGACGGCACACCCTGTGTCACCTGCTGGCACACCCCTGTGCTTTTTGACGGCATAGGGCTATGCTTTTTGACGGCACAGGGGGCTATGCTTTCTGACGGCACAGGGTTATCCAGGGTCAGATAGTAGAGATTCGAGGTATTACCCTTGCCGTTATTCACGCCCAGGCGGTTCTCTTTGGTGAGTAATCCCATCTTTATCAATGCCTCAATGTGCGCACGAACAGCGCTTTTGCTGCACTCGCAGTGGTCAGCGACATGCTGATATGAAGGCCAGCATTCGCCCTTGTCGTTCGCGTTATCAGCTATCTTGATCAGCACCAACTTGCGCAGTGGATTGCCCACTTTGATGCTCATAGCCTGCGCCATCAGGTTCATGCTCATACTTCGACTCGCTTAAATTTCTCTTTGAATCTCTCAAGGGGCTGCATGCACTCATGCGGATAACCCTCTCGCGTGAAAATGACCTGGCGCTCAACCCGATCCCAGCGGATGACGTGAACCTGCACGCCCCGCCAGTCTGTGTAATACCGATCGAGCTCAGTACTTTGCGAGCCGGACATTTTTCAACCCTTGACGAGATGCCGACATATCGATAAGAATCAGGCTGTTCATTGCAGAACTCCCAGTTAGAAAAGTGATTGCCGACCAGCTGTAACTGCTCGGCTTTCTTCTTGCCCCAGGCCATAAAGCCCCCTATTCCGTCTTTGGTTCCCGGATGTGCTCCAGCATCGCCATTAACCCGCGCGCCAGCTCTGCTGTTTCCTCGCCCCTGAACATCAGCATGGTTTCCGAACGCCTGAACCCTGTAGCGGCCAGCAGCAGGCTAGCTTTCTCCACCAGCCCCCCTTTGCTCTGCCAGCGGCTCACCTGCGATTTATCAACGCCGATCGCGCCGGCAAGGCTTGTCACTCCGATAGCTGCAATGCGGCTCATGATGTCGCTCTGAATCGCCTGAGCTTCGTTGCGTGTTGTTGCGACTGATTCCATTTACAATTTCCATTGTGTAATAGTGATTAGTTTGGTTTTTTGAACATATGCGGCAGATCGGGGCGAATCATGTGTCCAGGGACCACCCCATTGGTTACTCGCTCGATGTGGCCTACGTGTTCAGGTGAAACTTTCGCCTTGTTGTGGAGCCATTTATAAACAGCCTGTTGAGATACCCCGCAGGCAGAACCAAGTTTTTTTGCGACCCAACCAAAGCGATAGCGGTTTTTATCATTTCATTCATAAACAACCCTCATCGTCATTTTGATTGATAATAAAACCATGGTTGTTTTAAGTCAACAACCACATTCGTTTGAACCTATACAACTGAGGTTGTAAATTGATAAGATGAAAACGACACTTGCTGAAAGGCTAAAGCTAGCCAGAAAAGAACAGGGGCTTTCTCAGAAAGCTCTTGGGGAGTTGATCGGCGTTAGCCAGGCTGCCATCCAAAAAATCGAGGTAGGCAAAGCCAAGGAAACGACAAAGATTCTTGATCTAGCAAATGCTCTTGGAGTACGGCCAGAATGGCTCTCTTCTGGATATGGGGAGATGCGAGAGAGCCCATCGAAGACAGATCGAGAATCAAGCATCCCTCCTGAGCGCAATTGGGGAACTGTAGATGCATGGGATGGTAGCACCCCCTTACCAGAGGATGAGGTAGAAGTGCCGTTCTTAAAGGATATAGAGTTGGCGTGCGGAGACGGCAGCTACGGAGAAGACGACTACAACGGCTTTATGTTGCGTTTTTCGAAGGCAACACTAAAGCGTGTTGGAGCTCAAAAAGGAAGCGTCTTATGTTTCCCTGCGCATGGTAACAGCATGGAACCACTAATCCCTGAGGGTTCCACCGTTGCTATTAACCTGCTAGATAAGAAAATCGTCGATGGCAAAGTTTATGCCATCAATCAGGATGGTTGGAAACGTCTCAAAGCCCTTCATCGCTCAGGGCCGAATAAGGTGATAATTCGTAGCTTCAATAGTGCGGAGTACGACGATGAAGAGGCTGACATTGATCAGATAGAGATCCTTGGACGCATGTTCTGGACTTCCACTCTGTGGTAAGCAATACCCTGTAAAACAACGAGAAAAAATGAAGATCGGATACCTGTTCCCCGTCGCCATAATCGTGGCCGCTGTCGTACTCCTGGTTTGGTTCATCATCGGTGGGTACGCAATGTCAAAATAAAGTTTGTAAATCACCACGGTTAGATCATTCCCCCCTTGTTTATGTAAGGCACGTGAACATACATAAGGATGTAACTTAAAAGTATGGCTAATGAGATACTACGGGTTCAGGAAATCATTAAACGCATACCTGATTGTGCTACGGAACCTTTTTTGTGTCGCTGCGATGACGGTGAACTCTATGTAGTTAAAGGCATGCCATGTGTTACCAAAAAGCAGCTCATTGCAGAGTGGGTTTCAGCTTGCCTTGCTAGCGAGTTGAAACTTTCACTTCCTGATTTCCGTATAGTTTATGTAGATCAATCACTAACAGAATATGTACCTGCATGGAAAAATGAGCTTAGCGAAGGTTATGCATTTGCAACAAAATTTATAGCGGGCGTTTCGCCTATAACCTTTACGCAAGCCCACAAAAATGTTGATGAAAAAAGCCAGAAGCAAATCTATCTTTTTGATAAATGGATAAATAATTCTGATAGAACGCTTTCACCTCAGGGCGGTAATGTAAACATGATTTTTGATTACCTCAACAATCGGTATTACCTAATTGACCATAATCTTGCCTTCGACCATGATGAAGATGCTGGCGAGTTTGAATATCATGTTTACAGTGAAAGACATCGCCAATGGCTCTTTGACTTCGTCGATAAGATGGAGGGTGAGGATGAGGCAAGAAAGGCTAAAGAGTGTTTAGCTCGAGTATTTGAGAGCATTCCACAAGAATGGATGCTTGAAGATGTTGATGAGAATCAAAAGTTTTTGGATTTTGTCGAGTCAACTTTAGACAGAATCAACGATGAGGTTTTTTGGAGTAATATCAAATGACTACGCCATGTCTTTACAGCATTGTAAGATATGCGCCTTATGCGGAAACTGAAGAGTTTGCCAATGTAGGCGTGGTTCTTTGCGCGCCTAAAAAGCACACATTTCACTTCCGGCTTACACAGTCAAATGATGCCAGAGTTAACGCTTTCTTTCGTGATGACACCATTTTTACCTTTGCTAAAGAAGCGGTAGCAACAGAGCTAAGGCTAGCTCAGGAACTCACAAAAAACATAAGCAGTGCTGATGAACTGGCCCAGTTCTTTAGTTACTTGACTGCAAAGCGCGAGTCTATTTTTCACTTTAGCACCACACGGGTTGTCTTGGCTGATAGTCCAGAACGCGCGATGAATGCCATCTATGAAAAATTCATTAACCATTCTGAGTACAACAAGGAAAGAAGAGAGGAAATTTTAGCCAAAGAGCTCAAGTCCCGACTGAACTCATACTCCGAGCTTAAAAATATTTTTAGAAAAGAAACGCTTGGCGGAGACCTAACAAGGTTTTCAATGCCATTCGTAGCTAAAAATGATGACGAAATTCTTTGCGCCATCAAGCCCCTGGCCTTTGTACAGCAAGAGCCGGGTAAGATGATGGAGCACTGTGATTCTTGGGTTTCGCGAGTGGTTCGGGCGGCTAACGAAAATATCCTCAACCTTGGCCGCGTGCTTTTCACAATCGATGGGCACAAGAATTCTTCTGTCGCTGAAGCAAAGGCAATGGATGAGATTAGAAGGACTTTTGACCGACACCATATAGAGCATTTCAAGCATGATGATGAAAAGTCGATAATATCTTTCGCGAAACAAGCATTGTAACTTTACCCGGCCACCGCGCCGGGTTTTTTGTGCCTACAACTCTGCCCCTTTCCAATCACCCTCCGCCCTACACCAACATCATCACTATCTTGCATGCCTCTCATATGCCGGATCTGAATCTGGCTCCACCATGCACACTTACGTACAAATTTCACTCACATTCACAACGCCTCCAGCCACTTATCCAGCCATCACGAAAAAATGAAAATTAAATCACCATTAAAAACAACTAAATAAAACCAATGAAACAATACAAACAACTATCGTTGTTGACACAAAAACAACCATAGTTTTTAATGACTCCATCGACAGCAACAACGTCACCCCAAACCACCGGGACGCTCTTTAACAATCAGGTTTAGTCACCCAGCACTGAGCAGAGACATCTGCACAACTCAGTACCCGGCAGTCCCCAGCCCTTACGGGGGTATGGCACCAACGGCATGCAGCGGACAGGACTGGGTGACGATTTATCAACAAAGGAGATCAAGCCAATGAAGCAGTAAATCGGCTCATGGCCTACAGGCCAGCCACGCGACGACGGTGTTACAGGTCGGGTTCCCACGGCGACGCAGTGAGGGAAAGGAGGCGTAAGGCATCACTAAGTAACCGGTTAGCGCCCGGCGAACGCACAAGCAGCTTAAAACGGCGAGTGGATTTACCCTGCCGCTGCCAGTGTGGGGCGGTAGGCATAAAACCACTACAGCAGAGGGTTACATGATGGCTACGCAGATTTCTATGCAGCAACTGAAGTCGATTTATGAGCAGCACGGTGCAGACGTATCTGAACGCCAACTGCGGGACACGCTGGAACAATGCAATGAGCAGGCCGACGTAGTTTACAACGACTACAACGGCAACCCGTTGCCGCCACGGACTGCCACAGAATGGGCGCATTGGTTTGCACGCGGCTCGGCGGAAGAACAACTCTGCGAAGGGTTGGCGGCTGATGATTTCCAGCGCAACGCCTACGGCTTCGATTAACAGCGGAGAGTTACACGATGCAACTCGAACAAAACGCGAATTGGCAGACCAAAGCGCGCGGCGACAACGACAGCGAATATCAGATTTACCTTGCCTGCGCTGACGACGGCAAAGGCAATGAATTCATGACCGGCAAGCCGCTGAAAACCTATGACGAGTGGCTAGCCAGCTAACACCCACCGCGCCCTACGGGGCGCACTGAGGCAATCATGACATTCAATCAAATCGTCTGGCTTGGCGTGTTTGTCTTATGCACCGCATGCTGGTCTGGTTTCGGTTTTTATCTCGCCGGTTAATTCCGGCGTATTAGGCTGACCACTCGCCCGATTCCTTAAATTCTGGAAGCGGTGAAGGATCCTACCTCATGAGTGGTCAGCCCAATACCTCACCTATCTGGTGGCGTATCGTTTCGGTTCCTCTTTTAACCTACACAGTATAAAGCCCCGGTTCGATGCGCCACCAGGTGCGTGAGAAATCACAAGCCTGCTCAGTACCACTTCCCTTGTCACATCCTTTGCCCCGCTCGCCGGGGCTCTTTTTTTCACATCAGTAAAGGCGCTGCCCGCCGCTCCGGAAGTGCCGGAACCGTAGCGAAAGCGAGCGCGGATCCCAACAAGGCAGCGCCTTTACCCATGTGAATTTCATTGAGAGGACATGTTATGCAAACCACTACCCAACGCTGTGAACACTGCGGCCAGACGCGCGCCGTAGCCAAACAGTCCGTAAGCATTCAGCGCTACGAAGACGGCAGATATAAAGCCGTCCGAATCCTCGTCTGTTCCGATACTTGCGCGCCGGTGTACGTCGTCCGCCAGAACATCAGAACACTGCAGCGCCGTTTTCACGCACAGCAGCGGAGGCGAGCATGGTAAGCAAAGGGCAAAACAGCCAATTCAAAACCGCGCAGTTCGCCGCGCGAGCTGCCAAATCCCTTCAGAGTCAATCGCTGTGGCATCTCGCGATGGTTCGACTGAAACACTCCATTGATGGTATCGAGGTTGTGAATGGTTAACTCAATCAACAAACTCATCGACGACAAAATTATTAAGCGCGGTAAAAACGGTCTGTTAATCCGACTGAAAGATATTCACGTCCAGGAAGGTTTCAACAAGCGCGTTGACGACGAGCGCACACAGGCTGCTGATGATGACCTGTTTAACCACCTGTCATCAGGCAAACCAGTACCTCCGCTTGAGGTTCGCCCGCGCGATGAGGGTGGTGTTTGGATTGTTGAGGGCCACCGCCGGCACCGCGCCTATCTGCGTTGTCGTGACGCGGGTAAGCCCGCTGAGTGGGTAGCAATCATGCCGTTTACTGGCAGCGACGTGGAGCGCATAGCGCGCATCATGAACAGCAACAGTCAGCTTTCCCTTACCCCCTACGAGCAATCGCGGGTAGTCAAAGAACTGGCCGGGTTTAACCTCCCCCCTGACGAAATCGCGGCGCTGGTCGGCAAAAGCCGCGCCACAGTCGATAAGCTGCTTGCCCTCACCCAGGCAAATCACGACGTTCAGACGCTTGTCAAAGATGGTGCCGTTGCCGTCGATGCCGCTGTTGAGCGCGTTAAAGAGCATGGCGAGCAAGCTGGTAAGGTGCTGGCTGGCGACGTCGAAAAGGCCAAAGCTGCGGGCAAGAAGAAAGTCACAAAATCCTTTATCGCTCCCAAGTTCAGCGCGCCGAAGTCGCGCAAGCTCGTCACGCTCTTGGCCAAGGCCGAAGTCCGTGAAATCGACGGCCAAACCGCTTACATCCTTCCCGCCGGCACTCAGCTTGATGTGCTCGCCATTCTCGATGAATACCGCTCCAACAGCGGCAAGGAGAATCCCGATGGTTCAGAGATATAACCCTGATTACGTCATGCACGCGGCGCGCTTTGCGCCGTTTGCCCGAGAAGCTGAGCATGGTGAGTTCGTTAAATTCTCCGACTATGAAGCCTTGGTGTCAGAACTTGCCAGCAGCCGGCAGATCAACGTCCAAACGCTGCAGGTAAAGCTGGGTATGGCTGACACCATCAAAGAGCTGGAAGGTCGAGTTAATGCGCTGGCTGTGGAGAATGCGGCGCTGAAGTCATCGGTTGACCTTATCGCCTCCGCCTATACCGAAGGTGAGCCTGCAGGTTTTGAAATCGACAGAGCGCGCCATATCGAAACCCCAGCCACTGACGCAGCACTTGCAGCTATCCAGGCGCAGGGAGTGGAGAAGGCGCAGGCCGTTGTTTCTGCTTGTCGTGAAAACATCTGTCCCGGTGGCTTATCTGAAAATCGTCAGTATGAAGAATCGATAGTTCAACCGCATTTAGACGGTATTGCTGACGAGTTGGAAAATCTGATTATCGAGCTGCGGGAGGCCAAATGAAACTCGATGAAGTTCTCGCACGCTTTAAGCGTGATATTAGCAGCCACACGATGAGCATTGAGAATGACGACGGGGTATTTCGCCACCTTCACTTCGCACGTGGTCGCAGCAGCTGTTATCACTTCACTCTAACAACCTGGCCTGGCCACTTGTGTATCAGCGGCGATATGGGCACATACGTTTTCAGCAGGCTGCATGACATGTTCAATTTCTTCCGCATGGATAAGCACGATTTCATGCGAAACGAAGGTGAACTGTCGATCAACCCCGGTTACTGGTCTGAAAAATTGCAGCATGGCGGTCATGGTTACCGCCGTGAGGTTTATACCGAGTGGTCGCCAGAAGCTTTCGAGGCGCGCGCTCAGGAATATCTTGATGACTGGTTGGAATGCGCTGCCGAAGATTTTGACGACGAAGAGGCTTTTGAAGAAGCCAAAGAGGAAGCTATAGAGGCGATTGCCGAACTAAAGCTGGCGTCCGGTTATGAGTATGAAGCAGTAACCGCGGTGCATGATTTTAGCTGCGAGTATATCGACCTAACTGACTTCTTCGAAACGAGCTGCCGCGAAGCCAGTAACGGCTACATCTGGTGCCTTTACGCAATCGCGTGGGGTATTCAGCAGTATGACATAAGCAAGCTTGCAGGCTCTGCAATGGGCAAATTCTTCGTGCACTCCCTGGAGGCCAAATGAAAGAGCGCCCAGTGATTGTGAAGTTCACTCCCACCGATAACAACATGCTGGATGCCATATCGAGCGACTATTGCCCAGACTGGAACGGCAACTTTAGCATGGCAACTTGGCGCATAAAGAACTTCGTCAAAGCTGCATATCCAGGGTTCCACATCGTAACGAAAGAAATTCGCGATCACCTTCGCGGGATGATGTTGCGCGGATTGCTGAAATCAAAAAATGACCATGGCAATAACATCGTATGGACGCTGGTTGTTCATGGGGAGGTGCGTGATGCCAGCAAATGAACTGAAGCCAGCCCTGACACACAGCGAGCTTTGCCTTATTGCGGAGCGGTTCCTTCGCAATAACGGTTTCTCTGTCGCTTTCCATGATCGCTTTGTTGCCGCTGTCTCCACCGGCGAACAGCCGGATGCAATCGGATTCCGTAATCTTGCCTCCTGCTTGATCGAAGCCAAGTGCTCACGCGGTGACTTCCTCGCCGACCGGAAAAAGCGGTTCCGCATTCAACCTGAACTCGGCATGGGGGATTGGCGCTTCTTCATCTGCGAGCCTGGCCTGATCAGCATTGATGAACTTCCTGAAGGCTGGGGATTGCTGAACGTCAAAGGCGGACGAGTTTATAAAATTTACGGTTGGCCAGGCAACGCGATGTGGTGCACCAACAAGAACAAACCATTCAGAGCAAACAAGCAGGCTGAGTGCGATTACATGTACAGCGCACTGCGCCGCATGCAGATTCGCGGCCACTAATCAGAAGTTTACGACGGAATACCGAAACCACAGCCCGAGGCCCAGGAGAAAGCATTATGAGCAAGCTGACAAAGATTTTCGTTACCAAATACGCGCTGAGTTCCGGCCCATTCTCAGTGATGGCAGAAATAAAATACGAAGGTAAAGCAGCATTCTGGCGGGGGAATGGTTTTAAATCATCCGCCCACGGAAAAGAATTCTGGCTCACCGAGGAAGAGGCGATCGCAGACTGCGAGCGTCGTCGCAACGCCAAGTTGTCATCAATCGACAAGCAAGCCAAAAAGCTGCAGGCGATGGCATTCACTATCAAGGAGCTGGCAGATGAACAATAAGCTGAGCGAACTGAGCAAGCCGGTGGCGTGGGAAGTTAAAGGCATCCTGTGCCATTCAGAAGAAGAAGCGCGGGTTTATGTAGGTGATCCGGAGCCGCTCTACTCGCAAGAGTACGTCTCCGCCCTGCTGGTAGAGCTGGAAGCGAAGGATGAAGTGCTGCGGGAGATTGCGTTTCATGTCTCCGCTGGCGGTTACAACGCTGACAGCGTCGATTCTGAGGTGTTTAAGCAGAAGATAATCGACGGAATAAACAGCATTTCTGACGTTCAGATTAAGCGCATCGCCGAGCTTGAAGCCATCAGAGTAGACGCCTCCCAGGTGTTCAAAGAAATCGGCAACGAGCTGGGCTGCAACCCCGACAACGAGTCGATCATGATGGCTATCGATGCGCTGAAAGAGCGGGAAAAGCGCGTGGTGGCGCTGGCCGGTGGCAACGCTGAACTGTGGGAAACCATGGCTGCGAGACTTGAAGCCGCAGAAGACAAACTGGCTACGCCGGTGCGGTTGCCGCGCCCTGCATGCACTTATGCAGACCACAGTTACCCAGCGTATTCGCGTAAGCAGGTTGAGGAGATTATCACCTCTTCCGGGATGCGCTTCACCGTAGAGGGGGATGACCAGTGAGCAAATACGAAAATCTGGATGCGGCAATTTTGCGGCGGATTGGCTCTGAGCCAACCCCATTCGGAGAGCTGTATAGCGGATGTGTTCGCGGTTACTGCACGTCAATCGCCGGGGCCGAGGGCAAAGATAGCGATGAGGCATTCCGTGTTCTTGATCGCCGGCTGCAAGCCCTGCGCAAGAAAGGCCTAATTCGCAATACAGGGCGTGGATGGGTAGAGGGGGATGAGTAGGATGGCGGACAAATTGAATAAACGAGAGGTCGAATACATCCGGCCCGCCGTGCTGTTTGGATGGCAAATCTATATCCACACATATACCCCAACGGCCACATGGGATGACGACCCAATGATGCCGGTAAAAGTGGGAAAAATGTGTGATTCCCTCATACGGCGCGGATACCTAGAAACGATAAACATTGGCCGAACCACTTACATCCGGGCGACCAATAAGGCCAAGCAATTGAGCTGCCCGACATGCAGCGGAAGAGGAAAAATATTTGATGACAATGATATAGAAATTGGGAATTGCTCTCGATGCAACAACGGAATGCTTCAACAGCAGGTTAAGGGGGATGCATGACACTAACGACTGAGCAGCTGAACCAGATTAAGGCCGACATTGCCGCACGCAAGGCAATGCCAGAATATGGCGAAAGCATCGAAGGAAATATCGAGCGGCTGCGTGTGATTGGCGCAACGCGTAGCCACTTCTCAACTGAAACGGTTGAGATGCTGGTACGGGCACTTGAAGAAAAAAGGAGAGCCCTTGCTGACGCCGAGCGTGAGCGCGATGACTGGGTTGAACACAGCCGAAAAATGGAGTATCGCCCTATTGAGGCTAAAGAGAAGTTGGCTAACCGGGAGGCGCAGCCGGTGCTATGCGTAGATATGGATACCGACTTCATTAAGCACATTCAGAAATGCTCAGAAGATGTTGCCAAATGGCCGGAATGGAAGCGCCGAGGGGCTGATGTAACTAAGTTCACCGCCCCGCCAGCGCCAGCAGTGCCTGAGGAAATGAAGCGCGATCCTGATGCAGATGTGTTCGACCCTGGGTTTATGAATGGCTGGAACGCCTGCCGCGCTGCAATGCTGGCTCAACCTGTAAGTAGCGGTTACAAGTTGCCAGGTGGTTGGATAGCGTGCAGCGAGCGGATGCCAGAATTGGATAAGCGTGTTCTGCTGTATTTTGGCAGTTACGGTGGCCATATCGAAGATGGCTGTATCGGTGATGATGGCGATGGGCCCTATCATTACTTCTTTGATGGCGACTCGTTGCAGCAAGAGCCATCCCACTGGATGCCATTACCTGCAGCGCCGGAGGGTGGGAATGATCACGATACCTGACGATAACGAAATCATCTCGCGGCTCAGCATTGTCGGCTCCACGCCGGATTCAGTTGCAAGCCTCCTCCGCTGCGCCGGCTACAGCGGCATGACCGGCAAAGCTATCCGCCAGCGCTTGATGAAGCTGGAAAAAGAAAACGCCGTTGAGAAAGTCCGCCGCCCTGGCATCCGATCCACGTGCTGGGCGCCAATCACCAAATAACCCATCGGTAAAAATGAAACCACGAATTCCGCAACGAATCAGCATCAAAGCTGAGGGGGTTCTATGCGCCTACATGGAGGGCAAAAAGAAACCCAACCGTACATACCAACATAAGCATTTAACGCTGCCAGTGGCCCGATGCTGGAGATTGCTGTCAAAAGACAACGGCAACTCATGGGAAGTCATGAGCCATGAGCGCTACAACAACCAAATCAGGATTTAAAAATGACCAATTTCGAAATCATTGAATGGCTGATTAAAGATGGCGGCCAGTACACCCGAGAGCAGCATATCACCCTGCTTCAACAAAACTTCCCAGAGCTGGATATTACCGAATCGAAAGTAACCTCTATCCGCCAATCAATGGCTACATCTCCATTTGTTAAAGCGGTGGTCGAAGATGTGAAGCCGCAAGGCAGGAAGATAAAGGTCATTTCAGTCGATCCAGAGTACAAGCGCTATTCGCGAGCTCGCGCTGATCGTCCAGAGGTAGTGGCTAATGCATGGCTGAATGAGGAACCACGCTCAGTTGTCGAGTGCATCAAGCGTGTTAAATGGTTTAACCAACTGCTTGCCCCCGTAACCCACCAGCGCGCCTACTGATCCCGGAGATAGCCATGTCATTCAAATACAAATCATTGGCCCATCAGGCGGCCGAGGCAGAACGATGCGCCCATTTCGCAGATGCTGCAGAGAAGTGGCGCCAGGCGCTTGAAGCTGCTCGGGCGGTAGATGTTGCTTGGATCCACATCCGCATAGGTTTTTGCGTCAACGCGGCCGCGCGCTGCTGGGGTAACGCTCAATGACCTATCAACTCATCTATGCAGATCCGCCCTGGGACTATAAAAACAAGGCGAGTAACGGCGCTGCCAGTAATCATTACTCAACTATGAAAATCGAAGACATCATGCGCCTGCCAGTATGGGAATTAGCTGCCAATGATGCCGTACTTGCCATGTGGTATACCGGGACACACTTCAAGGAAGCCTTAGCACTAGCAAAAGCCTGGGGATTTAGTGTTCGCACCATCAAGGGATTTACTTGGGTGAAGTTCAACGAACTAAGTGAAAAACATTTCAACAAGGCGCTTTGCGAAGGCGAGATTACAGACTTCTATGACCTGATTGAGATTCTGAACCAACAAAGCCGGATGAACGGCGGAAACTACACTCGGGCTAATACTGAGGACGTACTTTTCGCTGTGCGAGGTGCAGGACTCGAGCGCGTGAAGAAGAATATCAAACAGGTGGTCTACAGCTGCTTGGGAGAGCATAGCCAGAAGCCATGGGAGGTTCGTCACCGATTGGAACAGCTCTACGGCGACGTGTCACGAATCGAACTATTCAGCCGTGGCGATGCGCCAGGCTGGGATCATTGGGGGAATCAATGCCCAGTAAACAGCCTGCAATTGCTGCCGGCAGCGTTCAGCAAAACGCACTCAGATCAGTAGCGAAACGCTGTAACGACGAACTCCACGCCGCGATTAAGCAACACCCGAAAACCCCTTTCGACACCCTATCCCGCCCTATCATCATGAAGCATTTCGGTCAGGTCGAACTGCTCGGCATTTCTTTGCCGCGATTCAACTACACGATCGGCATGCTGAATGGGCGTTTTACAGAGAGATGACCATGGCAGAAATAAACATAAACGATGTGCCGTTCACGCTCCCTGAAGCGGCTGCATTCATGAAGAAGTCACCGAGAACCCTTCGAGCGCTGATTAAAGAAGGGTTGCTTCATGCCAACAAAAGCGGGAAGAAAGGCGGCGGTAGATGGGAGATTTTAAAGTCCGAGTGCCTTGCATATTACGCAAGAGAGACAGAAAATCGGGCCGTGAATGCAGACGGCCATCAACAGAAAGGTAACAACAGATGGCCCTCAAACAACGTTACGGAAATTGGTACTGCGATTTTGTCGAACCGGGCAGTGGTAAAAGAATTAGACGCTGCCTTAACACGACGGACAAGCTCCAAGCGCAAGAGCTCTACGATCAGCTAAGGGCTGAGGCTTGGCGGGTAAACAAGCTTGGGGAGATAGCGGAGCACACTTTTGAAGAGGCGTGTCTCCGCTGGTTAACGGAGAAAGAAGAGAAAAGGTCATTAGACGACGACCGAACGAAGATAGAGTTTTTCCTGCAGCACTTCGGCGGCAAAACCCTATCATCGATCACGGAAGATCGGATTATGGCCGCTGTTGCCAAAATGCCCAACAGGAAACATCGCCAACGATGGGAACTGAAAAAGGCTGCAGCGGAGAGGAAGGGTAAACCAGTGCCGGCATACGAACCTAAGCCGGTATCCGCCGCAACGCGCAGCCAACACCTTTCCTTCATGAGGGGGCTGATGAAGATTGCGGCCGACGAATGGAAGTGGCTACGTAAAGCGCCGGTGATAAAGGTAAGGAAGCCTGCAAGCAAACGCGTCAGGTGGCTGACAAAGGAAGAGGCGGCCACCTTGATCAAATGCATGCCTGAACAGTTTAGGCCCGTTGTGGTTTTTGCCCTGGCAACTGGCCTACGCCGTTCAAATATCATCGATCTCGAATGGTCACAGGTTGATATGCAAAGAAAAGTGGCATGGATTCACCCAGAGAACGCCAAAGCGGGTAAGGCTATTGGCGTTGCGCTGAACGATACCGCATGCCGGACATTGCGTGATCAGATTGGGAAGCACTCACGGTACGTCTTTGTGCATACGACAGCACGGAAACGACCTGGCGGCGGAGTGACCCCGGCAGTTAGGAAAATGCGGGTTGATGATAACTCAGCATGGAACACTGGGAAACGGCGGGCGGGAATAACTGATTTCCGCTTTCACGATCTGCGGCATACGTGGGCGAGTTGGTTGGTTCAAGCAGGTGTGCCGCTTTCGGCACTGCAAGAAATGGGCGGCTGGGAGAGCATAGAAATGGTTCAGCGCTATGCTCACTTATCCCCAACCCATCTTACCGAACATGCGAGAAAAATTGACGAAGTCTTGGCGGGCAATGTCACTAATCTGGCACTTTTGGAAAATCTTGCAGTGGGGGAATGAGCGTAACTCATTGATACTTAATGGCACGCCCTATAGGATTCGAACCTATGACCTACGGCTTAGAAGGCCGTTGCTCTAT
>Ga0308171_1000988_pt1 | contig 44954 bp, 47 predicted proteins | sample PhyGR1_FD_202135 | JGI IMG/M metagenome (GOLD analysis project Ga0308171, IMG submission 202135) | Phyllosphere microbial communities from UC Gill Tract Community Farm, Albany, California, United States - DLSLSG.R1 | ecosystem: Host-associated > Plants > Phyllosphere > Unclassified | place: USA... | reverse complement strand
CTGATTGTACATCTGAAAAAGGTCAGATCAACTTATTTCGTTAAATCATAAAAAAGTTGTACAAACACAGAATATGCTAACTGACAGTTTTCTTTAGTCTGTCATTCAAAAGTTATCCATGTAATGCAGAATTTTAAAACAGCCTTCATCAGTCAAATGCAAACTGACAAGCACCTACCCTCAGTTAATAATCAACTATATTACTGATTTTATTGATAATTTAAGTTATATTTCAGATTGAAATTCCCATATATCTTCCCTGCAACACTCAGGTAAGCGTTATGCTGCTCACTTATCAGCCCAGAATTCACAGGATTGAAGTCACGTTCATTACACCACCTGTAATAAACGCCAAATGCTTGTTTCAGATAAAATTGTCGGTCACCACATGGCTCAGGTCTGATGAATTTATGCAGAAATACCATACGGCCGTAAATCTGCTTCAAAACTAGACTTGTCTTTTATTGCCTATTGGCTGCTTTCTTTAATCTCTGAGATAAAAATGTGTGCTGACGGGATATTGATTTCTCTTCAGGAAACATGTGCGCCGGAGGGATGATGTATGAGTAATGAACACATGTGTGTCCTGGCGGGGAAACCATTCCTTGTACATGAGCAAGCAGAATGACCAGAATCCTCTCTTCATCGGGCATCGATACAGCCAGACATGACCAGGCCAGCACGACAAATTTACGGCCGGACATACAATTTCTCAACCTAACACCTGGATATGTGTGCTGGCGGGATGGTTCCGCTCTCTGCGCTGAAATACGTTGCTGCGGATTCAACGGATATGAACCTGAAATTATGTGCGCTGACGGGTTGCGCTGACGGGTATAGATGAAGTAATCCAATGCTCGGTGTGTGCTGACGGGTTTAGAACATACAAATGTGTGTGCTGGCGGGTTTAACTAACGTCCTGAGATGCAATTATGTGTGCTGGCGGGTATCTCTCATGAATTTTAAACAGGAGTATATGTGTGCTGGCGGGCTGCAGATAACTGCAAGTTATCCAGGTTAAAGATAACCATAAGCAACCGGCCCAATGTGTGTGATGGCGGGTAAAAATTCTGTTTTTAATGTGCAAAAATGTGCGCTGGCAGGGTAAATAATTACTCAATGACCGAATATGTGTGCTGGCAGGTACTAACTCACCGTAGAAAAATGAATATGTGTGCTGGCAGGTACTAACTCACCGTAGAGAAATGAATATTTGTGGTGACAGGCGCGTATTCATAAAAAAAGCTGAGTGTGTGTGCTGGCGGGCTCACCGGCAGGGACGTTGCTTCAGAGCCGGAGACGACAGTGACGAACAGGTATTTATCCCAACAGCACACACTCAGATGTCGGAAGGTTTCAGCTTGGGGTTACGTTTATGAATGATAACAAAGTTTTCGCGGGCTTTACGGACGAGCGAAAACTCCAGATAACCGATGTTCTGTAACTGCTCAAGTGCCTTTTTGATCGTGCGGTTTTGTTCACTGACAGAACTGCTGAGAGAAAGGCGCTCTCGCAATCTTGAGAAGCTGACTGGAATCGGATTGGCAGGAAGACTTTCAATAAAAGTATAAATCGCCTGCGCGGCTTCCTTCTTTGGAAGTGCTTTAATGGCGTGGTGCTGCAAAAGGACTCTGTAGTCTAACTGGAACAGCTCCCACAGTTTTTCATCAGCCTCCAGCTGAACAATATCTCTCTCAGCATCAAAATAACCGGTCTTTAGAAGGCCTGTCTGATAACTTCCTCTCGCATCACTCCCGCGCTTGAAAGAGATTGATTTATTACGTAATTTTCCTAAGGACTCGTGAATGGTAAGCCGGAGACGGGCATCAATTCGTTTAGCAGAAAATCCACACCCTTTGGCAAACTCAGTAAACTTCAGTTCGATCTTGTTTGATGCCAGACCATATTTACTGAATGCATAAATAACCCCAATCCAGACCTTAAAATCGCTGTCCATATTGAGACGTGGCCCAGAAATGTTAATGTGATCATATCCCTCAGCCCGTGCTATCTCTAACTGAGAGAATAATTCAGATGCATCCACTACATTATTTTCGCCCTGAGATTTTGTGGGCTTGGGAACAAAAACGCCAAGACGCATAAGCGCTACAGGCTGTACGGTATTATTGGAATTTACTGTGAGTTGTTTGTCCTTGCTGATCATGTCACTGTAGAGTGCATCGCCAATAAATGACTCATCTTTCATACAATTATCTCACTTAGTAGTCACAGGATCTTACTGTGAATAAAGATCGCCTTTATCCCAACAGCACACACATTACATCCCAACAGCACACATTACCAGCCCGCCAGCACACACGTTAATCCCGCCAGCACACATGTTTATCCCACCAGCGCACATCTGTAACTGGTCTGAACGCAGGCGGCACAAGGCCTGAGAGGTAACGGGATCTATTGGGAGCTATAAGGATCTAACTGGAATATTTATTGGATCGAGCCTGTGCACATGTGGATAAAGCATAATTCTTACTAACGCGCCTATCGGCTTGTTCAACGGGAACCGCACACGCAAAAAATTTGCGAATGCGGTTCCCGTTATCGAAAAAGACTGGCAAGACTTTAAATGTACACTCAGTTCACTAACTTCCATACATGAACTGGAACACGGTCAAAGAGTTTCCCGACTGTCAGTTCAGCTTTACGGTGATCGTATGCCGAGGTCATAGCATATTCTTCTATTGGGTCGCCTTCGTACTTCAGGTGTTCATAAACGGTCTCCAGCGTATCCATTGAACGGCAACGCCGGAACTTCATTAACCAGTCCGTTTTCGTCATGTTTTTTCCACAGTGAATTATTCGAATTAAATGTAAGCCTCAAGGCGGGCTAAGGGCAGGCGCTGTTCTGACAGCTTATCGTTTTGCTTATTTGAGATTACGGCGGTAAGAAATCAGGGTCAACATAAGAATTCTGCCCGGCAGTTTCACGTAAATACGGGCTTAAACTGGACAGAAAACGGGCATTGCAAGTTTTAAACGATAAGCAATACGAACTTGGAAACCAGGTCACAGGATAATTAAGGACTGTCAGCTCTCCGGTGACGCCAGCATTTCCAGGCGAGCGTTACGGGCTGGGCGGAGAGCACTTTTGCAATCACGATCAAAAATGACACTCCACCTGCAATAATTTTGACGGGGGAGCTGAATACCAGCAGAGCAGCCATTAGCAGCACGCTGAACGTGATAACCCATGTCAGGGCCCGGAAGCGGTTTGCAAGGCTTTCTACCGCTTCCTCCAGCGTGCCCCCCGTATACCGACACGTTGTGTTTTATTCTGCTTAAGTCTGTTTGGTTGATACGCGATTTCAGCAGGGCTTCATCGCTGACATTCATTTCCTGAATCCTGATACTGGTCTGATTGACTGATCTATATAACCGATTATGGCGCTGTCTGTAACCCGGCAACCCTGGCAGGGTAACTCCGGTGGCTTCATCCTGCTTTCTTTTCTGATTTCCCTTGCGCATGCTTTATAAGGGCGCTGATGTTGTCGCTCATCTGACGGCTTTTGCCCTGCCGGTAGTCCGGCCAGGGCAGGAAAGGATGCGAGGATTCGCCCATCAGCACTATACCGGTGGGACAGCGCCAGTCAGACGGCGTATCCGGGTGATAGCGAACGAGTACGGCCGGTGCGTCGCAGTCTTCCTCCCCCTCTCCCAGCAGCACCGGCGACGCGATGGCGGCGTCGCTGTGCGACACGAACCACAGACTGTTGGCGAAGATGAACGCCAGCAGCGCCGAGGCGATGAAAGCGCCGGTGTACCAGAAACGCTTTCCGGCGCGCCGGGCCAGAATGAAATAGAGGCCGCTCAGGAGAACCGCACCTGCCGCTCCCGTCCACTGGGCTGACACGGAGACCACGTCCAGGGTGTGCCGCGTGAGTTCATTCCCTGCCGTCCAGAACCCCGCGAGAACCGGTGCAGCCAGCGTCAGGGGAAGCAGAATAATGGCGGATGCCAGCAGAACGGTTCCGGCCCTGACTTCCGCTGCGGCATGACGGAGGGAGAAAAGTTCATTCAGGCTCATCACCAGCAGGAAAAGACACGACGTCATGTATAACACGGCCACCCCTTTTACGTTCTGACGCAGAATGAATCTCAGAGCGAGAATGCCTGCTGTATTAAATTAATCTTTACTGTGTCTGTGCACTGTTATTCCTCGACGGAACGGGTGCATAATACCATTCAGTTATTTTTTCAGGAAAAGAATAAATAATGAAAAGCGTGCGGGTCAGTTTATTTATTTTGTCTGGCGTGTTCAGTGTGTCTGCATCCGCAGGAGACAACATCGCCGTGGGTTTTTCACCGGGCGGAACCGCGCAGCGTCTTATCCTGAATCTCATCGCGGGGGCAGAAAAAAGGCTGGACGTCGCGGCCTATGAATTCACCAGCAGGCCCGTCGCAGATGCGCTGATAAGCCAGTCGCAGCGCGGCGTGGCGGTCCGCCTGGTGGCGGATGAAAAGGTCAGTCACGGCCGCTATTCGCTGGTATCCCTGCTGGCCTGCAGCGGGGTGCCGGTCCGTACGGATGACCGCTACAACATCATGCACAACAAGTTTATTGTGGCTGACGGAATGAATACCGAAACCGGGTCGTTTAATTACACCTCGTCGGCTGAAAAGCGGAATGCAGAAAATGTACTGGCAGTTTTTGATAATAAAGCAGTTGCTGCTGAATATAACGCAGAATTTGAAAGACTGTGGAATGAATCCACGCCGGTGACTTGTCAGGACAAATAAATGCGTGATTTCCGGGGCGGGGGGAAAACGTAATTTCGGACGGGGGATGCGGGAATGACAAAAAAGAAAATCTACGCGGTGCATTTCCGTGGGCAGCGCGGTGAGCGGGACGCCAGTGAGGCCTTCCAGCAGGAGGAAGCAGGGACCTGGCAGCGCTGGCTGAAGCACGCCCGCGACAACAAAAAGACCACGGTGGTCACCTGCAGCTGCCTGCCGGCAGAGACCGACCCGGTCAGACGCCGCCTGAAGGTTCATTATTCTCAGGATACCGAACGCTGCTGGCTCTCCTCCTACGCCTTTACGGGCAACGAGCACAAGCCCGACTGTAGGTTTTATTCGGTGTGGTCAGACGAACGCCAGGCGGAGATTTATCAGGGCGATGCGGTCCGCACCGCCGCGGACGGTACTATCGTGGTGAGGCTGCCCACCGGCCTGCAGAAAAAGGCCCCGTCAGAGGTCAGACCGGCTGAGAACGAGTCCTCTGATGAACCTGTGAAGCGTAAACGCCGGCCCTCGATGCGCCTGCTGGGGCTGCTTCACCTGCTGTGGGAACAGTCCGACATCAACGTCTGGCATCCCGCCTTCGACAAAAAGAAACGCACGCCCGGCTGGGTGAGCTGGCACCTGCAGCAGACGGCGGGCCGGGTACGCGTCGGCCGCGTGCCACTGGAAGAGTCGCTGCTGCTCATGACCATGAAGGGTACGCCGCAGGTCGTGGCCAACTGGGAGAACCTCAGAGCGGCCGAGAAGAACAAAAGGCGGCTCATCGTGGTGTCTGTGCTGGCCAGCTGGAATGAGGCTGCTGAAGCACGCCTGCAGACCACCCTGCCGCTGGGGCTGTTTTTCGGTTTCCCTGACCTGGTGTTGCCGGATGACGTGCGCCTGCGCCTGGAGAGGAGCTTTGGCCGCGAGCTGGGCGACTGGCGCCGGGGCATGAAGGTCATAGTCATCGCGGAAACGGAGCCACCGGAAACGACGTTCAGGCACACAGACGGGCGCAACCGGCCGTCCAGCTGTAGTGCCGTCATCGACGCGGCACTGATGACGGTCAGCCCCCGCTTCATTCCACTGGATTCCGGCTATGAGGGATTGGTCGAAGAAAAGCTGTGGCAGGAAAAACGCGCCTTCATCAAGCCGCTGCGCTACGACGGCGAGGAAGACGTTTTCCCTGACTTTGTTCTGAAGGACGTTCCCGGCGTGGAGGCGCTGCCGGTGGAAGTCTTTGGCATGAACACGCCTGAGTATCTGCTGCGAAAGCAGGAGAAGATCACTCATTATGATAAGGAGTATGGTGAGGGACGATGGTGGTACTGGAACGTCACGGAAACGTCAGAGATCCCCCCTCTTCCAGTGCGGTGAGTTGCACCTTTTTTTTCAGATTGCGGCAGAATCCTCCGGGTTGCGCTTTGGTGAACGGTTACTGCAGTCAGCGGGATTGCATTAAGTCAGAGTGCGCTGATAATTTCCTTCACAGGGGAATTATACTGGCCGCATTTTTCTGTCCTTCATAATAAAGTTCATCACAGTAAAGCAGACTAATGAGCCACCAGTACAAGCCGGTTCTTTTATCACAGGAGAGATGAAAATGGATGCAGCGCTGCTGTCAATGATGCGCTCAGGCGGAAGAAACCGAGCCTGGGCAGAAACAGTGGTAAATCTTGAAGCGAGAAAGCTCGTTGACGTGGCGAACCGTGTGGCCTCATTTCACCTGAACCACGGGCTGTCGCGTATTCAGTTTGTTGAGGAAATTAAAAAGGTTATTGAAGACCAGTTTGCGCTTGCCCGGCAGGCCCGCAGCGATGAAGACTGCATGGCCTGTGTCAGCAGGCTGCGGGCAGAAGCCGCCAGCCTGAACGAGCAGGACCGGTTGCTCCGCACACAGGTGGCCAGACTGTATGCCAGAGTGGAGTTCGTGCGTGAGAATGACAAAATTGTCGGTTACGTCATTTCAGCCGTGAAAATTGTCCTGTCCGGCCTGACGCTGGTCGGCGGCGTGGCAATGGTGGCCTCGATGAACCCGATTGGGATGCTGGCCGGCGCCACGCTGTTCGTTGACGGAATAAACGGTATAACGCGCGAGGCCAGTCACCTTATGTACGGCAACAGCGTTCATTCAGAGGGGATATTTGCTGACGGCGCTATGGGGGCAGCAAAATTTATGGGCTTCAGGCCCGAAACAGGCCTGGCTGCTTACAAGGCGGCCACGCTGGCATCCAGCGTATACGGCATTGCCGGCGCTTTCCGTAAACCTGAAGCATGGAGGCTGTTCAGGTGGCTGCCGACCGACTACTTCCGGAAAATTGATACGATGGACAGGTCACAGCTGACAATGAAGATCGTGAACTACGGGCTGAAGGCCAAAGTCATTTTCGAACTGCTTCACGACAGCAAAAACGGCGATCAGCCGCGCTGAGCGCGTCTGAAACGCCAGGCTTTGTAAGTGATAACGGGGGGCTGCGAGAATGCTGCAACGGCAGCGCCGAATGCCAGACCGACCGCACCCGGAATAACAGACTGGGCTGAACCAAAAGCAAGCAGGATAAGGAACACTACAAGGCAAAACGTCACGGCGACAGCAGCAATAATAAAGCGTCGGGCCAGGTCGCTGACTGCTTCACCCAGGGTATCGCCGGAGCGTTGCGAGATGTTTTTTATTCTGCCCAGTTCACGTGGGGTGAAACCTGCCTGCATAAGTTTTTCTTCGCTGACTTTCATTTTTTATCCTGACTTTAAGCACGTTACGGGTCTGTATACCAGATTATTGGAAAAACGGCGACACAGAGCAGGAGAGTAATGAAGATGTCTTACTGTGTCTTCGTTGCAATATCAGGCTTCACGGATGCAAAGCATCGTGCGTACTTACAGGATGATTCAGACGGATTTCCATACCCTGCGACGTACGATTCTCTCTGTCTGTCCATCTGGCTTCAATTCCTTTCGTGTTAAGGGTTCATCCGATACGCTCCGACTGCTCACGACTGATAAAGGAGAAGCTGACGGAATATGACCCAAACCATATCGTCACAGAATGAGTCATATACAGTGAGGCATAAAGGGGACGAGGTTCTGTTACAAGCGTTACAGCATTATGATCATTAAGTTCAGGGACTGTGTCGAAATTGACTGAAAGGTAATCATCCAGGCATTCAATAAAGGCAGGACAAACTGATTTTCTTAGCGTGCTTAATCTCAGTCGTGCAAATGCGTAACCACTCCGGCCCTCCTGAAAGCTGAACCCCATATAGCATCAGGTTCACGTCGTCGACCGTGGCTAGATTTACTACGCGTTACTCTTCCCGCAAAAGTTTTCGTTTTTGCTCCCGGCATGCATCACCCTTCTTTTTTCAGGTCTGATAATAGTCAGTTTGAGTATGCCTGTAATGGCCTTTTTCTTATCAAAGCTGTATCTGAAATCCTGCTGGCGATGAAATTAAATAGATTTGACTGACTAAAAATCTGCAGAAGCTTCATTTAGCTTCCGCTTTTTAGGGGTGACAACACTTTTATGGTTTTTCTGGCGCTCACATTTCCAGAAAATGAATTATTTCAATTTATTTGGTCTTGGAATACTAGGTTCTGTAAGCATGGTGATCTGATATTATGAGTTAACTCAGTCTAAACTTTTATTTTTTTTGTTTATGTTTCATTGTTATTTGATTTTAATGAATGTTTGATTGCAATGTGTGTATTGTTATTTTTTATTGTAATCATGAGGTTGGTTTTTTTTCATTTGCTTGCTAATTTCTGAAAGTGATGTTTTTTTAAGGTCTGTTAAAAATTAAATAGAAAAATAACAATATGTTCATAAAAATAGCGTTTCACCAAAAAAGGATAAAATAAAATGAACAGTTATGATGTTGTTCTTATCGGCGGGGGTATTGCCGGACTGATGTCTGCCTATAAGCTCTGTAATATTGGCCTTTCTGTGGCGCTGGTTGAAAACAAACCTGTGTTCGCAGCTGGCCCGTCCACACGCAATGAAGGCTGGCTCCATAAGGGGACTTATCACGCGACCTCGATTAATAACAGGCAGGAAGCTGTGCAGGTGGCTAAGCGATGTATTTATGGACACGAATACATACGTGAGTTTGCCCCAGAAGCCCTGGAGGATATTGACAAGCGGCCTCTCGCGTTATTAAAGGACGAATCGCGAGTGGATGATGTTATTTCCCGCTGGAATGAAGCCGGCGTGTCCTTTACCCCTCTGACGTTGTCAAAAGCGCGCAGCCTGGTTCCTGAAGCTGATTTTACTGAGACGAAAGCTATTTTTGCGGTCGACGACGTCAGCCTGAACACCCGCTTACTCTACAGAAAGCTGATCAGTGCTGCTCAGAAAGCAGGATGCGTATTCTACCTCGGGCATGGGATTACGGCGATCGAGGGCCAGACACTTCATCTCGAAAGTCTTTCGGGTGACAAAGCCGCAATAGCTGGTCAGCGCATCGTTTACTCTTCCGGTACCGGGGCAAGGGATTTATTTACCAGACATCATGACCTCGCCATTCCTATCAGGTACTGGAAAAGTCATCTGATCATCACCCCAAGGCTCTGTGCAGAAGGCGTTTTTTATCTGGACCCGCATCAAGCTGCGATGATGCATCACGGCGACCACAGCATTGTGGGTTTCAATGAAGACGCTTTACTGTCGCCATGTGCCGATTATGAGGTGATTCATGAAAGAGCAGAAAATATTAAAAGGGGCATCGCTTCAATATTTCCCGGCTGGGACAGTCGGAATTCAGTAAGTATAGCCTGCGTCAAAGTGGATCTGCAGACATCCCTGAACTGCAAACGTTCACTTAACGTTGCCATCGCAGAGCCGGTGCCAGGCCATATACTCGCCTTACCCGGAAAAATGACGGAAGCCCCGTTTTTAACTGACAAGCTGGTCGCCTATCTTCATGACGCAATAGATAACGCTTCTGTTGCTATGCGTCCCTGTGATGAGTTCCGTGTGCTGGAGAAAATTGCGTAATGGACATTACTATTTTTAACCGTATGAGAAGAGACAGTGGATTTCTGACGCTCGAAGAACTCGCTGCATTGTGTGAAGCCGGGAATATTATTTACGATCCCTTCTCCACACTTATATACAAGGACATAAAAATCGGGAAGGGAAACATTTTCTTCCCTAACGTAATTCTTGCTGGCAAAAACGGAAATACCCTTGAGATAGGAGATTCCAACATCTTCTACAGCAATACATCTATCGATGCCTCGGCCGGACCGGTTTTCATTGGTTCAGAAAACCAGTTTGGTGAAGGTGGCTTCACCGTTAAGGCTAACAGAACCGGTGCCGTTGTAAAAATAGGTAACCATGGCCGTTATCTAGGGGGCGCGTCAGTTTTTGGCGTCTCCGACCTTCAGTCCGGAAGCCAGATTCTGGGGCAGATTACCGTTGACAGCTGCACACTCGAAAGCGGCGGGGACTGGCATGAGCCTTCACCTGATGAAAGAGCCGGGCTGCTCAAGGGATTTGGCACAGCCCGAAACCTTATCATACCCCGAGGACGCGTCATCAACGGCGCCGGACGCTTTGAAGAGAGCGGAATTGAACTGCAGTCAGTTTATCACCCAGTGAAAAAGGCCTGACAGGCTGAAGGACCGATCGAACATGTGGATTTATTACGGTGTTTCAGCCGGCGTTATTCTTGGTTTTTATGATTTCTGGACTAAAAAAGCCATGTCAGGGAATGGTCTGTTTCAGGTGGTTTTCTACAGTTCTTTTTTTGGCGCTCTGCTGTGGCTGCCCGTATTTTTGCCTCAGGTACAGGCGTTGAGTACGCAGCTGAAAATAGGCCCTGTTCGTTTTGCAGAACAGTGGCCTATTCTGGTAAAGAGTCTGATGATGACCCTGTCTTGGGTTTTCGCTTATTTCTCTGTAAGAGAGTTGCCGATGTCCTTTTCAGGTTCCGTCAGGGCCTCCGGGCCGTTATGGACGCTTGCGGGCGGCAGCGTGGTTTTCGGCGAGTTCCTGTCCCCCCTGCAGTTCACAGCGGTATTCGTTTCCGTGCTCTGTTATTACGGGTTATCACAGACAGGCAAAAAGGAAGGGATCAACACGCTACGCAGTCTCCCCGTGGCCATGATGCTTCTTGCGACCATCCTTTCCTCATTAACAACCGTTTTTGACAAATATATCGTGCATAATCTCGATATATCGGCGTATACCATTCAGGCTTATTCTTCACTTTACCGGTTTATCTTCGCTGCAGCGTTTCTCTTTGCGTTTATCCGGCTTGGGCGGAGCAGCCTGCGTTGCATGTGGAGTCTGTACATTCCCCTGGTTGGTTTTTCATGGGTTATTGCGGAACTCATCTATTTTTTTGCAATCACCGATCCCGATGCTAATGTGACATATCTTTCGGTATTCAGAAGAATGAGCCTTGTGGTGGGATTCATTCTGTCCGCATTATTTATCGGAGAGAAAAACTTCCGGAGAAAACTGGTTATCATCTCTCTTATTGTGATGTCTACCCTGTTACTGATAGTGAAAATTTAAAACTGTTCAAAGAAGCTTGTCACAGACAGGAGTAGCAATTTTTCAGGGCGCTGTAATTGTATTTTCCTGAGCGGGTATCAGTAATGGTAATTCTCTGAACTCAGCCAGCAAAGCTCTGTGACTCAGTAAAGGAGCAGCCTGTCGGCTGCTCCTCTTTTTTTATTAGTGACCGGTATCGCGGCGATCACGCCCTAATCCACCACCACCGATGTCGATGTGATTGTTACTGTCTTTTTTTACTTCCACAATAACATCATCGTGGCTGAAATCTGACAGCTCAGCCGCGATCTTATCCAGATTATCTTTTTGTGACTCACCATATTTATTCAAGGACATACATACCTCCAATATTTAAAGTTGGTCAAACTGCCAGCAACGCCTGGCAGAAGAATTTTTGTATTGGGCCTGAATGAAAGTCAACTCATAACCTTATGAAAAAAACTTATTTAACAGCGTAAATAAAGAGTGCCAAGGTAAATTTCTTTTATCTTCAGTTGGATAGTAAGAAAATGCAGTTAAAAAAATTTTTTAATTTGTTATTAATAATTAAATTAATTTAACTTAATCAATATTGATAGATTTAAACTATTAAATTGGGATGGGCTCGTTTTTTTTCTAAAGTGATTTAGCAAGATAATCATGAGGTTATTAATTATTTTTTTTTAGAAAAGTTGAATCGTCTGGAAAAGGATATTGAAATTACCTGAATATGAGGTAATTATTTTTTATTCATGGCGGGGGGTGAAATATGCATGAAGATGGTGTTGTTATTAACAGAAATACAGTTATCAACGAAGAAGGTGATAAGGTTGAGCTCACGCTTAATGAAAGAAGAGTCAGTGTGACGGTCAGCGGTAAGCTGTATCAGCTTTTAAGAAAAATGTCTGAACAGGGCATATGCTTTAAAGACCTGCTTTCGACGGACAATGCGCAGCTTAAAGAAATCACTTCGCTTTTGTACTTTAACGACATATTAATCTCCCGGAAGGACGATGAGTTATTAAAAGACGGCATTTTGTATAACCCTGCGCGAATGCAGAAGGCGGCATTATCCATACCTGACACCCCGCAGGATCAATGGTGCTTTTTTGGTGCCCCGGCAGATTTTGCATTAGATCCCCCCAGATCGCCGGCGCATGGCCCCTACATTTACCGTAAATTAGGACGGAACCACGCTGAAATGAGGGATGTTGGCGACATCGCTTATAGTACATCTGATAATATATACAGCTTCGGGGAAAAAATTCAGCATGTCGTCGCCAAAATCAGAGAGAAAAACAATAAAGCGATGATGTTCGGTGGCGATCATTCGCTGACTTATTTTTCAGTGGCAGAAACCGCGCGGTTTAACCCTGAACTCGTGCTGATACAACTGGATGCGCATTCCGATATCAATACCAGCACGGAAAAATCAAACGGGCCTCTTTACCATGCAAATTTTGTTTCAAAACTCATTGCTGATAACGCAATCAGGTCAGTGATTCAGATTGGTGTCAGAGAGCAAACGATTAGATATTCAATGGATTATCTTCAATCTTCATCCATTATTCAGTTCAGTGCAGTAATGAGCACCGACGATAAAATAAGGCTTGCGTCGTTAATCGAGGGGAAAAATGTCTATATAAGTTTTGATGCAGACGTGATGGATCCTGATGTTTTTCCGCACGTCACGACACCGCTGGATGAGGGGATGAACGAGGAAAATATAACGGATGTTCTGAGCCTGATTAAGAATTCATGCCTTTCCGTCGTGGGTGCCGATATCATGGAATTCACCTGTGGTTTTGATAAAAAAGGAAATCCGTTTAACGATGAAATGCCCTTGCTGGATAAAATAATTTCTCTCATTATCAGCTGATAAATCAGGAGGTAAAGATGTGTGTAAGCATGTTAACCGGTCACCTGACAGAATTTAATATCAATGAATTCTACCATCAGTCGGGAGTTCTGGCGGATCCTGGCGCGCTGCTTGCCGATATAGAGCATATTATCCGTAAAAGAAGAAGTATTTCAGAAAGCCTGCTCAATGCCCGTGTGTTTATTAGTAATGGCACGCGCGATGACTTTGGTTACAGTGTGTCGAATCATCCTCCTCGCGAAGACGAGAGCCTCAGTGAATGGCTTGAGCGAATAACCGGCGCCTCCAGCTTTTGTGCCGTTATTAACGGGCTTAACGGATGGTCCGACTCTCTGGCACAGAAGATTAACCGGGATTTCAATAAAGAATGGGTTGAGAAATACGGTATTCCGAGCCAGGGGATTGATGTTTACAGCTTTATGGGGCGATACAGCCTGACACCATTTGGTATTCACAAAGATCAGGAGCATACGTTTCTTTATCACCTCGGCCCCGGAATCAAAAAAGCATGGGTGTGGGATCCGGCCATAAAAGACATTGCACCGGTTGTGAAGTCTGACTCCTTTAATCTGAAGGAAACCCTCTCATGGGCGACGGAGGTCACGCTTCGCCCGGGGGATGCACTGTTTATTCCTCAGAACTGGTATCATGTGCTGGAAAATCCCGAATTCTCCGTCACGCTGGGTATTGCTCCTTATGAAATGAAAAGATCACAGTTACTGACGTCTTTTTTGTCAGATTTCCTGGCTGTCCATAATACCGAGGATCCTTATATTACTCTGCCTCTGAGGGCAGAAGCTGACGTTAAGGATATTATTACAGCCGTTATCCCTCCTGACGCTGGAAAAAACAGCCTTGATGATATTGCACAGAAAGGTCTGGCACGGCTAATAAACCGGCTCAAAAGTAACAGTTATTTCAAATATACTTCACCCGCCCGAATGACCGGTAACAGGTCTTATCAATATTATGGTGACATCGTCTTCGGAGAAACGGAAGGCGGCTCAACGCGGATATACCTCCGTGGAAAAGATTTTTTAGTCAGAAATGAAGTGGCGGACAAGCTGTTTGACCTTAAAAATGAGATGGCCAGACCTGGCTTCAGCTATGAATTCCGTGATAATGACGCGGAAGGTGTTTTCAATAAGGTTATCACGCAACTGATCCGCACCGGAGTGCTGGTATGATTACCTTTCCGATGAATGAGCTGACGGCTCTGCTGACAGACACTGAACCTTTTGAAAAGGACTACGTATTGTCAGAGGGAAATGCTTCCTTCTCAGGGGCTTTATTTAATTACTCACTTCACCATCTTTTTCGCGGGATCTGTCATCCTGAAAAAGACATCAAATTGCTCTGCTGTGGTGATGTCTACTATCCTGCCAGTGAGACGTGTACTGACGGAATACTGGGATTTTACACGATGGCCCTTATGCTGCTTCGTAAGCGGACGATCGTATTCAACCACCTCGAGAAAAGGATGCCGGAATACTTTTCTCTGTACAGTTATCTGGCTGATAAAAAAGGGATCCTTTCACACTACAATATTTACTGGTCGCCTGCTGACAGCATCGGTGCGGGTGCCCACACTGATGACCATGATGTGGTAATCGTGCAGCTCGCGGGTAAGAAAAAATGGAGGTTTGAACACGAAGACATCACGCTAAAAGCAGGCGATATTCTCTTCGTCCGTAAAGGGACGTTTCATGACCCGGTGACGGAAGACGGACACCAGTCGCTGCACCTGACGGTGGGGCTCGTTTACGGGGTGTCCTCTTTCCCTGCTTTCCCCGAACCCGCGTCTGCAGGAGATCACCCTGGCGATGTCTCAGCGGTGACATTTTTCCGGAGTATGGGCAGTCTGCTCGGGGGGGCTGAACCGGTACTGCATACGGGGCAGGATGTTTTATTGGATGAGGAGGATTCTTACATCCGTTTCACTTACAGGGAAAATGTCCTTGAATTAACGAAAGAAGTCTTTCATCACATCTTTGAACGCCGGAGCCTCAGCAGTTTCTCTTCACGCCCCGGAGCTGACAGAAAAGACGTCATCAACCTCATTCTTTCTTTCTATAAAACAGGCATCCCTGTGGAAATAAAAGGAACAAGTTAATGCTTGATTACATGGTTGAGCAGTTCAGCAGGCTGCCTGTTGACTCCGGGTTACTCAGGAACGGCATGAAAGACTATATTGATGAACAGCTGCTCTGGTGTGAGGACAGCAATTTTTCATCAAACTTTCCTTTCCGTGAGACCGGTCTGCCTCAGGATTTTTTTCTTCAGAAAATCGTTTCCTGCGACGGTAATGACTACCTCACCGGACCACGATACAGAGGCGGCGATTTGAAGAAGCCGTTCATTGATCTGGTCGCCAGCTCTGCTCCTCTGACCCGGCGGGCAATGGCCTCAATACTGGACGTATGGCATCCCATGGGCGCACTTTCAGTCCGCGTTCTCCGGCCCGTGGCTGAGGATACGCGTGGTTGTGCCGATCAGTTTTTCTATGTCGGCGAAAGCATGCATGAAAGAAATGAAGCGGTTATCAGCGGCCAGACTGTCAGCATTGAGCTGGCCTGCCCACAGTCAGCTGAGTGGTGCCTTCAGGCTCTCGAACTGGCCTATGCCGGTACGTATTCCCGTTATCCTTTCCTTAAAGATAAGGTTTTTCCCGCAGATGAAGAAGACATTCGCGACGCCATTAAGGATGGAAACCTGTTCATCATAGTTTATGAAGGGGCGCATGCCGGTTTTATCATCTGTGAGAACGGACGCAGGGCGTTTATATCAGGACTGTGGATCACCGAAGAGATCGTTATTCCGCGCTTTCGCGGAAAGCACGTTGCGGGTTCTGCACAACAGGCTTTACTTTCTTTTCTCAGCACGCTCCGCACACCGGCATCGCTATGGGGAACCATTGAAAGCAGTAACCATCCTTCAATACGCGCCGCTGAGCGTGCCGGGAGAAAACGGGTGATGGAGTATGCTTTTCTGGGTAGGGAAGATGTGCATGATTAAGAGCTCCCGGCAGCTTACGCTGTGTCTTTTCATACTGTTGTCCACACTCGGCTTCTGCATTTATCTGGGTTTTTTTTCCTTTTATCTGGTTAAAATCAAAACCGACCCGCTTGTTATTTCAGTACTGATAGGTTCAACTGCGCTCTCAAGCTTGGCGTGGGGGCCTCTGGCCGGGCGGATCATCGACAGGAGCCGTCACCGGTTCTTCTGGCTGATGACTGCGCAGGTGTGTTGTGGCTTTCTGGTTTTCGCTTTCGGAAACCAGTCGCATTTCAGTCTCGTAGTCACACCGGTACTGGTTATATCCCTTTCCCTCACCGTAAATTTTGCATCGATTATCGTTAATCAGTATCTGCTGCCTGAACTTCATAGGGATTATGAAAAGAGTGTGGCCGTGGCGTCATATATCAGCGGGATCGCCGTTTTCGTCACCGGACTGGTGCTTGCCGCCCTTTATGACCGCTATTCACCCACCCTGTTTTTCAGTGTGGCCGCCGGCTGTTTCCTTCTTTCTTCCCTTACTCTTCTTCCCCTGATCCGCGGTAAAAGCAGCGCCGGTCCGGAGGAGGCTGTCCCTGATACGGAAAAAAAAGATTTCTCCGGTATCTATCGTCAGACTTTCCGGTGCCTGAAACGCAACTGGTTTCTTGCGCTGGCTATGTGCGTGATGGCGTTTACGGAGACGTCGTTTAATACCAATTTTGACGTGATTGCATTTTCACTAGGTACCACACCTTTTGCTGCTGTTTTTATTCTGGGCGCGATCAGCGGCGTTCTTGACAGCCTGGCTTCGTGGTTTTATCCCCGCTCGGTGGGGAAAACTACGGTTAACTTCCGGTGGCGTTTTTTTCTGTGCACCTTTTTAGTTATTTTTTCGGGAGCGGCCTTACTTACTTTCTGGGGCTACGACAAAAAGCCGTGGTTTCTTCCCTCTCTTGCCCTCTGTCTTGAACTCACGGGAGTTTGGTGGTCAATTTTTATTGCCGGTCAGGTCAGGGCTGCAAGTCATGAAGGTGAATATGGCCAGACCATGGCCGCATTCCGCGTTCCGCGTTCAGTGGTGACATTCTTCGGGATGACCACTATAGGTACAGCGTTGCAGTCCGGTGAAATTGCCTGGGTTTTATCTGCTGATACCGTCCTGCTTTTTCTTCTGCTTGCCCTTAATATTTATCTTTACTTGAAAAAAAATGCAGGCCGCTGCGAAATGGAGAATTCCGCTGCGCCGGTGGATTAGGGCAAGGCCCTGCACCGGGATTACCGGGCCTTTACTCTGTGCAGGGCCCGTCAACGGGCTGACAGGGAGAATTCCTTAAGCGCAGGAGTGCTGACTCTTTTCTGCCGGGATTGGTGTTATCGGTGTGCAATATCACGGGCGGTTTTCGTATGTAAAAGCTCTTTCCCCGCTCTAACGTTCCCCTGAATCATTTAAAACGCATCAGGCCGTTCATCGGATTCGGTTTAATCCCGCAACAGTCCGGGATGCTGACCCTGATGACGCCTTCTTTAACGTACCGGCATTCGTAAATTGGCGGTACCGCATCCCTGTCCGATGCTCCTTCTCAATATATATGTCGTTGGCACCATTCGGGTGCTTTATTACAGTGAACTCACCAGGAAAGTGAAGATATACTGATGTGAATTACAAAAATAAACAGGTGACAAAATGCTTAAACAGCCACAGCTGGCTGATGTTCTGTTCCACACACACTCTTCTGAGCCAGACGAGATAAGTACCACTGATGAGTATGAAGCTCTCACACCCAGCATCATTAGTCCGGAGGAGTCGCTCGTCTATACGGATGCACTCAACTTCGCCTGTTCCCGCGGGGATATCAGAAACATTGCCGTAACCGGTGCCTATGGTGCGGGTAAAAGTTCTGTCCTGCGGACATGGAAAGAGTGTCCGGATAACGATTTATGCATAATGGCCGTCTCTCTGGCTGACTTCGAGATGCAGTCCGCCCCGAGGCCAAAAGCTGAGCCTGCGGATAAGGATGGGTCACCAAGCACTGCAGACGATAAAAAAGCAGCAGCGGAAGAAAAAACCATCGAGTACAGCATCCTTCAGCAATTGCTGTACAAAGAAAAGAAGAGTGCACTTCCCTATTCACGTATTGAACGCATTTCTAATATCACTTATTCCCGGGTCGCTTCAGTAGCTTTTGAGCTGTTTATATTACTGACTGTTATGCTCGCAGGCCTGCTCTGCCTCTTTCCCGAGTACGTCAGTGATAAACTTTCTTTGACTGAGATGATCGGTCCGTCTTTTATTGAAATGACAGCATTAAGACTTATTCTGGCCGGGGTATTGCTTTTTACCGCGCTGTTTCTTTCTGTCAATAAACTGCACCGTATCGGCCTTTTTGACCGCCGGGTCAGCGTTGACAAGATCGACATGCTGAAAGGAGCCATATCAACCCGCCCCTCTTCCCCGTCCCTTCTTAATGTCTACATCGACGAAATTGTGTATTTTTTCGAGCAGACCGGGCATAACGTGGTGATTTTCGAAGATCTGGACCGCCATAACGACGGGGCGATTTTTATCAAGCTCCGGGAAATAAATCAGATTATCAATAACACCCGCCCCGACGATGAACCTGTCCGGTTCATTTACGCCGTCAGGGACGGGCTTTTCTCCACCGCTGAAGCCAGGACGAAGTTTTTCGACTTTGTGATCCCGGTGATCCCGGTCATGGACAGCGAAAATGCCGCAGAGCATTTCAGCAGCATGTTCAGGGAAACTGAACTCGCTGATACTGACTTCAGTAAGTGTGTCTCCAGACTTGCCCTTTTCATACCGGATATGCGGATCATGAGGAATATTGCAAATGAATTCAGGGTCTACCAGAATCTTGTGAATGGTTCTGAAAACATTACGCGACTTCTGTCCATGATTGCATACAAAAATATCTTCTCTGAAGACTATCATGGCATTGATGAAAGAAAAAGTGTGCTGTATTTATTTGTCAGAGCATTCGTTTCAGGTGAGTTAAAAAAAGATCCTGAAAAATTAAAGCTCGATGAAATAAATTTAATACAAAAGAAGATTGATGGTCTTCTCAGCGATGAGGCCGAAAATGCCACGGAGATCAGAAAGAGTATTCTTTCGGAATACGTCACGCCTAAAACAGAGAAGAAAATCCTGTTCCACTTTGGAGGGGCTGACATTTTTGAATTGGGCGAACTTTCTGAGAAGGAAGAGTTATTTAATAAGCTCCGAACAGTTGATACACTGTATTTATGGTCTGCTGACAGAAGAACTAATGTTTTTACAATCGAACAGAATTCTGTCAGTGAGATGATTGATTGCTACGAAAATAGAAAAAAATCCCTAGACTTAAAAACACAAGGGGAAATCAGCAGGCTTAATCAAAAAATTAAAACCATTCAGGGAGAGATAAATAAATTACATCAGGCTAATATGGCAGATTTAGTGCGGACATCAGGAAGTGAAAATTTTTTTCAATGGGTGCGTGAAAATTGCAAATTTGAGGAATCAGTGCCGGAAAAAATCAAGAAAAGAAATGATTGCCTTGATTTTCTTTATTTTCTGCTGAGCAACAATTATATCGCCCCGGACTATATGTTTTTCAGGTCTGTATTCAAACCGGGCAGCCTGAGTCATGAGGACAATGAATTTATCAAAGAGGTCAGTAGATCCAGAACGTACAGACAGACCTCGGGCATGCCGCTGAGAAAAATCGATAACGTTGTGGTCAAGCTGGAGAGTTTGGGGATGATGATGGAGCCAGGCGCCTGGCATCCCGATGTTCTTATCTATATGCTAGAAAATTGCCTCGAGAAACTCAAACCCGTTTTCCTTGCGCAGGTCGATGATGAAAGCTGTCTGATACAGTTAATTGAGCAGACATTCATTAACTGGACTGTACCGCAACGCATAAACTATCTGAGGAATCTCACTCAAGGGGATGACATTGCCAGGTCGTTCATGAGATGTCTTGTTTTTATGAATGACAATAAAATCGCGTCTGAATTACTTATTTTATACCTGTGCTCCTCTGTAACAGCCTGGAGGTCTGATACAGTCGATATGCGTAACTGGGCACAAATAATACTGAGAGACTGCAGTTCCTTCCCGGACCAGGTACCGGAAAAATATGGCCGTAATTTTATCAAGAGTCTTAAAAACAAGGCGATCGAAGTTTTGACGCTGGATGTGTGTACCTCTGAACAGGGTAAGGAAATTGTCAGGGATATTGCAACGTATAAATTATGGTCTTATTCAAAAAGTGCTTTTAAAAGTATCATTATTATTCTCTCAGAAAATAGCGGCTTTAATCCAGATGAGATTATGAAAAAACCGCTCAGTACCGTCAGAAATACCAAAATTCAGGGCCTGTACGAAACGGTAATGTCCAGCATTGACCCGTTCATCATGGATTTCTTCCTCCGCTCGGAGGATTATGACAGAATTCCAGAACTTCTGAATAACAAGGACGTCAGTTTTTTTCTTGTTTGTGAAATCATCTTGAAAATGAAATTTACAATTTTTGATGTAAAAACCATAAAAAACCGAAAAGGGACTGTAGAGAAATTCAAAAATAGTGAAGTGAGCTATGATATATATGAGTTACTTCTTGAAAATGATCGTATAAAAATCAGCTGGGAAAATGTTTTATTTATGGCTGAAATGGAAGATGAGTTGGAAATTTCATCTCCCGGACTGGCTGTGTGGTTCGACAGAAACCACAGTGAATTTGAAGCACCGATGCGTCGCCTGACTGATGATAATTTACATCTGATATTTAATTTACTGTTTAATTCCGGAGCAATGAGTGAGAAAGGCCGGATTCATCTCCTCAATCTTTTTGGATTTCCTTATACAGTTATCCCCCCTTATATGCACTCTGACAGTATCCGCTGTTTGATTGAGCAAAAGCGGGTAGATCCCACCCAGGAAAATTTTGACGATATCAGGCAGCGCTACAGTGAGGAGCCGAAAATCCGGGCACCGCTTCTGGCCGGACTTATTTTCCAGAACCCTTCCCTGCTCCAGTTCCCCGAAGTGGTCATGATGGAAAATGATGTGGTTGACGAATTTCTGGCCAGAGAGCTTTTCTTGGGCGACAGCCTTGCGGATACGTTCCAGGCGAAAATCCTTTCGTGGATCTGGGATTACAATCAAGAAGTGTTCCGCGATTCGGTGTCATTGCCGGCAGCAAGGGTGGCGGAACTGTCCCCTCATCTTGAAAGTGATGACCTCCGGCGCCATCTGCTTGTCCGGTGTCTCGAGGAAGATGATTTATGCTCAGAGGAGGACATCATTGTCATCCTTAAATCTTTCTCCGATGCAGTTTATCAGGTTTTCATCAGCGACAAATCTCACCGCTCCTTAAAGCACAACGATCCATTCTGGCAGGTGGCCACCCTGCTTCAGAAGGCGGGCTTCATTCGCTCGCTGAGCTGGAACGAGGAACGTGATCGTATCTGGTTTATTCCACACTACAGTCCGGTATTCAGACGTAATTAGCTCTCTCATCTGTAATCCTGCATGCTGCGTTTAATATTTCCGGTCTGCAGGATTTTTCCTTTTAATGCTTAAAGCTGCCTTTAAGTCTTTTCTGCTATCTTCTGAAGACTTACCGACTGATTCACTGCATGCTGCACACAACCTTTCTGTTGCATTCCGCAGATCCGAAAAAAGGTGATTCAGGAATTCAGCTTTCTTGATGATTAAGCATGATTTTTATTGATATCCTGAATTTCTGCATTTATTTCAGATCCGGTTAATGTCTTATAAGGACATTTCGGATCCTGGATACTCACCACTAAGATCAAAATTTTGAATTCTAAATCAGTTGCTTAGTTGGGGCCAGCGGGTAAAGAAGTTTTCGGAAGGGATGTGAGTGTGTGCACTCGGATAACCATGTTTAGTCAGTTTTGGTGAGGAAGTGCCTTGCCAGATGTGGATGTGGTCAGAATGATGATGACTTTATCCCAGGCATGCAGTGCACTGTTCTGCTGCTGTGGTATGGTAGGAAACTTTCTCACTGTCAGACATTTAGCATTCCCCAGTGCATCAAACAAACACTCTGTCGGGTCCACAGGAACCCGCAACCCCGGTAGCGGAGTTCAGCTCACCGGGGTGCCCTGTTTAACAGAGTGTTCAGCAAAAAATGATTCAGTTCATACCGCGCTCAGAGCGTGACCTTGTTAGTTTTTATTCTGTAATTATAATCGCTGACGCTTGTCAGATTGACATGCATTCCCTCTGAAAGGCTGCGGGCGGGTACCGCACACAGTTCTTCACCCGGCAGCACATACGGCTTTTTAAAGGTAATTTCAATCCTGCCTTCATCAGTGACCAGGGTAGGTGAAAAGCGAAACACTTTGGCGGTAGGGTTTAGCATACAAAGGCTTCGATCCTTTATGCGATAGCGAATACGTTCCCAGATATCTTTCTGTTCCATATCTTTTCGCACGTTGACCACAACCGGTAAATCTTGCCCGAGAAGGATCTTGATTTTTCCTTCACTGACATCGTTCCCTGACGGCAGCCCTGAAAAGATAACGCGGGCAATATGCTCCTGCCTGTCGGGAGTATTGGTCTGGTATATCACCCTTATACTCTGGCTCTCACCCGGCCCCATAAGTACGGTCTGTGGCTCGGTAAAAATGGTTCCGCCCGCCAGCTTATCATCCGGCAGCTGAACGATTTTGCTGTAAAGTAAAACGCTTTCAGACCCGCTGTTTTTTATGTCTATGGTCGCCTCCTCTTTCCCTGCCGGGATCAGAACAGCAGAAACAGAAGGCTGAATTTCTGCCGCTGCCTGGTGAAGGCTAACCGACAATATCAGCAAAACTTTTAAGATGTTACGAGCTTGAACAGGTAAACATGACATTTTTGATCTTCTCCTTTTTCTTCAGGCTGCCGGGCGACAGTCTGCACTTAACATTGATGTCCGCCGGGGACGTCATACCTGTTTGTTCTGTTTTCTGTAAATCCTCCTCGCTGATCAGAAGTACGTCCCTGTCTATGAAGCGGGCGAGCATTTTTCCGTCCCGATCGTAAAAAACATCATTCTGGTGAACCCATGAAGGTTTATTGGTCCATTTCAGCAGCAACAGCCGGTTCCGGTAGGCGCTGAAACGGAAGTAAGGTACGGCACCGCGGTCGGCAGAAAATTCCCTGATGTTGTTCGAGATGATGACGCCCTCAGGTAATCCTTCAGGATCCACGCGAATAAAGTCGCCCGTACTGGCTCTGACTGTGCTGATGATGACTTTTCCGTCATGATTGGTGACGCCACCTCCCTGTAATGAAGAGACTTTCAGATACTGGCTGACACCGGTATCCACAATCGCCCAGGTGTCACTGATGGCAGACGGAGAAAAGATAACCCCGTGCCGGCTCGCGGCGATGGAGCCCGAAACGTACGCAGCAGATGTCAGGTATGACTGACTGTTTTGTTTAGCCTGCGAAAGTGAAAGACTCGCCGAGGTGTAGGGGGTGGTCACCGAATTATCAACGGAAAACGTCTCATTCTGCTGGGCGCCCGTCGTGCGCGTATGGCTTGCGGTGAGTGTGTGATTATCGCTGATACCGGCGCTCAATGAGTTGATGAAGCGGGATGTATCCGCATAATGATAATACTGGCTGCGCCATGAAGAACGTCCTGACCCCCAGCGCAACGGAACGTTAAGGGCCAGATTCATGCTGAGTTTATCCTTTTCAGAATGCCCCGGTGCCAGCGACATGTAGGCCAGATTCACTCCCAGAGAGGCATGAGGAAGCGAGAGGCTCAGCCCGGCTGAAACAGAATCAAAACCGGCAGCGTCATAAAAGTTATAATGGGTGAATGCGAGGTTTCCGCTCACGCGTTCGCTGAGCCTGCTGCTGTACACCAAGCCCGTACTGCTTCGCAGGCCATTACCTGCCCTTGTTGATCCCTGCCCCAGATAACTGAATTGCCGGCTATTACGCGTGTGAGTGAGGCTGTAATGACTGATGGCGGCGTCCAGACTCACGCTTGAGCCGGCTTCGCGTGCTTCATTGTGGGCAAAGATGAATGTCTGGTTCGAACGCAGCCGGCCTGTTTCAAGGGTATTGCTGAGCGAGAGGGCGCGGTAGCGGGCCGTGGTGACCACAGCAACGGAGGGCTGCAACTGATCGCTGAAGCGTTTGCTGTACCCGCCCCCCGCTACCTGCATGCGTTTACCGCCGACCGTAAGCCCCGAGAAGGCATAATATCCCGGCAGGCCGTCCTGACTGGTGCCGATCTGAGCGCGTGAAATCAGCCTTGATTCGATTACCTGCCCGTTACGGCGGATTAAGACGGTAACATCATTTGTTAAATCGGCAACCGGTATATTTCTCAGGCTCGCATGACCTTTCTGCACGGTTTCTTTCCAGAGGAGCAGGTTATTCTGCAGAAACTCAACCGTAAGAATCTCATTCGCATCGTAATCAAAATTCACGAAGGCCTGGTGGTAGCCTGTTGCTGAAGAGACTATTGCGCCGTCGATGTAGCCCGTACCGAATCCGCCATCGCTGACGACGGTCCGGCCGACCCTGACCCTGAGGCTGCCGATATCACGTTCGGCGTACCCGTCACGCACGGTACTGTATCTCGTGGCAGACTGCCGGCTGCGGAATTCACTGTAGGTCCCGTGGGCCCGAATAATGGTATTCGCTGTGTTCATACCGGCTTCATAATCAGCATTCACGCTGCTGACAGGTTGTCCCGCGGCGCTGAAGTGGTAACCATAAGCGCTGTAATTGACGAAGGCGCCGGTGCCTCCACTGATACGGTTTTTGCCGTCCCGGACGTTAAGGTACTGCGCAGGCCCCCTCAGCTTCAGCGTTCTGGCCGAACGGTCATAAGCTAAGCGGAACACCTTATCAAGCCGGTAAAACTCTCGGTGATTGTGCCTGATGTCGGTTTTGTGCCAGACATCACTGGTGATGCCTGATTTCTCTTTTATTTCTTTCTCATAATAAAGAGTGCCGTTCCGCCAGAATACAGAGCCGGTGGTGATATATTTGCCGTTGACGTAGACGTCTGTCTCAGAATAACCCTGCGGAATGACATGTCTGTTCAGGGCATTCTCCAGCTGCGCAGCCGAAATGCCGTTGGCCTCCAGCAGCTTGCGGTCAAACTTGAGCGTTTCTGCGGATGAAGCAGAAAAATAAAAAAGGGTAAAAAAAATCAAACGCGTACAGTGGATTTTTATCATAATGAATAAGGCATCCCGGCAGAGTGAGATGCCTTCCGTAAATTAATCAAAGGTGGGATCAGAAGTAACGGACATTGACCTGGGCAGTTCCCTGCCAGTCAACCTGCTGCGCATTGGTGATCATTTCCCCGTGGTTGAGCTGGGGCTCGACGTCAAAAACCCATGAGATGGATTGTCCGGATGCGGGTTTGTTTGTGGCTTGATCCCACGGCGTGTAATCCTCTCTCTTGTTATAGGCCCAGTCTTTGGTGTTTACGCGGCCGAATGCGGTTCCGTTATGCGCCCCACTGGCCGTATAACCGAAAGTGGTAGAATTGGTGACGCCATCCACTGTCGTGGAGACCGGGTTCAGGGTGAAATTGCCGAGCTTGTTCCCTGTTACGGGATCGAAACCGAGTCCGAATGCGCGGTTCACATCTGCATGGTTGGTTCTCCCGTCGGTGTTCTGCCCCACCATAACGCTGTCCTGATTGGGATCGACCGCCCAGAACGCCACACTCTGGGGTGAGGGGCAGTTGAACTGAAGGGTGACTTTTTTGGCCGGGAAGTTGTTGAATGCCTTCTGATTTAAGCTGGCATGCTGCGTAATGCCCCAGTCAAGGTTTTCACCACCGACGATGGTTGCAATACAGGCATTCGGAGCAATAATGCCGTGAACATTGATATTAGTGGCAGAATAAGCACTGCTTCCTGTCAGGATAATGCCCGTAACCGATGCCAGCGCGATAATCTTTTTAGTGAACATGTGTCTCTCCATTTCAGATTAATAAACTTTCAGAGCCGGTTTTGCCGGCCGAAAAAAGCCTATCCCGGAAAAACACGCAGTGACTCATACAAAAATCTCTGCAGATTAATAAATAAATAAAGTTATTAATATCAATGGCTTGAATGTGATTTCTCTCTTGTTTTATAAGAGGCTGACTGCCTGAGAGAGAATATAATGCGGTCTGTAAGGGAGCAGATATTACTGAAGTTTTTAAAAGGTGATTACGCTGTACCCACAGATATAAAATCACCCTGACTGGCAGTCAGAAAAATAAGAATAAGAAGGGGTTTTTATTTTAGATGGGCAGATGCGGGAAGGAAACTGTACATCGCGTGATTAACATGATGTACAGCAGATATTAAAAGACGTCCTGTAATTTTACAGAACTCAGGGTGCCTTTTCACAAAGGTACTGCGGCACTACGCCAGAATAAATGAGCCACTGGTTGTCACTGAGTGGCCGGATTTTAAGGAAAACAGTCTGATTTTCACGGCTGAAGAAAGCGGGTAACCATTTTTCCTCATCGTGAGGTGACAGCTCCATGAGGGGGGAGTTAACCACAACTGAAGATCTGAGTGCATAATCATCCCCCCTCTTTTTATAGGTAAAGCCAATATTTCTGCTGATGTGTCCTGCTGTCTGATTGTCGTCGTAAAGAACACCTGAAAGCGTTAGCACGCCTTTTCCGGCGTTGAGCGAAAGGAGTGATACAATATCCAGACGTTCCGTATCTTTAATGACCGAGAATTCGGCTTTACAGGTCAAAAACTTTTCTTTTTTGTGAAAATAAAGAAACATCAGGGAGGATAAAACCAGCAGTAATGCGGTTATGAATAACTTAATCACTTTTGATGTGCTCTATGAAATAATAAGAATGGCAGTTTGCGCGTTTCGGCGTCCCCAGTGCGTTCTGGCAGGAAATGACAGAGGTACGCTCGGAGTTTTTGTAGGTTGTGATATACAGATAAGCCTGATTACGACAGTCTGATAGTAAATCCTTGATATTTTTATCCAGGGGCATTTCGCTGAGGCCACTGTCAGGATTGGTGAAAACATGACAGCCGGAAACATCGCTCATGACGGGCGTATAGTAAGTCTGAACCCTGCCTGCAGGTGGCCCGTACAACAGGAAACTTTCTGTGAGAACCGTGACCGCTATGGCGGTGGAGCAGAAAAATAAAGGTCTGCTTAATACCCGGCAGCCTTTTTTACGGCTTTGCTTTTCTCCCCCAGCTGAATTTTTTTCTGAATGTGCAGTGTCAGGGTGGCTGTCTTCTCCGGCCCTGTCTGTGTCCGGGGGAGTCTGCATATCCGCACTGGCTGCCGCAGAGCGCGGGCTTTCACGGACGACCTCAGTCCGTGGTGAGAGTATAAAACCACGCCGGGGCATTGTACGGATGGTTTCATCCCTTATACCGGTACAGACAAGTGCCCTGCGCAGGTTTGAAATGTTCTGGTAAAGTGAGGTGGCAGTGGGCTCCATGCCAAAGCGTCGCCAGGCGAAATCGTACAGTTGCTGGTGAGTGACAAGTTCACCTGCTTTCTCAATGAGCAACTCCATACATAACGTTGCCGAAGCACTGAGCCGGACCGTATTTTTTTTTCCCGATACTGTCTTTTTATCCGGTTCAAATATCACTGTTCTGTTTATTATGATTTTTCTGCTCAAAATTTCCTCCTGATGGTGTCTGCATTCATGTAGGCATAAATTTTATTGAATCTGTACTGAGCTCAAATATCATAAAAATATGAAAATTTTAAATGGTTATTAAATGATGTATATTTAGTTCCACTTTCATGGGTCGTTAAATACCCGGATATGTTTTTATTTAATCTGCTTTTCAGTTTTTGCAGTCGCCATTTATTTGAAAGTCAACGCAGATTTTTTTAATTTTGGTTTATTTCCTTTTTTGGGAGTGGTTTGGTTTATTTTACAAAAAAAAAGCCAGCATGTACCGATAATAACCTGCTGAAATGTAAGGTAATGAAAATTAGTTTTCAGCGTTAATTAATGTTTTCGGAAGTGATCAGGGGGTATGCTGTGTTATTCGTACAGTTCTGTTCGTGATGGCCTCATTAAATGCTACACCCGTAATTTTTAAAAAAGGCTGTCCTGGAGCAGTTACGGGTAATCAGCAGCTTGTGGACCTCTGAAAACCTTAAAACATCACGTTCACATGAGTCAGAATTTAGACGGCTTTACTGACCGTCGTGGGTTTATTCAGGCTCCGCTGCTTCCTCTCCGGCAGTTACGTATGATTACTGTAAAATACTGACTCATGAGTGGCAATATACGGATGATTCCGGGTTCTGAGTGGCCATTCAGGACAGGGCTGTGAGGCGGGATTAGCTGAGTTCATATTCTGAACCTGTCGGGGGCGGGGAGTTTACATCTGAACTCACCCTTTCGGTGCTGAACCGGGGGTTCACAAAACCCTCGGTTCAGTGCGGGCACGGCTGAGGTTTTTTCAGTTCAGGTTACCGTGAGGCTGGCGGGCCGTATCACCGTGGTATACATGCTGCATCAGTCAGCGGGGTGGATGCCCTTTTGCCGGCATCACAGCCAGCCAGGGCGACTGTGCAAACCATGCAGTGTGAGGCTCTCACACGTCTCATGCCCTGCGCAGGCAAGGAGTGATAGCATTGCGCAGTTTTTTTGCGCTGACTTTCAGATACCTGACGCAGGCGCGTAGGCGTGGGGCTGATGTACAGCTTTCATGCTGCGTCATGACGAACCGGAGGCGAGCCCCTGTCTGGTTTAACAGATCAGTAAGTTTTAGGAATGAGGGTAGCTCCGGCCTGAGAGATTTCTCCAGTGTTGGCGCAGAGATGAATTCTGCCGGCCCTGCGTGATGCTCATGCCTGCAGAAATGTGCTTTTGTGTCAGGTTTACAGGTGTGAAAATGGCTATTCGCAGCGTACTGACGTGCCGGTGAAACAGGGCGTTTTTCTGAGAGGCTGAACCATGCTGAAGCCGGCACGGGCTGTCTGCGGTGCGGGGTGGATGAGATCAACAATATCCTTCTGTTCCACCCCCCTTTTAAAGGGTGGTTGCTTTTTCTCTCACCGGGCACGGCATTTCCACCGAACTCTGCATGTATTTCCGCTGATACACGTGTACATGTCAGGAGAAGCACCAGCGCTGAAAGAAAGCTGAACGTTTTTATGACAACCGACATCGGATAAGCACCTGTTACACGAGACAGACGTAATGTTCTGTCAGAAGCTTCTGGTGTTAAAGTGGAATGTCGTGAAATTTATTTTTCCTGATATGAAAACAAGCCGGCTTTGCTTCTGGCGTATGGCGATAAATATTCAGCCCTCCGGTACCGGAGGACCCCCGTCTGCGTGATATAAAGTAGCGTGACTTACTCTCATTTGTGTTGTTGCAGTGTGATAACAAAGGCAGCTGCCGCAAATGTGGCCTTATGAGTCCCCGGTCATTATGACGCCTGTCTCTCTTGCGGTTCTCTCTGTGACTTCGGGAACTTCCGTGCAGGAATCTCTGAGACCGGGTATTAACAGCGTTAACGGGCCCGGACTCAACAATTTCGGCGCCTCTGCTGTATACCAGACTCAGCTGCCTGACAGCTTAAACCGTCTTGTCTTGCCGTTAAAACCGCCTTAGTTTTCGTTCCAGGAAAAGTGAATTTTCAGTTTCTGGCGTTTCTGCCAGGGCAGACGTTCATTACAGTGTGCCGCATGTTCAGCGTTTTTTGTGTAAAACCGCAGTGAGGTGACTGGAATGAAAAAATGTACAAAAAGCTGCGTGCTTTTACTTGCCGGCCTGGCCGGCTCCTTTCCCTCTGCATCAGGCCCTCTTCTGTTATCGGTGCAGCCCGATGGACCCGGCAGAATTTTCGTTACGGTAGATTGGGGGAACATGCTGTCTGATCCGGGCAGGCGCAGTAACAGGTTCTCGTGCGCCGCCGGACACTGTGATCAGCAGCATATTGGTTTGATTGCTAACATTAACGGCAGAGATGAGGAATTTCCGCGTCTCACCACCCGCATGACTTCTGCAACCACATCGGAGGCCGATGCGCTCCGGCTCCTTTTACAGGCGAGTAAGGCTGGCGTTGCACGGTACAGGATACCTCTGCCTGTGACCTCTGACTTATGTTTCAAATACACGCTGGGTAATACTTTTGAGGCCCACTCCTTTGCGAAACCGAACTGTGTTGCACAGTCACTGCTCAGCACGACGGGAGGCGACCGGTGAAGCACGCTGACTACGCGGTACAGGCGGTGCCTTTACTCACCGCAGGCTGACAGGCAGAGGTAATTATGAAGCTTCCGGACAGGGAAGGAAACAGCATCACCCTCAGCGATAACGAGGTGGTCATACTCTGGTTTTTGATTACCGGCATGACATCAAGGCGAATTTCTCACTGGCTGAATATGCCTGAGAGTATGGTCAGTTATTACAAAATCCGGGCGATGAAAAAAGTCAAAGCCAGAAATAAGGCTGAACTCCTCATGTGGTTTACTGAAAACCGGCCCCCCTACAAGGAACAGCGTTCCGTGCCTGAAAACAGTCTGTTCACGGGAAGTCGCTCCCGCCACAGCCACGATCCATATTAACCTTCGGCTGAGCGTTGCCTGAATAAGTCCACCGGTGTAAAGCTGACGGGAAAAGGCAGAGCCTGTCCTGAGCCAATTACATTTACGGCTGACTGCGGATGAAGTAAACAGCGTAATAATTCAGGGTTATATCGGACTTACAGGTCGGTAATGTTTTTTTAATTCCCGGGGTGCAGGGTGCTGATATGAGTCAGGGTATAATTGTGCGCACCAGCTTCATGAAGTGTTATTTATTAATGACAGTTAAGCTGGTTAAGATAAGGTTTAAGTAATAAAAAAGTTTTAATGAAATAATCTGATTTCATTTCACTTAATGCCATTCGGAGGGTGTTTGAATAATATAATCATAGTCGTTCTCGCTTTTATGCTTGGTGGTTGTGCAAAGCAGTCCTTTGATATAAGACCCGACAACCGCGCTCAACCCGTGAAAGAAGAAGCACATCATTTCTTCATTTCAGGGCTGGGCCAGGAAAAAACCATTGATGCTGCTGCGGTCTGTGGCAGTGCTGATAAAGTGGCGCGCACCGAAACCCAGCTCACTTTCATGAACGGCTTAGTCAACGTCCTGACATTCGGTATCTATACGCCACGTGAAGCGCGGGTATACTGTACGAAGTAGCTTTTCTGCAGCTTTACCGGACCTTATTCAAAACAATCTGAACAGACTGCTGTATCCACTTACCGGCTGCATCAGTCTGTTCATCGCGGACATGCATTAAAATTTCATGAAAAACAGAGTCCTGAGCAACATCTTCTTTTTTACCTTTATTCTGCTTTTGTCCGCCGGCATGACAGGATGTACAAAATACCTAAAGGTTGAATTCCGGGAGTGGTCATTAAAAAATGACATCTGTCCGCAAAACACTGCTGCGGCAAATATTTCCGGGCAGTGTGGCTAGATCATCTCTTCACAGAGACGAAGCTGATTTTCAGCATAAATAGAACGCATATGTCGGCCGTTGTTCAGCAGCCCACTCCCGCAATGTTTCAGTTTCCGGAGATGTACGGTCCTGCCTTCAGTTCTGATGATTCAATACGGAGAGACTGAACGGCGTGAGTAAGGTACAGCTTCTGCCGTTATCTTTCGCTGCATGAAAGAATATCTAATTATCCCTGTCACCTGGGGTATTAATATAAGTATGCTCCATGTCTGTCATGGTTTTATAAGCAGATCGTAACTCAGAAAAATAATCGCTTCCGTTATCATGGGTGTCGAGGCACTGTTTGAGTTTCCTCTCTGTATAAAAAAATTCATTTTTTTCGATCCCCGCAGAACAGAATAAGTCCAGGAAAGTGATGATGTCGGTACACTCAATAAAGTGATAGCCCTGTAAAACGTTCTTCAGGGAGCGAACATACAGGGCTTCATCAAAACCGGGCAGAGCGCGGCCTAATTTTTCACTGCGTGACAGCCACATTTTTTCTACAGCGTCATTCATCATCGCTGCTCCGTATAAGAGAGAATGTATTACTGGCGTAATCTTTCATGTCAGCCTGAGAAGTGCGAAGCACCCTCCGCCAGGCGGCGGGGGTGACGGGATGAAGTGAATAGTAAACGGATGCAAAAGGGCCGGCATTACCCTTTAATGAAAAGTAATTTTTACTCTATGTAAACCTGATCGCTTTTACAGAGGCCGCGCCGCTGCCCGCCGGGCTTCAGTCTCCGCCGGGAGACGTGTCCGGGGTGAGGGGAAACAGGTTGCTCCATTTGCTTTCCACAAAGCGGCTGAAGTCACTGAAGAGCGCGGAATAATGTTTCCTGTAGCGCCATACCATATAGGCAGGTAAAGGAGAAAGCTCCCAGCCGGGAAGGATCTGGGTGAGACGCTGGGTGAGCCCCTGATTTCTGATCACCCAGCAGGGAACTCCCAGGCATATTCCGCGGTCCCGGAGCGTCATGTGCAGAAGACTCTGGATGCTGTTTGAGTAAAACTCTGCCGGAGAGTCAATGTATACCCGGGCGACGGTTTCGCCGCACCGGAACGCAACGGGGTTGCGCATTGAGGGATGGCTGAGTCTGAGCAGGCTGTGACCGCTGAGATCTTCAGGCCTGCACGGTGCCCCGTTTATCCGGAGGTATTCCGCTGAGGCATACATGCCAAACGGAACCGCATTGAGTTTTTTCTGGATGAGATCGGGACTGTCAAGATACCCGCTTTTGATGACGAGATCGTCAAATTCCGGCGAGTCAGCACTGAAGCTGCCCGCCTCCCGTGACAGGAGGTGTATTCTGACGCCGGGGTGACGGTCTGTGTATTCCATGACCCAGTCACTGATGACACTGTCGCACAGTATACCGGGCGCGGAAAGCCGCAACTCTCCCTTGATCTCGTCCCCGCAGTCCAGGCCGCTGAGCAGGTTATGATAGGTTTCGCACATGATCAGCGCCTTTTCATAGGCCGTCTGACCGGCGGCGGTGATCTCAAAGCGGTGAGCATTACGGCTGATCAGACGGGCCGAAAAAATGTCTTCCAGCCTGGCCACCACCTTACTGACAGAGGCGACGGATATCATTAACTCTCTGGCCGCAGCGGAAAAACTTTTCTTTTCCACTACCTTTATGTAAATCAGCCACTCAAAAATCAGGGCATTTTTTTTATTTTTCATAAAACCGGTTTTTTTCTCTATATCCGTATAATTTTCGCAGCCTTATGCCGGCTGAATAACGGCATAATGATGCGACTCCTGAGGCAGTTTAAAGGCTGCGCTGTTGCCCTCGTTACTGTTTTCCCGTCTGTCACGTCCGTTTAAAGCAAAGGGATGCCTGTGGCTCTGCAGAGGCGTCAGACTGTCTTTTCTGATGATGTCCTGAATGTTTTTCAGCTCATAAACCGCTGTCGCTGATGTAATGAGTGCTGACTTCTCTCCGGACTGGATGACTCTCAGTTTTTCTGAAGGGATCCTGATTCTCTGTAACGGAGAAACTGAGCCCGAAGGATCATCTTAAACTGCGGTAAGTCTGGCGTTATTTTACGTTTTTTCAGGGAGATGTCTGCGTTTTTTACACAAATGAAAATTTACTTTTCTTTATTTACAGTTCCTTTTCTGTGCTGATGGCCTGATTTTCAGATCTCCTTTTTAAAACACGGGGGAGCCCGGAAATATTCCGGGCTCCCCCGTACGCGACACCGGCTGCTCTTCTGCCCAGGCCATGACGGGCTCTGCGGTAAAAGAAACGCACGGTGATGCCGGCGGAAACCCCGGGAGAGTCTGATGCAGGGTTCAGAAGACGAAAAAATGGCGGCACCGGGCGCGACCGTCAGCGCGGTGAGGCGGCACCTGAGAAAGCGGGTGGCCGCGGCCCGTTCTGAAGTGGTGATGCTTGTCAGGCTTGCCCGCAGGGGAGCCCCGCCCGCAGAGGACAGCACGGAACGGGGCCCCTATCCGGAACGGTGAAAGACGGGGGCCACCTTTCATACCCAGTCTTCCAGGGCCAGGCCCGGTACCCGCTCAAACTCCCGCACATTATTCGTCACCAGCACGGCGCCGGCGGCGATGGCGTGTCCGGCGATCGCCGTATCGTTCGGGCCAATCGGCGTTCCGGCTAGGCGCAGCGCCACCTTAATCTCCTTGGTGGCGTCCACCGCAGCGCGGTCCCAGGGCAGGACGGCATCGAGCCGGGCGCAGAATTCCTCGACCAGCTGCACGTGACGCGGTGAGGCCTTCGGGCCGGTGGCGCCGAAGCGCATTTCAGAGTAAGTAATGGCCGAGACCACGATGCGGTGGCCGCGCAGCACCGCCTGCTCCAGGCGTTTCAGGACGGCTTCCGGCTGCTCGCGCATAATGAACGAGCAGATACAGGTGTCCAGCATATAAGTCTTGTTCACAGGTTAAATCGTCCTTCGTCGCTGACAACGTCCCCGCGCTCCGCCATAAAGTCCGGATCGGCTTTTTCAAGCTCCAGGAATGAGCCCCAGGTCGGCCGGACGGGACGCAGGATGATGCTGTCCCCTTCCCGGACGATCTCCAGCTCACTCACCCCCTCAAAATCCAGATCGCGGGGAAGGCGGATGGCACGGTTATTGCCATTTTTGAAAATAGATACAGTTCTCATAATTAACTCCCGGATATTTTGGATGTGCGTGTCAGATCCGATGTGAGGTTCATGCATCAGGTATGTACATATGTTAAGTATATGCAGATGTTCTGCATATGTATAGGTCGGGTATATGCAGATGATTAGTATATGCGTATGCGTACCCTATGCAGATGCCGGGCATATGGATATGCCAGACCTATACACCGTTCTTTCTTTTTCCGTTGAGATCCGAAAAAAGACAGAACCGGATCTTCACCTCTTCGGTGGCGGTTTTCTGCGCCGTACACCACATGTTGTGGCTCACTCAGCTGTTAATGGCACAACATAGGGAATGCGTCAGGTGAAAGGCTCCCTGAAAACCCCGCTTCCGCCCGCCCCGCCGCCGTGTTACCCTTCCGGTTACTGCCCGATACGGAATAAGTCGGATCCGGCGGAAAGCGGCTTCCGGTAATTGCGGTAAAGGAATATAAGCAGACTCACAGATGAATCAGTAACTGTAAGCAGAGTTATAGTTATATGAATGACTGTTAGACTAGTAATTCTAACTGTTGTTAATGTCAGTATGCTGACAGTTAACTAAGATAATCATGAGTGAAGTAACTGTCAGCTGCACTACTGGGTGAAGGGTGACTGTTTCCCTTCGTCATTACTGTAAGGCTTTTTATTACGGGGGGAACGTTCATGTCCGTGCTGATCACGCACAGCAACGATTTTGTCTACGCGTTTGAACTCATCCGGAACGCGGCGGAGTGTCCGCTGCCGGAAAACTGCCGGATGGCCTCCTCAGGCGGACTCGGCCTGATACGCCGCCACTATGACACCTTCCGGGCGGAGCTGATCCACGAAGACGCGCTGCCCGTCCTCGCTTCCGGGCTTGACACCTACGTCCACTGCGTTCAGGTGCTGCAGGACTACTTCACGGGCAACCCGTCCGGCCTGTCCGGACACGACGCGCGTATCTACGGGCGGTATCTGGAGACCGGACATGAAGAATTTGTGGAACTGGCCCGTGAGCTGGACACCGGTCGCCGCTGATGCACCCGGAGTAAACCTTTTAAACAGGAGCAGACGTGCAGTCAGTAGAGATAGTTAACGGCGTGGCGCACCCGGTTACCCGGCCTGGCCTGAAGGCATTCATCCTGGCGCGCCGTATGCGCAGGCTTGCCGGTTTTCCGGAATCACGTCTGAACGCCTCTCCTTCGACGGCGTAGCGGGTACTCCGGAATGCCTGGCGACCGGAGAGAACAAGGCGCTCCGCGCAGGCACGCCTGCCTGCACGTTCGCAGGCGGCGATTCAGGCAGTGAAGGCCGCTAAAGACAAAACAGAAGTGCCACACAAAGGTGAGATTCCATGACTTATTCCACGCTGCCGGCGCTGGCCGGCGGCTATTCCGGCTCGCCGCACCTGCCGGTTGCGATTGATTACCCGGCTGCGCTGGCGCTGCGCCACATGGCAGCCCTTGTCGAAGACCTGCCGAAATACCTGCTGGCCCCGGAGGTCAGCGCCCTGCTGCACTACGTGCCGGACCTGCACCGCAAGATGCTGCTGACCACGATGTGGAATACCGGCGCGCGCATCAACGAGGCGCTGGCCCTGACCCGGTCCGACTTCACCCTGACGCCACCCCATCCGTTTGTGCAGCTGGCCACGCTCAAGCAGCGCGGTGAGAAAGCCGCCCGCGGCCCCGGTCGCGCACCGTCCGGCGTGGTACCGCACCGGCTGGTTCCGCTGTCCGATCCGCAGTACATCGCCCAGCTGGAGATGATGGTGGCCACGCTGCGGATCCCGGTTGAGCGGCGCAATCCTGACACCAGCCGGACGGAAAAGGTGCGACTGTGGACGGTAACCGACCGCACCGTCAGAACCTGGATCAACGAAGCCGTGGCGGCCGCTGCAGCCGACGGTGTGACGTTCTCGGTCCCGGTGACGCCGCACACCTTCCGGCACAGCTACGCCATGCACATGCTTTACGCGGGGATCCCGCTCAAGGCGCTGCAGAGTCTGATGGGCCACAAGAGCCTGAAGTCAACGGAGGTCTACACGAAAGTGTTTGCGCTGGACGTGGCGGCGCGTCACCGGGTGCAGTTTTCGATGCCGGGTAACGAAGCTGTGGCCATGCTAAAAAAGGTTTAATACCAGCATCTAGATATTAGGGTGATATATATTCATATGTTTTTACCCTGTAAATAACTTACTATAAATATTAATATTTTTTTTGGTGAAATATTACAGATGCGTTTTTCCAATCAGAAAAATTGAATTGATAGATAATTTCAATAAAGTAATTTTGTGACCTTTATCACAATTTTGCCAAATTAAAATTAACTTTCATTAATTTTTTATTATATATGAAATCGCTGGGCGGTTATTAATCGCTCAGATCAGCAAAGTAAAAGGTATATTTCACCACATTTATCAAATGAGGATTTATTATGGAAAGTGCAATCGAGCTGTTCGTAACTGAGTCATCTGCCGATAACTACGATTTCAATAGCGTAGCTTGGTGATATTTCAGAAAGGGCAGCACTGCTGCCCTTTCTCATTTAAAAAGCAAGTTTCCCCGGAGGCGAATATGGTTGATTCAGGCCATCACTACGTTCTGGATATTGTTTTGAACGATGAGAGTTTTCTTAAAGATGAACACCAGCTTCAGGCGTTCTTTCAAAAAGTCCTGAATAAAACAAGATTTAATGTAATCGGTTTCCTGTCTCATAAGTTCACTTCAGAAGGAGAAGGCGTTACTGGAATTTTTTTATTGAGTGAGTCGCACCTTTCATACCATACCTATCCAGAAAATAATTATATGAGTGTAGATGTTTATACATGTGGAGGAAAGTGCTTTTCGGCAGTAAGGGAAATCGAATCCACTCTGAAATCAGTTAACAGGATAATTGTTCGTTATATAGAGCGCGGCAGTCATATCAATACACCATTGTTTCACAAACGTGACGTCCTTGCAGAAAAGGTGAGCTGAGATGAACATCAAAGATAATGGTATATTCAAATTTGATTACCAGTTTCCGGTATATAACTTCTTTTTTCCAAATCAGGGTAAAAGTATATCGTCGGAAAGTCTGTCAGATGTGCTGAGTCACAGTAATAATCAGGTCTCATCCAGAGCCCTTTATTTTCATATCCCCTTTTGTGAAACAATCTGTACCTTCTGCCCCTTCACACGCGGAGCATATAAAGATGCTGAGCTGGTCGATCAGTACACACGGGCCTTGATTAGAGAAATCGAGTTAAAGTCAGGATTTAATGACTATAAAGCTGTTCCGGTAAGATCAATATTCTTTGGCGGAGGCACGCCTTCCCTACTGTCACCAGAGAATATTGCTCAGATCGGTGCTGCTATACATAAAAATTTCTCTCTCTCGCCTGACTGTGAGTTCTCATTTGAAATTGAAATCAAGAGCTTAAGTGAGGATAAAGTCGCTGCAATGAAGGAGATAGGAGTTACGCACCCCCGCTTCGGACTCCAGACCTTCAACCCGGTGTGGCGGGAACTCTTCAATCTTACATCGACAATTGATCATATTCATTTTGCTGCAGATATACTCAACCGTAATTTCAATACTGTACTTTTTGATATTCTTTATGGAATGAACGGACAGGATGAGGAAGATATTATTAAAGACCTCGAACTGGCAGTGTCACTCGGGACATCAAATATTGATATATATCCCATAGATAACGTTATGACACAGGCCAAACTCCACAAATCCATTCAGAACAAGGGTATGACTGTTACAACTGCGACACGAAAATTTACCATGAATATGTTGGTTGATGCATACATGCGCAGCAGAGGTTTTATGCCACATAATGGTCACGGATATGTGAGGACTGATAATGTGAGTAATGCTGTGGTGAGTCAGGATTACAGTTTCGTTTATCATGAACACGTTTATGGCTATGCGGATCATGATTTACATGGATTTGGCGTTAACGCGGTTTCTTCCCTTAGGGGTCATGTGATTACTAATACCTCAGGCCGTCATAAATATATAAAATCTGTGCTGGAAGATAATTCTGTGCCTGCAACTATCAGCAGACATCCGGGCATACTTGATGAAATGAAACCAGTGATATTGAGACTGCCCTATCATGGTGAAATAGAAAAGTCGAAAGTAAGTATGGCGCAAATTCCTTTTGCTTTGCAGGAAAAACTTTCTCAACTGAAAGCGCACCAGCTCATCACAGAAGACTCTGAAAAAATTTACCTTACTAAACTCGGCTGGTACTGGTATACCAATATTATGTACTGGTTAATGCCCGAAGCGGATCAGATTGCCATGAAGCGTTTCATTACTGAACAGCTCAGTATTCCCGGTAAATTTATTGCAAAGAAAGAGCTTATGTATGTCTGAGTTGATCCTTTCTCTCACTGATGCATACAAAAACAGATTTGAAGATATTGTTCGTGACGATACAGAGCGGAAAGGTATTTATTACCACAACGAAAAAAAATACTGGGTCATTTATGATTATGCTGGTTGTTCGGAACTGCTTAACAGCCATTATGTCACAAAAAACAGAATGCTTGTTCCCCTGAGCCTTTTTCAGGAAGAAAAGGCGTTGGTTGAACGCTTTTTGTCTCTCATCAATCAGTCACTGATTTTTCGGGACGACAGTAAAAGTGATGTGGTCAGGCTCATTCATCAAAATTTTAGAAAATTATCCTGCGACGAGATGATTGAAAGGTCACTTTTGTCCTTTATGGATAAGAAATACCTTGATGAGCATGATCTTATCAATCTCAATAATACGCTTGCGGCCAAGCTTGTCGGGTTGGAACCTGATCGCCCTATGTCGGATCATGCGTATAATGTGGGTATGCTTTTCGACGGAAGAGTCAGGGGAAAGGACCATTTTGTCGACATTGCTCGCTCCTTTATGGCCATTTTTGAAGCCTGCAGAGGCATGGCTTCTGGTGCAGAGCACTGCACTGATATTCAGGCGTCAGACAAAGCCATTGCCTATATTGCTGCGCATCAGACGACCATGCAGCTCATCGTTGCCACACTCTGGGCCATTTCTCACTTCAGTCTTAGCGTAAATGCAGATAATGTCCGCGAGATAGTGGTAGAGGCATCACGTTTTTACAGTCCCGTTCTCTCAGTAGGGAGAGTGATGTCTCAGGATCTGAGCTTCAGAGGTTTAAACCTCCGTCGGGGCGACAGAGTGATGTTCTATACCGCACTGGCGAATTTCGATGCCGGCGTTTTTCAAGAACCTTTTCAGTTCATTCCCGGTCGAAACGAGAAACCTCTCTCTTTCGGAACCGGGATGCATATGTGCATTGGTATGGGAATAGCGCTCAGTTTTGCCTCGTCCTTTATTGCCCGTTCCAGCGTAAATGGCTCACCAAGGAATGTAAGAATTACCGAACTGGCTGAGGGCGTGTCTGCGCTGGGCGCTTCTCGTTTCATCATTGGAATGGACTGTCATGAACTGGCTGAAGATTAAAAATTTCCGAACCCTTCTTGCATCGCTTTTTATATCAAAAACAGGCGATTATGCATACGAAGTGGTCTTTGTATTCATCGTGCTGGAGAGCACACATAATGATTATCTGCTTACCGGCTTTGTTTATTTTTTCCGGTTTATCCCCTTTCTATTCTTCGGACCGATTGGCGGCTGGATGGCAGATAATTATCGCCTTAAACATAACCTCTTACTCAGCGAATGGCTGCGTCTTGTTGTATCGCTGCTTCTTTTCGTTTGCAGCCTGAATGGTTCGGTCAGTATCATAGTCCTCATTGTTGCTTCTGTTCTGACAACCATTGGTCGCAGTATTTTCCAGCCCAGCTATCAGACCGCTGTGCCCAGAACAGTCGATACATCAAGGCTTGCCGGTGCTAACGGGGTATCGCAGGTAGCCGAGGAAACAGCTTCGGTGGCCGGCCCTCTTATTTGCTCTTTCATACTCACTTTCTCAGATAAATCATGGGTCCTTCTCTTCAACACCCTCACCTATAGTGTTTCAATTATTTTCCTCTTAACATTTTCTGAAAACGTAGCGATAAAATTATCGGTTTTCAGGATCAAAAATGTTTATAAGGAAACCTTGTCCTCTGTAAATGAACTCTATCATGACACCCGAGGGCTGTTTATTGCCATCCTGTTTTCTTCCGTCTGCATCCTGTTCACTGGCTCGATACTCCGTTTTATTATCCCTGCGGTTACGGTCAGCCACGGACAGGGCGAGCTGGTAACGAGCTGGATTTTTTCTCTCATGGCCGCAGGAACGATCACAGGGGGACTTCTTTACGGCCGTTTTATAACGCAGGCTTCTCCCTTACGAGTAATGCAGTTCTGGTTCGTGTACGGGATGCTGCTATTTGTTATGTCACTCACCGCTCTGTATTCCATGAAGTTTCTGCTTCCTCTCGCATTTATACTGGGGATCAGCGGTGCCTTTGTTGATATCGCGCTTGTGACAGTCATCCAGACGTTGTCTCCGGCTGAGGGGACAGGTAAGGCATTCGGCACATTCTCTACACTCGCGAACACAGCTGAAGCCCTTTCAGGCCTTCTTTCCGGTCTGCTTGCAGCCGGAGGACTAATGGTTGCTTTTGCCGGGATGAGCTCTCTCATTGCGCTGACCGGCATCACCGGAACAGCCTTTCTTTCAGCTAAAAAGCGAAGCCATCACCTTAAAAAAGATGAAACCGGGGGCTCAGTTCAGAGCGGGTCATGCGAGTAAGGTAAATGTGTTCGGGATTCAGGAGAATTCAACAAATCGCCCACTACAAATCTTTGTGGTCATCAGTCTGTCCGGGCTGCTTAATTTATAAACCCGGGGACTATGCATCCCCTGCTCTGCAGCTCCCTAAGGCGAAAAAACTACCCTAAAGGAGCTGCGTCAGAAAAGTTTTTATAGAACTACGGTTTTGATGGTCTCTCAGTCACAAAGAAATAGACTTTTCCACTTTGTAAGACCATCGCAGGCATTCCCGCGCGTTCGTGCGGTGAAATATAGAAAATCACCCACGAAGGAAGATGCTGACTCACTTTTTGTAAGAAATCATAAGCCATTCGTGTCCTCTCATCATCAGAGAGAGTAGACGGTTTATCGAAGGCGTCGGCCACGAAGCTCGAGTTCAGGCCGTCAGGACGGATAAGGTAGCTTTTACCCGTGGCGTTTGGGGTAATGAATGCCGGCGTACTGACAATTTTTTCCGGTTCATGGAACTCGGCGAAGAAAGCGCAGCTGGGAAGTTTTATCCGCACGATAAAAGGCACATTTTTATCCGGGAATTCACAACCCGCTGCTGAATCAGCAAAGTGAACTACAACATAGCGCGGAGCAGTTATCTGCAGGGCATATTTGTCAAGCCAGCCATTGTCCCCTGCTTCGTTTTTTATTTCCCCAATCGGGCGTTTTGTTTCCTTCAGCGTGGTCAGTACGGCTTCCTGAATCGTATTTGCCAGAACCGTAGATGCCTGTTGGGGGGTCTTAGCCAGTATGCGGTTAAACCACCAGTCTTCAGGGGCCATTCCCGTAGGCGTAAAACGTAACAGCGGAGCCAGTGAAAGGGTTGACTCATTTAACGTTTGAGCCGATTTTACTGGGTAAGACAGATCGTAATCTTTGCGGCTGTATAGCGTGCTGAGCGGTGGGTTTAACTTTGCATCCTCGAATGATGTCATGCCTGCAGCGGTGCTGATATTCCACGCCTGGCTGTGTGCATTTTCATATTAATAATGCCGGTCTGAAACATCACGTACACCTGAGCATGACGATAAAAGTAACATCATCATTGAAGCAAGCGTACCTGGCAGATAATTGCGCATTTATATTCCCGTTTTTGCGGTGAGGTAACATGACAATCGGCAATATTTTTAAAAGCTTAAGTACTGCTTTAACCCTCTGTTTGCACCGGTCCAGAATCACCAGGTCATTCTCATAAATCCAAAACGCGGAGTACCAGTCCTCTTAGATTTCTATGAGTAAATGATTTTATGAGTATTTACTCATATGTGTATAACACCTATGGGGTAATTTTCTAGGTTATAAAACTCATAAACTTCAATACTCATATGAGTAAACGCTCATATGAGTATTGTCCGCAGACATGCGCACCGCTAGTTTCCAAGACAGTATTGATGAGTAAAAACTCATTTGTGTTTTTGAGTGTTTGCGTAAAATCACTTTCTGAGCCCAAAAAATGGGTATATACTCATTTACTCATAATTTCATTTGAGTTTATACACATGGTGTTTATATGAAAGTTATTTCTTTTTTGAATCCTAAAGGCGGGTCAGGTAAGACGACAGCTGTCATAAACGTGAGTACGGCGATGGCAAGAAGTGGATACAATATTGCTGTAGTTGATACGGACCCACAGATGAGCCTGACAAACTGGAGTAAATCTGACAAAGCAGTATTTGATGTATTTACTGCTGCATCTGAAAAAGATGTCTACGGCATCCGGAAAGATCTTGCTGAATATGATTACGTAATTGTCGATGGGGCCGGTTCGTTGTCAGTAATCACCTCTGCTGCAGTGATGGTGAGCGACCTTGTCATTATCCCTGTTACTCCCAGCCCTTTAGATTTCTCAGCTGCCGGTAGTGTTGTTACGGTTCTTGAAGCGCAAGCGTACAGCCGCAAAGTAGAAGCCCGTTTTCTCATTACACGAAAGATTGAACAGGCCACCATGCTTAATGTGCTTAAAGAAAGCATTAAAGACACCGGGGTTAAGTGTTTTCGCACTGCCATCACTCAGCGTCAGGTGTATGTCAAATCCATCCTGGATGGAGATAGTGTTTTTGAATCCAATGATGGCGCAGCTAAAGGTGAGGTAGAAGTTCTTACTAAAGAGATAGTTAGCTCTATTGAGTGATTGAGTAAATGAGTAAAAACACAAAAGAGTAAACTTAATCATGATGCGTTCAAACACTCAATTGTGCATATACTCAAAATCTCATGTACTCATGTACTCATGTACTCATGTACTCATGTACTCAAATTTTAATTAATTCATACCGTGGAGAGTCAAATGGCGCTTGAAAAGGCTCACAGCAGTAATAAAAAAATGACGTTCGGTGAAAACAGGGATCTTAAGCAGATAGTTGCACCACCTGTTGTGTCTGGAAAAGTCAAACGCGTAAACGTCAACTTCGATGAAGAAAAGCACCTGAGGTTCAAAGCTGCTTGTGCGAGAAAAGGAACTTCACTAACCGATGTTATTAATCATCTGGTAGATGGTTGGCTTGAAAACAACGAATAATTGTCGTCTCTCTTTAAATCAAATGATTGCCCATACATCAGCCGTTATGGGTTAGCTAAAATTTTTCAGATATGAGAGGCGATGATGAACAGATTATTTTTTCTGATTAAGGGATTTATTGGGTTCAGAAAGCTAACCGGCAAAGACAGAAAAAGTGCAGGGGAATGGGGCTTCCTGATCAGTATGCTGTTTATCGTTCCGCTGCTGCTCTGGGAACATACTGGCGTCATCGTCTCTGTCGTGCTTCAGTTGCTGTGGGCGGTCGTCGGGACACGTTCTGCTTTTCTGGCCAGCGAAACGTGGAAAAAAAACAGGCAGAAACCCTGAAACCTGCAAGTAACATATCTTTAAAAATTTACGATTATCCGCTCAGCACACAGATACAAGATGGAATGATGATATGACTGTGAAATCAGTAATAGATCTAATCGCTGAATTACCGTTACCTTCATTTCTGACGATGATGAATGCCTTCCCTTTGATCCTGACCATAGCGGTTGCGGCCGCTTTGACCTTTCTATCGCTTTCCCCCGAACGAAGAAAGCTGCGGTTTTTTTTGCTGATGCTTGCAATAGTGGGAGGAGTATTATCTGTACTGAACCCGGTGTTTCTGATACCCGTAGTTGCAGTATTCATCAAATAACCCTAGCGGTCGGTATATCGCTCCACCGCGTGGTCCATGCCGGTGACAGCATGTCCCGCTTCATATTCCACTCCGTATCAATTCCCTGACCCGCAAACCATACCCGTCCCAGACCTGACTGGTTGATTCCGTCCAGCACCTGCATCAGCTGCATGCTGTTGGCCCGCGGCCGGTTGTCGTCAAACAGGTTCAGCTGGCTGACGCCGTGAGGTGTGAAGTCATCGAGCATGACGCCGGCCTTCATGTACCGGTGGCCATCAATCCAGATGCGGTCCAGCGCGCGCATGGCCACGCCGATGATATCGCGCGTGTCCTGCGTGGGCAGGGTGAGTTTTTCCCCGGCCGTGTTGC
>Ga0308171_1000987_pt1 | contig 45061 bp, 42 predicted proteins | sample PhyGR1_FD_202135 | JGI IMG/M metagenome (GOLD analysis project Ga0308171, IMG submission 202135) | Phyllosphere microbial communities from UC Gill Tract Community Farm, Albany, California, United States - DLSLSG.R1 | ecosystem: Host-associated > Plants > Phyllosphere > Unclassified | place: USA... | reverse complement strand
GCGCGCTGAAGCGCAGGCTCATGTCGACAAGATCAAGGACGCCCTGGAGCTGCTGCGCCGCTTCCTCGACTGGGACCGCGCGCTGCGCCGCCTGGACGAGCTGAACGCGCGCGTCGAGGACCAGGCGCTGTGGAACGACCCGAAAAAGGCGCAGGAGGTGATGCGCGAGCGTCGCCGCCTGGACGAGGCGATCACCGCCACCCGCGCCATCGAGAACGAGCTGTCGGGCACGGTCGAGCTGATCGAGCTGGCCGAGATGGAGGGCGACGAGGAACTGGAAAAGGAAGCCGTCGCCAGCCTGGGCGAGCTCGCCAAGAAGGCGGAGGCCGACAAGATCAAGGCGCTGCTGGCGGGCGAAGCCGACGCCAATGACAGCTATATCGAGATCAACGCGGGCGCGGGCGGCACCGAGAGCCAGGACTGGGCCGGGATGCTCCAGCGCATGTACACGCGCTGGGCCGAGCGGCGCGGCATGAAGGTCGAGCTGATCGACTATCATGCGGGCGAACAGGCCGGGATCAAGTCGGCGACGCTGCTGGTCAAGGGCGAGAACGCGTACGGCTATGCCAAGGTCGAGTCGGGCGTGCACCGGCTGGTGCGGATCAGCCCGTACGACTCGGCCGCGCGCCGCCACACCAGCTTTTCGAGCGTGTGGGTCTATCCGGTGATCGACGACAATATCGAGGTCGAGATCAACGAGAGCGAACTGCGCATCGATACCTACCGCGCGTCGGGTGCCGGTGGTCAGCACATCAACACCACCGACTCGGCGGTGCGTATCACCCACTTGCCGACCGGCATCGTGGTGCAGTGCCAGAACCAGCGTTCGCAGCATAAGAACAAGGCGGAGGCCTATAACCAGCTTCGCGCGCGTCTGTACGAGCGCGAGCTGGCCGAGCGCGAAGCCGTGGCCAATGCCGAGAACGCGACCAAGACCGATATCGGCTGGGGCCACCAGATCCGGTCCTACGTGCTCCAGCCCTATCAGCTGGTGAAGGACCTGCGGACCGGCACCACCTCGACCGCGCCGGGCGACGTGCTGGACGGCGATCTCGACGACTTCATGGCCGCCGCGCTGTCGCAACGCGTGACCGGCGAGGCGGTCTCGGTCGAGGACGTCGAGTAAGATGCGCGGGGCCGGGGGGACCGTGTTGGCGGCGGCGCTCGTCATCGCGCTGGGGGGCGCGGTGGCGGCGTGCGACGGAACGAAGCCGCTTATCCCGCACAAGGATGAGGAGGAAAAGGTCGGTCCTTTCCCGGCGGCCGATCGCCCGGTGGCCGACGTCGTATCCTCGCGCTGGTCGAGCGAGGATGCGCGCGACCGCCTGCGCGAGGCGGACCAGGTGATGAACCGCGCCAATATCCGCCCCGGCATGACCGTCGCCGATATCGGCGCGGGCGAGGGCTATTATACCGTCCGCCTGGCGCAGCGCGTCGGCAAGGACGGGCGCGTGCTGGCCGAGGACATCGTCGCCGCCTGGCGCGACCAGCTGGCCGAGCGTGTCTCGCGCGAGCGGCTGGACAATGTCAGCGTGCGGCTGGGCGAACCCGCCGATCCCAAGTTGCCGCCGAACAGCTTCGACCGGGTCCTCATGGTCCATATGTATCATGAGATCGAACAGCCCTACGAATTCCTCTGGCGGCTGTTCCCGGCACTCAAGCCCGACGGGCTGGTCGTCGTGGTCGATGCCGATCGCCGCACCAAGGCGCACGGCACCCCGCCGTCGCTGCTGAAATGCGAGTTCGAGGCGGTCGGCTTCACCCAGGTCTCGATCCAGAACATGCCCTCGGCAGGCGGCTATCTGGCCACCTTCCGCGCCACCGGCCCACGCCCGCAGCCAAGCGCGATCCGGCCGTGCCGGATGACAGCCAACTAAATTCCTCCCCTGTAAGGGCAGGTGGCAGGCCGAAGGCCTGACGGAGGGGTGTCCCGCGCGGAGAGGTTGGTCAAACTTCACCACCGGGGACACCCCTCCACCATGCTGCGCATGGTCCCCCTCCCCTTGCAAGGGAGGAGAGGACCCTATCATTTGTCGCTGTCGTGACGACGAATGTGGAACATGACAGCTTTGTCATGTATTGATCCCGTATCGGCCCCGAACGGTGCCGATAGGCCACCGGCCAGCATAGGCCGGGGCACGTCACGAAGGAGATGATGATGCACATGCTCATGATTGCCGGGCTTGCGCTCGGGGCGGCGACGGCGTCGGACGGGGCGCTGGAACACCGGGTTCAGCTTGACCATCATTCGGGGCCCGTCGCGGTCCGTTACAGCGCCGATGTCGGCGTCACCCACCGACAGATCGGCGCGGTCACGACCGGCGGTCGCCCTTCGACGCTGCGCTGCTTGTGGAGCGCCAACGTTACCGTCCACCGCGAAGCGCGCGGCAATAGCGGCACGACGCTGATGCGCAGCGCCGGGCAGGACGGCGTGATCGAGGGCAGTCGTCCGGGTTGGTGCAGCGCCAACCGCACCGCCATTGCGCAGGACGTCGCGCGGCGGCAGGACGCGGTGCGCGACCACCTTCAGGCCGTGGCGCAGGAAGACCATGGTCTGCTGCGCGCCGAGATGGATCGCCTCCATCCCGATACGCGCGCCGGCTGACACTTACAGGATGACATGATTCCAGATGACGTTTCGTGAATTGACCCTGGGCGCCGTTGCGGGCGTCACCGTCGCACTGGCGGCGGCCTCCCCCGCTCTGGCCCAGGAGCGGCCCGCTCTGGGCGTCGAGGTGAACAGCGACGAGAATCGCCGCGGGCTGAGCTGGAGCGGGGGGCGGGTATCGCCCTCCGCCGACATCTATGCCAGCGGCGGCGCGTTCGAGGCGAGCGGCCGGATCGTGGCATTGCGCGACTCGGACCGGCATGGCGGCGCGGCGCTGGTCGGCGACCTGAGCGCGGGCGCGTCGACGACGATCGGGCTGGTCACGGTGCGCGGGCGCGTCACCGGCCATCTGTTCGGCGGTGCGGGCTTCGACGCCGATTATGTCGAGCTGGGCGGCTCGGCGGCCTATACGCTGGGGCCGGTGCAGCTGGATGCCGGGGCGGATTATGCCCCTGTCCAGGACGCGATCGGCGGCGACAATCTGTATGTCCATGCCGGGGCGCAGGCGGGCATTCCGGGGACACCCTGGACCGTGCTGGCCGGGATCGGCCATTCGTCGGGCAAGACCAACGACCCGTTCCGCGCCGCGCGGCTGCGGCCCGGCGGTGATTATGCCGACTGGCGGCTGGGCGTCGAGCATGTGACCGGACCGGTGACGCTGGGCCTCGACTATGTCGGGACCGATGTGTCGGAGCGGACCGCGTCAGCCTTCGTACTCGCCGATGCGCGGCATTCGGGGGACAGGATCGTCGGACGGGTACGCTTCAGCTTCTGAAGTATTGGGAACGCTCGCCCCAAACACGCCCCTCCCGCAGGCGGGAGGGGATGGGGGAGGGAAAGCCCCAAGCTGTGTCGCCTGTGGCGTGGCCCCCACCCCAAACCCCTCCCCCCTACCGGGAGGAGGGGCTTTACGCTCCGAGATTGGAGTTACACAAACCCCATCTCCCGCAGGCTAACAACCGCGCCTCGGGCCAAAATCAAATGATCGAGTAGCACCACGTCCAGCACCGCTAACCCCTGCGCCAGCCGCCGGGTCAGCGCGAGGTCGGCGGGGCTGGGGCGGGGGTCGCCATCGGGGTGATTGTGCGCGATCAGCACGGCGCTGGCCCCGCACAAAATCGCGTCACGCGCGATTCGGGCGACCGGGACCGTCACCGAATCGCGCCGCCCCGCGACATGGCGCAAGCTCAACAGCATCCGTTCCGAACCCAGATAGGCGATTCCCATCGCTTCCTGCGCCCCGCGATCCAGTCCGTCGAACAGGCGCAGCGCATCGTGGCGCGTACGGATCGAGCGGATGGGATGGGGCACGCGGGACACCACCAGCCCTGCCGCGCATCGTGACCGGTTGCACGTTCGGCCAGGTTCGTTCCTGTTCCATTTGCTTGGCGCGGACGCCGCACAGCGCTAGGGCCGGGCCATGCGGCAATATCTCGACCTCATGGACCGGGTGCTGACCCACGGCGCCCGGCAGATGGACCGGACCGGCACGGGCACGCTGTCGGTCTTCGGGCACCAGATGCGATTCGACCTGGCCAAGGGCTTTCCGGTCCTGACCACCAAGAAGCTCCACCTGCGCTCGATCATCGTCGAGCTGCTGTGGTTCCTGCGCGGCGACACCAATGTCCGCTGGCTGCAAGAGCGCAAGGTCAGCATCTGGGACGAATGGGCCGACGAAGCGGGCGATCTCGGCCCGGTCTATGGCAAGCAGTGGCGCGACTGGGCGACGGCGGATGGCCGTCACATCGACCAGATCGCCGAGCTGGTCGAGCAGATCCGCACCCAGCCCGCTTCGCGCCGCCAGATCGTGTCCGCCTGGAACCCCGGCGACCTGCACGCCATGGCGCTGGCCCCGTGCCATTGCCTGTTCCAGACGCACGTCGCCAATGGCCGCCTGTCGCTGCAACTCTACCAGCGCTCGGCCGACATCTTTCTGGGCGTGCCGTTCAACATCGCCTCCTATGCGCTGCTGACCCATATGCTGGCGCAGCAATGCGACCTGGAAGTGGGCGAGTTCATCTGGACGGGCGGCGATTGCCATCTGTACCTGAATCATCTGGAGCAGGCGCAGACCCAGTTGGGTCGCGAGCCGGGCGCGCTGCCGCGGCTGGAAATCCTGCGCCGTCCCGATGCGATCGACGGCTATGAGCCGGAGGATTTCGTGCTGCACGACTATGTCGCGCAACCCCATATCAAGGCGCCGGTCGCGATATGATCGTCCTGATCCTCGCCCGCGCGACGAACGGGGTAATCGGGCGCGACGGCCGCCTGCCCTGGCACCTGCCCGCCGACCTCAAGCGGTTCAAGACGCTGACCATGGGGCGGCCGATGATCATGGGGCGCAAGACCTTCGACAGCTTCCCCGCGCCGCTGCCCGGGCGGCGGCACATCGTCCTGACCCGCGATCGCGACTGGCAGGCGGCGGGCGCGGAGGTCGCCCATGACGTGGACGCCGCGTTGGCCCTGGCGGGGGAGGGCGAGGTGTTCGTCATCGGGGGGGCGGAGATCTTCGATCTGTTCCGCGATATCGCCAACCGGGTGGAATTGACCGAGATCAATCTCGATGCCGAGGGCGATACTGTCGTCGCACCCTTTGCGGGATGGCGCGAAGTCGAGCGACAGGATTATCCTGCAATCGATGACCGTCCATCCTATTCATTTGTGAAACTGACACGATAACAGAAGGGAAAATTCCGCCGGGACTGATGGTTTTGCTGCAAAAAGCCCTGAGGTCGTCTTTCTTTGTTAATACGATCCCCTTAAAGGTGTGACCGGATAAAGAATGGCGGCAGGACCGCATTCGTCTTTTATACGGGCAGTGTCGGATGCTGATCGACGGGGGAGATGCGCGCAGGGGTCAGGCGGGCCGTGACCCGCTTGGTATTCTGGACGCCAGCCATGAGGCGGTGGCATTTCTCGACCGGCATCATCTGCCCCGCACCACCACCAGCTATGCCTTGGCCCTGCAGACGGTGCTGCATCCCTATGGTCGGCTGGGCGGGGAGGTGGCGCGGCGCACCGATGGTGGCGTCCGCCTGACCGAAGACGATGTCCGCGAATTGATGCCGCTGGTCCGCGAACATGAGGTGGCCGATCTCGGGCTTGGCCGCTTGCAGATGGAGCAGGACCTGAACGTGCAGGCCGAGACGCTGGAGGCGCTGACCTCCGACGCTAGGGCGATCACCAACGACTTCTCGCACCAGGTCACGGCGCTGTCGAATACTCATCTCGGTAACGATGTCGGCCCCGACACCCGCGCCATCGCACTGCTGCTGGAACAGTTGATCGCGCGGATCGCCAAGACCGAACGCGACCTGGAAGAGCTGGCGGGCAATATCGCGGGCCTGCGTATCAGGATGGAGCCGGGGGACACGGACGACCGGATCGACCAGCTGACCGGCGTGACCAGCCGCTCGGGCGCGCAGGCCCTGGCCGACAGGTTGGTGGCAGAGCCACACGGCTATGTCCTGGCGGCGTGCAGCCTGGACGATCTGGAGGGCATCAACGAACGTTATGGACGTTCGGTCGCGGACAATGTGCTGCGCGCCTTCGTCGCGACGCTTCGCCAGACATGCGAAGGGACGGAGATCATTCGCTGGCAAGGCAATCTGTTCCTGGTCGTGTTACGCGGCCGACCGCTATCAACCCTGGCGGGCATGATGGAGGATGCGCGCACCGCGATGCGGGAACGCACCCTGAAGCTGCGCGGATCGGGGGAACCGATCGGGGCGGTGACCATGTCGGGCGGCGTCGCGGTGGGGGTCGGCGTACCGTTGGAGGATACGCTGGTTCGGGCCGACATGCTGCGCGATCTGGCCAGTGGTGGCCTTGGCAATCGGATCATGTCGCGCGCCTAGCCAATTCGCTGTGGCCTGTTATAGCGCGCGACCATGCAGCGTGTTGACGGCGCGGGACCCATCCCGGCGCATCTGGCGGGCGGGATCGTCGCGCTGGGCAATTTCGATGGATTTCATCTGGGGCATCAGGCGGTGGTCGGTGCCGCGGTCGCCCGTGCGCGTGCCGAGGGGCGGCCCGCGCTGGTTGCCACCTTCGACCCGCATCCGATCCGCTATTTTCGGCCCGACGCCGCGCCTTTCCGCCTGACCACGCTCGACCAGCGCGAGCGGCTGTTCGCCGCGGCGGGGGCGGATGCGATGGTGGTGTTCGGTTTCGATGAAGAACTGGCCGCGCTGTCGGCCGAGGCTTTCGTGCAGGCGCGCCTGCTGGGCGCGTTGCGGGTCGGCGGCGTGGTGACGGGCGAGGACTTCACTTTCGGTCGCGCGCGCAGCGGTGACGTCAACGCCCTGCGCGCCTGGGGCCGCGCGCACGGCTTTTCGACTGATGCGGTCGCGCCGGTGATGCTGGACGGCGAGACGATCTCGTCCAGCCGGATTCGCGCCGCCCTGACCGCGGGCGACCCGGAGACGGCGGCGCGGCTGTTGACCCGGCCGTTCGCGATCGAGGGCGTGGTGCAGCATGGCGACAAGCTGGGCCGCACCATCGGCTATCCGACCGCCAATCTGGACATGCGCCAGTATCTGCGCCCGGCCTATGGCATCTATGCGGTGCGCGGAACCCTGGACGATGGGCGGGTGCTGGACGGTGCGGCCAATCTGGGCATCCGGCCGCAGTTCGATCCGCCCAAGGAATTGCTGGAGCCGTTTTTCTTTGACTTCAGCGGCGACCTGTACGGACAGCGGCTGTCGGTCGAGCTGATCGCCTATCTGCGGCCCGAGGCGAAGTTCGACTCCCTTGATGCCCTGGTCACGCAGATGGACGCCGACTGCGCGCGGGCCCGCGCCATTCTGTCTCGGATACCGATGGCGCATAATCCGGCATGACGTGTTAACCCAAAGTCGCTAAGGGCCTGTCCCCTATGACCGACGCGCCCGACTATCGCGACACCGTCTTCTTGCCGAAGACCGATTTCCCCATGAAGGCGGGACTTGCCGCCAAGGAACCGGCGATCCTGGATCGCTGGGCCCGGATGGGGCTGTACGATCGCCTGCGCCGCGAGCGCGAGGGGCGGGAGCGGTTCATCCTGCATGACGGCCCGCCCTATGCGAATGGCGACATTCATATGGGCCATGCGCTCAACAAGGTGCTGAAGGACATCATCGTCCGTTCGCAGACCCTGTTGGGCAAGGATGCGCCTTACGTCCCCGGCTGGGACTGTCACGGTCTGCCGATCGAGTGGAAGGTCGAGGAGGCGTATCGCGCCAAGAAGCTGAACAAGGACGAGGTGCCCGTCGCACAGTTCCGCGCCGAGTGCCGCGCCTATGCCGATACCTGGGTCGGCACGCAGAAGGCGCAGTTCGAGCGGCTGGGCATCATGGGCGACTGGGCGAACCCCTATCTGACCATGACCTATGACGCCGAGGCGGTGATCGCGGGCGAGCTGCTGAAGTTCGCCGAGTCGGGCCAGCTCTATCGCGGCGCCAAGCCGGTCATGTGGTCGCCGGTCGAAAAGACCGCGCTGGCCGAGGCCGAGGTCGAATATGAGGACATCGTGTCGACCCAGATCGACGTCGGGTTCGAGGTGGCGAGTTGCCCCGAATATCCCGATCTGGTCGGCACGCTGGCGGTCATCTGGACGACGACCCCCTGGACGATCCCGGTTAACCAGGCGCTGAGCTATGGCGAGGCGATCGACTATCTGCATTTCGAGAGCGCCGGACGCCGCTATTTGGTCGCCGAGCCGCTATTGCCCGCCTTCACCAAGCGCACCGGCATCGCGATGGAGAACTTTGTCGGCCTGGTGAAGGGCCCGGTGCTGGAAGGCGCGACCGCCAAGCACCCGATGCACGCGCTGGGCGGTTTCTTCGCGCGCCCGCGCCCCTTCCTCGCCGGTGACTTCGTCACCACCGAGGCGGGCACGGGTCTGGTCCACATGGCACCCGATCACGGCGAAGACGACTTCCTGCTGTGCAAGGCCAACGGCATCGATCCGGTCTTCGCGGTGCAGGGCGACGGCACCTACCGCGCCGACTGGGCGTGGCTGGGCGGCCAGGGCAGCGTCATCAACAAGAAGTTCGTCGCCGCCGACGGCCCGATCTGTTCGGACCTGCGTGGCGTGGGCGCGCTGCTGTCCGCCTCGGATGATTTCCAGCACAGCTATCCGCATAGCTGGCGGTCGAAGGCCAAGGTGATCTTCCGCGCGACGCCGCAATGGTTCATCCCGATGGACCGGGCCGATGCGACGCTGGAGCCGGCCATGGCGATGGCTGGCATCGACCCGATCAGCGGCATCGCCTCGCCGATGGCGCTGCCGCTGGGCAATGGCGCGACGCTGCGTGAAACCGCGCTCGATGCGATCGAACGCACCCGCTGGGTGCCCGAGCGCAGCCGCAACCGCATCCGCGCGATGGTCGAGGGTCGCCCCGACTGGGTCATCAGCCGCCAGCGCGCCTGGGGTGTGCCGATCGCGCTGTATGTGAACCGGCAGACCGGCGAATATCTGACCGACAAGGCGGTCAATGCCCGCATCCTCGACGCCTTCCGTGCAGGCGGGGCCGATGCGTGGTTCACCGCCGATCACCAGGCGCTGCTGGGCAGCGACCATAACCTCGCCGATTACGAGCCCATCAACGACATCCTCGACGTGTGGTTCGATTCCGGCTCGACCCATGCCTTCGTGATCGAGGCGCGCTATGGCGAGGGCACGCGCGCGAACCTCTATCTGGAGGGCTCGGACCAGCATCGCGGCTGGTTCCAGTCGTCGCTGCTCGAATCCTGCGGCACGCGTGGCCGTGCGCCATACGACGCGGTGCTGACCCATGGCTTCGCGCTCGACGGGCAGGGGCGCAAGATGTCCAAGTCGCTGGGCAATGTCGTCGATCCGCTGAAGATCATCGGCGAGTCGGGTGCCGACATCCTGCGCATCTGGACCGCCTCGACCGATTATTTCGAGGATGTCCGCATCGGCAAGGAGGTGCTCGCCACCGCCTCGGACAGCTATCGCAAGCTGCGCAACACCTTCCGCTACATGCTGGGTGCGCTCGACGGGTTTACGGAAGAAGAACGCATATCGTTCGACTCGATGCCCGAGCTGGAGCGTTATGTGCTCGCCCGCCTGACCGCCCTCGACACCGAGCTTCGCCGTGCGGCGGATGCGTATGAGTTCAACCGCTACCTGCGCGCGTTGACCGATTTCGCGAACGAGGACCTGTCGGCCTTCTTCTTCGATATCCGCAAGGACTCGCTCTACTGCGACGCCGCGACCGATCCGAAGCGTCGCAGCTATCGCACCGTGCTCGATATCCTGTTCCACGCGCTGGTCCGCTATGCCGCGCCGATCCTGTGCTTCACCGCCGAGGAAGTGTGGCAGTCGCGCTTCCCGTCGGAGGATGGCTCGGTCCATCTGCTCGAATGGCCGGAACTGCCCCAACTGGGCGAGGATGAGGCGCTGATGGCGCGCTGGACCGAGATCCGGGGCCTTCGCGCCCAGGTGACCGAGGCGATCGAGCCGCTGCGCCGCGAAAAGACCGTGCGGTCTTCCAACGAGGCCGAGGTGACGGTGCCGTCGCTGCCGCTCGAACCCCATGCGCTGGCCGAGGCGTTCATCGTCGCCGATGTCAGCATGGCCGACACGGTCGGGGTAACCCGTACGGACAAGCACAAATGCGGTCGCTGCTGGCGCCACCTGCCCGATGTGGCGGCGGATGGCGAGCTGTGCGGGCGCTGCGCCGAGGTGGTCGCCCATGGGTAATCTGCCCCGGCGGGGCCTGGCGACGGCACTGGCGCTGTTCCTGGTCGATCAGGTCATCAAATGGGCGATCACCGGGCCGATGGGCCTGCGTTCGCTCGGCGACGTGCGGGAGATCATGCCGATCTTCAACCTGCGCTTCGTGCCCAATTACGGAATTTCGCTGGGCCTGCTGACCGCTGACAGCAATGCCTCGCGCTGGGCGCTGGTCGCGATGACCGGGGCGATCGCGCTGGCGGTGGCCTTCTGGATGACGCGTGAGCGCAATCCGGTGGACCAGGTCGCGCTCGGCTGTGTGCTGGGCGGGGCGCTGGGCAATATCCTCGACCGGGTGCGTTTCGGTTATGTCGTCGACTTCGCCGATCTGCACTTCGGCGAGTGGCGTCCCTTTTTGGTCTTCAATGTCGCCGATGCAGCGATTACGATAGGCGTTCTGGTTCTGCTGGCGCGCGCGCTTCTCGTGCGCGACCGGCCCGCTCCCGTGGAGAAGAGCAATGCGTAAGTTGGTGCCCGTCATCGCAGGTCTGTCCTGCGCCGCGTTGCTGACGGGATGTGGGGCCGGGCGCGGTCTTGATCGCGATCGTCCCGACGAGTTCGCGGTCGCGCGGCAGCCCTCGCTGATCATCCCGCCCGACTTCGCGCTGGTCCCGCCCCAGCCGGGCGCGGCCCCCGTGCAGACGCGCGGCGGTCAGCAGCAGACGCTCGACGCGCTGTTCGGTGGTCAGGCGGCGCGCAGCCAGTCGGAATATGGCCTGGTCCAGAATGCCGGGGCGGACACCGCCGATGCGGGCATCCGCTCCTCGGTCGGCGATCCCGCGACGAACGTCGTCGACAAGGGCGCGACCACTCGCGACATCGTGGCCGCCCCCGAGGGCGACGGCCAGGATGCGCGCGCCACGACCAAATAAGCGTCTCCCGTCGATGTGCGGAAAAGGGCCGGGGGCGGATCGCCCGACCGGCCCTTTTTCTTTGGGGACGTCCTGGGGGAGGAAGGCTGACGGAGGGGCACTTCGCTAGAGTGTGATCCACCTGCCCTGAACTCTTGCCTTACCACCCCGGCGGAGGCCGGGGTCCAGTTGCGAAGTCTTCAGCGATGAAGCGCACTGAATCATCACAACCCCATCCCCAACTGGACCCCGGCCTTCGCCGGGGTGGTGCTTCAGCTTGGCGGGATCCAACTCTACCGGCGACACCCCTCCGTCAGGCCTTCGGCCTGCCACCTCCCCTTACAGGGGAGGAACAGTTCCTTTTACGACGTCGGCACTCCGCCTTCGCCGCCTCGACCGCCGGTGGCGGGACCCATCGCGAAGCGCACCCGATCGACGCAGCCGGTATAGCCTTGCGTCGTCGCAGGCAGCCTTGCGGCCCGCAGCATCGCGATCGCCTGGTCACCGAAATCGGCCGAGGGCTGGGCCTCGATCACCGTCCAGTTGCCCGTCTCGCCCCAGGGGGCGACGTCGTAGCGGATGACCGCCCATCCCTCGATCGCGCGGCGGCGATAGGGCTCGGGAAAGCGCAGTTGCGGCGGCACGGCCCAGCCATGCTGGTCGGGGCAGTTGCCCTCGACCTTGGTCGTCCGGATCGCCTCGGGCATGTCGGGGGCGGGGAGCGTCGCCGCTTCCTTCCAATAGGGATAGAGGCATCCCGACCGTGCACCCTTGGTAAAGCGTGAGGCGCGGATCGCCTGCACCCCGGCGGCATCGAGTGCGCGGTTGCCGGTGCCGGTCAGCACGCTGGCTCCCTTCACCTTGCCCGCGCCATCCACGTCGTAGCGGATCATCGACCAGTCGCGCACGCCTGGGGTTGCCGGGATAGTGGCAAAGTCCGGGAAATGCCGTTCCAGCGGCTGTGGCTGCGGATTTTCCATACAGTCGCCCGCGCCCTGCCGAATCCGGGCCCATCCCTCATCCGGCAGCCGCCCCGACAGGGGATGGACCGAATAGGACATCAGATCGGCGATCGGCGCCCCGGCCAGTGAGGTCTGGCGCATGGTATAGGTGATCGTGCAGTTCCGGCGCGGTGCCTGCGCGGCGAAACGGCTGGCGGTCAGCGCGGGGGCCAGATCCTCGCCGAAGGGGATATAGCCCTTGGTCTCGCGGGTGATCGAGACGGGGCGGCCGCTCGCGTCGATCGCGAAGCGCAAGCTGACGTCGCGCGTATCGGGGCCGGAGGTCCAGCCCAACTGGTTCCAGGGACGCCGGATCGTCTGCACGACGACGGCGGCACCGTCGCACCGCACCTCACCGGGCTCCCAGCGCAGCAATGTACGCGCATTGGCCACGCCGACGATCGGCGGAGGTGGTGGCGTGACCGCCTGAACGGGCTGCGCGGCGACGGGCGTGCCCGATAGGATGGGGAGGGCCAGCAAGGCGGTCATGTGTGGGTATCGGATCATCGCGCGCTCCGGGGGGACAGACGCGATCGGCGGGCTTGCCGATCCGAAGCCCAGCCTATGGCGGCCGGGCCCCGGAAGCGAGCGGGTTTTTGCCGCCATGGAAAAGGGCGGCACCGTTGCCGGCACCGCCCCTTCACCCCCGAAAAGCCATGTGTCTCTTTAGAAGGCGGCAGTCAGCGAGAAGACCACCGTCGCGTCCGAGATCGGCGCGCCGCCCGGAACCTGGCCCTGCGAGAAGTTCGGCTGGATATAGGCCGCCTTCGCGCGGGTGATGTCGGTGTCGATGTACGAGACGTTGAAGGTCAGGTTCTTGTATGCCGCGACATCGGCGCCCAGCGACCAGTCCCAATAGCTGCCGGTCGGCGACAGGCTGGTGCCGTTCGGGCCCAGGCCCGGATTGCCCTTGGAATAGCCGATATGTGCCTTGGCGGTGATCGGCGTGCCGGGGATCCCCGCGGCGCCGTCGCCCGTCAGGTAGATATTGTCCCAGCGCTGGCCACGGCTGAACGAGGTGTTCGAGAAGTTGCCGAGCGAGGTCTGCTTGGGCGCGTAATAGGCCCCGGCGGTCAGCGTCGCGGGGCCCGCCGTGCCCGATACGCGGCCGAAGAATTCGACGACGTCGGTCTCGGACGCACCACCCGGATAGGTGTACCAGGTGACACCGACATCGCCGGTCGCGTTGCCATAGGTGTGCTTGTACCCGGCAATGCCGTCCAACTCCATATTGGCGCCGCCGAACGTGCCCCAGCCTGCCAGGTTCGACGCGAAGGTGCCGATGTAGAAGCCGCTTTCATGCGCGACCGTCAGTGCGGCCTGGACGGCGGCGTTCTTGTTGGTCTGCGACACGCCGCGCAGGCGATAGTCGGTCAGGATGGCCGCGCTGCCGCTGACCGTGATCGCCGAGGGCGGCGCGGTGTCGGCGGCGCCGCTGTCCTGTGCAAAGGCTGGCGTGGCGGCAGCCAGCGAAAGGCCGCCGAGAAGAAGTGTGGAGAAGCGCATCGTTTCCCTTCCAAACCGGAAATTCGATGTTCTCACCTGCATTCCCGCAACCGGTGCGGCTTCTGTCGTGTCGGGTGAAACCCGCCGAACCGTCTGCCGTTGCGAGGCATGAAGGAATGGCAGCGCATGGTGCGCTGCACAAGCACAATCTAACCCATGATGACTTTTCGGTGACGCGATGTTGCGCGCCAGGCACAGTTCAGGTGCCAAGATTACCGTGACGTTCGGTCCCCGGCAGCGAGCGGATATGGATGTCGCGCTGCGGATAGGGCAGGCCGATGCCATGTTCCTTGAACAGGAACCACAGCCGGTTGAGGACGTCCGACCGAACATTGCCGACACCGCTTTCCGGGTCGCTGATCCAAGCCAGGATCTCGTGCTGGAGCGAATGCTCGCCAAAGCTCATCAGCCAGACATTGGGCTTGGGGCTTTTCAGGACACGCGGCGATTCGCGCGCGGCGCGCAGCATCAGGTCCTGGGCAAGCTTCAGGTCGGCGTCATAGGCGATCGATACGGGGATGCGGACGCGCACGTTGCGATCGGAATAGGACCAGTTCTCCACCTCCTGAGTCATCAGATTCTCGTTGGGGATCAGATGCTCCTTGCCGTCGCGGGTGATGATCGAGACCGCCCGCACGCCGATCTTGTTCACCCAGCCGATCTCTTCGCGCAGCGCGATGACGTCGCCCGGCTTGATCGAGCGATCCATCAGCAGGATGATCCCGGCGATCAGGTTGCCGATCGTCTTCTGCAGCCCGAAACCGATCGCCAGGCCGAAGCCGCCAGAGAACAGCGCCAGGCTGGTCAGGTCGATGTCGAGCAGGTCGATCGCGAAGAAGAAGGCGATGACGACGATACCGATGCTGGCGAGTTTCTGCGCCAGCAGCTTCTGCGTCGGGTCGAGCCCGCGCGCATGGCCGATCCACTGTTCGGTGATCCGCGTGACCGCGCGGGTCAGCGCCAGGATGGCGACCACGGTGACGAGCATCGTGACCAGCAGCATGACCGAGAAACGGCGGCTGCCGACGGTGAAGCCGATTTGTTCGGCCAGCCGGGTGACGGGGCCCAACCCGCCGATCTCGCGGCTGAACAGCGCGACGAAGCAGACGCTGGCAAAGACCCAGGCCAGCCAGCGCGCCAGGCCCAGCCCGCGTAGCAGCTGGAACCCCGCCTTGGCGACCGAGATACCTAGCGCCAGCCCGATCGGAAACCCGCCCAGCGGCTCCCAAGGCCACAGCTCGCCCAGCGTCAGCAGCAGCAGCCCGGCGGTCAGGTGCCGGGTGATCGTGCAGATGCGGGCGTGCAGCGTGTCGCCCTGGCCGATCGCGAATCGCTGCATCATGGCGACGATGCGCGGGCCCAGCCTGCGTCCCGCCAGCACCCCGCCCGCCAGCATCACGAGCGTCAGGGCGGAGGCGACCGCCGCCTCGATGGCCTCGGCACGGGTCGGCATTGCGATGCCGCTCGCCTGAAGCCATTCGATCGGCGTCATCCGCGCGCGGCCCGGAAGCGGGCGAGGCCGCGGTCGAGATCGGCGATCAGGTCGTCGGTATCCTCCAACCCGATCTGCAACCGGACCAGCGGCCCGGCAAACGCACGCTTCGTGACGCTGCGATGGCGGTGCGGGTCGGCGGGGATGGCCAGGCTCTCATAGCCGCCCCAGCTGAACCCCAGCCCGAAATGCGCCAGCCCATCGAGCATCGCGGTGCGCGCGGCGTCGTTGCCGCCGTCAAAGGCAAAGGCGAACAGCCCACTCGACCCCAGGAAATCGCGCGCGAACACGTCATGGCCGGGGCAGGCGGGCAGGGCGGGGTGAAGCACCTGCGCAACGCCCGGCTGCTCGGCCAGCCACTTGGCGATGGTCAGCGCGCTTTGCTGGTGATGGGCCAGGCGCACGCCCATGGTGCGCAGCCCCCGGCTGCCCAGATAGGCGTCGTCGGGGCTGGCGACCTGACCCAGCTGGAAACTGGTGTCGCGCAACGCCGCCCAGTGCGAAGGCGCAGCCGTCACCGATCCCAGCATCGCGTCCGAATGGCCGACAATGTACTTGGTGCAGGCCAGCACCGTCAGGTCGACGCCCTTCTCGATCGCTGGGAAAAACAGCGGCGTCGCCCAGGTATTGTCGAGGATGGTGGTGATGCCCTTCGCCTTGGCAACCGCGACGATGGCGGGAATATCCTGCACCTCGAAGCTCAGCGAGCCGGGGCTTTCGAGGAAGATCACCTTCGTCGCCGGACCGATCAGCTCGGCAATGCCGGCACCGACCAGCGGATCGTAGAAACGCGTCGTGATCCCCATCCGCGCCAGCAGCCCGGTCGCCAGCCCGCGTGTCGGGTCATAGGCGCTGTCGACCAGCAACAGCTCGTCGCCCGGCGACAGCACCGACAGCAAGGCCGCCGCGATTGCCGCCACCCCCGAAGGGTAGAGGAAAGTCGCCTCGGCCCCCGGCTCCAGGCTGGTCAGCGCGTCGGCCAGCGACCACTGGGTGGGCAGGCCCTTGCGGCCATAGAACAGCTTTTCGTGGAGGTCGCCCGCCCCGGTGGCGCGCATATGCGCGACATTGTCGTAGAGCACGGTCGAACCGCGCCAGACGGGGACGTTGACCACGCCCTTCGTCCATTCGGCACGGCGGCCCGCCTGGACCAGACGGGTGGCGGGCTTGATGGGCAGGTCGTCGTCGGTCATCGGGGTCACGCGTCTTTCGCCTTGGGGGTGCTGGGGTCGGAGCCCCATTCGGTCCAGCTGCCGTCATAGACCGGCATCAGCCCGCCGATCCGCTCCGCCCCGAAGGCCAGGACGCAGGCGGTGATGCCCGATCCGCAGGTGGCGACCATCGGCTTGGCCGGGTCCACGCCGGCGGCGGCGAAGGCCTCTGCGATGGCGGCGGGGGATTTCCAGCGGCCATCGGCCTCGAACAGCTGCGAATAGGGAAGGTTGCGGGCGCCGGGGATATGGCCGGGCTCGACGCCGGGGCGCGGCTCGGGCTCGGCACCGGCGAAGCGGCCGGGGGAGCGGGCATCGACGATCTGCGCATCGCCCGCCTCGACATGGGTGCGGACTTCGCGAAGGCTGCGGACACGGGCGAGATCGGGCTGGGCGAGGAACAGGCCGGGGGTTTCGGGCGCGTCCGCCGGGCCGGTCGCCACCGGATGACCGGCGCTGGTCCAGGCCCCAAGCCCGCCATCGAGCAACGACACGGATGTTGCGCCGAACAGGGTCATCAGCCACCAGACCCGCGCGGAACTGTGCAGGGCTGAGCGATCGTAGAGGACGATCCGGTCAGCATGGCCGATCCCCGCCTCGCTCATGGCATGGGCGAAATGCTCGGCGGGGGGCAGGGTCATCGGCAGGTCGCTGTCCGGATCGGCGAGCGTGCCCATCGTCAGGAATTGCGCGCCGGGGATATGCGCGTCCTCGAAGCCCTGCCGGGCCTTGGTGCCGTCGGCATCGTCGAGGAAATAGGTGACGTCGAGGATGCGGACGTCGTCGTCCCCCATGATCGCGGCAAGGTCTTCCGGGTGTAGGAGTGGCGGCATCTCGGGTCCCCTGGGTCGATGCGTCCGTACCTAGGCGCGTTGGGGCAGGGGTCGCAAGCCGTGGCTCTATCAAGCCCCTCCCGCCTGCGGGAGGGGAGCGGCTAGAGGTGAGGGTCGGGTGTCAACGCGGGGTAGGATTCAGGGGGTCGGGATTTATCCCAACCTCCGTTCAGCCTGAGCGAAGTCGAAGGCCACGGGAATCCGTCTATCCCAACTCCTTCAAAAACCCCGCCGCCTGCGCCCGCACCGCCGTCTTGTCCGCCTCCGCCATTCGCTCCCAGTTCCGGTACGCCATCGCCATCCGCACATTCCCTGCGAACCGCTCTTCATGCCGCGCCAGGAAATCCCAATAGAGCACGTTGAACGGGCAGGCATCCTTGCCCACCCGCTTCTTCACGTCATAGCGGCAATGCCCGCAATAATCGGACATGCGGTTGATATAGGCCCCGGACGACACATACGGCTTGGACGCGATGATGCCGCCATCGGCGAACTGGCTCATGCCGACCACATTGGGCAGCTCGACCCATTCATAGGCGTCGATATAGATTTCCAGATACCAGCGATGCACCTCGGCCGGGTCCGCGCCGATCAGGATGGCGAAATTGCCGGTGACCATCAGCCGCTGGATATGGTGCGCATGGGCGGTCTCCAGCGTCTGGCCCAGCGCCTGCGCCATGCAGTGCATGTCGGTCTCGCCGGTCCAGTAGAAGCCGGGCAGTGGCCGATGCGCGCGTAGAAAATTGCGCTCCGCATAATCCGGTCCGACATGCCAGTAGAGCCCGCGCACATATTCGCGCCAGCCGATGATCTGGCGGATATAGCCCTCGACCGAGTTCAGGCTGACCCGGCCGTCCTCATATTCGCCCTCCGCCATCCGGCACAGCTCCAGCGGATCGAGCAGACCGGAGTTGATATAGGGCGACAGGACCGAGTGCCACAGCTGGTGCTGGCCGGTCAGCATCGCATCCTGATAGTCGCCGAACTTGGGCAGGCCATGCGCCATGAACGCCTCGGCCTGGGCGCGCGCGTCCTCGGCGGTGACGGCGTAGGCGAAGCCGTCGAGCGCGCCGGGGTGATTGTCGAAGCGCGCGGCGACCAGCTTCAGCACGTCGCGGGTGATCGCGTCGGGCGCGAAGGTCAGCGGTTCGGGCGGCATGTCCTTCTTTGGCGCGGGCTTGCGGTTTTCGGTGTCGTAATTCCACTTGCCGCCCTCGGGCTTGTCACCCTTCATGAGCAGGCCGGTCTTGCGCCGCATCAGCCGGTAGAAAAACTCCATGCGGAGTTCCTTGCGGTCCTTCGCCCACGCCTCGAACTCGGCTTGTGATGCGATGAAGCGGGTGTCGGGGCGGATGTCGACGGGGATAGCGAACATCGTCTCCCACGCCTCCAGCATTGCAGCGACGCGCCACTCGCCCGCTTGCGTCACGACGATGCGTTCGGGGCAATGCCGCTCGACCGCGCGCGCGACCTCGCCGGTGAAGCTGCCCGCATTGTCCGGGTCGTCCAGCTTGACGTAATCGACCGTCCAGCCCGCCGTCTTCAGCGCCTCGGCATGATGGCGCATGGCGGACAGGATATAGGCGATCTTGGCCTTGTGGTGGCGGACATACCCCGTCTCGTCGTCCACCTCCATCATCAGCAGGACGGTGTGTTCGGGGTCCGCACCCTCCAACGACGAGAGATTCATCGACAATTGGTCGCCCAGAATGGGGATCAGCGTTGGCGATTCGGGCATGGCTGTCCTACAGGGCCTTTCATGAAGCATCTCGGCCAGACCAGCGCGCTGCCCGCTTCCCCGGAAGAGGCGGTGCTCGATTATGTTCCCAACCCCCGTCCCGGACGGACCTATCTGATCCGGTTCGCGGCACCCGAGTTCACCTCGCTGTGCCCGGTGACCGGACAGCCCGACTTCGCGCACCTGGTCATCGACTATGTGCCGGGCGAGACGATCGTCGAGTCGAAGTCGCTCAAGCTGTTCCTGGGCAGCTTTCGCAACCACGCGGGTTTCCACGAGGATTGCACCGTCGGCATCGGCGTGCGCCTGTTCGAGGAAATGAAGCCCGTCTGGCTGCGCATCGGCGGATACTGGTATCCGCGCGGTGGTATTCCCATCGACGTGTTCTGGCAGTCGTCGGCGCCGCCCGCCGATGTGTGGCTGCCCGACCAGGGCGTGGCGGGCTATCGCGGCCGGGGATAAAAATACCCCGGCGCCCTAACGGTCCGTTCACCCCTTTCCTCGACAAGGCCCGCGTGACGCCTTTTCCCGACTCGTTTGCTGGCGGTGCGTGATCGGCGTCCTTGCGATACTGGTTGGGGAACAGGGTGGATGCGGACGTTCGTCAAATATCTGACAATGGCAACGGCCACGATGGTCGGCCTGGGCATGGCCGGTGCGGCGCACGCAGGCCCCACCATCCTGATCAACGATTCGAACGGTGGCCTGGTGTCCTACGATACCGCGACCCGGACCCGCACGGTACTGGGCGAGTGCGGCCCGACGATGTACGATATCGCGCTCAACACCGGCGGTGATCTGTTCGGAGTCGACGGCGGGACGCTGTTTAGCGTGTCGACGTCGAACGGTGCCGCGACGATGCGGGGTTCGTTGGGGGCCTTCATCAACGGCCTGGTCTTCGGCCCGGACGGCACGCTTTATGGCTCGGGCGGCAGCAACCTCTACAAGATCAACACCAACTCCGGGCAGGCCAGTCTGATCGGATCGATGGGCGCGACGCAATCGGCGGGCGATCTCGCCTTCTTCAAAGGGCAGCTGTATCTCGCCAGCAATCTGGGCCTGGCGATCGTCAATCCCCTGACCGGTGCCAGCCAGTTGATCGGGGGCATGGCGAATATCTTCGGATTGGCTTCGACGGCGGATACGCTTTTCGGCGTGAAGGATAACGCCATCTACACGATCGATCCGACCACCGGCCTTGGCGCAAAGCTTTCATCCTATACCAACGGCTCGGCCTATGGGGCGGCGTCGGTCCCGGTCGCTGCCTCATCGCCCAGGGCGGTGCCCGAGCCGACGACCTGGGCGATGCTGCTGCTTGGTCTGACGCTGGTAGGCCATGCCCGACGGCGCCGGAGTAAAGACGCGCCGTCTGCTTCGGCCTGACGGGGTTGCGAAATCGCGAACGGGAAGACGGAGCGGTCGCATCCGCATCCGCATCCGCATCCGCATCGGCGGCGGGTTTTGGCCTGGTCGTATGCCGATAGCCGGATGGCGGCCCTGATCGCGATCGAATGAGTAAACCTGGTCATCAAAGCAAGGCATCCTGCCCCGCAGCCTGGGCGGGACGGACGGGGAATGGAGACATCGCATGACGCATAAATTCCGGGTCGCAATGCCGATCACCCTGCTGATCCTGGCGGCCTGTCAGTCCAAGCCCGAGGGGCAGGGTGTTGCCGAGGTCGACGGCCGGGCGATCACGACCCAAGGCCTGGATGCCGAACTGGCCGACGCACCGCCGGGCGTCGATCGTCTCGCCTATCGCAAGGCGATCCTGCCGCAGTTGGTCGACCGGGCACTGCTGGCGCAGGCCGCGCGCAAGATGGGGCTCGACAAGACGCCCGAATTCACCGCCCAGCGCGAGCGGCACGAGCAGAAGCTGCTGGTCGAGATGATGGCGCGGAAGCTGGCGAACACCGTGCCGGTGCCCAATGTCCAGGCCGTCGACGCCTATGTCGTCGCGCACCCGTATGAATTCGCGCAGCGCCAGAAATTCTATGTCGATCAGATCCGCTTCGCCCCGCCCGCCCGCACCGAGGCGCTGCTGGCGCTTGGCCAATTCAAGACGCTGGATGCGCTGGCCGACGGGCTGACCCGCAACGCCACGCCCTTCACGCGTGATCACGTCCTGATCGATTCGGCATTCCTCGACCCGGCGGTCGCCGCACAGGTCGCAAAGCAGGCCGCGGGCGACCCCATCCTGTTGCCCTATAACGGCATCTACACCGCCAACGCGATCCTTCAGCATATACCCGCGCCCGTGACCGGCCAGGATGCACGCGGACTGGCGGCCGAGATCCTGCGGCGCAAGGCGATCGCCGACGTGCTGGGCCAGACGCTGCAAAAGGCGCGCAAGGACGCCAAGATCACCTATCAGCAGGGCTATGCGCCCAGCAGCCGTCCGGTGGGTGCCAGCAAGGCGATCGAGGACGCGACCGCCAAGGGGCCTGCGGCAACACGCTGATCCAGATCAATTAGAGGCGGGCGGGGCAGGGTCCGGGCCCCGCTGTCACGCCTGACAATTGGCCGTGCCGTAGCGTCAACCCGTCCCATGTTGACGTTGCGGTGCAGCAAATATGTCATACGCCTTGCAACCTTCGCTGATGATGCGGGTTGACCGATATGCGTGGGGCATTGCGCGGATTTGCCGCCGCCCTCGCGCCTGCAAGGACAAGCAATATGGTGGATGCGAACGGAACCGTGATTGAACGACTGGCGCTGATCGGAAATTTCCTGCCCCGCCAATGCGGTCTCGCGACCTTCACCACCGACGTGTATACCGCGCTTCGCACCCGCTATCCCGACCTCGCGGTCGACGTCTATGCGATGGACGACCATCCGGGTCGTTATGCCTATCCCCCGGCGGTGACCGCCGCCATTCCGCAGCATGAGCGCAGCGCCTATCTGGACATGGCGCGCCGGATCGAGGCGAGCGGCGCCCAGGCCATCTGGGTCCAGCATGAATATGGCATCTATGGCGGTGCCGCTGGCGAGCATCTGCTCGCGCTGCTCGACCGTACCACGCTGCCCGTGATCGCGACACTCCACACCGTCCTCGAAAAGCCTTCCGCGGACGAGCGTCGGGTGATGGAAGGGCTGCTCCGCCGTTGTACGCGCATTATCGTCATGGCCGACAAGGGCCGCGACATTCTCCAGCGAATCTATGGCGCCGATCCGCGCCAGATCGCGATGATCCCGCACGGCGTGCCCGATCGCGCGCTGATGTCGCCCGAGGCGTTGAAGCCGCGCTTCGGCTGGGAAGGGCGTAAGGTCGTGCTGACCTTCGGCTTGCTCGCGCCGAACAAGGGTATCGAGACGATGATCGAGGCGTTGCCCGCTGTCGCCGTGAACCATCCCGAACTGCTTTATGTCGTGCTGGGCGCGACCCATCCGAACCTGATCGCCCATGAGGGCGAGGCGTATCGCGACCGTCTGAAGGCGCTGGCGGAAACGCTGGGCGTGGGTAAGAATGTCGCTTTCGTCGACGCGTTCGTCGAGCATGACGAACTGCTGGATTATCTCCAGGCGGCGGACATCTATGCCACGCCCTATACGAATCCGGCCCAGATCACGAGCGGAACGCTGTCCTATGCGGTCGGCGTCGGCAAGGCGGTGGTGTCCACGCCTTATGTCCACGCCACCGAAATCCTGGACGACGATCACGGCGTGCTGGTGCCCTTCTGCGACGTCGATGCCTTCGCGCGCGAGATCGATCGGCTGCTAAGCGATGAGACGGCGCGCAACCGCCTGTCGAGCCGTGCCTATGCGCGCGGTCGCACGATGATCTGGCCGCGTCTGGCCGAGGCCGCGCTGGAGCAGTTCGGGGCGGCGATCACTGCCCGCCCGCGCCGCATCGGCAACGCCCATCAGGCCGCGATCAAGCCACTGGCCCCCGATCTCGCCGCCGTCGAGCGGATGAGCGACTCGACCGGTATGTTACAGCACGCCATCTACTCGGTGCCTGATCGCCGCCATGGTTATTGCATCGACGACAATGCCCGCGCGCTGATCTTCATGACCCAGGCGCCGGACATCGACCCGGTCACGCGGGACAAGTGGACGACGATCTACGCCTCGTTCCTGCAATATGCCTGGAATCCGGAGGCGCGCCGTTATCGCAACTTCATGCGTTTCGACCGCAGCTGGTGTGAGGATGTCGGGTCGGAGGATTCGAACGGCCGGACCCTCTGGGCGCTGGGCGTAACGGCGCGCGATGCGCAACTGGGCAAGCACCGCGACTGGGCGCAGATGTGGTTCGATGCGACCGCTTCGCTGGCACTCGACCTGGGTTCGCTGCGCGCGCAGGCCTTTGCGATGCTCGGTGCCGCCGCCATGCTGGAGGCACGGCCGGGGCATCAGCTGGCCCGCGCCATCCTCGAAAAGCTCCCCCCGCTGCATCTGGCGCTGCTTGAAGAGGCACGGCGTCCCGAATGGCAGTGGTTCGAGATCGTGCTCGCCTATGACAATGCCCGCGTGCCGCAGGCATTGATCGAGGCGGGGCGTTCGCTGGGTCGGCAAGACCTGATCGATTGCGGTATCTCGACGCTGGAGTGGATCGTGTCCAAGCAGACCTCGCCCGAAGGCCGTTTCCGCGCGGTCGGCAGCGAGAGCTTCGGTCGCCCCTATGCCGAGCCGCTCCAGTTCGACCAGCAGCCGCTGGAAGCACAGGCGACGGTCGAGGCGTGCCATTCGGCTTATGTCGCCACCGGCGACTCGCGCTGGATCGAAGAGGGCGAGCGTGCCTATGGCTGGTTCCTGGGGGTCAACGACCTCGATCTGCCGCTCGCGACCGCGCATGACGGCGGCTGCTTCGACGGACTGATGCCCACCGGCCTCAACCGCAACCAGGGTGCCGAGTCGATCTTGGCGCTGCAACTCGCCAATTGTGCGATTGCAAGCCTTTGCCAATCCGCGTCATCCATGGCAGGAGCCGATCGTCATATCGCCTGATCCGCGCCAGCGCTTCGGGGGATGGGATGAGCGTTTTGGTTAAGATGGCGAGACAGTAGCGCGATGGACTTGTTCAACCACCGGCTGCGGCTTCATGCCGATCCTTCGCGCGTCGTGGTGCGGCCGTTTCACATTGCCTGGGGCGGCGGCAACGGCGCGCCCCCCAGCCGGACCGAGCGTCTGGTCGGCGAGGTTCTGGCCATGTCGCCGCAGGAAGCGCGCGACCAGCTGGAAGCCGTCCTGAAGGATTTCGAAGCCCGGCACTGGCAGACGCGGCGCGTCTTCATGAGCCGCTACGATCAGATCGAGGATCTGCTGAAGCTCGACGGGGCGAAGATCAGCGACGAGAAGCGCCAGCTGATCGGGGCTTATTTCTGCCACGAATACAGCTATGCCGCCGCCGCGCTGATGAACCCGTCGGCGGTGCCGCATTTCGACCAGACCGGCATCCAGCCGGGGTCTCAGCGTATCCTGATGTCGATGCGCGCGGTGGGCGAGGGGCACATCTCGTCGGTTGCCTTCCGCGAAGGCATCATCAATGACCAGAATCAGCTGCGCCTGGCGCCCGAGCCGCCCTTCGCGACCGCCACCGACGTGCATGGCTGGGGCGACGAGGATATGCCGAGCGGCCCGATCACCGTCCATCGCCACCGCGACTCGACGCTGTCGGGCACCGTCATCTTCCCGATCACCCAGGCCCAGTCCAAGGGGCTGGAGGACATGCGGATCGTCCAGTTCACGCATGACGACGGCGCGATGGAGTGGATCGGCACCTATACCGCCTATGACGGCTCGGGCATCCAGTCCGAACTGATGCGCACCCGCGACTTCCGCGCGTTCGATCTGGTGCCGATGACCGGCTCAGCGGCGCGCAACAAGGGGATGGCGCTGTTCCCACGCAAGGTCGCGGGGCAGTATATGATGATCGGACGGCAAGACGGCGAAAACCTGTTCCTGCTCAAGTCCGACTCGCTGACGCATTGGGACGAGGGCGAGAAGATTCTGACCCCCGTTTTCCCTTGGGAGCTGGTGCAAATCGGCAATTGCGGCCCGCCCATCGAGACCGACGAAGGCTGGCTGCTGTTGACCCATGGTGTCGGCGCGATGCGCAAATATTCGATCGGTGCGGCGCTGCTCGACAAGAACGACCCGTCCAAGGTGCTTGGCCGGACGAAGCAGCCGATCCTCGCTGCCAAGGACCAGGACCGCGAAGGCTATGTGCCCAACGTCGTCTATTCCTGCGGCGCGATCCGCCACGGCGACTCGCTGTTCCTGCCTTACGGCATCGCGGACAGTTCGATCGGTTTTGCGTTCGTGAAGATCAGCGAGCTGCTGGCCGCGATGTGACGACCGGGCGGCGCGCGTAGTCCTGCGCCGCCAAATTCCCTGTATTCCTCCCCTGTAAGGGGAGCGGGACCATGCGAAGCATGGTGAAGGGGTATCCCCCCTATCGAGAGGGTGACACCCCTCCGTCAGGGCTGCGCCCTGCCACCTCCCCTTACAGGGGAGGAATTGCGTCTGGCGACAGGCTGACGACCTGACGCCGCGTGTACCGATACAGCGTCCCCACGATCCCCAGGAACAGGACCGTCCCCCCGACCAGCGCAGGGGTCGCAAACCCCTCTCCGACCAAGGCCAGCGGTGCGTCGGAGTTCGTCAGATAGACGATCCCCGCAAAACCGACCCCCCACAGGCTCTCGCCCACAATCAACCCGGTCGCGGCCAGCACGCCCAACCGCTCGGCCGCTTGCGGATGGGCGCTGCGCCGGGCCCAGCGGTCATAGCCATGGCCGATCACCGCGCCGATCACGACCGGCAGCGTCGCCGACATGGGCAGATAGATGCCCAGTCCCACGCCCAGCGGCGGCAGGCGCATCCAGCCGAGCTTGCCGCAAATCTCGTCGACCACGATCACCCCGACGCCGACCAGCGCGCCCACGCCGATCATCGCCCAGTTGAGGTCGCCGCCCAGCACACCCTTGGCCAGCGCCGAGATCAGCGCGGCTTGCGGGGCGGACAATGCGTTGGGGCCAGCCCCCGGCGTCCCCGCAAAGCCCAGCGTCGCGTTGAGCAGGTCGAGCACCGGCGGGATCACCAGGCTGCCGAAGACGACGCCGATGACCAGCGCCACCTGCTGCTTCCACGGCGTCGCGCCGACCAGTTCGCCGGTCTTCAGGTCCTGGAGATTGTCGTTGGAAATGGTCGCGACGCCGAACACGATGCCCGTGACGATCAGCGCATAGGCGACCAGCGCCTGCGTCATCTCCGGCGAGGTGCCGCGCCCGAACAGCCCGACGAGCAGCAGCGCGGCGGCCAGGACCGACAGGATGCCGATCCCCGACACCGGGCTGTTCGACGCGCCGATCAGCCCCGCCATATAGCCACAGACCGCAGCGATCACGAGGCCGATCAGGAGGATGAACAGCAACGCGCCGCCGATCAATGCCAGGCCCGACGCCGCCAGCGGCCCGCCCGCGATCACCGACCAGAGCAGCCCCGCGATCGGCACCAGGGTCGCGAGCGCAACGGCGACGACGATCCCGATCGGCAAATCGCGCTCGCCGATCGCCAGCACCGCGCCGTCGCGCCGCGCCGAGGACGCCGCGAGCGAGGAACGGATGCCGCCGATGACCGGGCCGATGATCTTCAACAGCGTCCAGATCGCCGCGACCCCGATGACACCCGCGCCCAGGAAGCGCACGTCGCGGCTGAAGATGCCGCCCGCCCATTCGGCCACCGGCGCGGCCGACGGCGCCATGGCGGTCAGGATGGGCAGCGCCACCCACCAGCCGATCGCAATGCCCAGCAGCATGGCCAGGCCGACCGACAGGCCGACCAGATGCCCGACGCCGATCAGTGCGAAGGACAGCCCGCCCGAAATGCCGCTTGCGCCCGCCCCGGTGCGGAACCAGACGGCCGCCTCCGCCACCGCGAGCTTGGTCTGGGTCAGGACGGCGAACGCGGCCGAGGCGATGGCGTTGACGACGATCAGCCGCAAGCCCGTCGTGCTCTCCGCCTCGCCCTCGCGACTCCCTGCGCCGACCTTCAGCACTTCGGCGGCGGCGCGGCCCTCCGGATAGGGCAGGTCGGTGTCGACGACGAGCGCACGGCGCAGCGGCACCGAGAACATGACACCCAATATGCCGCCCGTCGCGGTGATCCCGGCGGTCAGCCAATAGGGAAAGCCTTGCCACCATCCGATCATCACGAGGCCCGGCAGCACGAAGATGATCGCCGCCAGCGTCCCCGCCGCCGAGGCGACCGTCTGGACGATGTTGTTCTCGAGCACCGAACTGTTCGGCAGATAGCGCAGGATCGCCATCGAGATGACCGCCGCCGGGATCGAGGTGGCGAAGGTCAGCCCGACCTTGAGGCCAAGATAGACGTTGGCGGCGGTGAACAGCAGGGTGATGATCCCGCCCAGCGCGATGCCGCGCAGGGTCAGTTCGGCGACGGGGGCGGTGGTCGTGGGCGTACGGCTCATGCGCGCAGATGTGACAGAGTGAAGCGCGCTCGCCTAGGGTTTCATGTGGGGTTGGCACGCCCTTCTCACCGGGACCAGCAACACCCCCAATCTCCGTTCAGCCTGAGCGAAGTCGAAGGCCAAGGGATTTCCCTTACCGCGGGTCCCATACCGCCCCGGCGGAGGCCGGGGCCGAGTGGCCACGAAGTTCGTAGCGCGCCGGAGGTGGCGTGAGAGGCGATGATTTTGCGCCTTCGATCATGCGCAGCACCTGGGCCCCGGCCTTCGCCGGGGTGGTGCAGAGGGGTTAGAGGGCGCTCATTCCAGGGGCCTTGTGGAGACCGCCTCCCTTGGCCTTCGACTTCGCCCAAGCCGAACGGAGGTTGGGAGTGGGGCGATAGGGTCAGGACCAATCGGCATTCCTTCCATTCCTCCCCTGTAAGGGGAGGTGGCAGGCCGAAGGCCTGACGGAGGGGTGTCCCGGCTTGCGAGGTTGGTCTGAATGACGATTAGCCCTCGGCTAAGGGGGCGGGGGTTTCGCGACCTTTCGTTCGGAGATGTACCCCGAAAACGCGGGTAGGGAAGCATCACCCCCGGAACAGATTCCCCAGCACCCCCCGCACCACCGCGCCGACGATGCCACCCCCAGCGCTGCTCGACCGGCGCCGCGATCCGCCGCCGAACACCTGCTTGCCGATCTCGTTGGCAACCTGTCGCCCGATCGAGGAGCTTGCCGATCGCGCCGCGCTGCTGGCCATCTTGGCCCAGGGCGAATTGGCGGCGGCGCGCTGTTCGGCGATGCGGGCCCGTTCGGCGTCCTTGGCCGCCTTGGCATCCGCCTTGGCAGTCTGCGCGGCCCGTTTGTCGGCCTCGGTCTGTGCCTTGGCCTCGGCGGCGGCGGCCGCCGCCTCCTGCGTTTTTGCCGCGAGCAACTCCTCCGCCGACTCGCGGTCGATCGCCTGATCGTATTTCGCGCCGACCGCATCGGTCTCGACCAGCACCTTGCGCTCCTCCGGCGTCACCGGGCCGACGCGGCTGCGCGGCGGGGCGATCAACGTGCGTTCGACCGGCGAGGGCGAGCCGTCGGATTGCAGCAGCGAGACCAGCGCCTCGCCGACCTTCAACTCGGTGATGGCGGTGGCGACATCGACGCCGGGGTTCGCCCGGAACGTCTCTGCGGCGGAGCGCACCGCCGCCTGGTCGCGGGGCGTGAAGGCGCGCAGGGCGTGCTGGACCCGGTTGCCCAACTGCCCGGCGATCTTGTCGGGCACGTCGATCGGGTTCTGGGTGATGAAATAGACGCCGACGCCCTTGGAGCGGATCAGCCGCACCACCCGCTCGATCGTGTCGACCAAAGCGGGCGCGGCATCGTCGAACAGCAGATGTGCTTCGTCGAAGAAGAAGACGAGCTTGGGCTTGTCGGGGTCGCCGATCTCGGGAAGCTGTTCGAACAATTCGGACAGCAGCCAGAGGAGGAAGGTGGCATAGAGCTTGGGGCTGGCCATCAGCCGGTCGGCGGCCAGGATGTTGACCACGCCCCGCCCCGCATCGTCGGTCGCGATCAGGTCGGCGAGTTCGAGGGCGGGCTCGCCGAAGAAATGCTCGGCGCCTTGCGTGCGCAACTGGAGCAGCGCGCGCTGGATCGCGCCGACCGATTGCCTGGAGACATTGCCATAGGTGGTGGTCAGTTCGTCCGATCGCGCGGCGCACTCGGCCAGCATCGCCTGGAGATCGTCCAGGTCGAGCAGCAGCAGCCCTTCCTTGTCCGCGACATGGAAGGCGATGGTCAGTACGCCTTCCTGCGTCTCGTTCAGGCCCATCATGCGGGCGAGGAGCAACGGCCCCATCTCCGACACGGTCGCGCGGACCGGATGGCCTTGTGTGCCGAACAGGTCCCAGAATTGCACCGGCGCGGCGTCATAGGCCCAGTCGGTCAGCCCCAATTCGGCGGCGCGCGCGGTGAAGGCGGCATGGGTCTTGCCCATCGCGGACCCGGCCATGCCCAAGCCCGACAGATCGCCCTTCACGTCGGCGACGAAGCTGGGCACGCCCGCGCGGGAGAATCCTTCGACCATGGTTTGCAGCGTCACCGTCTTGCCGGTGCCGGTCGCCCCCGCGATCAGGCCGTGCCGGTTCGCGCGCTTGAGGTCGATCGCTTGTGGCTTGCCGCCACCCATACCGATGAAGATGCCGTCCATGGCGGTATCTTATCGTGGTGCGCGGGGACGGGAATAGCAAAAGGGCCGTCGCACCCCGTGGATGCGACGGCCCTTTCGACGATCGGGTCGGATACCCTCACCCTTCCGGCGCTTCGCGCCTCCCTCCCTCTCCCGGTGGGAGAGGGAAGACGGGGTGTTACTTGATCCGCAGCGGGATCAGCGCACCGGCGATGCGGGCGCGGGTGATCTGCGCCAGCACTTGGGGCCGCCCGGCGGCCTTGGCGGCGGCGACGACCTGCTGAAGGTCGGCGGCGCTGCGCACGGGGGTACCGTTGACCGCGGTGATGACGTCACCGCGCTTCAGCTTGGCGGCCGCGTCGCTCGACGGATCGACCGCCGCGACGACGACACCCTGGGTCGAGGGATCGACGTTGATCGCGCGTGCGATCGCCGGGGTCAGCGGCTGGACCGACAGGCCCAGGCCACCACCGGCGGTCGGGGCGGTCTGCGCATCGTCGTCATCGTCGGGGAAGGCGTCGGCGCCGTCACCCATGGTCGCGCGCAGTTCCTCGGTCGTCGGACGGGTCGCCGCCGTCGCGGTCAGCGACACCGGCTTGCCGCCGCGCAGCACCTCCAACTGGACGCGGCCGCCCGGCGGCACGTTCGCGATCAGATAGGACAGCGTCTGCTCCGGGGTCACCGACTGGCCATTGACCTTGGTCACCACGTCGAACGCCTTCAGCCCGGCCTTGGCGGCGGGGCCATTGGGTTCGACCTTGGCGATGATCTCGCCCTGGCCCTTGGGCACGCCCAGCGAGGCGGCGACATCGTCATTGACCGGGCCGCCGATCTGCACGCCCAGATAGCCGCGCTCGATCTTCTGGCCCTTCATCAGACGGTCGACGATCGGCTTGGCGTCTTCGGCCGGAATGGCGAAGCCGATGCCGATATTGCCGCCCGACTGCGAGTAGATCTGGCTGTTGATGCCGATGACGTTGCCGTTCATGTCGAACATCGGGCCACCCGAATTGCCCTGGTTGATCGCCGCGTCGGTCTGGATGAAGCGATCGTTCGCGCCGCCCTGGCCGGTGACGCGGTGGATCGCCGAGATGATACCGGCGGTCACCGTGCTCGACAGGCCGAAGGGCTGGCCGATCGCCAGCACCCAGTCGCCCGGCCGCGCCCGCGCCGAGTCGCCGAAGCGGACGAAGGGCAGGTTCTGGCCCTCGATCTTGAGGACGGCGAGGTCCGAGGTGTCGTCACGGCCGACGACCTTGGCGGTATATTCCTTGCGGTCGTTCAGCGTGACGGTGATCGAATCGACCGTCGCACCCGCCGCGCCGGGGGCGATGACGTGGTTGTTGGTCACGATATAGCCGTCGGGCGAGATCAGGAAGCCCGAGCCCAGCGAGGCGCCTTCACGCTTCTGCGGCTGCGCGCCGCCAGCACCGGGGGCGCCGAAAAAGCCCTCGAACGGGGTGCCCGCAAACGGGTTCGCCTGCGGCTTGGTGGTGATCGACTGCTTGGTCGAAATGTTGACGACGGCGGGCTGGAGCTTGGCGACCATGTCGGCAAAGCTCATCGGCGCGCCGGCGCGGGGGGCGACGGCCTGGATCGCGCCGGGTTCGTTTTGCGCGACCTGCGCGGTGCCCGGCTGGAGAGCCAGGGTCGCGGTCGCGCCACCGAGGAGGAGCGCACTGGTAATGGCGTAGGCGTAACGCACTGGGCTGGGGTCCTCTCAAAGAAAATTCAGTTTGACCGTGCCCTATTTGTCACGGTCTGGCTGAACGACGCTTGAATATGAACGAGCGGAAAGGTGGAGATTCCACCTATCGGCCCGGCGCGGTAAATTCCTTCAGATAGCTGTTGTTCGGCGACAGAATGATCTGGGTCGAACCGCGTTCCTGATTGGTGCCGTCCGATACGAAGGTATGGCGATAGGACTGCATGGCGCGGTAGAAGTCATAGAAGCCCGCATCCTTGCCGAACGCCTGCGCATAGATTTGCGCGGCCTGGGCATCGGCGTCGGCGCGGACGATCTGCGCCTGCTTCTGGCCCTGCGCGGTGATGGTGATCGCCTCCTGCTGGCGGGCGGTCCGCATCCGCGCGAGCGCGCTGTCGAGCGGCGTGCCCTCGGGCAGTTCGGCTTCCTTGATACGCACGTCGACGATCTGCACGCCGTACTGGCGCGCGATACGGTCGAGCCGGACCTGAATCGCGTCCATCACCTGGCCACGCTCCGGGCTGAGCAGTTCGGACGAGCGCCGCTTGCCCAGTTCGTTGCGCAGCGCCGAGCCGAAGATCGGGCGCAGCTGGTTGATGACACCGTCCTCGCTGCCCGCCGTCGCCAGCATCCGGCGCGGATCGACCACGCGGAAACGGGCAAAGGCGTCGACGTTCATGCGCAACTGGTCGGTCGAGAGCACCTGGGTCTTTTCCAGGTCGAGGTCGAGCACGCGCTTGTCGACCCAGACGATGCGGTCGACGAACGGGATGCGGGCGATCAGGCCCGCCCCGCTGTTCCCGATATCCTCACCCGGCCGATAGCCGTTGATGACGGCCAGCGGCTGGCCGAACCGGTAGATCACCGCCTGCTGCGTTTCGCGCACGACCGACAGGGTCGCGGCCGCCAGGATCACCGCGACCAGCAGGGCGACGGCCAGCACGATGGGGTTGCGCAAGGTCAGGCCGTTCACTGGCCACCTCCCTGATTCGGGGTGGGATTGGGCGTGGCCGGGGCGGTCGCCGTGATCTCGGGCGGCAGCGGCCGGGGCGCCGACTTCGACAGCGGCAGATAGGGGACGACGCCCGGGGCCTCGACGATGGTCTTGTCCGACTTGGCCAGCACCGCCTCCATGGTCTCGTAATACATGCGGCGACGCGTCACTTCGGGGGCCAGGCGATATTGTTCGTACACCTTGTCGAACTGTGCGGCTTCACCCTGCGCCTTGGCGACGACCTGCTGCGCGTAGGAGCGCGCCTGGTTCACATCGGCCACCGCGCGCTGCTGCGCCACGGTCACCTTGTTGAAGTCGTCGACGATTTGCTGCGGCGGGGCGGCCTGCTTGATCGCCACGCCCTGAATGCGCACGCCCGAGCGATATTCGTTCAGGATCGACTGGGTCAGTTCCTGCACGCGCTGCTCGATGCCGGTACGGCCCGAGCCCAGCGCCTGGTCCAGCCCGGTATCGGCGATGACCGCGCGCATCGCGCTTTCGGCGGCGGCGCGCACCGTCGCCTGCGGCTGGGCGAGGCGGAAGGCGAAGTCGCGCGGGTTGGCGATGTCCCAACGCACCGAATAGCTGAGGTCGATGATGTTCTGGTCGCCGGTCAGGACCAGATTCTCGCCCGAGCCTTCGGGGAAATTCTCGGTGCGGATCTTCTGCACGTCCAGCACGCGGACCGCCGCGATGGGCGAGGGGGCGGTGATCTGGATGCCGGGCTCCAGGATGCCGGTATAGCGCCCGAAATAGGTCACGACGCCGCGCTGCTGCGGGCCGATGGGATGGATCGAGGTGTAGAGGACCCAGATGCCGACGATGATCGCGGCGCCGATCGCCCACAGCGTCCGGCCGCCCGGCGCACCGGGAATGCCGCCAAAGCCGCCGCCATGGCCGCCAGGCCCTTCGCCGGGGCCGCCGCCCGATCCGCGCGCCTTGCGGATGAATTCATCCAGCGCGGTGGGCTTGGGCAAGGTCTTGCGACCACCGGGCGGGACCGCCCAGGGGTTGCGGGGACCGCCCTCGGAATCATCGCCGGACCCGCCCCAGGGGCCTTTCGGCGTTTCGGCGGCGAGGATGGGGGGACGTCGGAACCAGCCCGTCAGCTTTCTCATGGTCATTGTTATAGGAACGGTTCGCCGACAAAAACAGTGCCAAGCCGCGCTTCGCATCCTATCTGCCCCCCATGAGCATGATCGAGACGGTAAAGGCGGCGGTGGCCGCAGTGGCGGGCAGGCGCGCGAATGTGCGGATGGAGGGCGCGCGGGCCGGGGTCGTGCTCGACACCACCGGCCTGGACGGTGCCGGTCGCCACGCCTTGGAAGAGGAGGTGAAAGCCGCCGCAATCCAGTCGGGGGCCGAGGATGTTCGCGTCGTCCTGACCGCCGAAAAGCGCGAACGCCGCATCGTCGCGGTCGCCAGCGGCAAGGGCGGGGTGGGCAAGTCGACCCTGTCGGCCAATCTCGCCATCGCGCTGGCGCGCGCCGGTCGCAAGACGGGGCTGGTCGATGCCGATATCTATGGCCCGTCGCAGCCGCGCCTGATGGCGGCCGAAGGGATGAAGCCGGTCGCGCAGGACGGCAAGCTGCAACCGGTGGCGACCCCTTACGGCGTCTCGCTGCTGTCGATGGGTCAGCTGGTCGAGCCGGACAAGGCGATCGCGTGGCGCGGGCCGATGGCGGCGGGGGCGCTCAGCCAGCTGGTCGATGGCGACTGGGGCGCAACCGAGCTTCTGGTCCTCGACCTGCCGCCCGGCACCGGCGATGTGCAGCTGACCATGGTGCAGAAGCATCGCCCGGCGGGCGTGGTCATCGTCTCCACGCCGCAGGACCTGGCGCTGATCGATGCGCGCCGCGCCATCGACCTGTTCGTCAAGGCGGGGGTGCCGATCATCGGCCTGGTCGAGAATATGGCGGGCTATTGCTGCCCGCATTGCGGCGGCCTCTCCGACCCGTTCGGCTCGGGCGGGGCCGAGGCGGCGGCGGCCGAACTGGGCATTCCGTTCCTGGGCCGGGTGCCGTTGACCATCGCGATTCGCACTGCCTCGGACGCCGGGCGTCCCCCGGCGGCGGGCGAGGACGACGCGGTGTTCACCCCCTTGGCCGCGCAGGTCGCGGCATGGCTTGACGGACAGGCGTGAAACCGGTGGAGTGGCGGGGCGTTAGGTCAGGATAACCCGCCGTCTCGTGCCGCAGCTATCCGGCATCGGTGGGGTTGAAGGGGACCACCGATGCCGTTGACCGCCGACGAGGATATTCGCGAACTGTTGACCACCGCGCGGACGATCGCGCTGGTCGGCGCCTCCGACCGGCCGGATCGCCCCTCCTACGGCGTGATGAAGCGGATGCAGGACCACGGCTACCGCGTGATCCCGGTCAATCCGCAGATCACTGGCGAGCATGTGCACGGCGAATTCGTCTTTCGTGAATTGGGTCAGCTGGGCGACCCCATCGACATCGTCGATATCTTCCGCCGCGCCGATGCGGTCGGCCCGATCGTGGACGACGCCATCGCGATCGGGGCCAAGGCGATCTGGATGCAGCTGGGCGTGGTGAACGAAGCGGCGGCGGCCCGCGCCGAGGCGGCCGGGCTGAAGGTCGTGATGGACCGCTGTCCCGCGATCGAAATCCCCCGGCTGGGCGTGGCGCCGGTGGGCCGGAACTGAAGAGCATAGGGACGAACGGGCGAAGATAAGGGGAGAATGATGATGGTGCCGCTGTTGCTGTTGCTGGCCGCTCCTGCTGGAGCGCACGGGAAACATGACCTGACGCTGCCCCGGCTCACGCCATCCTGCACGCTGTCGAGTTGCCATGGCGGCAAGCGGCCTTCGCCCTATCGCCTGAACGCAGGGTCGAGCGCGCCGATCGACTCCAAATCGCGCGCCTTCTCCAACAATGGCAGCTATTGCGCGGTGGTCGGCGACAAATATTGCACCAGCAAGCCGCGCACGGTGTTCCGCACCGCCATCGACTGAGCAGGCCAGCCGCCATAATTTCGCTGGCAGGCGCAAGAGGAGGGACGTCGATCCATGCTCACCCTGTTGTTGCTCGCCGCCCAGGTCCTGCCCGCCCTGCCGCCGCCCCAGCCCGGGGCGGAGCGTTTCTCCATCCTGCTCACCGATCCATGCCCCGCCTCGACGGGGACCGAGCAGGAAATCATCGTGTGCGGACGACGCCAGGCCGATGATCGCCTGTCGGCCGGTCCCGGTACGCCCTCGGGCGGGAATCCGGCTTTGCGTGCCGAGGCGGTGCCCTGCGCCGCAGTCCAGGGCGGATGCGCCAGTTTCCTCGATTTGAAACGCCCGGCATTGTTGTTGGCCGAAGAAATTCGCATCGGGATCAGCACGCTGGCCGACCGCTCCCGCGATAAGAGCCGGCGCGTGCCCATCGCGCTGGAGGGGGCAGGGCCGTCGGGGCATCTCGAACCCTGACACCGCCGACAATACCGAATCGGCATCGTCATGGCCGAAATGATGCTGGCGGCAAGGCTTGATCGCGGGCATGATCGGCCGCCAGCCAGGGCCGGACCCCTCCGGCGCGGGGTGGCGGGAGGACGTCATGGGTGTGACGATGCTGGTCGTGACGATGGCGGTAATGGTCGTTCAGGCTATGGGGACCGGTCAGGGCATGGGGCAGGGAAGCCGGCCGGGCGAGGAGGCTCCGTCCTCGGTCGATACCATCCTGACCCGGACGCGCCGGATGACCAGTGTCGAGACGCGCTGCGTCTATGACCCCAATTCCACCGACGTCACCGTCTGCGGTCGTCGCAATGCCGACCGTTTCCGCATCCCGTTCGACGTGCCGCCCGAACCCGGCGACCCGCGCCATGAAGGGGTGATGCAGGAACGCACCCGGCTGCTCGCACGCAGCAATCCGGTCAAGGACATGTCGCCCTTTCTGGTCGGTGGCGGCTTTGCGGGGGTGACGATGGATTCGAACCCGCGCGGCGGCGGCGGGCCGACATTGCGCAAGCCCGCACCCTGAACCCCGGAGGTTGCCGATGATTCCGCTGTTCTTGATCCTGTTGCAGGCCGGGCCGCCGCCCGCCGTGCCGTTGCCGCCATCCGGTCCGGGAACGCAGCGCTTCTCGATCCTCGCGCGCGATCCTTGTCCGGCGTCCCCCGGCGACCGGCAGGACGTCATCGTCTGCGGCCGCCGCCAGGCCGATGACCGCGTGATCCCGATAGGCGACGAAGTGCCGGACCGCCCGATGCCGTCCAACCCCGACATGAGCGGAATCGGAGCGCTCCACGCCTCGACTATCCCGTGCATTGCGCTGCAAGGCGGCTGTCAGGTCGGGTTCGACATCGTCACGCCCGCGATACTCCTGGCGAACGAGGCGCGTATCGCGATCAGCAAGCTGGTCGACAAGCGCCGCGACAAGAGCAATCGCATCCCCATCGCGCTCGACGCGCCGGGGCCGAGCGGGCATCTCGAACCCTAGGTGCGAATTTCCCTCGCTCCTCTCTGAGGGGAGAGAGTTGCGCAGACCTAGGCTTTGCGTAGCAAAGGCTTAGTCGGAGCTGGGTGAGGGCTGGGCGCTCACTTTGGCGAGCGCGCGAGCCAAAGGCTCGCTCAACCCCTCACCCAAGCTGCGCTAGCCAGCCAGGCTGGCAAGCTCCGCTAACCCTCTCCCCTTTCCAGGGGCGAGGGAAGAAGAAGTCAGGCGGAATGGCGCCTCGCCCTGGCCCTCGCCCGCGCCGAGAGCGGCGGGGGGAACCAGTCTTCCAGGCCCAGCCCCGTCAGCGCCATCGCGCGCAGCACCACCTGTCCCGCCGCCCGCGCGTCGCTGAGCGCATCGTGATGCCGATGCTCAAGGTTCAGGAACGTCGCCAGCGTGCCCAGCTTGTGGTTGGGCAACTCCGGCCAGGCCCGCCGGGCGATCGTCACGCTGTCGAGCCAGCGGGCGGCGATGATAGGAAGCTCGTCGCGCTCGCAAGCGCGGCCCAGCGCGCCCTTGTCGAATCCCGAATGCGCGACCGTCACCCGCCCGGCCAGATGCCCGGCCAGTTCGGGGTGCAGCATGGCGAAGGTCGGCTTGCCCAGGACATGTTCGGGCGTGATGCCGTGAATGCCGATGTTGAAGCCGCTGAAATCATCGCACGGATCGACCAGCGTCTCATAGGCCAGCACCTCGACGCCGTCGGTATAGCCGACGATGCCGATCTGGCAGATGCTGCTGGTACGCGAACAGGCAGTTTCGACGTCGATGACCACGAAATCGGGGGAGATCATGCACCGCCCCATAACGACCTTGTCGCTTTCGAGCAATAAAAGGTCGCGTGTCGGCTCGACAGCGACCGTTTCTATCCGCTACCTCCCGCCGCTCAACAAACGCTCTGATACAGGACTGGGACGATGGGCGATGCTTTGCGGGTGGCTTTAGCGGGATTGGGTACGGTGGGCGGCGGCGTCATTCGCCTGCTCGACGCGAACCGTGACCTGATTACCCGGCGCGCCGGTCGCCCCATCGAGATCGTCGCGGTGTCCGCGCGCGATCGTACCAAGGATCGCGGTGTCGACCTGTCGCGCTTCGAATGGGTGGACGACACCGCCACGCTCGCCTCGCACCCGGACGCCGATGTGGTGGTCGAACTGATCGGCGGCTCGGACGGCCCGGCGCTGACACTGGCGCGCACGGCCTTGGGCGCGGGACGGGGCTTCGTCACCGCCAACAAGGCGATGCTGGCGCATCACGGGCTGGAACTGGCGCAGAAGGCGGAGGAAACCAACACCGCGCTGAAGTTCGAGGCGGCGGTGGCGGGCGGCATCCCGGTCATCAAGGGCCTGCGCGAAGGCGCGGCGGCCAATGCGATCGCGCGGGTCTACGGCATCCTCAACGGCACCTGCAATTTCATCCTGTCGAAGATGGAAGCCGAAGGCCGCGACTTCGCCGAGGTGCTCGCCGAGGCGCAGGCGCTGGGTTATGCCGAGGCGGACCCCAGCTTCGACATCGACGGCGTGGATGCCGCGCACAAGCTGTCGATCCTGGCCGCCATCGCCTTCGGCACGCAGCCCGCCTTCGGCGACGTGGCGATCGGCGGCGTACGCCATGTGCTGGCCGCCGACATCGCGCAGGCGGCGTCGCTCGGCTACCGCGTGCGTCTGGTCGGCGTGGCGGAGGAGGGGCCGCATGGCCTGTTCCAGCGGGTGCATCCGCATCTCGTGCCGCTCGACCATCCGCTGGCGCATGTCACCGGCTCGACCAATGCGGTGGTGGCGGAGGGCAATTATGTCGGCCGCCTGCTGTTCCAGGGCGCGGGCGCGGGCGATGGCCCGACCGCCAGCGCGGTGGTCGCCGACCTGATCGACATCGCGCGCGGCGAATATGGCGCGTCCTTCGCGATGCCCGCGCACGAACTGACCGCAGCGGTGAAGGCCGATAGCGGCGAGCGGCGCGGGCGCGCTTACTTGCGCTTCACCGTGCAGGACAAGGTCGGCGTGCTGGCCGAGATCGCTGCGGCGATGCGCGATGCGGGCGTGTCGATCGAGAGCCTGATCCAGCGTGGTGAGGCGGCGGATGGCGGCGTGATGATCGCGATCGTCACGCATGAGGGGCCGGAGCGGGCAGTGGCGCAGGCGCTGGAGCGGCTGCGCGGGAGCCAGAGCTTGGTCGGGCAGCCGTTGTTGATGCATATTCTGGGGTGATTTTGGGGGGGTAAGGGCTCTGCGAGGCACCTTACCCTCCCCCAGCCCCTCCCGCCTGCGGGAGGGGAGTTGTTTAAATTCAAACCGTCGTCCTAGCCGCTCCCCTCCCGCAAGCGGGAGGGGATGGGGGAGGGCGGTGTCTCACCGAGACTGCCCTTTCCACCTCACCTCTTGATCAACCCGATCTCCACCAACCGCTCGAACAGATAGTCATGCGCCGTGATCGGCTCCGGATAGCGATCCGGATGCCCCTCGCTCACCGTCCCCGGCAGCGTCTTGATCAGGAAATCCGGCGCCGGATGCAGGAAGAACGGCATCGAATAGCGCGAGAAACCGCGCCGCTCGACCGGCGGGTTGACCACCCGGTGCGTGGTCGAGGGCAGGACATGGTTGGTCAGCCGCTGCAGCATGTCGCCGACATTGACCACCATCGCACCTTCGGGCGGACGGATCGCCAGCCACTCGCCCGAATCGCGGTCGAGCAGTTCCAGGCCCGCTTCCTCGGCGCCGAGCAGCAAGGTGATGAGGTTGATGTCTTCATGCGCGCCCGCCCGAACGCCCTCGGCATCGGCGGGGATCGGCGGATAGTGGAGCAGGCGCAGGACCGAGTTGCCGTCCTTGACCGCCGGGTCGAACCAGTGCGGGTCCAGCTTCAGATGGCGTGCGATCGCCGAGAGCAACCGGTCACCCGCCTTGTCGAATGCCGAGAACAGCGCGATGAAATCCTCGCGGAAACCCTCGGGCCGGTCGGGCCAGATATTGGCAGGCATCCGGTCGGCATAGGCATGGCCCTCGGGCAGTTCGCGGCCGACATGCCAGAATTCCTTGAGGTCGACGACCTTGGCGTCCTTGGCGATCTCGGTCTTGAACGGCGTATAGCCGCGCGCGCCGCCGCCGCCGGGGACGTGATAGCGGCGCTTTTCCTCCTCGGGCAGGTCAAACAGCGCCTTGGTCTGCGTCCAGGCGCGGTCGATCAGGTCGGCGGGGACGCCGTGATCGGCGACGATGGCAAAGCCGAACCGCTCGAACGATTGCCCAAGTGCGGCGGCAAAGCCTTCGGGATCGCGGTCCTGGTCGGCGAGGCTGAGGGTCGGAACCTCGGCGGAGCGGGTGTCGGTCATGGCGATATGTCCAGAAAATCGAATGGGCTGCACCCTATATAACGCCGTCGTCATCCGCGAACAGGGTGGCTTATCCGCCCAAGGTGATCGTCCCCGTCGATCGGTCGCCCCCCGTCTGGCGCAGATCCAGGCGGAACGGCTTTTCCTCCGCCGTCTTGCCGACCAGCGTGCCGCCCTGTTCGTTCCCCTGCTCGTTCAACGTGAAGCCCGCATCGCCCATCTTGTCGCGGAACCAGTCGCGCACCGTCGCCGGGTCGGCCGGGCTGTCGAAGGTCATGGTGAAGGCCTTGTCGCGGCCATTGCCGACATCGACGTTGCGGATCGTCGAGCCGGGGAACAGGTGGACGCCGTTCAGTTCGAAATTGTCCGCCTCCATCGACATCTTGGGCAGCTTGAACGCACCCTGGAAACCGGGCAGCGCCAGCTTCACCTCTCCCGACTTGCCATCGACCGACGCCAGCGTGTCACCATCGGCGCCGTTGACCGTGATCGACGTGCCCTGGCTCGGCCGATCGCAGGCCGAGAGGGCAAGGGCCGCCATCAGCGGCAGGACAAGTGCGGTTCGAGACACCATGGTCATCGCGACAAACCCCTTATGCGTCCTGTTGCAGCAATACAGTTGGGGGCAGAGTGTGCCCCGTGCAAGCTGTCATGGGACTGAACGCGACAAGGCTTATGCGTTCCGTCGTCCTTCACGCTTTCCCGGGTTTCCCTGATCCGCGATCCCCCTTATGGGGCAGCCATCATGTCCGAAACCCGTTCCGCTGATCCGGTGACGTCCGTCACCGCCGAACCCCCTGGCGCGCCGATCGGCTTTGTCGAGTTCGTCCTGCTGATCGCGGCGCTGATGGCGTTGACCGCGCTGGGCATCGATTCGATGCTGCCAGCACTTCCAGCGATCGGCGAAGCGCTGGACGCTTCGCCCGCCGCGCGGCCGTTCGTCGTGACCGCGTTCCTGATCGGGTTCGGGGTGGCGCAGCTGGTCCATGGACCGCTGGCGGATCGCTATGGGCGGCGGCGGGTGCTGATCGTCGCGCTGGTCATCTACATCATCGCCAATGGCGCGTCGGCGGTGGCGGGCAGTTTCCCGTTGCTGCTGGCCGCGCGGGTCTGTGCCGGGGCGGCGATCGCGGCGACGCGGGTGGCGACGGTGGCGCTGGTGCGCGACTGCTATCACGGCCGGGCGATGGCGCAGGTCATGTCGATCGCCTTCATGGTGTTCATGATCGTGCCGATCCTGGCGCCCGCCTTTGGCGAACTGGTGCTGCTGTTCGGCAACTGGCGGCTGATCTTCTGGGTGATTGCGGGGCTCGCCACGCTGGTCCTGATCTGGTTCGCGTGGCGGATGCCCGAGACGCTGGCCCCGGAGGCGCAGCTGCCCATCTCGCTGTCCCGCATTGCCAGCGGCTGGCGCGAGACGCTGAGCGACCGGTTGTCGCTGGGCTATACGCTGGCGGCGACCGCGCTGATGGCGGCGCTGTACGGGTATCTGAACTCGGTGCAGCCGATCATGGCGGTGACGTTCGGGCGTGAAAAGCTGCTGGCGCTGATCTTTGCCACCACCTCGGTGACGATGGCGGCGGCGAACCTGCTCAATTCGCGGATCGTCATGCGGCTGGGCACGCGGCTGATCAGCCACGGCGCGGTCGCCATCCTGATCGCGGTGTCCGCCCTGCACCTGGCGATCGCGCAGGTAATGGGCGAGACGATCCTCGTGTTCGCCGTGCTGCAGGCGATCACCATGGCGTGTTTCGGCTTGGCGACCTCCAACTTCTCGGCGATGGCGATGGAGAATATGGGGCGGATCGCGGGCACCGCGTCGAGCGTGCAGGGCTTTACCAGCGTCACCATCGGCTCGCTGATCGGCGCAGGCATCGGTCAGGCTTTCGATGGCACGACCCGGCCGCTGACCCTGGGCTTCCTGATCGCTGGGCTGACGGCCTTCGCCTTCGTGTTTGTCACCGAGCGCGGGCGCATGTTCCGCCCGGCTTGAAATAGCCCAAAGCCGGGGCAGGGGAACCGCCCGGCCCGCCGCACCGTTCCACCCTCCACAGTATAAAAGGAGGCAGACATGGGCGGACATCAGGTCCCCAGCCACGGACCCGGCGATGATGGCTGGGACGAAGAAGGCTATGACGAGAGCCAGCGTGCCGAAATCCTGGAGGTGACGCGCGATGGCCCCAGCGACGGCGTGCTCGTGACCGATCTCGCCCCCGATCTGGGCGACGACACCGTCGAGGACGAGCCAATCGGCGAACTGTCGATGGATTCGGAGGAGGTCGGCGAAAGCGACGCCACGGTCGACATGGATGCCGAGGACGTCGACGAAGACGATCTTCAGGAAGATTTCGAAGACGATACGGTGGCGGACGGCGAGATCGACGACGCCGACGACGCCGCGCTGCGGCCGTGACGCGCCTGCCCGTCGCCTTGGCGGCGGGCGGCCTCGTGCTGATGGGCTGTTCGACGCTGCCCGATCCGCGTGCCGCTGCCCTGCCGCCGATGATGTCCAAGACCTTTCGCTGCGACAATGGCAGCCGCTTCTGGGTGCGGTTCGACAATCGCAACGACAGCGCGCTGGTGCGCTTCGATGACGATCTGGAATTGCGCATGGCCGGGCAGCCGGTCGGCTCCGGCATTCACTATACGGGCTTCGGCCACGACCTTCGCGGCAAGGGAGGTGAGGTTGTTTTGACACGCCCCACCGGTGATTCCTTGCGCTGCACCGCTCTGCCTTCTGGATCGGAGGCACAATAGCGGCCGAAAAGTGGCGGAAAACTGCCACTGCCGTATTCCGCCCGCATTTGGTTCATCTAAGTGACAGGAATTGTGTCTTTCGGGACACAGCTGGTCAGAAGCTGATCGAAAAAGTCTTCTACCGTGCAACCCCTGGCGATTTTACCGGTTAAGCGGGCCTGGGCTGAGCGGTTCGATCCGCCGCCCCACATAGAAAAAAGAAGGGTATCTCGTATGCGTAAGCTTTCCCTCATCGCCGCCGCGGCGGCTGCGTTCGTCGCCGTCCCCGCCATGGCCCAGGACATGGCCACCACGGACGCCGCTCCGGCGCCTGCCGCCGACACCGCGACTGCCCCTGACGGCACGCGCGCTTTCGGCATCGAGCCGTACGTCGCCGTCATGGGCGGCTGGGAGCAGTTCGACCGGCAGACGGTCGCCGGTATCCCCGCGCAGCCCAAGGGCTATAACTTGGACGGCGCGCTGGTCGAGGGCATCGTCGGTTTCAACGTGCCGCTGGGCCCCGTGTTCGTGGGTGCCGAGGGTGCGGTCGCCAAGGGCGTGTCGGGTGACATCGATTGGCAGTATGGCGCCTATGGCCGCGCGGGTTTCCGTGCCGGTGACAGCGGCCTGTTCTACGGCAAGGTCGGCTATCGCTGGAACAACTTCCACAACTTCGCTCCGGGCGTCGCTGGCGACCTGAAGCGCGACTATCACGGCACCGTGTACGGCGTCGGCGCCGAAGTCGGCCCGAAGGACATCGGTCTGGGCGGCCTGACCGGCAACTCGGGTCTGCGTCTGCGTCTGGAAGTTTCGACCTTCGACGACGCGCACTCGTTCCGCCCGATGGCGGGTGTGGTCGCACACTTCTGATCCCTTCCAGGATCCAGTTGGCGTAAAGGAACGGGGTTCGGCAGCAATGCCGGGCCCCGTTTTCTAATGGGCGGCGCGTTCCCATATTCCGTTCATGGTCGGACGGGTAAAGCGCAAGGCGGGTCTGGTGGCCGCCGCCGAACGGGTCGAGCGTAGCGCACCACCGTCCTGCGCGCTGTGCGAGCGTCCGCTGGGCGTGAAGGTGGAATGGCACCATCCGGTGCCCAAGAGCGAAGGCGGGCGCGAGACGGTGCCGGTGCATCCGATCTGCCACCGGACGATCCATGCGACCTTTTCCAATGCCGAACTGGCGCGGGACTATGCCGACTTCGTGCTGGTGCGGGGGCATCCGGAGATGGCGCGGTTCCTGCGCTGGATTGCGGGGAAGCCGGCGGACTTTCATGCGCCGACGCGGGTGGGGCGGTGATTTCGGTTCGCGCGATGACGCGATGACGCGGAGGTTTTGGTTCACGTGGAAGGCGCCAGCGCGCGGAGGTTTTTGGTTCGCGCAGAGGCGCGGAGGGCGCAGAGAAGAAGATTATAGCAGGGTGGGCTGTCCTCCGCTCCGTTCCGCCTGAGCGTAGTCGAAGGCCACGGGATGACCTTCGCCACGCGAACCGCCCCCTAGGCGAGCGCTTCCGGGAACAGGTTGGGCCTTCGGCCCGAAAGGGCCTTGTGTGGCGAGCGTATTCCCTTGGCCTTCGACTACGCCCAGACGGAGCAGAGCGGAGGGGCGGGGATGGCGGGAGAAAAGCGGGCGGCACTTCTTCTCTGCGCCCTCTGCGCCTCTGCGCGAACAAAATCTCCGCGTCTCCGCGTCTACCGCGCGAACCGACCCTCTTCGCGTCATCGCGGCTTCGCGCGAACAAAAAAGGGCGGACCGAAGCCCGCCCTTTGGGAAATCACTCCGCCGCGACGCCCGCAGCCGAGAACATGTCGCCGGTCTCGCCCGGTTCCTCGTTCGCGGCCTTGCTCACCTTCGCCTTCTGGCGGGTGTCGAACGCGTCCCAGACGTCGTTCCACTGGCCGCGCGTCGCCGCCTTGGAATATTCCGTCGCGCGTGTTTCGAAGAAGTTGGCATGCTCCACGCCGTTCAGCAGCGGGGTCAGCCAGGGCAGGGGATGCTCGTCGATCATGTAGATCGGCTTCAGGCCGAGCTGGCTCAGGCGCCAGTCGGCGATGTAGCGGATATACTTCTTGATCTCCTTGGGCTTCATCCCCTCGACCGGGCCCATTTCAAAGGCGAGGTCGATGAAATTGTCCTCCAGGCGGATCGTCGTCTGGCAGACGTCGGCGATGTCGTCCTTGACCGCCTTGGTCAGGCACTGACGCTCCTGGCAGAAGGCGTGGAACATGCGGATGATGCCCTCGCAGTGCAGGCTCTCGTCGCGCACCGACCAGCTGACGATCTGGCCCA
>Ga0308171_1000986_pt1 | contig 45062 bp, 28 predicted proteins | sample PhyGR1_FD_202135 | JGI IMG/M metagenome (GOLD analysis project Ga0308171, IMG submission 202135) | Phyllosphere microbial communities from UC Gill Tract Community Farm, Albany, California, United States - DLSLSG.R1 | ecosystem: Host-associated > Plants > Phyllosphere > Unclassified | place: USA... | reverse complement strand
ATCGCGGCTAATTGAGACAGGAAGCAGAGGACGCCATGGCCGATCATCATGTCGAGATCGACAATCTCGTGAAGACCTATCCGGGCGCCCTCAAGCCCTCCGTGGATCATGTCAGCTTTTCCCTGCCGCGCGGGGAGATGCTGGCGTTGCTAGGGCCCTCAGGCTGCGGCAAGACGACGATCCTGCGCATGATTGCAGGACTTATCCCGGTAACCTCAGGCGAAATCCGTCTGGACGGCCGGGATATCTCTGCAACTCCTGTCCATAAGCGCAATATGGGAATGGTCTTTCAAGCCTATGCCCTGTTCCCGCATATGAATGTTTCCGAAAACATTGCATTCGGGCTGGAGATGCGCGGCATTGCAAAGTCGAAGCGCAAGGAGCGGGTGGTAAAGGCACTCGATCTGGTCAAGCTTTCCGGTTTCGGCGAAAGACGCATCTCGCAGCTTTCAGGTGGCCAGCAACAGCGAGCGGCAATCGCTCGCTCGCTCGTCATCGAACCGGCGTTGCTGCTGTTCGACGAACCGCTCTCCAACCTCGATGCCAAGCTGCGCGACGAGATGCGCGATGAAATTCGCGACATCCAGAACCGGACCGGCGTTACAAGTATTTTCGTTACCCACGATCAGGACGAAGCCCTTTCGATGGCCGACCGGCTCGCCGTCATGTCTGAAGGACGGCTGGAGCAGATCGGCACGCCACGCGAGATTTTCGACCGGCCGAAAACCGATTTTGTCGCTTCCTTCATCGGAGCCGGCTCGTTCCTTACGGGCACCGTGGTTGCACCGGGTCGCGCTGAGATCCCAGGTCTCGGCTTCCTGCATTTCTCGGGTGCTGTCCCGGTCGGCCAGAAGGCGCGGTTTCTGGTTCGCCCGCATAGATTTCTTCTCGGTGATGGCGTCAATGCTTTCTCCGGCATTGTCGAACACGTTACCTATCGCGGGCAGATGCTGACGCTTGGCGTGCGCGCGGGCGACCATCGCCTGCAGGCCGATCTGCCCACCCACGCCGCCGCGCTGCCAGCCAAGGGTGAGCGTGTGATGCTCTCCGTTGCTCCTGAGGATGTGACGTTGATCGGGGAGGCGGCCTGATGGCGGTCGCGGGCCATTCTTCCGGTGGCGAAGCATCGCACCGCGGCATTCTGCTTCTTCTACTGCTGCCAGGCTTGATTGCGCTGCTGACGACCTTCCTGCTGCCACTCATCTGGCTAGTACGGGCATCCTTCGCATCGTCGGCCATGGCGGCCCTTCGCGGTGGTGACTGGACGCTCGAATCCTACAGAATCGTGCTGTTCGACCCGTTTTACTGGAAGATCGCCTGGAACACGCTTTATCTCGGCGTGAATGTCGCGGTTCTGGCGGTTATTCTCTCCTATCCCATCGCGCTGTTCCTTGCCCGCACCCAAAGCCGCTGGCGCGGGGTGCTGACAGCGCTTGCTGTTGCGCCGCTTCTCACCTCCTCGGTGGTGCGTACCTATGGCTGGATGGTCATTCTGGGGGACCGGGGCGTCATCAACACGGCGCTGCAATCGTCCGGGCTGACGGATGGTGTCATACGGCTGACCAATAATTATTTCGGCGCCACCGTCGCGCTGGTCGAAATCCTGATGCCCTATGCGATCCTTGCGATGCTGAGCGGCTTTGGCCGTTTGAACACGCAGCTGGAGGAAGCCGCCGCCATGCTCGGCGCGAACCGCCTGCGCGTGTTCACGCGCATCGTGCTGCCGCTTTCGCTGCCCGGAGTTCTCACCGCAACACTTCTTGTCTTCGTCCTGGCGATTTCCTCCTTCGTTACACCGCGCCTGATGGGCGGTGGCCGCGTCTTCGTCATCGGCACGGAGGTCTACAACGAGGCGACGGTGACGCTGAACTGGCCGTTGGCCGCCTCACTTTCGGTGCTGCTGCTCATCCTCTTCGGCAGCGTGATCGTGATTTACCAGCGCGCAATGCGCGCGCTAGAGACGTGAGGCCAGCCATGGACGCAAAATTCGGACGTCTCGCCCATGCGCTTCTGCTGACATTGCTTTACCTGTTCCTTCTTGCGCCGATCATCGTTGTCCTGATCATTTCTTTCGATACGCGGCAATATCTGGCATTTCCGCCGGAGAGCCTGTCGTTCGGCTCCTATGCAAAGGTTTTCGCCAATGCCAAGTTCATATCTGCCTTCTGGCGAAGCCTCGGCATCGGCCTGCTCGTCGGTTTTGTATCGATCTTCGCTGGCTTGCTTCTGTCGCTGGCGCTGTCGCGGCACGAATTCCGCGGCAAGGGCGCGGTCAATTTCCTGATCCTTGCGCCTTTCCTTGTGCCGCATATCGTGCTTGCTGTCGGTGTGATGCTGGTACTCGGGCCGCTTGGCTTGCTCGACAGTTATACCGGCATTTTTCTGGCACATCTCGGCATCACCACGCCCTATACGGTGCGCACCATCACCATGAGCCTTATGGCGGTGGATCGCCGTGTAGAGGAGGCTGCGCGCGTGCACGGTGCATCGCCCGCCATGGTATTGTGGCGCATCACCCTGCCGCTGGTCCGGCCAGGTCTCATAGCCGGTGCGGTCATCGCCTTCCTGATTTCGTTCGATGAGGCGACCATCTCGCTCTTTATCGTCTCGGTCAAATCCTCGACGCTGCCGACGGAAATCTATCATTATCTGGAATATTCCACCGATCCGCAGATCGCCGCACTATCCGTTATCCTCATCTTTATCTCGGTCGGTGTGGTCGTGGCGGTCGAGCGGCTGATCGGACTGCGTCGGGTGTTGTGACATGACCACCGTGAAAGTGGCAGCCGGTACGTTGCAAGGTATCAGGGAAAACGGAGTTCACGCCTTTCTCGGTGTGCCCTACGCCGCGCCGGTAAAGCCGGAACGGCGTTTCGACGCGCCGCAGCCGGTCTCACCGTGGCAGGGCGTGCGCGATGCCACCCAGCTTGGTCCCGTCTGCCCGCAAATTCCAACCTATGGTCCGGTCGGTGCCGCCGCGACCTCTAAACTTGCCTTTGGCGAGGATTTTCTGACCGTCAACATCCGCACGCCTGATACGGCAGGGCGAGCGCCCGTGCTGTTCTGGATCCATGGTGGCGGCTACGCGGTCGGTTCGGCCAATGAACCGGTGCTGCAGAGCGGTGCGTTCGCGGCGAGCGGCATCGTTGAGATCACGGTCAATTATCGCCTGGGCGCGCTCGGTTTCCTCCATCTTGAAGGCAGGCCCGACAATCGCGGTCTGCTCGATCTTGTCGCCGCACTCGAATGGGTGCGCGATAATATCGCCGCCTTCGGTGGCGACCCGGACCAGGTGACGCTGGCCGGGCGTTCGGCCGGTGGCTTTGCGGTTGCGGCGCTCATGGCCATGCCGGACGCGCAGGGACTCTTCCACCGGGCCATGCCGCAGAGCGGTGCAAGCACCGGTGTCGCCTCGATGGACGATGCCGAAAGGCTGACCCGACGGTTTCTGGCGGCCGCAAATGCCGATGAGGCTTCGCTCGCAGCCCTGCCGATGAACCGGTTGCTTGAAATCCAGCGTGATCTTTGTAACCAGTCCTATGAGGAGCATGATTTCGCCCGTGACGGGGACGCCTCGATGCTTGGCGTTCCCTTCGTTCCGGTCATCGAATGGGCAAGTCTGCCGAAACATCCGGAAACTGCCGCGCGCGAAGGCCGCACCACCGCCGTGCCAATGATGATCGGCTGCACAACTGGCGAACATGTGACCCACGCAATCGTGCAGCCTAAGATGGACTTCGCACTTTGCGCCGGGCTGCTGCATGAGCGCGTTCTGCCGCGTGGCCTCGCCGGCTCCGATATTGTTAAGCGCTATCGCATGGCTCTGCCCAACCACAGCCCGCGCGGCATTTGGCGGGCGATTGCTGGCGATCTCGTCTTTCAGCTCCCAGCCATACGTTTCGCGAGGCTGCATGCCCGTTTCAATCCGGTCTATAAATATCTCTACGGTCCGCTGGAGGCCGATGAGCTGGGTGCGCCACACGGCGCCGAAGTCGGTTCCGTCTGGTATCGTGATGGTTCGAATGACCGCGAATTGCCCGAGCGCCAGCGGGTGGCGGATCCGGACTTCGCAAGAGCGATACATGATCTGTGGGCCTCATTCATAAAGGACGAACGTCCCCGCGCCCCAAACGGTGCGTGGCCGCTCTATCATGCTGACAAACCAGTGGTTCTGCGCGCAGGCCCGACCGGTTTTGAATTTACTGCCGACCCCTTCGACGGGCGCGAGGCGCTTTGGCTGCCAGCTGGCCATGACGATCGCGGACCGGTATAGCGCTTGGGTACGACGAGGCAAAAACACAGGTTCTGGGCGGAGTGAAAAATGGCGTCTGACTATCTTGATACGCGGCAGCTAGAGGCTTTCGTGGCGGTGGTTTCAATCGGCAGCATCACCGGTGCGGCGAAGGCCTTGGGCAAGTCTCAACCCGTCGTGACACGCCTCATTCAGGATCTGGAGGGCGAAATCGGTTTTGCGCTGCTGCATCGCTATGGTCCCCGTATCACCCCCACAGAAAAAGGAGTGGCCTTTTTCGCCCAAGCGGAGCTGTTCCTCGGTGGCCTCAGGACGATTAGCGAAAGTGCGAGGCGCATTCACGCCGCACGGCGCACGGCCATTGAGGTCGCCTCCATTCCGGCGATTGCCGCAAGCCTCCTGCCAAGGGCGCTCGCGGCCCTGCCGGCGGACCGGTTTCCCGATCATGTGCATCTGCAGAGCATTTCTTCGGAAAATGTCGTGCAAGCGGTGATGGCGGGCACCGCGGATCTCGGCGCCGTCAGCCTACCGCTGGACAATCCCGGCGTCGATATTCACTGGCTGGGGGAGGTGCCGTGCGTGGCCGTGCTTGCGGAAGATCATCCGCTCGCTCGGAAGGCGGTCATCTCCGCCGCAGACCTTGCCGGGAACCGGCTTATCGCTTCGGCAAACCCCTTCCGCCTACGTATGCGGATTAATGATGTACTTTCCAGTCTCGGTGTCGACCCTTCTTCCGTCATCGACAGCAATGCGACCTACGTTTCCCTGTCGCTGGCGCGCATGGGTCTCGGTGTCGCAATCGTCGAGTCGATTACTCTCTGGGGTTTGCCTGTAGAGGGTGTTCGCGTCATACCGCTGTCTTTTCATATCCCGTTCCAGTGGGGCTTCGTGACGGCTGCCGGTCGGCCGGTCATTTTCGAGGTGGAACAACTGGTGGCAACGGCACGACGGCTGGTAGCCGATATTCCTCAAGCGATTATCTACGACAGAATATCGCAGATTCAGTCTTTCGATTGACTTGTACATCTTACTTGCCAGACCCTGCCAAAGGCGCCACTGCCGGGAAAAGGCAGCGCCGGCAAAGGATGTAGGCGGCGGCTTTCGTTTTCAGCTCAGCCTGTGGAGGATCTTACAAAGCCTGATCATTCTGGCCTCCTTAAAGCCTGTGCCGTCGGGCGACGCGTCGATACCGAGGCCGCCCGTGACAAGCTGCAAAGGATATCGGAAGGCACCGCCAACCAGTTCGCAATGGAGAAGGCCATCGCTTCCGGCAATGGGCGCCTCATGCGCAAGGCCAAGCTGGCGGCCAATACTGCCCGGCTCAAACGGCTCCGAGCCGCCTACGAGGACGACCAATAAACGGTTCCGTCGCCAGATGCACGATGCCGAAGCCGCGGGCAATCAAAGCTCGACCGGTGGCAGATCTGGACGACGAGACCCTCGCGGCGGCTGCATAGCTGCGTTGCACAATAAATGTTTTCCTGATGGTCAAAAATCAGGCATAACGCCTTCAGCTGATGCAGATGACGGTCACTTCCCAGTTCCGTCGCAGCAGCTGTTCCCCTCTGGAGGTTTTAGATCTCCACACTTCATGGGCCGCGGTTTCCGCAGGCCCATTTTTTTATTCTTCGTTGGAGGATTCTGAGGGATTTATACCGAGGCGGCTTTAGCGCAGGTCCCGCCGCTCGGCAGCTTGAAGAGCGATCATAGCAAGGTACCGTTCTCGCATGGCCTTCATGTCGATATCTCCGCGGGTCCATTGCTCCAGCAAAGCAACGAAGACAGGGTCCTTGTCGATAGGCATACCACGTGCTGCCGCGCGAGCAATCGCACGCTGCGCGATGGCCCTGCGGGTTTCGGGATCTGTGCTCATGTTGCCTCGCCTGATATTCAGATGGACGGGAAGATCTAACAGGGAGTAGTCCAGATCGCGACTTCAAATTGCTCTTCCTCAAAGATATCTGAGCATCACTGCTGAAATTGCAGCGGCGTTGGATATTGTCCCCGGGATTCAAAAAGAAGGTTGCTCCCCTCACGGATTGAGCGCCTTTTTTGTATCGGAGGCGCCCGCAAACATGGTCCTGCGCCTTGACCGTAACAGCATTGCAGACGAGACATGAATCAAAACACTCCGTGGGAACACATGCCTTTTTTTCTGGTCACGCACACATCGCTGGTCGAAGCTCAAGATGAGCAAGAGGCTGCTCAAAAGGGGGTCGACCGTCTCCGCTCCGGAGCACATGTCACCGTTTCGGTAAAATCCGATGAAACAACGATCACCCAGATCGTTGTCCCCGCAATGCTCGAAAAGCCCCTTCCGATCCCGCCTTCTGAAAACGCTAGCTCGTCGCTTGTTGCATTTGCTATCCCCGAAGCCACGCCAGCTGCGCCGGAAAGCAAAAAACTCATATTGAGGCGCATGATGGCTGACGCTCTGGCCCTTCTGGGGCGCCGAACGTAGTCGCATCCTGAAAGCATCGATGCTGCCAGCACTATCGAATTCGATCGTCGGCTCGCACTGAGAAGAGTGGGTCGAAAAAGAAAAGAAGGAAGGATGATCTGGTCGCATATACCGTCGGCCCGACGGTGCTCTTTGCGCCCAAAGCTTCAGGTTAAGTCGAGCACATGACGCGCTTCGGTATGCCACTCGCGCCGACAGCTTGGACGCCAAATCCAAAGCGATCCTTCCTTCTTCAATGCGATGAATGTTGTTCGCGGTATCGAATATTAATCAATGAGACGTTCTGACCTTGGTCAGAACATGTTTTTCCGTTGAAGATTCGCGCACGGTCGACCAGGATCCGAGATTTGACGCTTCGGTCCTTGCTGACAATCGCGTTCTGTGCCCTGTCCCCTGCGACCAATGATCCCGGTACTGCGATCGATGTCATTGGCCGTGCGCTCCGCGTACTGGCAGTCTGGGACGAACCCGTAGAGACCTCGCACCAAGATGCCGTCCCATGTGCAAATGTCTGTGTCCCGGCTATACGACTCAATGATATTTTTACACCGATGGCTCGCTATGGCACAGCCATTGTCGAAGTCGGTCTTCGTCTCCAGAAAGTTTTCGGCATATTGGCGCAGTTCAACGCGCCCGGCTTTCGAGACAACGCTATCCGACGTTCGACAGAGGCACTATCCCGGGCTGAGCTCGCCTTGAGCCTCGAAAGTGACAAACACCGCGTGAGCGGTGCCGCACAGGCTGTTTCTGGCGCAGCAATCTGACCTTCCTGGCCGGAATCGCGGAGAACGATCAGCGTTTTTGGGATGTCATGGCAGCGCGTGGCCGACCAGCCACGGACAACAAGACGGCGCCCCCGCGCCTCTCAATTCCCAAAAAAGACGGGCCGAAGGTTCCATTGTGATCAAGGGCTCCCATTCATATAAAGTTCAAGACCTTCGTCATCAGGAGATGACCGTACCAAGCTGCGCCGGGCACCCAGCAGGACAAGGTCCCGCTGATAAAAAGCATCGATGTGGAATTTCAATACTGCAGAACTGAATTTGGAGCTCCGGAACGTGGGCTGGACGAGCAAGGCTCAAGAGCGCGCGACTTTCCCACGCATTGTGATGTTCAGGCTACAGTTTCTGTAGCAAAGCGTTACATTCCGTAGCGTTTGCTTCGGATTAAAAATTATCGTTTTTCAACGAGTTGAGTAAAAATTATCCCATCGCGTGAAGGGGTTCACGCATGGCGACACGATGCTGTCGCGAGCTTTTACCAGGGGATATTTTATGCTTCAAAGCCCGATGATTCCGACCAGAAGGTCACGGCCCGCAATACATGCAGCCGTATTAACCAGAAACGCTGTTCTCGCCTCAACTATGCTTTTGACAGTGCCTGGATTCGGGTGGGCGGAGCCCATAGCTTCCGTCTATGATGGTGCGAACAATCAGGTCACGACCGACACCAATGCGGTGGGCAACGGCACCGTTTATGTTGGCTACGAGGAAAACGGCTGGCTAACGATTTCGAACGGTGCCGTGCTGAGTGGCGTCGCTGGTTATGTTGGTCAATCGAGCGGCGTCACTGGGGAAGTGACGGTAACAGGCTCCCAAACCACCTGGGAAACCAGTGGAGGACTTTATGTCGGCAATCTTGGCGAAGGTACGCTGAACGTCGAAAGCGGTGCAATATTGAAAAGCCGGTCTGGCGAGCTTGGCTCTGCCGACGGCAGCACTGGCATAGTAACCGTGTCAGGTCAGGGCTCGATATGGGAAATCACCGAAGGCCTGCAAGTGGGCTACCGCGGAGCTGGTCAACTTATTATCGAAGATGGTGGCACGGTCATTGGACAGAACGCCTATGTAGGCAGCGGCTATGCCGGTTCAGGCACCGCGCTCGTAACTGGTGCTGGATCAACCTGGACCAACAGCAACGTTCTGAACATCGGTGGTGTTACCGGGGATGCCGCACTTGTCATTGCGGATGGGGGCGTTGCAAAGAGTAAGTGGGGCTATATCGGAATGAATTCCGATCAGAGGGGGACTACGACGGTCACCGGTGACGGCTCTGAATGGCGCAGCAGCGAGGGCCTCTACGTAGGTTTTGAAGGTCAAGGTAGCCTGAATATTGAAAATTCTGGCTTCGTGGAGAGTAATGAGGTCACCGTTGGACTCTTTGCGGGGAGCAACGGCTCCGCGACAGTGACCGGCGCTGGCTCTGAATTGAATAGCAACAACCTCTATGTCGGGAATTGGGGCAACGGAACGCTCACCGTTGAAGATGGTGGTCTTGTTAAAAGCACTTACGGCCATGTCGGGGCGGTTTCAGGCAGCAATGGTTTCGTCACTGTTAGCGGCGTGGGCTCAACGTGGCAAAACGTCAGTAACATCTTTGTCGGTGAACAGGGTAGCGGCACACTTGATATCAAGAATGGCGGCCTTGTGGAGAGCAACACCACCATCATAGGGAAGGAGAACGCTGCCACAGGAAAAGTGACTGTGGCTGACAACCGCTCAAAGTGGAATGATGGCGGCAATATTTTTGTCGGTTATGCAGGAAAAGGCACGTTGGATGTTATCGGCGGAGGTGTGGTCGAGGACAAGAAGGGCTTCATCGGCTATTACGAAGGTAGCACGGGCGTGGCGACTGTCTCCGGCTCGGAATCTGTGTGGAAGAACTCGAGCAGCCTTTCGGTGGGCGACAGCGGAACTGGCACGCTGATTATCGCCAATGACGGTGTCGTATCCGTTGGCACGCAGCAGCAGGATGGCACCTTTGATGGCACAACGTATATTGCCAAGGAGGACGGCTCGAAGGGAACGCTGGTCATTGGAGCGGCCGAAGGCAGCGATGCCACAGGGGCTGGCACCCTGAAAACGGATACAATCAAGTTCAACCAAAGCGCCGGTCTTAGCAATGGAACGATTGTATTCAATCACACCGAGAGCGACTATTTGTTCTCTGCCAATATGAAGGGATATGGAGAAATTCGTCATCTTTCCGGGGTTACGACGCTATCGGGTGACAGCGCCGACTTTTCCGGCCTGACGAATGTAGATGGTGGCAATTTGTACGTCTCCGGCGCTCTGGGTGGCACCATTAACGTCTCCAGCGGCGGCACCATTGGTGGTGTTGGAACGATTGGGGCCTCGACCATCGAAGATGGCGGTATATTGTCGCCAGGAGGATTGCAGAGGATCATCTACAGTAGATCCGTCGCTCCCACTTCTGGTGTAATTGGCACGCTGACCATTGATGGTGACCTCGTCTTGAAGGAAGGATCCACCTACGCGGTTGATTTTAATGGCACGGATGCCGACCTGACGCAGGTTTTGGGAAAGGCTTTTATCGAAGACGGCGCAGGCGTTAACGTAACGGTGCTAGACAGCGAAACGAGCTACCAGAAGACCCAGACTTATAAAATCATTTCCACCGGAACCGGCTTGACGGGCAAGTTCAGCGGTCTGGTCAATACAGCCTCCGCGTTCCTCGACATCACAAACTCCTACGATGCCAATAATGCCTATTTGAATGTTTCTCTAAAATCCTCGGGCAACGGCAACTCTGGTGTATTTGTACCGGTAGCGAACTCGAGCAATCAACACTCTGTTGCATCTGCACTCGACACTCTCGATCAGACATCGGGTAGTGTGTCGCTCGGACTCTACAACAGCCTGTTGATGCTTGATGCCGAACAGGCGAGAAAAACCTTCCAGCAGCTTTCAGGAGATATTTACGCGACGGCGCGGGGTACCTTCGTGCAGACGAATAGGGCCGTAAGCACGGCGCTTAACAGCCGTGTCCGTGCTGTCACTGACGGTGTCGCCGCACCATCCTCCATGGCACTTGGCTATTCCGACGAAAAAGAAGGCGCACCCAAGGACGACCGGTTTGCCGCCTACGAGACCAGGAAGCCGTTCGATTCCGATCGCTTCGCTACCTGGATCAATGGCTTCGGGTCATGGGGTAAGGTGAGCGGCGTCAACGGCGAATCCGATACCGATATATCGAATGGCGGCGCTCTGGTCGGTGGCGATGTTGCGATCAGCAATGACTGGCGCGTGGGCGTCCTGGGTGGCTACAGCCGGACGTTTTTTGACACTGACAGCAGCAAAGGAGACAGCACAAACTACCATTTGGGCGCCTATTCAGGCACGAAATGGGGCCCAGTCGCATTTCGCTCCGGCGTGAACTACACTTGGCACAATATCGACACTAGCCGTAACGTCAGTGCTCTTGGCCAGACGCTCTATGGCAACTACGACGCATCCAGCTTCAATGTCTATGGTGAACTTGCCTATCGTCTCGATGTCGGCACATCTGCACTTGAGCCGTTCGCTGCTCTTGCTCATTCTCGCACCAAGACGGATGGGTTTAGCGAAACGGGTGGCAGTGCTGCGCTAACAGTTGACTCCTCATCAATGAACACCACTTTTTCCACGCTCGGATTGCGAACGTCGACGGATTTCGATCTTGCCGGCGTTGCCTCTGTGGCCCGTGGCACGATTGGATGGCTGCATGCCTTCGGCGATGTCGATCCCGTTTCATCAGCGCGTTTCCTGACCGGCGATAGTTTTGCAGTATCCAGTACGCCTGTCGACCGTAATGCGGTCCTGCTGGAAGCTGGCGTCGACTTCACTATCACGCCTGCATCGACACTGAGCTTTACTTATAACGGCCAGATCGGCTCGAAGGCTTACGATCACGGTGCGAATGCCAAACTTCGCGTCAAGTTCTGACAGCCGTAGATGCAGGAGCGGAAGTCACCGCCGCTCCTGCATGTCATTCAAGACCTGTATTTGCATCAAAGCGCATCCTGCGCTCGACAGATGAATGTGGTTCGAAAGAATGGACGTCCTTGTTTATAATCCAGTTTTTCTTTCTTTTCAGAAAGAAGGAAGTTCTATATTTTCGATGCTCGATATTTTGGCAATCAGTTCGACTTTTGGTGTCCTCGGTCTAGCGAGACTGTCGTGCGTAAACAGCGGAGGCGTTGGTGACGATTATTTCACCAGCATGTCGTCTTGGTTCGGTCCGACTGGCCGGGCTCTTTTTATTTTCGCGATCTCTGAATTTCGCCAGGGTTATCCGCAAAGCGCGCCGCCGATGCTCGTGCAGGCTGATTTTTACTCAGGAACGGTGAGGATGGCTGCGTAGAGGCAACGATTATTTTGCCTGTTTTAGTCACACACGGGAATCGGCCAGACTCCTCTTCTCCGGTCGTATCAAGTTGCGCCTTTTTGTTTCCACCATTAATAGTCATCTATGCCCAGATCACTTTCTACCAAACACCCTGCCGCGCGATTAGATGACAAAGACCCCATCCGCGTGCTTCTTGTGGAAGACGATATTGATCTGAGGGTGGGATTGACTGACTTCTTACGTCTCAATTCTTTTGCGGTGACGGCGGTTGGAACCGGTAAGGAATTCGATCTGGCGTTTGGGACCGAGGCGTTCGATGTTGCGATAATCGATGTTAACCTTCCGGATACTAGCGGGTTTGACATCGCAAGACGTACAAAAACGTCCAGCAATGTCGGGATTGTGATGCTGACAGCCCGTACACCGCGCGACGACAAACTTCGAGGTTATGCCGAAGGTGCAAACCTGTATCTGACTAAGCCCGTCGATGGCGATGAAATCGTGTTCGCGATAAAAAACCTTGCTGGCAGCCTGAGATCAATTGCGAGTGCTCCGCTGAAGGTGGCCCGATCTTTTCCAAACTGGTCAATTGACCGCATCGGCAAAAGGTTGATCTCTCCGCAAGGAACCGCAATCAGATTATCGACACGCGAAGCGGCGCTGATATTGAAACTGACGGAACAAAGGGGACTTATCGTCCCACGTGCTCATCTCGGCGTCGCGATGGGGTATGCTACTATTTCCAACACGCGAAGCATCGATGCGGTTTTACAAAGATTACGTGTGAAGGCACGGGATGCAGGTACGGAGCTACCAATACAGGTCATCCACGGTTCTGGCTTTCAACTTTCGGCAAACATAATAACGCTTTAACTATGAGCGGTAATCCAAATATACGCCACTGCGAGTGACAGAAGTCGATTAAAACGGACATATATCCCGACGCGGCGAGCGCCATTTACGCGGGCACCAATGCGAAGCGGCCTCGTCATTCGCAGCTCCATAAAGAGTTCCTTGCGAACAAGGGGGCTTCAGCTGCGACGGTGGTTCGGATTCAAAGAACTGCTGTAGCAGTCGCGCGAAAGCGGGCTGTCCTGATGCATACCATGCTGAAACCGGCGAGTTGGCCCATCTGACTGCGAGCATGGCGGCATCGTATCTTATAGCGCTCAACAGCTGAGCGCTTGAAGCGTCCCTGCCGGAAGGTGAGCCGCGCCATTCCGTTGATGAAGTCGCACCGCTGTCTCAGTTGAATGCGTCGGCCACATTAAGGGCTCGTGCTGCGTATCTCCTTGATGACTAACTGGTGTCGACGGCCTTATTGTTCAATCCTTCCGTAGATTCAATCTAGGGCATATCGACGACACCGGCATGGTACTCTCGCTGGTCAACCGCGTCGCGGATGCTCATTCCGGCCAATTTAGCTCGTTGGCCCGGATTTCTGGCCGTGCCGACTCGTTTTGACGTTTTGCCTGCGCCATGTCGATTGCTTCGCTCAATAACTGCGGCTTCGTCATCAATAAGTATGCGGTGCAGGCGATTCGCCAAGCCCGTGCCTCGCAGCATGGCTCTGACGGCTACGCAAGCGGCATATCTCCTCTGTCGCAGAAGCGCGATATGCCGCATGATACGAAAAATCGGCCTATTTGTGTCACTGTTGCGATAGCGCAACGCCCCCCTCAAGCGTTGTTATTCCCGGCCAGATCCAATAGTTGCCCAAAGATATGTATTGCGACCCGAACAAAACAAGGTGGCTGGTCGATATACATCTTCTACACGCACAAATTTTTTTCTACCGACTTCGTGATGAATAGGAAGATTGATCGGGTCGTAAAACGATCAGGTTATATTAGATATCTTCGTATAGTCTGATTTATTAGGTATTTTATTCATGTAAATGCGGAGTTTGACGGTTCTTTTCAAGGGATATATTCGATTTCAACTCGAGAATGTATCAAACTGGAAGAGTTGTCTGCTGATGAATGCCTCTGTTTCGAAGAATAAGTCCTCGTCCTCCGATACTGCACGCAAAGTCCCAGTTGTACGGCGCGACAGTCGTGAGCAGTTCGTAGCGCGTCGGATGCATCATGCAGAACCGGCTGGTAGTGCGGTGTCGCGCATTTTGAAGAGTATCTCATCAGCAGCAAAGCTTGGCGTATCAGCTCTAGCCTTAGCGGCTGTCAGCCCTCCGCAGGCATCGTGGGCAATCGAATGGAGCAGCAATCGCACTGTGACCTCCGATGTTGACTATCCCGGCGACGGACTGATCATCAATAACGGCGCCACCATCAATATAACCAACAACGCGATCGTCCGAGCCTACGACCTGTCGATACAAGGTGGTTCGACGGTCAATATCAACTCCGGCAGCTTTATGACGAACTACAACAGTTGGTCGCTGATCCGGAACAATGCGACTGTTACCGTGGCAAATGGTGCCTCGCTGAGGTCGAACCAATACGTCAAGGTCACCGGTGACAGCTACGCGTTGGGCGGAACGCTGATCGTCAATGGTGGGGGCGCCATTCGCCGTAATGATGGCAGTTCACGTCATGTCGTGGAACTCGGCAACGGCGGCACGCTGGTACTCGGGAACGCGACGAGTACAGCGCCTATGCTGCAATATTTCGATGGAAATACATTTTACTCTACAGGTGGATGGATCGTCTCCGACGGTTGGAATTCCAACGTTGTCGTCAATATGGCGGGAAGCTATTCAATCCCGAGTATTCGCCCCTATCAGGATTTGAAGGGGAACATGAGTGTCGTGTCCCTGACGGTGCAGTCGGGAAACGCAGTTTTTGATCAGCCGAACAACTGGGCTGGAACCTTGCGCACGATTACGGTGTCAGGTGGCAGTCTTGAAATGGTTGATCCGTTACAGCAACCTCAATCTGGCTTGGCTTTCGGCAGTACCACGCTGTCCGCAGGTACAACTCTGATACTTAACAACAACGATACGACCTATCTTGATGGCGTCACCGGAGCCGGTGGGGTAGACGTTCGTGGAACGACCGTAGCGCGAGCAACAAACCCGACCTATTCTGGATTCGGAAACGCGCGCGTCGCGTCCTATACTGGTGACACTCGACTTTTTGATACGGCTCAGCTGGTTGTGGAACCTTTTTCTAACGTTGCCACGACTGTTACCCAAAGTAGTGTCGGCAGCTCAATTTCGTTGACAAGTTCAAGCCTCAAGGGGGTCTACGGGCAGGGCCAACTTGCCTTGAGCGGCGCGACGTTGACTACCCAGAGCAACCACGGCGGTGCTGTATCCATCAATGGTTCGGCGACGTTCTCTTCCGGAACACATCGGTTTTCCGGAACGCTTACCGCCGCCGCAACGTCGGATGTGAGTGTTACCAATGGCGGTACGCTTGCCGCAGCTGGAAATATCGATCTCAGTTCCCTGTCGTCGGTTACGCTTGTCGGTGCAAGCGCACTCGACGTGAGCGAACTCACTGGCACCGTCTCGCTGAAGCGCCTGATCGGCAGTTCGGCCACCGGAGCCGTCAGGCTCGGTGCCGGCGGACTGGTCGTCAATAATGCTCAGTCGGGCGACCGGTTCTCCGGCGTCATTTCCGGCGCCGCCGGGCTGACGGTCAATGGGGGTTCGGACAAAGCCCTGGAGCTCGGCGGCGTCAATACCTATTCCGGCGGCACGACGGTTCACAACGGTGCGACACTCAAGCTGGTCACCTCTGGCTCGATCGCTGCCAGCAGCCAAGTCTATATTTATAGCAGCGGCACATTGGATATCTCCGGCGTCTCGGGTGCAACGTCGTCGATTCGCGATCTGCGTGGCACGGTAAACGGCAATATCGTTCTTGGCTCCAAGACGCTTCGCATCACGAATGCGACCGATACCGACTATTATAACGGCACGCTCAGCGGTACGGGAGGTCTGCGGATTTCGGGGGGCACTCAGAAAATGGGTGCTGATCTCAGCTATACCGGCGCGACAACAGTTGATGCCGGCGCTGTGCTCTGGCTCGGCAACGGTGGAACGACCGGCAGCATCGTCAATGGTGCAACTGTCAACGGCGAGCTCGTCATTGATCGCGGAAATTCCTACGACCTTACTGCTGCTCGCACCATTTCGGGAACCGGCATATTGTCGAAGCTTGGCACCGGCGAATTGCTTGTCCGAGCCGCCCAAGGCTACACGGGTGCGACCAATATCCGAAATGGCAGTATCGTCATTCTTGATGACGGGTCGCTTGCCCAATCCAGTACGATCAATATCGAGGCGAGCGGCACCTTCGATCTTTCCAGATCGAACAATGGTGCAACAATCCAGGCTCTGAGCGGCGCCGGTACCGTTATATTCGGCTCGCAAAACGGTCAGCGAGGCATGACGATCACTGCCGGTGGCGTCTTCGGCGGATCGATAACCGGCTATGGCGACCTGCGCATTACCGGAGGCAATCAAACGCTGACCGGCGACAACACCTTTGTCGGAACGGTTTATCTCGGCGGCTCCGGCAACGGTAATCTGACCATCGGCTCGGCGAGTATCGCAAACCAAGGTTCGCTAGCGAACGCCAACGTCGAAACGGGCACCAGTGGGCGCCTCATCTTCATGCGGCCCGATGCCAACGGCATTTTTGGTGGCCGCGTGCAGGGCAGCGGTGGCATTACGCAGGCCGGAACCGGCACCACGACGCTTACCGGCGACGCAAACACCTACACCGGCGACACCGTGATTTCGGCCGGCACACTTCGCCTGTCCGGTGCAAGCAGTCTTGACCGTTCGAGCGGCGTGTCAATCGCCGCGGCTGGAACGTTCGACATTTCGGCCATCAATGGTGCCACCACGGTCAAAAAGGTGTCCGGTAGTGGTGTCGTCAATCTTGCCGGCAAGACGCTGACGCTTTCCGAGCAAAATGGTGCCTTTGGCGGAAGGTTTACCGGCGTTGGCGGGAACCTGGTGCTGGCCGGCCCGCAGTTGGCGATTTCGCAGGACAGCGATTTCACCGGCAGCCTGACGATCAATAGCGGCAGCAGCCTGGTGGCCACGGGTGCGGCAAGCTTGAGCGGTGCCAGCAATCTCGTGATCAGCGGTACGCTCGACGTGAGCGGCCTCAACGCTGCAACCCCGACCTTCGTCGCAACATCCGTCTCCGGCAGCGGTGGCAGAATCATTCTTGGCACGAAGGGGTTGAACATCACCGCGGGCCGCCCGGTGGACGATTTTGGCGGCGTGATCCAGGGCTCCGGAGCCGTCAATATTCTGGGCGGAACGCAAATACTGAGCGGCAGCAACACCTATAGTGGCGCAACCTCGATCGGTAACGGCGCGGTCCTGAGCATCGCCGGCGGCGGCTCCGTCGGTAACTCGAGCGGCGTGACAATTGGCCAGACCGGCACTTTCGACATTTCCGGCACCGCGGGCGGGGCCTTGCCGGGCACGGCCGTGCAGGCCATTGCCGGCAGCGGTACTGTCCAGCTAGGTCTGACGGCCGGGACGGCCCGGACCTTGTCGATCACGTCCTCGGGAACCTACGGCGGCGTCATCGCCGGTTATGGCGATCTGCGCGTGTCTGGCTCCGGCGTACAGACGCTGACCGGCGACAGCACATTCATCGGAACTGTTCGCGTTGCGTCAGGCTCGATCCGTATCGGAAACGGCGGTACGACAGGCGCCTTGCTCAACGCCAACGTCGAGGTGCAAAGCGGCCAGCAGGTCATTTTCCAGCGCTCGGACGCGCTAGGCACGTTCGGCGGTCAGGTGACCGGTGCAGGCGAATTGGTTCAGCTCGGAACCGGCACAACGACACTCGGCAATGCAAGCACCTATACGGGGGCGACGCGCGTGCAGGCCGGGCGCCTGGCGCTGGGTACGACCGGTGACATCTCCGGGTCGAGCAACGTCATTATAACCGGTGGCGCGACCTTCGACATCTCCGCCACCTCCGCTGGCAGCGCTATCAAGCAGATTACCAGCACCGGCGCCGGAACGGCATCGATCCTCCTTGGCAGCAAGACACTTTCGCTGACCCAGCAGAACGCCACCTTTGGCGGCACCATCAGCGGCTCTGGCGGACTGACGCTCGGCAGCTTCAGCCAGCTGCTGGCGCTGACGGGCGCCAACACCTACACCGGCGCCACGACGGTTTCGTCCGGCACCCTTTCTTTGACCGGCGCAGGCAGCATCGCCGCCTCCAGCGGCGTAACGGTGGACGCGACACTCGACATCTCCGGTCATACAGGCAATGCGGTCATCGCAAGCCTTGCGGGGAGCAACACAGCGGGCCGGGTTATCCTTGGCAGCAATACCCTTGAAGTTGCTAATTCGGCCGGCACCTTCTCCGGTGTCATCTCCGGCAGCGGCGGCTTGTTGCTGCGTGGCGGCAATCTCACCCTTACCAATGCCAACACCTATACCGGCCTCACGACGATCGCATCCGGCGGCTATCTGGTGCTTGGAAATGGCGGCATCAGCGGCGAGGTGCAGGGCAATATCGCTTTCTCGGGCGCCGGAGAACTTCGCATCAACCGCAGCAACGCGGTTACATTTACCAATGCGATTTCCGGTGCGGGATCGGTCGTCCAGCAGGGCACCGGCAGCACCACCTTCACGACCGCACAAGGCTATACGGGCACAACACGCATTTCTTCCGGCAGTCTGCGTCTCGAAGGCGGTGGCAGCATCGCTAGTTCCAGCGACGTGGTGGCCGATGCGAACTTCAACGTGTCACAAGTGACGAGCCCGACCGTCTCGATCCGCAGCCTCAGCGGCGGCGCATCCGGTACGGTAACGCTTGGAGACCGCAACCTTGTCCTGTCCAGCAGCAGCGGCGTGTTTGCTGGTGTCATCGGCGGCGCTGGCGGGCAGCTCACGATCGCATCCGGCACCCTTACGCTTTCGGGCGCCAATACCTACAGCGGGCAAACCGCCGTTCAGTCTGGCGCCAGCCTTCAGATCGGCGCCGGCGGCACGACCGGTGCCATCGCCAGCACGTCTGTCTTGAATGATGGTACGCTGATATTTGCACGCAGCAACACGCTGTCCTACACCGGTTCCATCTCTGGCACCGGCGTATTGCGCCAGACTGGTGCGGGCACGACGGTCCTGACCGGCGCGGTCGCGGCCGGCGGCGGCATACAGGTCAATGCCGGTACGCTAAGCATCGAGGGAGGTAACGCGTTCAGCGGCAACGTAAACGTTGCAGCCGGCGCAACGATGCAATTCGCCAAATCCCAGGAATTTGTATACGGCGGTCAGATCAGCGGTAGCGGCCGACTAAGCCAAGTCGGCTCCGGCGCAAGCGGCAAGCTGATCCTCACCGGCGCGAACGCATTTACCGGCGGCACGACGATCGGCAATGGCGCGATTCTTCAGATAGGCTCCAATGCGGCTGGCGGCGGAACAACGGGATCGCTGACCGGCAATATAGCCAATGCCGGGACGCTGATTGTCAACCGCTCCAATTCGGTGGCGCTGGCAGGCTCGATTTCGGGCGCCGGTGGTTTTGTGCAGAACGGCAGCGGCAAGACGACGCTGTCGGGGGCGAGCACCTACACCGGAGCGACCCAGGTCAATGCCGGCGAACTGGCGGTGAATGGCAGCCTCGGGGCGACGAACGTTGTCGTTGCCAATGGCGCGATCCTGTCGGGCACCGGCACGATCGGCGGCAATGTCGACGTCTCTGGCGCCCTCAACCCGGGCCAGAGCCCGGGAACGATGACGGTGCAGGGCAACCTGACGCTCCAGGCTTCTTCCGTTTCCAATTTCGAGCTCGGTGAAGCCGGCGTCGTGGGCGGTGCCAACAACGACCTGGTGATCGTCAACGGCGCGCTTGCGCTTAACGGTACGCTGAACGTCACCGCCAGCAATGCCGGCTACTACCGGCTTTTCAACGCGGGTAACGGCATTACCGGTTCGTTTCAGACCGTCAACCTACTGGGTGGCGTCGCCGGTTCGTCGGCAACCGTCTACACCGACACACCCGGAAGCAATGGGCTTGCCACGCAAGTCAACATCCGGTTGCTCGATGCCAACCAGCGCGTCCAGGATTGGGACGGAAACCGCTACACCGGCGGCGCGCAGGCACAGGGCGGTAGCGGCATCTGGAACGCAACAAACACCAATTGGCTGGCGCCCGGTTCAGCAATCTCCGGCGCCTGGGGTGGATCGATCGGTCATTTCGGCGGAAGCGCCGGAACGGTTACCATCAGCGGCACAATCGGCTTCTCCGAGCTCAGCTTTGATGTCGACGGCTATATCCTCCAGGCCAGTGCCGGAAGTGCGCTGCAGCTGTCGAGCAATGGTTCGACGCAGACTTCATCCATCGTTAACGTGGTTGGCGGAGCGAGCGTCACGATCGCTGCCGAGATGGTCAACGGCGACCTCACAAGCCTCACCAAGGTCGGCTCCGGACGTATGATCCTGACGGCCGACAACAGCTTTACCGGTGATACCTATGTCACCGGTGGCAGCCTGCAGCTTGGTGACAATGGAGCGGCCAACACCGGTTCGGTGGCGGGAAACATCGCCAACAGCGGCGAAGTGATCTTCTATCGTAGCGGGCCGATGAGCTATGGCGGTGTGATCTCGGGTGGGATCGAGCCGGATGAAGGCGGTATCGTCACGCTTGCCGGCACAAGCGACGTTACTCTGACAGGCGTCAACACCTATACGGGTGTCACCAACATCAATGCCGGCAGTCTGCACCTGGCCGGCCTGGGTTCGATCTCTGGCTCTTCAAAGGTCGTTGTCGGTACGGGCACCTTCGATATCTCTCAGCGAGATGACTGGGGAACAAGCATTCGCTCACTGGCCGGCGCGGGCACAGTGCTTCTCGGCGACAAGACACTTGCGGTTACTTCGGCAGCAGACACCTATGGTGGTGTTCTCTCGGGAACCGGCGGTCTGACGTTGCAGGCAGGCACGCTCGTCCTCAATAATGCCAATACCTTTACCGGCGACACCCTGCTGACCGGGGGCGTCCTGCGACTTACCGACTTTACGCCGGCGGGAGACCTCACGCGAGTGGGAACGTTGGCAGGGCGTATAATCACCGGCGTCGGTGTCGATGCCGGACGTCTGGTGCTCGACTACAGCAGCGCGGTTGAGCCAGTGCTTGGCAATGCGATTGCCGGAACCGGCACTCTTGAAAAGCAGGGTGCGGGTATCGTCTCGCTCACAGGTGATGCCACCCACACCGGAGGCACACTGATACGCGGCGGTGCGCTAAGAATCGGCGCCTCCGGAACGAGCGGCTCGCTGGCAGGCAATGTCGATACAGGCGACGGGTCAGGCGCCGGTCGTCTGGAGTTCTGGCGTTCCAACGACTACGTCTTCAGCGGCGATGTCTCGGGAACCGGCATCCTCAGCCAAAACGGTGGCGGCCGCACGGTACTGACGGGCAATGCGGTCCATTCCGGCGGTACCCAGATCCTCAACGGCACTCTGGCGGTCGGAAATGGCGGTGCGACCGGTAGCCTTGCCGGAAACGTATCGACGAGCAACGGCACCACACTGGTCTTCAACCGCGATAATACGGCCACACTCGCATTTGCGGGCGTGGTGAGCGGTGCAGGCAACCTCCGCCAGGAGGGCAGCGGTCGGACACTTCTCGGTGCCTCCAGTACCTATACCGGAACGACCGAAGTTGCGGCCGGCACTCTGGCCCTGTCCGGTAGCGGATCGATTGCGCAGTCGTCGATATTGACGGTCGGTGACGCAGCTACCTTCGACATCTCGTCGGCAGACAACGGCGCGTCGGTTCGCCGGTTGAGCGGCGCTGGCAGCGTCGTTCTGGGCGACCGGAACCTGACCATTGCCCAGGCTGCCGCAGACATCTTTAGCGGTGTGATCAGCGGCAGCGGCGCGGTGTCGCTGACCGGAGGCATCCAGAGCCTGACGGGTGCCAACACCTATACGGGTCTTACATCCATCGCCTCGGGTGCCATGCTTGCCATCGGCGGCGCAGAGGGTGCGGTCGCCGGCGACATAGCGAATAACGGGAACCTCACCTTCGACCACGAGGGCGGCATCCATAACTATACCGGCTCCGTTTCAGGTGCCGGCAATCTATGGAAGCTTAACGACGGCACACTCGTGCTGTCGGGCAACAGCAACTATTCGGGACAAACGAACGTCCTCGGCGGGACACTACAAGTCACCGGCTCCCTGTCGGGAACGACGGTTGCGGTCGGCGCAGGCGCGACCCTGGCCGGTGGCGCTCAATATGACGGCGACGGTCTTGCCATTAGCGGGACGGGCATCATCGACGGCCCCGTGACCATTCAGAATGGCGGTGTACTCAACGCAGGCTCGGATCTGCGCATGTCATCCCTGACACTACAGGCCGGCTCGACCACCAACTTCGCCGTCGCAACACCTGATGTGGCATCAAGCGCTTTGAACAGCCGCGTCATCGTTGCCAACGACCTGTTCCTCGGCGGCACGTTGAACGTATCCGTCGCAAGGTCCGGATATTACCGGCTGTTCTCGGCCGGAAGCATCCTGGGCGATTTTGCCGAAATCAATGTCGGCTCTTCCTCGCCCGATCAGATCATCCGCGACTACAATGTCTACAAGGAAGGCGACAACCCGGTCACCGAACTTAACATCATCGTGCTTGGCGATGATGAGGTACGGCAATACTGGAATGGACCGCGCATGACGGCCGGTGCGCTGGTAGGTGGCACCGGGACCTGGAACAGCGAGAACACGAACTGGTTGAGCCCCGATTTCGCCTCGGTCGCACCCTGGGTCGGATCCTTCGCCATCTTCGATGGTACAGCAGGCACCGTAACCGTCGAAGGTACCCAGCAATTTGACCGCATGCAGTTCAAGACAGATGGCTACGCGCTGGTTGCCGGCCCGGACGCACAGTTGCAACTGAACAATCTCGGCATGATCATTGTCGATGGACAGAGGACGGCTACGGTCGCAGTCTCACTGGTCGATGGCACGAGTGAAGGTCTGACCAAGACCGGAAGCGGCATCCTCAACCTGTCTGCCAACAATTCTTACACCGGCACCACGGTTGTCGAGGCCGGCTCGCTGTCGCTGACTGGGGCAGGCTCTATTGCTACCTCCAGTGAGGTTCAGGTCGGCGTCGATGGTACGTTCAACATCGGCGGTATTGACCAGGCTACGGCTGCGATCAAGGGCCTCAGCGGCGCCGGTACGGTTACACTTGGGACGAGAACGCTGCAACTGACGGAGGGTACGCATGTCTTCGGCGGCACCATCTCCGGCGGTGGCGGTATCGATGTCCTCGGGGGCAGCCATACCCTGACCGGCGACAACACGTTTAACGGAATCGCTCGCGTCACCCACGGCACTCTGGCGGTAACCAACATCAACTCCCTGTCGCGCGCCAGTTATGTCGCGCTCGATAACGCGGATTCGGTGCTCGACATTTCCGGTGCCGCAAACGGCGTTGCTATCAACTCACTTGCCGGCAGCGGGCAGGTCCAGCTCGGCGCGGGTAACCTGACGGTGGTGAACGGATCTTGGGCAGGAATGTCCTCCGGCATATTCGGCGGTTCCATTTCCGGCAGCGGAAGTGTGAATCTGCTCGGCGGAACCCTGGTCTTGTCTGGCAACAATACCTATACCGGCACGACCACCGTGACGGCGAACGGGACGCTCGACATCGGCGGCGGAACGACACAGGGAAGCCTTGCGGGCAACATCGTCAATGACGGAACCCTCGACTTTAATTACGCAAGCGGCGAGCATGCGTTCGCAGGGGTGATTTCCGGCAACGGCACTGTGAATATCCGTGGCGCCGCTGCGGCCACTGTGAACCTGGCAGGCGCCAATAGTTTCAGCGGAGAGACGATCGTCCACAATGGCACCCTGCGGCTGGTCGGCGACGGTTCGGTCTCGTCGTCAAGCCTGGTCAGGATCGGTAGTACCGCGGGCTTTGACATTTCCGGCATCGGTTCCGACTCGACGACAATCAAGGGTCTTGCAGGGGCCGGCACGGTTACACTCGGATCCCGCTCGCTTGGACTGGTCGGCGGCGATTCGACCTATTACGGCTCGATCAACGGCACGAACCAGAGCGTTCTCGCCCTCGTCGACAGCAAATTGCAGGCCTTGGGTTCGATCAATGATACCTTGGTTCTGATCGAAAATGGCGCCAGCCTGCAGGTCGGCAACGGGCAGAATTTCGGATCGCTCAACAGCAATGTCGTCAACCAGGGCGAATTGCTCTTCGATCGGTCTGACGCGGTCAGTTTTGATCATGCGATTTCCGGTTCGGGCTCGCTGGTGAAACGCGGCGGCGGAGTGTTGTCCCTCAATGTCCAGAACGATTTTTCCGGGACGACAACAGTCGTGGGAGGAACGCTACGGCTTGCATCGCAGGGAACCCTCGATGGCGACATCATCAACAATGCTGCGGTTCAGTTCGCCCGTGCAGATGCATGGACTTACGGCGGCGATATGTCTGGCTTCGGCATCCTGACGATCAGCAGTGCTCCGACGAGTGTCACGGGCAATCTTGCTCATACCGGCGGCACGATGATCGAGAGCGGCGCTTTGCAGATAGGCACTGGTGGATCGAACGGTTCGATTTCAGGGCCCATCGTCAACAATGCCGAGCTGCTCTTCAACCGCGGCGACACCCTTGTGTATAACGGTTCGATTTCCGGCGTGGGATCCGTGACCCAGCTTGGCACGGGCACAACGATCCTGACCGGGACCCAGACCTACAGCGGCGGCACCACCATTGTCGCCGGTAGCCTGCAACTTGGCGATGGAACGCTAAGCGCGGCGATCCAGGGCGACGTGTTAAACGATGGCACGCTGGTCTTCAAACAAGGCGCGGCGAGCGTATTCTCTGGCCTGATCTCCGGGTCCGGCAACCTTGTCCAGCAAGGGCCTGGAAGTGTCACTCTGACGGCAGACAACACGTATACAGGAGCGACCGTCATCGCCGAAGGCAGCGCTCTTCAAGTCGGCAACGGCGGCTCAACCGGACGTATTAGCAACACTGTTTTAAACAATGGCGCGCTTTCCTTCGCTTACGGAAGCGACGTCACCTATGACGGCGTCATTGCCGGATCCGGAAGTCTGCGCCAGGCAGGCACCGCAACGCTGAACCTGACAGCCGCGCAAGAGTATACGGGTACTACCGATGTCGACGCCGGTGCAACGCTTAAGCTCACAGGCGACGGCTCAATTGCCGGCACCTCCAAACTTGCTTTGCGCGGTTCGTTCGATATCGGCGGTATCTCCGCCGACGTCTCACGTATCGGCGACCTCTCGGGAACCGGCTCTGTCAGGCTCGGCACTAAGACGCTCGTCCTGTCGGATGCTGGAAGCGTGTTTGAAGGCGTCATCGAAGGAAGCGGGGGCATCGAGATCGCCGCTGGCGCGATGAATCTGCTTGCCTCTCAGACCTTCACAGGTCAGACGACGATCGCCTCAGGCGCTGGGCTAGCACTTGGTGGGGATGGCTCGCTTTCCGAATCATCGCGGATTGTCGTTGATGGCGGATTGTCCATCGCCGGCACATCGGCCGGGGCTGTCGTCAAGAGTATTTCTGGCGGTCAGTCGGGCCTCATCACGCTTGGTGATCGGACGCTGACCATTAATGCCGCGGCCGACACCTATGCCGGTATGATCTCGGGTGATGGCGGCCTGACCGTCTCCGGTGGGACACTGGTGCTGACAGGAGCGAACCGCTACCGCGGCACAACGACGATCGCCTCGGGTGCAACCCTTGATCTGCGCGCTAATCCCGCTTCGGGTCAGGCAGGCGATTTCATGGTCGATGGAGACCTGAAGCTTGGTATCGGCTCTGGCCTGGTCTTTGCATATGACAGCACGCTCTCCGGGACGGGAGCCATCACCAAAACTGGTGCCGGACAGCTGATCATCAGTCAAGCCAGTGATTCCATCGACTTCATGGGCGACGCCCTGGTCAGCGAGGGGACGTTCACCGTCAACGGTCGCATTGGTGGAAACGTCACGGCCGTGACGGCCGGCACTCTGTCGGGAAGCGGCTTCATCGCTGGCGATGTGATCATCGGCTCAGGCGGCACGCTCTCAGCTGGAAACAGCCCGGGGACCTTGACGATCAATGGTAATCTCTCTCTGGCAAGCGGTTCCACATCTGCCTTCGAACTGGGGCAGGCGAGTATCGTGGGTGGGCCAGCGAATGATCATGTCATCGTCAATGGTGCGCTTTCCGTCAATGGAACGCTCAATGCAGCAGTGAGATCAATTGGCTATTACAGGCTCTTCGACGCCGCTTCGATCAACGGGACTTTCAACACCGTCAATGTCAGTGGACTGTCCGGAGCGATCGACACTGCCGTATACGTCAACAATCCGGGTCCGGCGACGGTCATGAACCTGTCCGTCCTTGGACAGGGCGACCACCTCCAGTTCTGGGATGGTGCCGACACGGTCGGCGACAATCAAGTTGTCGGCGGTAATGGCATCTGGAGCACAGGCGGCACCAACTGGACTGATGCCTTTGGCAACATCCAGGGCAGTTGGTTGTCCTCGCTTGCCGTCTTCGGCGGCAATGCCGGCCGGGTTGAGATTGATGGCGAGCAGAGCGTCAGCGCGCTCCAATTCGACGTCGATGGCTATACGCTGGATGAAGCCTCATCCGGCGGCCGCCTTCTGCTCGCCGCAAGTTCGGCGAGTGCGCAGGCCCACATAAACGTAGCGGCCGGAAGCAGTGCCACTATTGCCGCAACACTAGCCGACGGCACCACGGGTTCGCTTGTAAAGGGTTTTGGCGGAACGCTGGTTCTCTCGGCCGTCAACACCTACAGCGGCAACACGACCATCGCCGGCGGCACGCTCGCGCTGGCGGGAATAGGGTCGATCTCCAACTCAAATGGCGTCATTGTTGGCGAAAATAGCGTGTTCGACATCAGCGCCACCCAAGCGCCAGCGGTTCAGATCAAACGGCTCGGCGGTCAGGGCTCTGTCGTGCTCGGCAATCATACGCTCGTGATCGCCAGCCAGGATACTAACGCCGAAGGTTTCGACGGCGTGTTCGGTGGTGTCATGTCCGGCACCGGTGGTCTCGTACTCTCGTCAGGAAACCTGACTTTAACCGGCGTGAATTCTTTCACAGGCACGACAGCAGTCGCCTCAGGCGCCAGCCTGCAGATTGGTAGCGGCAACCTTGCCGGTATGATCGCCGGTGATCTTGTCACGGATGGAACGACCACCTTCAACACGGTTTCGGGTCTTCAGTCTTTTGCTGGCGCCATCTCGGGCAACGGCGTCTTGGTCAAGGCAGGCGAGGGGATTCTCAACTTGACCGGCAACAGTGCTGCGTTCTCCGGTAGCGTCGATGTCGCAGGCGGCAAACTGGCGGTCAACGGCACACTGGGCGGGACCGTTGTTGTACAAAATTCCGGCATACTGGGCGGAAGCGGGACAATCAATGGTGCTACAACCGTGCTCTCAGGCGGAACCCTGTCGGCGGGCAACAGCCCCGGAACGCTGACGATTAACGGCGGCCTGACACTTGCAGCCGGGTCGACCTCACAATTCGAGCTTGGCCAACGGGGTATTGTCGGCGGTCAGTCGAACGATCTTGTGATCGTCAACGGTGCCCTGATCTACGGCGGCACCCTCGATATCACTGCTGCTTCCGCCGGGTTCTATCGGTTGTTCGAAGCCCAGAGCGTTAGCGGCGGTTTCGATGCGGTCAACGTCACGATTGGCGGCACGACCGCCAGCGGACAGGTGTACGTCAATGCGCCGGGTGCTGCCGCCACAGTCAATCTCGCCGTCCTCAAGGCGGGCCAGAACATGCTGTTCTGGGACGGTGCTGATACGTTGGGCGACGGTTCGGTAGACGGCGGTGCGGGAACTTGGTCGGCGGAGCACACCAACTGGACCTCAGGGCCTGGAGAGGCTGAGGTGAACGGTCCGTGGGGAAGTTCTGTCGGGGTCTTCTCCGGCACCGGAGGCACCATCACTGTGGTGGGTCAGCAGACCTTCGACACGCTGCAATTTACGGCTGATGGTTACAATCTGCAGCCGGGCACGGATGGCTCGTTGAACTTCAATGACGCCACCGGTGGTACGATCAATGTCGCCTCCGGGATCACGACTTCGATCGCCACGCCGATTACCGGTAGTTCCTCGCACGGTTTCGTGAAGACCGGGGCGGGAGCCCTGATCCTGACGGGCGACAGCACCTATGCGGGGGGGACAACGATCGATGCCGGGACGTTGCAGGTAGGAGCCGGCGGAACAACGGGCTCGATAATAGGCAATATTGTCAACAACGCGTCGTTGGTCGCCGATCGAAGCGACATGTTGAGGCTGGATGGCAGCATTACCGGCAACGGTAGTTTCACCAACAATGGTGGCGGCACGACTTTGCTGACAGCCGACAACACCTATACAGGCGGCACCACCATCAACAACGGTGCCGTACAACTGGGTGCAGGCGGGACCAGCGGCTCGCTCACCGGGGCTGTTGCTATCGGTAACGCGGGGTCGCTCGTAATCAACCGGTCGAACGACTTCACTCTGGTCGCCGATCTCAGCGGCAACGGCAACCTGCGGCAGATTGGTCCGAACGTCACTACGCTTCAGGGAAACAGCTGTGCCTTTACCGGTACGACGACAGTCACCAACGGCAAGCTTCTGGTCAACGGCTGCTTGGGCGGGACGGTTATCGTTGAAAATGGCGGAAGCTTCGGAGGCGACGGCACTGTTGGTGGCGGCAGTGGTGGTTCCGGGACGGACGACCCGGGCTCGGGCGGGACGGTTACGATCGGCAATGGCGGCACGTTCTCGCCAGGTGGCGACGACACTGTCGGCAATACCACCGTGGCATCGAATTTGACGATCAAGTCCGGCTCGATCTACGTGGTGAACGTCAATGCGGCCGGTCAAAGCGACCACACGCATGTCAAAGGCGTCGCGACGATCACGGGCGGCTCGGTTCAGGTGCGCGCTGCCAATGGCGACTACCAACCGATCACCCGCTATACGATCATCACTGCCGATGGAGGCGTCGAGCGCGGTGGCCCCAATCTTGGCTTCGATACGGTGACGAGCAACCTGGCGTTTCTCACCCCGGCGCTCGACTACGATCCAAACCACGTCTACCTGACGATGACGCGTAACAATGTCAGCTTCGATACGGTTTCGCAGACGCCAAACCAGAGTGAAGTTGGTCGGGCGGTGGAATACCTCCAGCCAGGCAACCCGGTCTACGATGCAGTCGTCGGTCTGGATGGGGACAGTGCCCGCAAGGCTTTCAACGATCTTTCCGGTGAAATCCATCCGACCCTCCTTGGACGTGGCGTTGAAGTCAGTCTTGTCCTTCAGGATGCGGTCTCAAACCGTCTTCGAGCTGCGGCCGGAAGGGCGGGCGCGCAAGCAACCCCGACGCTTTCCGCCGGGTTTGTGCCGGCTACCGATCCGAAAGATCAGGGCGCTGTCATATGGGGCAGCATCCATGGGACTCTCGACTCTACCCGTTCGGACGGCAACGCCGGCGGTGCAGACTGGAAGAGCGGGGGTATCACCAACGGCTTCGACACGCAGATCGACGGCGGCATGTTTGATGGATGGCGCTTCGGTGGTGTGGCGCGTTATGAAATGGGGAGCCTGAGCGTGCCCGACCGCTCATCCTCGGCTGAAGCCGATATCTACTCGCTCGGCGTCTACGGTGGCGGGAACGCTGGTGCGGTCGATGTCAATCTGGGTGCCCTCTATACTCTGATGGATGTCGATACGACGCGTGACGTCAACATTGGCGCTCTGTCCAACAGGCTGGAGAGCGATTACACGCTCGGCGTCACGCACATCTTCGGTGAAGTCGCCTATCAGATGATGCTCGATGACGTGGCGATCGAACCGTTCGCGGGCCTGGCCTACGTCCATGCGCAGAACCGGTCCTTCAGCGAGAGCGGAGGCGCTGCGGCCCTGACGTCGACGGGTGACGGCTTCTCGGTGCCTTTCGCCACGCTCGGTATCCGGACACAGAAGACTTTTGCGATCGACGGAGGGATTGACATCACCGCCAAAGGGACCGTCGGGTGGCGTCACGCGTTCAACGACGTGCCGAAAAGCGCTCTTTCGTTCGCCGGCCAGTCTGCATTCGACGTACAGGGGCTCCCGATCGGTAGTGACGAGCTGCTGATTGAAATCGGTGTCGAAACCAGGCTCAGCGAGAACATCAATCTCGGCGTCAGCTACTCGGGGCAGTTCTCATCCAGTTCGTCGCAAAACACCGGGAAGCTTACGTTGGACTGGAAGTTCTGACGATCGGATCGATGGCTGCAGCCGTCTGGCAAGGCTTGGCTCTTCGGGAGGCTTTTCCCGAAGAGCGGATCGCCCGGCATCGCCGGGCGCATGATGGGGGCGGATATGAGCCGTCCCTAAGATAAAACCAAACACGCAAGAAAAAGGATGAATCCATGTCCGACACAACCCAAACACCCGAGTCCCCCGTCGAACAGCCGGGTTTGCCACTGTTCTATAAGAAGCCGACGCTTCTGCGTTTCGAAGAGCATAAGGATCTTGCCCTGAAGCGAAGTGACAACCTCCGCTTTGCGGCGAAATCGAACGCTATTCCGATCGTTACAGGTGAATTCGTCGCCGCGCTGCGCTCATTCCCGATCGTCTTTACCGGCGACGACGTCCCCGTTCCAGTCGTGGTTCTCGGTCTGGAGAACGAGAAGAACCTCTTTATCGACGGCTTCGGTCTATGGCGCAAAGGGGCCTACGTACCCGCCTATGTGCGTCGCTATCCGTTCATTTCGCTCAAAATCGAAGACGGGCAACAGCTTCTCTGCGCCGACCTTTCCAGTGACCGAATCGTGAAAGCCGGGCGGCACGGCGCCGAGCCTCTTTTCAACGACAATGGCGGTGCGACCCCTTCGACCGAGTCCATCATGGCGCTTTGCCAGGCTATGAACGACGATTACGTCCAGACGCTGGAATTCGCGCGCGCAATCAAGGAAGCAGGGCTGCTTGTTCAGAAACATGCGGACGTGACGCTGAACGACAAGCGGCGTTTCACGCTCGATGGGTTCTACGTCGTCGATCCGGACGCTTTTCGCGCGCTTCCGGCCGAAACTCTTCACGCATGGAACCGCAATGGCTGGCTCGAACTGCTTGTCCTGCACATCGCATCGCAGAACAACTGGCAAGAACTGATGGAACTACAGGTGTCGAGCACTGCGAAAGCCACCGGCTAAGCGCAGTTGCAGCCAAGCCGCCCGTTTCTTCGGGCAGCTTGGCTGGACGAAGCAAATTCCCGTTTGTTCCAGCCGGTCGACTGTTAATTGAAGTTTCCTGCAAGCTTGGGACGAAATCCGTTGTCCTCTTCCGGGGAAGTCCATGTCAAGCTAACGGCCGCTGAAGGTTTTGCGGCTATCTCGATCGAGATGAGCCAGAGCCCGGACAACTACAAACGCCATCGTTTTTTGCCGTCTGGTCACCCAGCCAGTCTCGCTGTAGTTCCTGTTTAACAGCATGTTGACCAGCACCGGAGAAATTTTCGTGCCATGTAGCGAAGCATAGCCATGATTACGGATTTCGTTGCCGAAAAGTTAAACCGCATTCGAAGGACGGCTTCAACGGGCGCCATTTCGAAGCCCGGCCGACACGACGGTGTCACCGAGACTGGTGGCACAGTGTCACGGTCGCTTCATCAACAATGAATACGAAATTCACCACCGTTGGCCTGTGAGCTTCATCTGAGTTTGACAGAAGGTATCGCCTTCATGGCGCGTGGGACAGTGGGGCGGCGCCACTTATTCGGTGATGCAGATCCTCTTCAACTGGCGCACTTGAAGGCAGCTCTGCGCTTTCCAGCAGACCTATTCATTGAAACGCGGACCTTTTGGAAGCAGCGCCAGACTTCTGGGCCTAGCCACATCGGTACTTAACCTACAGTGGCCAAATCGGCTCGAGTTCCTATGAAGATGGAGCGAGTGCAAAACTTTGCGTAACTTTCAAGATTGCCGACAGTATCAGGTCTTCAGGCTACCGTTTCCATGCCCCAAGCCCAGCATCGGCATCGTAACCCTGTTGACAAATTATTCCGCCAAACCCAGACAACGCTCTGAGAAGACAAAAATTCATATTACGGTGAAAAGGCACTCTAGCTCATGTCAGTAATGAGGCTCTTGTGGGCATTGTGCATACTACTGATCTTCGGGGTTATGTCACTTAACGCCAGTGGGGAGGGCCGTAATCGGCCCGTATTGCAGATTCCTGAAGACCGATATGACGTAGTCTCACTGGACGGCTTTATCGATCTGGCACTGGTCAAGGATGAGGCAATCACGCTCGACGACATGCTCAAAAACCAACAGCTGTTTGCACCACTTCCTGGACATAACATCAATATGGGGTTCGTTCGAACTGCCGCATGGATGAAGGTTGCCATAGCCCTTTCTCCCCGTGAAACAAAACCGCAACGGCTGTTCTTGTCTGTTATGCCAAACTTCACGGACGAACTTGAGGTGTTCGTTGATGCAGAAGGGGACGCGTTGAACGCATCCGACTTCAATCGCTTTGAGATGGGCGATCATTCGCCCAGATCAAGTGTAAATCTCAGCACGTCCGCGAACATCCTGCCGCTGCATCTTCTCCCGGGGAAAATCACTACCGTCTACATCCGCGCCCGCAATGCTGATGCCAGCCTCAACGTATCCGCCGAACTTTTGTCGCCGGAATACTTCCAATACAGATCAATCATCCTCAACCTTCTTCGAGGCATGTGGTTTGGTGGAATGGCCATACTGGCCATCATCCAGCTACTCTTTCTTTATTTTGACCGGAAACGCTTCTACGCTTACCTGATTTTCGACATACTCGCTGTCAGTTCAACCTACTTCGGCAGTCTGGGGTTGGCGAGGCTTCTCTTTTTCAATGAAGGTGGGCTCGGCAACGATTACCTCACAAGCATGTCGTCCTGGTTCGGCTTGACAGCAGGGGCAATGTCGATCGCCGCGATCCTTGAGCTTCGTCAGCGCTACCCACTTATAAACGTGTTTTTCCACTTTGCCGCTATTATTGGCCTCGTCGGCGTCATTTGCGTCTTTGTCGGGATCAACCGCTATTTCGTGTTGGTGGCCGGGCCAGTCATATTGCTTCTGACAACATTTGCCATGATAATTGCGCTCGCAGATTTCAAACGAACGCCGGATGCTCAGTATGGGCTGACTTTTGCGGCATTTGGTTTGCTCTGGGCAGGTTTGATGGCAACGAACCTGCAGCGTTACGGGATTTTGCCGCTTCCTTCGTGGGTTGCGGGTTCATATGCTTCGACGAGTATCGCACATTTCACGCTCCTTACAGGATCCCTCGCAGTACGATTGCGGAATGCGGAAACGACAGCAAGAAACGCTCATCACCTCGCGCTCATGGCAGCACATGCCGCCGAGCAGCATGCGAATGAACTCGTAATAGAGAAAACGCATGAACTGCGACATGCAAAAACCGTTGCAGAAAATGCTCTGCGCGCGGAGTTGCAGGCTCAGCAGCAGCAGATCCGGTTTATGGAGGTGATCTCACATCAGTACAGGACACCTCTTGGAGTAATTAGAACAAATCTGGAAAGCGTCAGGCTCACTTTGCCGTCAGGCGACGAACCAAATCGGCTGAGATTGAGCCGGGCGCGTGCCGGTATTGCACGTCTGGTCGAGGTGCTGGAGGTAAACCTGACACGGAGCAGGCTTCAAGGCCCTTCGTTTCGCCCGACATTCGAAACTGTCCAAGTGCCGGATATAATTGACAGCGCGGTTGCGAGCGCCGGTGATCTTTTGCATGGAATAACGCTACATATTGCGATTTCCGCCGGCTTAAAGCAGGCAACCATTCGAGCTGACCGCGAAATGCTGCAACTTGCAATCATCAATCTCCTGGAGAACGCGTTCAAGTTTTCTGCCCCCCTTGGATCAACGAATGTTTGGCTTGATGTCTTTCTAGACACGGACGATGTACATATACGTGTCAGGGATCAAGGTATCGGGATAGAGGGAGAAGCGGCGGAAGATCTCATTTCGAACAATAGAAGAGGGATGAACGTCGAACACATAGAAGGTACGGGAGTTGGCTTGTCGCTGGTTAAACGGACGACCGATGTACATGGCGGACGTTTCCTGCTCAAGGGATGGGAGAAGGGCGGTGCAGAAGCTCTCATCATTCTACCAGTGTCCTTGTAACTCGATAAACGCCGATGCAACACATGTCGTTGGCTCCGTAGAGTCGCGCAGATAGTCCCGGTCATTTGAGGTGTGATCAGCAAATCTCCGGTTAGGTAGCAACTGCCACCAGCGGAACTACATACCTGTGCGCTGCCTTTTTCGGATGCCCGCAGGGCGACTACGCCGCGACATTCTTCTTGGGGCGACCGCCCTTTGAGCCATTGAGTCTAGATGACGCAGCTTTCGCGCTGGATTTTGCTTTTCCACCAATGGCTCCCAATTGCGCTGCCGTCCACTTTTTGGACCAAAAAATTCCGTCCATCAGAGTTGGAACATAGAGATCGGCATCGATATCCGGCCAGTGAAGGCCAAGACCCTGGCCTCGACAACAACGTTGTTCATTTGCGAAGCGGTAGCACCTTGAAGTCCTTGCAGGTTCTCGACGGGATAGCCCGCGAACGAGCCATTGTTAAGCACCACAACGATGGCGTCGTACTCATCGTCGTAGCGAGCCGAGGTGGCGTACGGCCCCAACTGCGACTTCATCCTGCTCATGTTGGCCATGTCTAAGTCAAGATCAGAAATCTCCGTGGATGCGGCTCCACGCTTCGCAAATGCCTTTTCGCGCATCGTTGAAACTCCTTGCGATCCCACCGAGGTCGGGCTTTCCGAGCCCTCTGTTCTCTCTCAGTTCTGGCGGCCCATCAGGGCAGTTCATAGTGAAAACCGCAGAGTTGCCGTTACCGATGACGTGTACATTAGCAGGCCGATGATCGTTGGGATAAATGACCGCTCGAAGACCTGCGAAATTTAACACCGTTGGCAGCCGGAGAACCGCAAGGAAGATCGTGTTGATCGACGGCGACCCAAGACCAGAACTTCAAACACCTGACGATCCTGACGCTCAAGGAAAAGATTTCGTTTAGCCGACGGCGCGAGTAGGCGCTGACGCGCGTCATCCGAAGCGAGGGTTCCAACGAAGCCTGGGAGATGGTCAGGGATTACGCCTGCACGCAGACGAACACTTCAGCTACGACGACCTCGAGGCCATTCAGGAGCTGCACCGGGTCAGCCAACATGTCGATACAGACATGGGAAGGCCGTTCATCTAGTGAGCCAGGGCTGGGATAGGCCCTGGCACTATGTTCGTTGGGTTATTAAAGTAGTGAATCGCACTTCACTCTTCGTTAAAGCTCATCACGTCAGAGTACATTCATTGTATAGCGGGGACCTCAGTTTCCTGTTTTTCTCATTCCAGAAGGAAAATATCGTTGCGGCACATCTCTGGCTTGGCGTCAGCTCATTCCATTGACGTGATTTTCTTGGAAGATGATACGCTTTTTCGCGAAAGCCTTGTCGAATTCCTGTCTCTGCACCTTGTGAATGTAACATGCGTTCCATCAGTCTTCGAATTCAAACGGGCTTTCCAGAGCAAGCCTTTTCAAGTCGCTTTGTTGGATGCTAATTTGACGGATGGGAGTGGCTTTGACGTAGCAGCGAGTTTGCGCAAAACAAGCAATATTGGAATCATTATTCTGACTGCGCTTTCCCAACGTGCCGATCGACTGCATGGTTATGAAAAGGGAGCTGATCTCTTTTTCACCAAACCCGTTGACGAAGCTGAGCTCGTGCTCGCGATCTTCAATCTTGCGGAAAGAACGAGGATGATGGCACCCGCTTTGGCGCCTGCGATAGCCACATCACCGGATTGCGGGCCCTGGCAACTGCACGTTCCAAGCCAAAGGCTGGCTTCCCCCGAAGGTGAGGCAATAAGATTGTCCGGCAGGGAAATGAATTTGGTAGTGTCATTAGCCAATGCCAACGGTCAGGTTGTATCTCGGCGCGAGTTATCGGTAGCTGTAGGCTACAGAGATGGGGAGGAAGACACGCGCGCGCTTGACGCAGTTTTACGAAGGATGCGGAAAAAGGCTAGGGAGGCCAATATCGATCTTCCGATCCATGTGGTTCACGCAGTCGGCTTCCGATTTTCCTCCCAAGTCGAGATCGATCACGGACTACTACCGCCATAACCTGTCTGTCCAAACTTCTACCGGCTTGAATTTCTATCTTTACGCATATGCCCAAACCGCATATCGCGCGCCAGCTCCGACCTTTTCCTAGAATAATTGGGTGCGACCATGGGGTAGTCCTCCGGGAGGCCCCATTTGTCTCGATACTGCTCAGGCGTCATTCCATATTTCGACCCAATGTGACGCTTCAATGACTGGAAAGGTTTTCCATCTTCCAGGCAATAGATGTAGTCTGGAGTGACAGAATCCTCCACTGCAACTGCGGGAACGAGACGAGACTCGTCAGCAACGACAGCCGCGCCCGAAAGTGTCGTGAGCTCGACAAAAATACGATTGCACAAGACGACAAGCTCCTGTGACTGCACTTTGTTATTGCTCGCATATGCGCTGACAAGATTGGTAGTAAGCTCCAATATCTTGCTGATTTCAGGGTCAACACTGGTCTTCATAAAATTTCACTCTCGAAATGAAAAACGGTTGCGTATAATCTCGTAACGAAACCTGGGATCGCAATGAAAGCGGACCTTGGATAACGCCTTCGATCGTTGGACGGAGCTTTGGCCAGGGCAGAGCAGAATTCAGACCAGCGTTGATCTCGACAGACTTGCCAGTATGGAACGACGCTGTTTTCGAGCGCCGTTCCATCCGTTCCTATATTCAAGAGGCCTTATCAAGAGCGTTCAGGGCCTGATTGATGCCGTTCCAAGATATTGGCAATTCGACACTTTGGCCCCCAGCGTCCACGAACCGGATTTTACCCTCTGGTACACCACGGATCGTTGCCAAAAACTCTGTCGACGGCTCAGCGGATGCTAGGCAAGCGCTCTGAATGCAGCGGACCCACGGAAGGTCGACTGCGGCCTTTTCGTCAGCGCCGGTTTTGCCATTGCCAGACATATGCACGCTCTTTGACGGCGAAATATTGACTGGAAGTACAACCGTCATCTGCATTTTGGTTTCCTTTGGCAAGCGGCCAAGCGCGATCTGCGCGATCGGTTGTGCTTGGCCTTGTACCTGGATGGATTGCACGACCTCGCAGCTTTTCCCTTCTGTCGTGTCGTTTGCCCCTGCTGAATTGGTCAGGCGAACACATTGGAGGACCCAGTTGCCATAAGTCGCCGTTGTCGCCCCCGGCTCATTGCTGACAGGAACGCGCTCCTCTTTTTTAACCTGTGCGACAGATGGTGTCGTTGCTGCGCCTGCCGAAACAACGAAACAAGCAGAAAAAGCAGCGATAGTTGATATCTTCAATTTCGACAAAGACATGGTTTCTCCTTTTATAACCGTTTTTAACGAAGCTGATATGGGTTGCAGGCAAGGGGTTTTAGATATCCGCAGCTTGCCGCGATTTTGTACTGATCATGGTGCGAACTAACTCGCCGTGATGCCGACCAAGCTCAAAGAACATTTGGTGTTCCTGATCAGCAAACCGCTCCGTTGGCTCCGGTTGCCGATAAGCGAACAGGCCGCCAATGACACCTTGATTATAGTATCGGCGTATCTGTACGGCCCTTGGATGGCAGAAACTGTAGTGAGCATGTACAATCGCCGTGACTTCTCGCCGTGAGCGGGTGAGCAGAGAGGCCGCATCTTCTCCTGCGCCCTCTTCATTCTTTTTATAGAGGCGCGCCACAGACGACGCGAAATCAGGAACAGGCTGGAGTGGGTTGGATTCCCGAACTTCAATGCCAGGAGCTCTAAACTTGCTCCACCAGTCAGAAAAGCGACGTGCGATCGTCATGTCTTAAACCAGACGCCGGCGGTTACGCCTGCTATGCCAGCAAGAGCAGTAAAAATCGCCGCGAGATTTTGGGAGGAAGCCAGCAGGCCCAGGACACTGCCCAACACAAGTGCAAGGCAAATTATTCCGCCCGACCAGTATCCCGTGACATTGGTCTCCTGAGTGCAATCTTCATTGACTTCAGCGCGAGGTTTCTCGAAATCGGGCCTGCCTAACAGCTCGCCACGCGCCGGAGAGATGCTGGAATGAGAGGACGGGTCTTGCTCCTGCTTCTCCCGGAAAGACACAATACAAAACTCGCTATTGCGCAAAAGGACTATCACAGCCAATAGAATGAGCGTGCTACCTCCCATCGTGAACAGGTCATTTGCGAGCTCGGTATTGCCCTGCGCCAGGTGCGTGATCGTAGACAAAAACCAGGCGCTTGCTGCGAGGAGGAGCAAAATGGCGGGGCATTTCATGTCGAGGCTCCAATCCTCAACCCGCCGGCATTGCCCTGCTGTGCCGCAGGCGGCGTGTATAAAGGGTGCTTGAACAGAAACCCTTGGCACCAATTGGCTCCCGACTGAGCAACAAGTCGCAGATCGTCATATGTTTCAACGCCTTCAACCACGACGTGGGGTGCGAGATTCCCAGCGAGAGCAACGAGGTTGCGCAGAAGGTCCGGTTCGCGAGGCGTTCTTTTGCGCACTCTGAGAAACGAGCTATCCACTTTAACGATATCGGGAGATGCTGCCCGGGCGAAAGCGATTGAACTGTAACCAGCGCCAAAATCATCGAGAGCAATTTTGCAGCCGGTGCGTCTCAGCGCGGCAATCAATTCCAGTGCGCCTCTTGAACTTGGTGGCGCTGCTGTTTCAGTAATCTCTATGACAAGTCGCCGCGCAACGTCCGGTTCGCGCCTCAGCTCGTTTATTATCGAGTTCCACCAGACATCATTGCACGCCGACAAGCCAGAGATGTTACAACCCAGACTGATGAAGGAGCGCTTGCGTAATTCAGCAATCACGCTCCGCACAACTTTGCGATCAACGGGCCGGGTCAACCCCAGTCGCTCGATCAAAGGCAAGAATGATCCGGGAAAGACAGGCCTGCCGTTTGCATCTTCCAGCCGCAGCAAACACTCGTAGTATAGACTTTGCCCGGCTCCGCTGGAGTTCGCGACAACTTCCGCAGCAAATCGCATGCGCCCATTCATCAGTAACGAAAAAATGGCAACGATTTCAGCCATATCTTTTTTGTATTGATCAGCATTTACCGCGGCACTGACGACGATATCGTGGGAATGGGAGGAAGATTGAACCGAAAGCGCAACCACAACAGCCTCGCAGCCGGCAAAAATCGGCGTGGCAGAAATCTCGTTCAGTAAATCTTCAATTTCGAGCTGAATTCCGTGTCCGGATTTTCGAGCGGAGCGCAACGATACGCCCCACGCTTCAATTGAGCATGCGATGCCTTTTGGGGTCAAAGCAAAACTGAGGCGCTTCCACACCTCGAATAAGACATGACTGACAACTGCGCCTGAGTAGGCAACGGCAATACTTGGCAGATTATCTATAAAAATGGAGACGGCGGCTTCTTGCTTCATAGCAAAGCCTCCCGCGCAAGATATCCGCAGCCAAGCCCGGCAATTACACCAAAGAACAGCGCGCCCGCCGTTGCGAAATGGCCCGCCGCTAGAAAACCAACAAGAGCGCCAGACACGCCAGCAAGCACGAAACCCAACAGTGGGGCAGGGGCGGGTTCAGACGAAAGGTCTTCTATGATGAAGGGATGATCAGGACCCAGCCCCATATCTTCCGCGTGAAAAAAGGGGTCCCTTAGGTAAACAGGTGGTTAAGGGCGATTGCCAAGCTTTCATACATTGGATTTGTTCATGTTTTCAAAACCAAATTTCGAGAATCCGGCGCGGGACGAAAGGGACCCTTTATTGTCAACGTCGGACTTGAATGCTGGAAGAATAAAAATGTTTGTAGGATATGCGCGCGTCTCGACCTGTGATCAAAAACTTGATCTCCAACTAAAAGCGCTGAAGAAGGCTGGTTGTGCGAAAGTATTTTCTGATCATGGAGTCTCCGGCCGGACAGCCGAACGCCCCGGTTTAGATCTCGCACTGGCGGAGCTGAAGAAGGGCGATACCTTGATCGTGTGGCGCCTGGACCGCTTGGGGCGCTCGCTGATTCATCTTGTTCAGCTGGTGGATGAGTTGGGAAAAAAGGGAATTGATTTCCAATCATTATCCGAAAATATCGATTCCGGTTCTCCAGCAGGCCGGTTACTTTTTCATATGATGGCTGCGCTCGCGGAGTTTGAGCGAGGTCTTATCAGCGAACGAACGAGAGCAGGTATGCAGGCCGCGAAAGAGGGAGGGCAAAGGATTGGCAGGCGTCCGAAATTGTCGACCGATGAGCTGAAAGCGGCGAATGAAGCGATTCTTTCGGGGTCGGCATTGCCGTTTGATGTGGCATCTAGCTACGGTTTGAAGCCACGCGCATTGAAACGAATGATCCAGAACCGTGTTAAGTCGGAATAAAAAGAATGCTAAGGTTCGCGATCAAGCATCCGCTGCAATAGGTGAAGCCCTCAGACTCGGCGCTCCCTCGTGTATACGGGGATCTGCAAATGTCACTCAGGAGTTCGATTTTTAACGGAACTCCGCCTGCCATCGCGGGCTTCGGCGTTTATCGCGACAATAATCTCCGAATGCTATGTTTTACGAGGCTATTGTGCTTTCGGCCTAGTAGTGAATTGAATGGGATGGAATGGAGTAGAAAATTGAGAACGTCTAACGGCCATTTGCTGGCAGCTTTGTGGACACCGGGACTGGCTTTACACTCGGAAAGTACCGTACATTTCGATGAGGTAGAGGCCGCCGTAGTGGCCCCTCCTTGACCATCGCTTATGAGGGATACGGCTCATGTCGTTATGTCCAAATGACGAATAACAAAAGCGGTCGCCTGAATTCTGGTCTGAAATCCGGTTACTGCAGAGATATAGGTCGTCAATCGGCCGTCTTTGGTTTCTATGCTTTCGATAACCGGATCGATCACTGGCTTGTAGCACGTCAATTGATCAAGAAATTCGAGTGGCGAAATAAACACAACCGACCGGGTCAAATCTCTATGGGAAATGAGTAGCTTCCCTACCAGGGGGTCAGGGTGACCTTGAAGCATCGTATAATGGTTTATACCACTCCTTAGACCTTCATCGTCGAAATAGATGAGATGATCGCTGTCAAAACCAATTACATCAACGCTGTCGCTACCGATTAGGTTCTTTATTTCTGCAGCCGTAATCAGGTCTTCGACGTCTAGTACGAACAAGCACTCAAGATACGGATCGAGCAAATAAACTTCCCGGTGTTTTCCCATTGCATATCCTCTTTGTGGGAAGCATCCTTGAAATATACAATCGAGTCCGCTTGCACAATCTTACTTTTCGCAACTCCATTATTTTGAAACAGCTTTTAGGTGACGTTTAAGCGTTCGTGATGTTACACGATAGCGGCGGGCTACTTCGGCAGCGTCTTCACCGCGTTCGATTGCTATCTGAGCTTCTACCACCGTGTCCGGATCCAACGAAGACCGGCGTCCGACATGAATTCCCCGAAGACGAGCTGCATCCATACCAGCACGGGTTCTTTCACTTATAAGAGTTCGTTCGAACTCGGCGAGTGCACCCATTATGTGAAAAATAAGTCGGCCGCCCGATGAAGAAGTATCTATGTTTTCATTCAGGGACTGAAATTGTGCACCACGTAGGCCAACATCTTCGACAAACTGGATCAACTTCGGCAATGACCTGCCAAGTCTGTCCAAGCGCCATACAATGAGCACGTCTCCCGAGTTTAGTGCATCGATTGCATTCTGCAATCCAGGCCTGTCAAAACCTTTTCCAGACACTCCATAGTCAGCAAACACATGATCGCAGCCTGCTGACTTCAGTGCTATTAGTTGAAGATCGAGGTTCTGGTCCTCCGTGGAAACTCGTGCGTAGCCTATTTTCATTTCAACCCTACTGGTACAATACTTGCCAACCTGAAAACTTGAGTAAAAACTCAGTTAATTAGATAGTATTATTGCTTCGCCATCTTTAATAGTAGCATCAACCAATATCGAGGGTGACTGGCTTGCAACAAACGAAATATAACGGCCGCTCATGTTCGGGAGAAGGGCGGATATGCTACGATTACGAACGGTTTGGAACGGAATGCGTGATCAGTCGGCAACATCGATGAAATTGTATAGTGAAGACGATGGTTAGGACCCTAATGACCTGCCAATAGGTATGTAGACACGGTCTCCCACTCAATAAGTGTTTGAGGAGATGTACACATTATGACTAGTCACAATCCAAAGATGGAAGTTCTGGCCGGGGGGTGCGGATAAAAACTTGGACTGTTTTAAATGCTCAGGCCGAGGCTCATATGATATTCGGCCGGGCTGAGTGATCCCAGTGATATTTTAGTGCGCTTTTCATTGTACCATCGGATGTAGGCGTCCACCTCTGCCACGAACTGCTCTATCGTGATGACCTCCCAATCTCGTGGATAGAAATGCGCTGTCTTGAACCGACCAAAGAAAAACTCGCACGCGGCGTTGTCTTGCGAGCAACCCTTTCGGGACATCGAGCGAACCAGTCTTGCTTCGCTGATACGGGTTAACCAGCCGGCCATCGGTAATGGGCTCCCCGATCAGAATGGATGATTGGCTGCTCCTCGCCGTCAGTCACGGTCCCAATGGCTGCATCCAGCATGGTGTTGACGAGGCCCGTATCTGGTTGGGTTCCGATGGACCAACTGATGACCATGCCGTCAACGCAGTCGATGATGGGCGAAAGGTACACCTTGCCCGCAGGTATCTGGAGCCCGGTGATGTTTGTCAGCCATCTCACGTTCGGCGCGTCTGCATGGAAGTCGCGATCGAACAGGTTCTCCGGCGCTGGACTGATCTCTCCCAGATAGGATCCAAACCGCCGACGACGCGGCCTGGCAACGACCAACTGCTCCTGCTTCATTAATCGCTGGACGACCTTCTCCGAGATTATCACGCTTTGTCTGACCAGCGGCGCCTGCAGTCGTCTATAACCGTAGCAACGACGGTTCGCTTCAAAGTTTTCCGCCAAGCTGAGGTGGACAGCGGTATACTTATGTACCGGATATATGCGGGCGCGATGGTAGAAGTACGAGCTTCGGACAATTCGAAGCTGGGCGAGCAATTCTGGCAAGCGATAAACTTCCTTAAGGGCGTCGTTCAGCTGTGTCTTCTCCCGATTACTCAGGATCTGCAGATCGACGCCCAGGTCTTTTTTAGGAGTTCGTTGGCCTTCTTCAGAAGATCGTGCTCGATTTGTAACTGGCGGGGATCACGCTGGAGGGCTTCAAGCCTTCGCTCGAGCTCATCACGTTCAGGCACCTTGGAGTTGGCTTTGCGGCGTTTCGTCAATGATGGGGCCTCATGACAGAGAAGCTGATCCTTCCAGCCGTATAATGTCGGCCTTGGGACGCCCAGCCGGTCAGCGACCTGTTGAGCGCTTTCATCTCCACTGCATGGTCCGATGATCCTCGCTTGCCGCACCTCCTCGGAATATCCAAGATGTCACGATCGCCCGACCGCTGATGCTCGCGTATCCGGAAGGGTTTCACGGACCCGTCGGTGAGAGTTCCTCGACCAGGGTAGTCGAGCGCCTTCATCGTCACAGAGAGGCAACGATCACGGGTGCGGTAATGCTCAAGTGCAGCCTGCTTCTGACTCTCGGAATACTTCGGCGCTCGAGCCTACCGGCTGAATACGCCGGTGGCGACGCTGCAAGTACTCGGTACCAGCCCCTGAGCGCATTGTTTGTGGGATACCCAACTTGCGAATGGTCCCGTTAAGTGCTTGCCAAGCCTGATGTAAAGCTCAACGGCGCGAAGTCTGTCTGCGTAGGAATACATGAACTACCTCCTTGGTGGTCCAAGTTGACGTCCGCACCCCCAACGGGTCAAATCCTGCTGAAACTCAATACTCTTGAATTTTAGCATCATTCTTGGTATTTTGATATCAAAGAGATCATTTTTCCAAGGATGATATCAATGCCGGCAGTCACCATTCGTAACCTTTCTGAAGAAACACATCGCGCTCTGAGGGTGCGAGCGGCTCATCATGGCCGGAGCACGGAGGCCGAGATTCGTGCCATTATTGAAGCGGCTGTTCGTCCTCCGGAACGTATTCAGCTCGGTTCCTTGCTCGCGGCCATTGGTCGCGACGCCGAGCTTTCCAACAGCGACGTTGAAGCTCTTCAGAAAAGTCGCGACAAGACACCTGCTAAGCCGATGACCTTCGAATGATCTTGCTTGACACCAACGTCATATCCGAACCTTGGAAACCGGTTCCGGACGAGGCGGTGATTGCCTGGTTGGACGCCCAAGCTGTCGAAACGCTGTTCATCTCCGCAATAACGATTGCGGAACTTCGCTTCGGAATTGCTGCTATGCCTTCAGGCAGACGGCAAACTATCCTCCGCGACCGTCTCGAGGGCGAGGTGCTGCCACACTTTTCCGGCCGCATCCTGTCCTTCGATCTGACTACTTCTCAGTTCCACTCTGAACTGATGGCACGCGCTCGAGCGTCTGGGAAAGCGATCGGCACGGCCGATGGCTACATTGCAGCCACAGCGGCAACAAATGGCCTCACGATCTCAACTCGCGATACAAGCCCTTTCGAGGCTGCCGGGGTGAAAGTGATCAATCCCTGGTCCAGATAACCACAATGTTCATCTGAGTATCGTAAGGTCATATATTCTGAAGCGCTTTGAAAGGTGACTTAGAGATAATGCGCGCCTCTCGCAGCGAGATGTATTAGGAAATGGCGTGAGGCATGGCATTGTTTGTTCATCGCAACCGAGCCGGTTAGGCGCATAATTCCACAGATGGGTTGGGTGCCATCATCGGCATCGTAGTGTGTCTCCACAGTCGGGAATGAGGCTTTTGTCATTGCCAGCTGGCAAGCAGGACTTCAAGTGTTGCACGATCCTCGTCGTCCAGACGGGCGAGTCCTGGTGCTCGAACTGGGCCAACCGCAAGGCCCTGTATCTGCATCGCTTCCTTTACCACAGTCACATTGGCGCCGTTCCGGTATCGTGTCCGCAGCCGTTCGAACAACTCGATCTTTTCAACGATCTTACGTGCGGTCGAGAAATCGCCGGCCGTCAGTGCATCATGAACTTGCAGGGAAAATTGCGGTGCGACATTGACGAGACCGGATGTGAAACCGCGGGCTCCGACGGCGCAGAAGGCGGGAGCCCAGCTTTCTGCCAGTCCACACACGTAAAGTGAGCCGTCAGGAT
>Ga0308171_1000982_pt1 | contig 45272 bp, 48 predicted proteins | sample PhyGR1_FD_202135 | JGI IMG/M metagenome (GOLD analysis project Ga0308171, IMG submission 202135) | Phyllosphere microbial communities from UC Gill Tract Community Farm, Albany, California, United States - DLSLSG.R1 | ecosystem: Host-associated > Plants > Phyllosphere > Unclassified | place: USA... | reverse complement strand
CGTCCTATATTTGCACCACTTAAAACAAAGGACATTCCTCCTTAGCTCAGTTGGTTAGAGCATCTGACTGTTAATCAGAGGGTCGCTGGTTCGAGCCCAGCAGGAGGAGCTAAAAAGACTTACAGAAATGTAGGTCTTTTTTTGTGCACTCTTTATTCTATTAGAGCTTACATAACGTATAGGACATACTCGCATTTATTATAATATGCTAAGCATCATTTTCTAAATTTCCCTTCAATTAATTAATTTATGTTAAAATTAAATCACAAAGTCAGATTAATAATTTTCGTTAAAGTCACATCGATTAATATTTAATAAACAATGTTGCCCAATTATGTTTAAAATTTAAAAAAAATTATAAATTATGACTAATTTTATTAATATTTAAAAATAAACATTAATCAATAAATTAAGTTAAAAAATGATTTTAACTTAATTAAAATAAAAAATATCACCATTTTTGATAAATTAAATACAGATTCAAAGTGAATCTATCAATAAATATTAACATTTAAAATTAATTTTGATGAAAACAAAAAATTTCGAAAAATTAGCAAGTTTCCACCTCGAAAATGAGAAGTTGGGAAATGTTTTAGGAGGTAAAGGAGCTCCTGTACAAAATTTTATTTCCGTTGAAGGAACTACAACTGGTGGAGGTACCATTTCATTCCCAGAAGAAGGTGGTTGCGTATGCTATGCATATACAAGTGATATCGACCTGCCAGGAGGTGGAAGAGGCTATAATGGATCTCATAAAGTTGACGATCCTTGTTAGAAAAATAATTGAGAGAAGTTTAAAAACTTCTCTTTTTTTACTAAATTAGTTATGAGAAAGATTTATTTTATATTACTTATAATAAGTAACATAGTGCTTAAAGCACAAAGTTTTGAATTAACAAACAAAAATCTTATTAGATATTATGAATTAACCAATGAAGCAGAAAATAAGATTCTCAATAACGATTTAATTCAAGCAAATAACTTATATAAAGAGGCTTTCAAAGAGTTTAAACAACCACATGCAAAAGATTTACAAAATAGTATGACTGTTGCTTTAAAGACAAATAATTTAGAGACAGCTTACACAAATTATCAGGCTTTAAAATGCTTAGGAAAGAACTTTGACAATGATTTTGTAATAAATAATTTTAAAAACACTAAAAACTACAAAACAACACCTTGTCAAAACACAATAGATTTAAATTATAAAAAGAGTTTAGATTCATTATTCAAAATAGATCAATATTACAGAAAACTATCAGGTGGCAATTATAAAGCCTACAAAAAAGAACTAACTAGAAGCGACAGTATTACATCTACGAAATTACTTAAATTAATTCAAAAGAAAGGATTCCCAAATGAGTATAATATAGGGCTAGACATGAAAAGCGAGGTGTATTTCCACGACTTTTACTTTATCATTTGGCATCAACTGGCTACCAATTTATACAGCCCACAACAGGTAAATTTTTCTAATGAAATGATAAAAGCTTTAAACGATGGAAAAATAAGACCAGACATTGCAGGTTCATTACTTGATTTAAATAATGGAAGAACTGATTATTCTTACTTTTCAATTTATCAATTCATTAAAAATGATAAATCAACAGACTGTTGCTATGTCTCAAGTGCATTTTTACCAGAAAAAAGAACAGAAAAAATATCTAAATTAATTAATGACATTAATTATAAAAGAAAAAAAATAGGCTTATCTTCAACTGAGGACGAACTCAAGAAAAACATATTCTTCTTAAACAACAAAGATTTTATCTTTTTAAGTAAAACAATAGAAGGGTGGAACTTCATAGATGAAAAAGAGATTGATACATTTAAAAAGAATTTGAAGTTAATTAAATTAGATGATACTCCTCATTAGTACTGACAATGATACCATGACCGATGAAATATGCACTTGGTTATCACATCAAAATAAAAAATTTGTTCGCCTTAATGAGAACCAACATATTACAAAAGTATTTTTTGATTTTACAAATGATATATATAAAATTTCCATAAATGGCATTGATCATAGCTTAGATAACTTTAAATCTGTATTCTACAGAAATGGTGGGATTTATTACAATATTTCTACAGAAGAAATAGATCATAATCTAATTGAATTCTATAATTCGGAACTCAAATCAATAACAGGATTTATTTATTATTACTTAAAGATAAAGGGAACAAATATATTTGGTAATCTTTTTATCAAAGAGATTAATAAATTAGAAGTTTTATTTTTAGCAAAATCTTTAGATTTAAAAATTCCAGACACCTATATCTTATCACAACTAAATGAAATTTCAAAAATAGATTCTACTCAGCAATATATTACTAAAGCTGTTTCTGAAATGAAACCTATTTTTGTTGAAAACGAATTGTATCTGAATTATACCCGTGAAATAAACCTTAGTAACATCCAAAACGAGAGAGAAAATATTATTCCTTCTCTTATTCAAAAAAGAGTTAATAAAATCTATGAAATAAGAACATTTTTCTTTGAGAAGAGAATCTGGGCGATTGCTACTTTCGATTTTTCAGATAATATTGATATTAGAAATATGAAAGACAGTGAAAAAAAATATCTTCCTTGTAAACTTCCCATAGAAATACAAAGGAAAATACATAAAATGGCAAAAACACTCGATTTAAAATGTGGCACAATAGATTTAATAAAGTCTGATAGTGAATACTATTTTTTAGAAGTAAATCCGCTAGGGCAATTTCACCAAGTAAGTTATTATGGTAACTATCAGATTGAAAAATATATTGCAGACCTATTATGAAATACAAAGAGAAATTACACTTAAAAGGTATTGAATTTTCATTACAAGAATGGAAACAAAGTAATAACATATCCAAAGTAAAATATTCTGAAAATACAGAAAAAAAGAGCAGTAAAACAAGAATTTACCGTTCACCAAAACCTTATTCCCTTCTATATTAAAAATGTACTTAAAATTATTTGATTCAGTTAAAATTACTAAAGGTGCTAAAAACTCTGTTATTTTAGATACCAGTAACGGATTTTTGAAATTCATTCCGAATGCTTTTTTTGATTTATTATCAAATGAACACCAAAACTATTCTGTGTTAAAAAAACAATTAGATAATGAAAGTTTAGAAACCTTAGAAGAGTATCTTAAATTTATTTTAGAAAATAATTTGGGAATTATGGTCAATTCTAAAAAAGAATTGCTGAGTTTCATAAGTACACCTAACTTTAGTGAAAGCCCTTCTTTTGTTGATTATTTAATTTTAGATATCAATAGTTTATATACTCTAAATGATGATTTAATACAGCAGATTTGTAATTTAAAAATTAAATATCTGCAAATCAGATTTTTAGAAATGAATTTAAACGAAGTAATTGAAACAATTTCTAATATAAAGAAGTTTAATAAGTCCAACATCAATGAAATATCAATAGTCGTAAAATATGATCTCAAGTTATTGTCCTTTGTTAAGGAAAATCATTTTACAATATCGAATAAATTTCTTCACTTCATTTTACATTCATCTGAAAAACAAGACTTTCAGACATTAGACCACATTTATTTTACATTTATCGTAAATAATATTGAAATACCCTTAAGCTGCGGATTAATTGATTTAAAAAATGTTAACCTTAATCGTAATTTCTATTTAGAATCAAAACAACACAACTCCTGTCTTCATAAGAAAATTTCAATAGATAAAGACGGCAATATTAAAAACTGTCCCTCCATGATTGAGAGTTTTGGAAATATAAATGATACAACATTAGAAAACGCTCTCAATCATCATGAATTCAAGAAATATTGGAACTTAACAAAAGATAGTATAGAAGTCTGTAGAGATTGTGAATTCCGTTATATCTGTACCGATTGCAGAGCCTATACAGAACAAACCCATATTAATAAAGAAGATCTTGACACATCAAAACCTTTAAAATGTGGCTATAATCCCTATACTGGAGATTGGGAAGAATGGAGTACAAATCCATTAAAACAAAAAGCGATTCAACATTATGGAATGCAGAATTTCATAAACAAAGTATAAAATTCTACGTATTTAAATTCCTGAAAAATAACGCAATAAACCTCAAAACACCCATCATCAAAGGAAAAAAATCAATATTTCTAAAATAAAAATTTGCATGATATTAATATTCATATTATATTTGCACCACCCAAAAGGGAAGAACATTCCTCCTTAGCTCAGTTGGTTAGAGCATCTGACTGTTAATCAGAGGGTCGCTGGTTCGAGCCCAGCAGGAGGAGCTAAAAGACTTACAGAAATGTAGGTCTTTTTTTATTTCATATCGTTTTATTTATTTAACAAAACAATAACTATAACACATTAAAATGATGGTGTTATTTCGTTACATTTGCAGTTTTGTATTTAAATGCATTAAAATTTAAATATTATTTACTTATTACAATAAATCTGCATACTTTTTGTTTATGCAATAGCTTGAAGAAACAACAAATGTTAATTAATAACTCGAAATATTATCCTCTTTTCCTTCTTATCTTTTTTTCCGACTTTATCTGTGCGCAGAACTCAGCAAAAGGCAGAATTGTAGACTCGAAAACCAATAAAGAAATCTCCGGTGTTGATATTTTCATTAATGAAAATAACAAGCCATCACAAACAACTACCTCAGGGAATTTTAGCATTCAGTCTGACAGTATTATTTATAAATTAAAATTCCAGAGAAAAAGCTATGCATTAGAATTCGTGAATGTAACTCCTGAAAATGCAGAAAATATTTTCGTAAAATTAGCTCAGGAGAAAGTCAGCAGCATTGAAGAAGTTGTCATCCACAACGAAAAACCAAAATATAAAAACAAGAAGGAAAATCCGGCATATGCTATCATGCAGAAAGTCTGGGAAAGAAAAAGGAACAACGGTTTAGACAAATTTGATACGTATACTTTCAAAGAATACGAAAAAATTCAGTTTGATGCCAATAATCTGGACAGTGCTTTCATGAAGAGAAAAATCTTTAACAAGATGGATTTCATTTTTGATTACACAGATTCTACCGCAAGCGGAAAGATTGGACTTCCGATCTTTTTGAACGAAGCGATTTACGAAAATTACGGAGAAAATAAACCTGGCAAAAAAACAAAAAAACTGCTTGTTGCGCAGAAAACATCAGGATTTCAGGACAATCAGATTGTTACTTTAACGGCGAAAAATCTTTATCGTGATATTAATATTTATGACAATACGTTAAATTATTTTGACATCGGTTTTCCAAGTCCAGTTGGGGAAACAGGATTCAGCACCTACGACTATAACCTTATTGATACGATTTCGGTAAGAGGAGAAAAAGCCTACAAAATCCGCTATCAGCCAAAAAGAACCGAAGTTTTGGCTTTTCAGGGATATCTTTTTATTGATACAGATAGTTATGCCGTTTTGGGAGCAACATTGAAATCAACACAAAAAATCAATGTCAATTTCATTAATGGAATTTCTACTGAATTAGAGTACGACAACCCCGATGAAAATACTTTCTTACCAAGAAAATTCGTCACAGAGATAGAAATGACCCCTTTTTCTAAAAAGAAATCAGCAAAAAGTATTGTGGCAAAAAGATCAGTAGATTATTCTGAGTATGAATTTAATAAACCTCTTGATGATAAAGTTTTTGTACGAAAAGAGGAAGAATATGACGACGCATTCACCGATAAAGATGATGCTTTTTGGGTAAAGGCAAGACCCGATTCTTTATCAAAAACTGAACAGGGAGTCTATGAGATGCTTGATAAATTACAGCAGACTCCTAAATTCAACAGAATTGTAAAAATATATGAAACGTTGGGCTCAGGCTATTATAACGTTTTTAAAGCTATTGATATTGGTCCCATATTCTCGATTTACGGAAAAAATGAAGTGGAAGGCGACAGAATTCGACTGGGAGCGAGAACTTATTTCACAAGAAATGATCCTTGGAGACTTCAATTTTATACAGCTTACGGATTTAAAGATCAACAGGTAAAATATGGTGCTGAAGGTCGATTTATGTTTAATAGAGTCAATAGATTCACTGTTGGAGCAGGAACACGAAGAGACATTCTTCAGTTGGGAGTTCAGTTAACCAACGACGACGGAATTATGGCGAGAACTTTCGCTTCTTCTACGATTTTTGCGAGAGGAGAAAACGCTTCCTTAAGTTCGGTAAATCAAACCAACGTTTTCACGTCTATAGAACCCTGGAAAAACTTTCAGGTAAGGTTAGACGGTACTATGCAAAGTATTAAGTCTGCTAATCCGTCAGGGTTCAATTTAATGTATTACAAAAACGGAGCTCTAAGACAAACAACAAACGATTCACACTTTACGTTTAGTTTAATCGCAAGACCAGGCGCTAAATTCTCACAAACCGGAATCGACAGATATGAACACGGAACATTGGCACCAACCATTGTTTTAAAATACACAAAAGGCGTTGAAGGCTTATTCGGATCTGATTTCAGTTATAATAAATTACAGTTCATGTTCTACAAACCGATGCTGATTGGAAGTTGGGGTAAAACATTGGTTAGTTTTGAAGCAGGGAAAAATTTCGACACCGTTCCATTGGCATTACAGAATGTAATCCCCGGAAACCAGTCTTACAGCTTAGCACAAAACACCTTTGCACAGCTTAATTATTATGAATTTGTAGCAGACACTTACACAACGCTTCATTTAGAGCATCATTTTAACGGTAAAATACTTTCTTACATTCCTTTGATTAAGAAATTAAAATTAAGGGAAATCGCATTCATCAGAGGGGCTTATGGAACGTTGAGCGATGCATCTAAAGCAATTAATGTAGAAGGAATTAAATATTCTGCGCCCAGCGAACATATTTATTATGAATACGGAGTAGGAATTGAAAATATAGGTTTCGGGAATCTTAGAATTTTCCGAGTAGATTTCAACTGGAGAGGAAATTATCTCGACAGACCTGATATTTCCACTTTCGGCATCAAAGCCGGATTCCAAGTCGGTTTTTAAAATACAAATCTCCTTCAAATTTGAAGGAGATTTTTTATCTTAAGATTCTGCCGGATAATCTTTACAGCTATTACAGTGGGCAACAATATATACGATACCACAAGAAGGTCTTTGCTCTTCAGGAATTTTACAATAAATGTCGCAAGGCAGACAATCTTTTACAGGAAGTGCTCCTCCCATTACATTTTTAAGTTCGTTTCTGTTGATTTTCTTTAAATTTTTCATAATAAATAATTTTAATTTGATGATTTATAAATATAAGAATAATATTTTTTATCAGAATTTAATAAAAAAAGCCCCATAAAACTGAGGCTGAGTATAAATGAGTAATGTGATATTTAGCAGTCACAAGGTGTGTCAATAACAGCATTTAGACAATGCGCTTTTTGCCAGGCAGACCAAGTACACCATTCAGCACACCAATTTGCCAACGGAGGACATCTTTCTGCTCCACCATTAATATTTTTCAAATTTTTCTTCGTTAATTTTTTTAGATTTTTCATAATATTTTGTTTTAATTTGTCGCCTACTCTATTTGCTTTTCGGCTTCCGCAACTAATTTGTTATTTGATTGTTACCAAATATAAAAACATTTCACCACATATAGAATAAATTATAAAAATTTAACTTTTTAAATAAAATTGGGCACAACAAAAAATCCTCAACATCAATGCTGAGGATTTTAATTTTTATGAAACGCTACAATTAAGCGTTCGGCTCTACAGATACAAAAGATCTGTTGTTTGCTTTCTTTCTGAAAACTACTTTACCGTCTACTAAAGCAAACAAAGTGTGGTCTTTACCCATTCCCACGTTAGTACCTGGGTGGTGTTGCGTACCTCTTTGTCTAATAATAATATTACCGGCAATAGCTTCTTGTCCTCCGAAAATCTTAACACCTAATCTTTTAGAATGAGATTCTCTACCGTTTTTGGAACTACCAACTCCTTTCTTATGTGCCATTTTATTTTAAGGTTTTTTGGTTTAAATTATTCTGCGCTTTCAGCGTCAGCTTTTTTAGTTGTTTTCTTAGCAGGCTTTTCTGCTTTTTTAGCTCCTTCAAATCCTGTAATACCAGTAATCTGAATTTGAGTTAAAGATTGTCTGTGACCATTCTTTACCTGATAACCTTTTCTTCTTTTCTTTTTGAAAACGATTACTTTATCAGCTTTTACATGATCAAGGATCTCTGCTTCCACAGTGATTCCGCTTACAGCTGGGGCGCCTACAGTGATTGCTCCGTTTACAGTAAGAAGTACTTTATCGAAAGATACTTTTCCTCCTTTGTCTCCTTTCAAACGGTTCACAAACAACTTCTGGTCTTGCTCAACTTTATATTGAAGCCCTGCTATTTCTACAATTGCAAACATTGTTTATAAATTTTTAGTTATTTCGAGGTGCAAATATAAGAATAAATTTCTAAATACCTTACAATCAAAACAATCTTTTTATCATTTTAAAAATTAACTATGTTCCGAATATTATCTCACAATAAAGTGATAATAAATTGCGTTTAAAGTTATACATTCGTTAACACCTAAATTTATTTATATGAAAAGAAACACCTATTTCCCACTCCTTGTGGGAGCCATTGCTGCACTCTCATTGTCAGCTTGTAACGACGATTCAATGGACAGTCCTGCACAAACAGAACAACAACCGGAAAATCTCAAGATCGAACAGCCCAATGCATTGGAAAAAGTATGTTATTACGTAGATCAATACTGGAATTCTACAGCAGTTCTTACCACATCACTGCCAAATTCTGCTGATACCAATTTCATGAATTCTCAAATGACACAGATCGCAGGTTTATGGGGAAGAACCAGCCCAACGCTGAGATTTGTCAATGATCCTTCAAGTCCAAATTCTACCTATAATGCAATTTCTTATTCTACAGGGAAAATTTATTATGGATATGCCATCTATGCAGATGCCAAAAATAAGGGCGGAAATATTGTTAATGCTATGATTTTGGCTCACGAATACGGTCATCAGCTTCAGTATATTTTTGGATTACCTTCTGTAAGTGAATCAACCGCAAGACCAAATGAATTGGAAGCAGACGGTTTTGCAGGGTATTATCTGAGAAGACCAAACGGCTACAATCAGACAACGTTTGCCCAGATTGCAGCTGCTTACGAATTCGCACAAAGCATCGGAGATTATCAGACAACAAGCGCAGGACATCACGGAACTCCGCCACAAAGAAGATCTGCCGTTCGTTTAGGATTTTTGTTAGGTCAGTACGATCTTACAGCTTCTTCATTTGATTATAACTTTTTCTATTATTATCAGGGAGTTTTAAACGGAACTTATAAAATGGGCAAAAATTCTCAATATCCTGAAATTGACGCTTACATGAGCCAATATACAGACGAATTGAGAAAAATTCAGAACGGAGAAATTTCTGCGGAAGAATTTAAAGACCTTAAATAAAATTCATTTTTGATATATCTTTCTCATGGAGGTAAGGCGTTTGTCTTACCTCTTTTTTGTTTAATAAATATTCACAAAGTTTAATTACTTTTGAAAATCATAGCAAAAAAATGAAAAGAGACCTTTATATTGATTTCGCAAAAGGATTGGCAACCCTTTCCATCATATTTATTCACACCGCTTTTTGGTCGGGACAGTTTTATATTCCGGCAGAAATCCGGGTATTTTCTTTGGTTTTTGATGTTGCCTTATTTTATGCTTTAAGTGGAATTACTTCAGGTTCAAATATCGAAAAAACGTTTTACAGATTATTGAAATTACAGATTACGTACATGATTTTCGTTACGTTTTTATTCTTTGCAGATTACTTTTTTAAAGTTTTTGGACTAACTTTTTTCTCATTAGAATGGCTGCAAAGTTTTTACTCAACATTTGGGTCAAAATATGCAACAACCAGTATTTCAAATATCCCACAATGGCAGAATCTTGGAAATTGGTATCTTCATCAATACACAAACGCAGATACTTTTCCTGTTGTGATGGGAAGTTTCTGGTATTTGAAAGTATATTTTATATTAACAGTATTTGGTGTTTTAATTTTAAGATTTTTCCCGAGACATATTAATTGGTTCATCGGACTTTGTGTCGTTTTGACACTTTTATTTAATATTTTTCCTGAAATGTATCCCACAGGACAAGTGGGCTACGTTGCTTTTTATATGACAATTTTCTTAGCCGCCAACAAATTGAGAGGCAAAAAGATTCCCGCAAAAATAATTCCTGTGTTGTATGCAACCGTAGCAGCAGCTTTAATCGGAATGTTTTGGTATTACGGAGCAGATATTTTTTATAAAATCAATAAAAATAAATTTCCTCCCCAAATTCCTTATATTATCTGGACCTTCTTTTCATTGGTAACACTATTTGTATTTTACAACAGATTAAAAATTTCCAGAGAAAGTTTCATTACCCATGTCGGTAAAAATGCCATTTTCTTTTATTTTGGACAAGGCATAAGTTCATCATTGGTTTATTTTTTAGTAGTTCCGTTGAAAGAACATATGCCTTGGTGGATCTTAATGATTATAATTTACGGTGTTAATATTATATTAGCTTTCCTCATTTCATTAGGATTGAAAAAAATAGATCATCTCGGATGGAATATCCTTGAGTTTCTAAGAAGAAAAACTGCTAGTAAAACCGTTTAATTTTCCCCTCTTCTTCCTCCTCTCACGAAAAGTGCAATGATAATTAACAATAAAATCCCACCGCCAATTAGATACATGGGATCTGCATACCATTCAGTTGTAGTTGTACTTGTGCTCGTATTTTCTTTAGTAACTACTCCTCCAGCAGTATCCTGGGCAAAAGCAAAAAAAGACATACACATAGTGAACAGCAATATTAATGAACGGTTCACTTTTGATTTAAAATTTGTAATTGTTTTCATTTTTTTAATATTTATTTGGTTATAAAGACAATAACAAAAAAAATACCAGCATCTTACTATTTGAAAAAATTTATATGGAAGAAGCTTTACAGTATAAATAAAATTCAATCATATCGCAAATTATTTTAATTTTACAAAAAATTTACAAATATGTTTAAGTTGAAGCTCACGACCGATCCGAGATGGGCAAATATTGCAGAAGGAAACATTCAGGAAATTTTGACGGATCATGCGTGGTGTGAGCAAAAAGCAGCAACCAATGCCATCGGATTGATTACAATGCTTCCAGAACGTCCCGACATTATCAGTGAACTTTTGATGATTGCCCAGGAAGAATTGGAACATTTTGGTCAGGTGCTTGAAATTATAAAGAAACGAGGTTATACTTTTGGACGTACACGAAAAGACGATTATGTGAACGAACTGGTTAATTTCATTCAGAAAGGAGGGCATAGAGATACTTTAATTGTCGACAAAATGCTTTTTGCAGCGATGATTGAAGCAAGAAGCTGTGAACGATTTAAAGTTTTGACTGAAAATATCAAAGACGAAGAACTTAAAACTTTTTACAGAGAATTAATGATTTCTGAAGCGAATCATTACACCACTTTCATCGGGTTTGCAAGACAGCTTGGAGACGAGGAAAAAGTAAACAAACGTTGGGAAGAATGGCTGGAATACGAAGCTAAAGTCATTCAGTCTTACGGAAAAAGTGAAACCATTCACGGATAAAAATATTTGCATTGAAAAAACTGACGTTTGAAAATATTACAAATTTCTTCCTGAAAAACTTCTTTCAGGGATTAGTAATTATCGGTCCGATCGGGCTGACAATTTCTGTAATATGGTATGTTGTTACTTCTATTGACAACATCATTCCGTCTGTGGCAAAAGAAATTCCGGGATTAGTTTTTATTTCTACCATTTTAATAACAGCCATTTTAGGATTTTTAGGAAACAAATTCGTTCTTGGAAAATTCTTCTTCGATTCTATGGATCGGCTGTTGGAGAAAACTCCCGGAGTAAAACATATTTACACGCCTACAAAAGATGTAATGTCTTCATTTGTAGGCGATAAGAAAAAATTTAACGATCCTGTTTGGGTAAAGACCAATGAAAATCCGGAAATCTGGAGAATCGGGTTTTTAACACAAAAAGAAATGGCCGACGTAGAAAAACACAATTACGTTGCTGTTTACCTTCCGCATTCTTACGCAATTTCCGGTTGGGTAATTGTAACGGAAGAAAAAAATATCAAACCTGTAGTAGGTATGACGGCTGCTTCTGCCATGAAATTTGCAGTAAGTGGCGGTGTTGCAGGGTTCCATTCTGATGACAATATTTTCAAAGCACCGGAATAATATTTCACTTACTTTCATTTAATATCAAATTCAGATATTATCACTTATATTTTCTTTGTTGATAATATACAATCAATTAAAGAGACTACTTCATATCGACTAAGATAACAATGCGGATATTTCACCATTTTTTAAAATTTTAGTGATTGAAAATTTCACATTTTAATAAAACTAACAACGACTAAATTAATAGAATGAGCAAAGTTGCAATCATAGGAGCTGGAGTTTCCGGATTGAGCATGGCAAATTATTTGGAAAAAAATAATATCAATTACCATCTCTACGAAAGAAGAACCCCAAATGACCTGAAAGGACACGGATTTATTCTTCCCAAAGAAGGCATTGAGTTTCTGTCAAGCATTATAAACATTGATGATCTTTACGAAAAAGGAAGTTTCCTTAAAAAATATATTCATTACAGTCAAAGCGGGGAAATTATTTCTGAGAAAGACCTTGATGATGTTTTTGTGGTTTCCAGAAGTGCATTGATAGAAATTCTGGCAAAAGGAGTTCCTGCCGAAAAAATTTCTTATGAAAAAACTGTGAATTTTAATGGATTTTCAGAGGGAAAAGCCAATATCATGCTTGATGAAACCACAACCTTGGAAGCTGATATAGTTATTGCTTCCGACGGTTCCAGAAGCAGAATCAGAAGGAATATTTTTCAGGATGAAGTAATGAAAGCTGTTCTGGAAAATGAAGTTGTGAATATCATCGAAAATGAAGAATTGGCAAGCCAGATTGAAAGTAATTTCTTGAAATATCATCATGAAAACGGTGGATTGACCTTTGGAGTTTTAAAATTATCTGCCTCCAAAATCCTTTGGTATTGTCAGTTTGACATTACTAAATTCTTTATTAATGAAGATTATACACCGGATTGCATCAGACAATTTATGCTGGATAATTTCGGTGATTGGAACCCGTTGATTTCATCTATCATTGAAGGTTCAAGCTACGACAATGCTCACATTTGGAGAGTTTATGAACTGGAAAAGCTAAATCCTTTTTATCATGAGAATGTAGTTTTTATAGGTGATGCAGCTCATCCTTTGATTCCTTTTACAAGCCAGGGCGTAACTTCTGCATTGAAAGATTCTTTTACATTAACGAATCTTTTAGTTGAAGGCAACAATCTTCAGGAAACATTCAAAAAATATGAAGAAGAAAGAAGACCTGAAATCGATATTCACATCAAAAATGGAAGAGCTTTATTAGAGCAATTCCTTTTACCGCTGAGCGAACAACCGAAAAATACATTACCAATTTCATACAAATAAAAATGTTTACAAACAACGATATTAATTTCGAAGCCCTGAAAAGAAAAGCTTTCAACGGCAGATGGGCAACTTTAGAAGACGGAATAATTCCTTTAACGGCAGCAGATCCGGATTTCAGAATGTCAACAGAAATCGAACAGGGCATTATTGAATATATTAAGGATGGCTATTTAAGTTACGGTCCATTCTCCGGACTTCCTGAGTTCAAAAAAAGTGTTTCGAAACATTTTAATACTGAAAAAAAAGGAAGCTTTACTCCTGATAACGTGTTGGCAGTAAACAGTGCCGCAATGGGAATGTTTATGGTCGCAAAATACGTTTTAAATCCTGGAGATGAAGCCATTATTTTTGATCCGGTAGATTTTCTGTTCAAAAAAACGGTAGATGCAGTTGGCGGAAATATTAAATTATGTGCCGTAGATTCTCAAACCGGAGATATTGATTTTGAAATGTTGGTCTCTTTAATTTCACCAAGAACCAAACTGATTAGCATTTGTAATCCTCACAATCCGGTGGGAAGAGTGTATTCTAAAGAAATTTTACAGAAAATTGCTGAAATTGCCGCAGCCCACGATCTTTGGGTAATGAGTGACGAAATCTGGAGTGATATTGTGTATGATAAAAAAGAATTTAACACGTATTCTTCTGTTTCTGAAAATGCAAAAAAGAAAAGCTTCACGGTTTTCGGATTTTCAAAATCGTTTGGAATTGCCGGCTTGAGAATTGGAGCCGTTTTATGTAACGATCAGGAATTAATGGATGATTTCACGGAGAAATCTCATTTTAATTCTACTATTGAAGGTGTTTCTACGTTGTCGCAAATTGCTGCAAGCGTCGCGATTGACAAAGCAAAACCTTGGTTTAATGATTTTTTAACTCATTTACAGCATAACAGAGATTTAGCTCATACAATATTAAGTAATTCCGGAGTTTTAACACCAAATTTACCGGAAGCTACATTCGTTATTTTTCCTAAAATTGAAAACGGAATGTCGAGTGATGAATTTGCTCAGCACGTTTTAAAACAAGGAAAAGTAGCCATTGTTCCCGGTTCAGAAAGATGGTTCGGAAAAGGCGCCGAAGGTCACGTAAGAATATGTTTCTCTACTTCCCAGGAAATTCTTAGTGAAGGTTTGAATAGACTGATTAATAGTTTTTAATAAAGTTTGGGGGCAAAATCTTCGATTTTGCCCCCAAACTTTTTAATCGCTTATTTTAGAGAATTATTTCTTAGAGATCTTGTACAGTTTTCCGCTGTCGGTCACTGCATACAAATTTCCGTCACTTCCATTCAAAACATCACGGAATCTTTCTTTCTGATCTGCTAAAAGTCTTTCTTCACCAACAACTTTATTGTCTTTCATAACAATTCGGCTGATATGTTCGCCACTTAGACATCCAATCATTAAATTACCTTTCCATTCATCAATATTTCCTGTATAAAACGTAACTCCACTTGGAGAAATCACCGGATCCCAATAATAAACAGGCTGTTCTGTTCCTGCTTTTTGCGTTGTTCCGTTATTGATTTTGCTGCCGGAATATTCAATTCCATACGTAACATCTCCCCAACCGTAGTTTTTTCCGGCTTGAATTAAATTGATTTCATCACCTCCTCTTGGTCCCATTTCAACATCCCACAAAGTTCCGTTTGGATCAATTGCCATTCCCTGAGGATTTCTGATTCCGTAAGCAAAAATTTCAGGTTTAAATCCTGTTTTCCCGACAAAAGGATTTCCCGGTGCAGGTTTTCCGTCTTTGGTAATTTTTAAAGTTTTACCTAAATAATTATCTGTTCTTTGAGCGTAGATTCTTGTTTCTTTATCAGATCTTTCGCCTGTACTTACAAACAGATTTCCATCTTTATCAAATGCCAGCCGACTTCCGTAATGTTTATCACCATCATATGTTGGTGTTGCCCTAAAAATAACTTTTACATCAGAAATATTTTTTAAATCAGAAGAAAGCATTCCTTTTCCAACTGCGGTATGATTTCCTTTCTCGTAAGGTTCAGAAAAACTGAAATAAATAATATTATTTGTTTTAAAATCTGGGTCTAATGCCACATCAAGCATTCCGCCCTGCCCTTTCGAATCCACTTTCGGGAATCCCTCAATTTTAGAGATCAGTTTTCCGTCTGCCGAAACTACATTCATGTAACCTCTTTTATCGGTGATTAAAAATCTCCCGTCAGGTAGGTTGATAATTCCCCACGGTTTCCCAAGATCACTACTTAAAACTTCAACAGTATACGGGGTTGTCGTTTTTACTGCTTTTATTCTTGTTTGTCCGGCAAATGCAGGTTTATATTCAGGAGAATTTGGCTTTTCCGTTTCTACGCTTCCATCTTTTCCAAGTTGCTGAGCGTTTGCATTACCATCCTTACAAGATGTTAAAAATAAAAAAAGACTCAACGTTGGAATATAAAATTTATTGATTTTCATACAATTACGATTTAGTGATAATAAATAAAATGGAAAAATAATGCCATAAAATTTGGTAATTTAAATTATTATTCTACATTTGTAGAACAAAATAACAACACGTAGAATATGAAAGAAGTAAAACTTACCGATACCGAAAAAGATCTCATGGAAATCCTCTGGGCAAAAGAAAAAGTTTTCATGAAAGATATTTTAGAATCTTACCAGGAACCGAAACCTGCAACAACAACCATTGCTACTCTTTTAAAAAGAATGCAGAACAAAGATCTTGTAGGCTACACATTGTATGGAAACTCCCGTGAATACTACCCAAAAGTAGCGAAAGGAGAATATTTTAAGGAAGAAATGTCTTCTATGATTGACCGTTTTTTCAACAGTTCCGTGACACAGTTTGCATCATTTTTTACATCCAATGCAAAACTTTCACAAAAACAACTGAAAGAACTCCGAGAAATTATTGACCAGCAAATCGATGAAAAATGATAATCTTATTAAAAATAATTCTGTGTTCAGGACTTTTGCTTGGGTTATATTATATATTCTTAGCAAAGGAAAAAACCTTTACATTTAATCGGTTTTACCTGCTTTTCGGACTGGGGTTTTCTTATAGTATTCCTTTCGTAACCATTGAAAAAGAAGCACCAGAAGGCAACAAACCTGCATTTGTTTTTGAGACAATTACCCAACAGCCAGCTTTGGAAGTAATGGCTCCGGCAAAAGAAACTTTTAATTATGAAAACCTGTTTATTATCGTTTATGTAATTGTTGCTGTTTTCTTCTTATTAAAATTCATCTATTCCATTATTAAAATTAAAAAACTCAAAGGGGAAAAAATCATTTATAAAAACAAAAAGATCATTTTACTGGAAAAGGAAATGGCTCCTTTCAGTTTTATAAACACCATTTATTTTGCTAAAAGCTATTTAAAAAGTGGCACAATAGACGAAAATATGTTTCTGCACGAAAAAATTCATGTCGACCAAAAACATTCTCTGGATATATTTTTCGTTGAAATTCTGAAAATCCTGATGTGGTTTAATCCGTTTATTTATGTCTACAAGAAAGCGATTGCTACCAATCACGAATTCTTGGCCGATGAAGAGGTAATTGGCAGAAACAATGACATCAAAAACTATCAGCAACTCATTCTAAGTGAAATTTTAAAGCAGCAAAACCTTGATTTAATACATCCATTCAATTTCGATAACACCAAAAAACGATTTATTATGATGACAACTAAAAATTCAAAATTTGCACCGGTAAAAAAGTATCTTTCGATCCCTATTTTTCTCGGACTAATATTGGTTTTCGCTGAAAAAGTATACGCCAATAATACTACTGAAATGACGAGTAAAGTAACTGAAAGATTTCAGACATCAACATCAGATCAAAAAAATAATTCTGAAGCTTATGCGGAATTCATCAAAATTACAGAGAAGTATAAAGACATTATTGATAATAAGGATTTTGAAAGATTTAAAACAGAAGTTCCGAGAGCTGAACAGCTAAAACTGGTTGAATTGTTTGATAAAATAGAGATTAAAAACAGACTAAATCTGCCAATTTGGATTCATTATGATGAAATCAACAAACAGATTCCAACTCAAAAACAGTTAAATCAATTTCTTGACACCAAATTCAACGTAACTCTTGATGGAAATACTGTAGATAATAACATATTGAAAAATTATAAAACAACCGATTTTTATAGTGTCTATGTTCTCAAAATTCATCCTAAAAATCCTGATTATGGAAAATTTGATTATTCAGTGACTTTATATACATCACAATATGCCAAGAAATTCAATAGCCAGAAGAATATTGCCGTAAGCTTCAAACAAACTGATAACAGTGAATATGAGGAATATTTGGAAACAGTAAAACACGACACAATAAGAAAGAAAAAACAACCTATTGTAACTACATCTAATAATAAAGCAACATTTGAAAATTCGAAGAATGTTAATCAGGAGGTTCTAAAAACAGATGTTGTAAGTTCCTTGGACGATAATTATGTTCAGGCAGAATTTCCCGAAGGAATCAATACTTTCCGTAATAAAGTAGCATCCAACTTCAATGGGAAAGTTCTCACAGGGAAAGAAGGATTACTGAAATCTGTTGCGATGATTAATATTGATGAGAATGGTGAAATTAAACAAATTTATGTAATAGGTGAAAATTCTACATTTAATAATGAAATTTCCCGTACAATTTTAGCAGCAAACAATGAAACCCAATGGAAACCCGCCACTCGCGATGGAAAAGCCGTTGCAACTGTTTTCAAATTACCAATAACCATGAATTTTTCAAATAAATAAAAACAGCACTCAATAGGAGTGCTGTTTCGTTTATAAGTGATTATTTTTTAATGATTTTATGTTTCATAGAAGTTAGATCTTCAAACGTCACTTTTAAAATATAAGCACCCGTTTGCAGATCACGAATTTCAGACTCTCCCCCTTTAAAGCTTTTTACCAATCTTCCTTCCATAGAATAGATTTCAGATTCTTTAACTTTTTTTGTGCTGGAGATTTTAATAAACTCCGAAGCAGGATTAGGATAAATTTTAACGTCTGTAACGGTCATTTCTTTTGTTCCTAATATGTTAGTAGCCTCTCCCTGAAGATATACAGAAAGTGGAAAATCTCCCTGTTGATCAACAAACTGCGCTTCCGGAACCGTGATGGTAAAAGCATGATTTCCAGCTTCCAAATTTCCTACACTTATTTTTCTGATTGGAATTGAATTTCCCGGACACCAGTTATTCCACGAAGTCCACCAAGCCGTAGACTGTGGCGTACCTCCGTAGATCCCATTTCCCTGTGTATTGTACTGACGGAAAGGCTCACAAGAGATTCCACCAGGTCTGTAAGTAAAAATCTGCGCATCGTTCAGATAAACATAATGTTGTCTTCTTACATATTCTTCTCCTCCGGAATTCGCACCGTGATTGGAAGTAATTAGATAAAAATTGGCATTATTAACCGTATTCAGCAATTCAAAAGATAAAATTCTCATGGTAGTTCCCGGTTCATCAGTAGCACTGTAATTATTCATGCTTTTGACTGCTGCCATTGTTAAAAGGAAATTATTAACTGCAGGAATTGCCGTATTGGTATCTGTTGTAAAACTTAATGAACCTTTGAAAGTATCTATTCTTGAAGCACAACCCGAAACCTGGGTCTGTGCAGCATAAGGAACACCGTAAACAGAAAATTCAACCCAAAAATCAAATTGGGCACGTAAATTTGGATCTTTAAATATTGATCCTAAATTATCGATCTGAAAAGTATAAGGAACCGTAGTCGGAGAAATATTTTTATTCATAAAAGGTGTTACAAATCTTCCTATTTCCAGTTTTTTCACAGTGTTGGTATCATAAGAAGTCGCACCTTTTGGAGCAAATGCAAGAAAAACGTGGGCTAATCTGTCATAATTGTCACACAATGCTCCAATGGTAATATTCATGGTTACAACATTTCCAAAAGCATTCAATTGTGTATCTGTCATTTTTCTCGTATAAGTACTATTACTCAAACGAATCGCATCTGTAGGTAAAGGCTGAGAAACCGTGGACGCATACATATCGTAAAAAACAGCATCCTGATAAAGAGAAATTGTCGTCGGCGGAAGTACAGTTCCGGAATTATTTTTTCCGAATACGGAACCGAAAAAACTCAATAGAATTAAAGTAAGTAAATTTTGCTTCATAGCACTTTTTATAGATTCATGCAAATATAATTTAAATTATGGTATTAAAATTATAAACTCCATAATAAATATGAATAATTATTCAAAATAAATCAAAAACAAAACAATAAATGGGTAAAAACACATTAAATTTGCGCAATCGATTGCGGTAACATTTATTTTATTAAATCCTCAATTAAAAATTCTGATAGTATAATCCAAAAATTTCTTTCGTATTTTTGTTGTACAAGATCACTTTTCTATGGAATTTAAACTTCACTCAGAATATAAACCAACCGGCGATCAACCAACTGCTATTGAGAAACTTACCGAAGGAATCAAAATTGGTGAAAAATATCAGACATTATTGGGGGTTACCGGATCTGGGAAAACCTTTACCGTTGCCAACGTTGTTCATAATGTTCAAAAACCAACTTTAGTTTTAGCGCATAATAAAACGTTGGCTGCGCAGCTTTTCATGGAATTTAAAGAATTTTTTCCAGACAATGCAGTAGAATATTTTGTAAGTTATTATGATTATTACCAGCCTGAAGCCTACATTGCAACTTCCGGAACTTATATTGAAAAAGATCTTAGCATTAACGAAGAAGTAGAAAAATTAAGACTTTCTGCAACAGCTAGTTTGCTTTCAGGAAGAAGAGATGTATTGATCGTCGCTTCAGTTTCTTGTATTTACGGTATCGGAAACCCAAATGAATTTCACAAATCATTAATTTCAATAGCAACCGGAGAAAAAGTAACCAGGACAGCTTTATTACACTCATTAGTTAACGCACTTTATTCCAGAACATTAAATGAGTTTCAAAGAGGTACATTTCGTGTGAAAGGAGATGTTATTGATGTTTTTCCGGCTTATGCAGATAATGCGGTCAGGATTCAGTTTTTCGGAGATGAGATTGAAAAAATCCAAAGTTTTGATCCTGTTTCAGGGAACGTAACTGCCAATTTCGATCAGATTCAGATATATCCAGCCAATCTTTTTGTGACTTCAAAAGAAACACTTAATGGTGCAATTAAAGACATTCAGGATGATTTGGTAAAACAGGTTGACTTTTTCTCTTCCATTGAGAGACCTTTAGAAGCAAAACGACTTCAAGAAAGAACAGAGCTCGATTTGGAAATGATTAAAGAATTGGGATATTGCTCAGGAATTGAGAATTATTCAAGATATTTGGACGGAAGATTACCAGGAACAAGACCTTTCTGCCTGATTGATTATTTCCCAAAAGACTTTCTGATGGTGATTGATGAAAGCCACGTAACTGTTCCACAGGTTCATGCGATGTACGGAGGCGACCGCAGCAGAAAAGAAGCTTTGGTGGAATATGGTTTCAGACTTCCCGCAGCGATGGATAACCGACCTTTGAAGTTTGAGGAATTCGAAGCCATGCAGAATCAGGTGATTTATGTTTCGGCGACACCTGCAGATTATGAACTGGAGAAAACGGGAGGGGCTTATATTGAACAAATTATCCGACCAACAGGACTTTTAGACCCAATTATTGAGGTTCGCCCGTCATTGAATCAGATTGATGATCTAATGGAAGAAATTCAAAAAAGAGCTGATGTTGATGAAAGAGTTCTGGTGACGACTTTAACAAAGAAAATGGCGGAAGAATTAACCAAATATTTCACAAAATTCGGAATCAGGACAAGATATATTCACTCAGATGTAGAAACACTGGAACGTATCCAGATTATGCACGATTTACGTATCGGTCTTTTTGATGTACTAATTGGAGTAAACCTGTTGAGAGAAGGATTGGATTTACCGGAAGTTTCCTTAGTTGCGATTCTCGATGCTGACAAAGAAGGAATGCTAAGAAGCAGAAGATCAATGATTCAGACGGTTGGTCGTGCTGCAAGAAACCTCAACGGAAAAGCAATATTGTACGCCGATAAGATGACAAAATCTATGCAGTCAACCATCGATGAAACAGAATATCGCCGTGCAAAACAAATGCAGTACAACGAAGAACACGGAAAAGTTCCTGTGGCCCTAAATAAAAAAATCTCAGAAAATCTGGTCGGAAGAAGCAAAGATTTCCCTGATGAAAAATATACACAAAAGGAAATTCTTCAGAAAGTTGCAGAGACAAAGGCAAGTTATACCAGCGAAGACATCGAAAAAGTAATTCAGCAAAAGCAGAAAGAAATGGAAGCTGCCGCAAAAAATCTCGATTTTATTAAAGCCGCAAAATTGAGGGATGAAATCGTTGCTTTAAAAGAATAATTTTAATCTCAATAAATCACATCAGTACAATGAAAAAAGTAACAGGTATCGGAGGAATATTCTTTAAATGTAAAGATCCGAAAGCATTGAAAGAATGGTATAAAACCCATCTTGGAATTAACGTTAATGATTATGGCGCTACTTTCGACTGGAAAGAAGTTGCAGAATCTAACCCAAAAGGTTCTTTGACGTGGAGCCCTTCACCGGAAACAACCAATTATTTTGAACCATCAACCAGAGAATTTATGATCAATTATACGGTTGCAGATCTTGAAGCTTTGGTAGAAGAATTAAAGAAAGAAGGGGTAGAAATTCTTGACGAAATTGCCGTGTATGATTTCGGAAAATTTATTCATATTCTTGATTTGGAAGGAAATAAAATTGAGTTGTGGGAACCTAAATAACAGCATATTTCGGTTTAATTTTTCTTCAAAATTTCTTCAAAATTCATCAATACATTCGACGTATGAAAGTGTTAATCATTGAAGACGAAACAGAATTATCCAAAAGTATTGCAGAATATCTTTCGGAAGAAAATTATTTGTGTGAATTTGCCGCAACATTTCAGGAAGCAATGCACAAAATAGAAATCTTTGATTACGCCTGTATCATCTTGGACATCATGCTTCCGGATGGAAACGGATTTAAAATTTTAGAAGAATTAAAAAATCAAAACAAGCAGGACGGAGTGATAATTGTTTCTGCCAAAAATGCATTGGACGACAAAATAAAAGGGCTGCAAATGGGAGCAGATGATTATCTTACCAAGCCCTTTCATCTTTCTGAACTGATGGCAAGGATTTATTCGATTATTCGACGGAAACAATTCAATAATTCAAATATTATCACTCAGAATGAACTTCAGATTGATCTGTTGGCAAAAACCGTAAGCATTAATAATCAGATAATTACCCTTACTAAAAAAGAATTTGATCTGCTCATTTATTTCATTGGAAATAAAAATAAAGTTATTTCTAAAAGTACGTTGGCAGAACATTTATCCGGCGATTTTGCAGATATGCTCGACAATCATGATTTTGTATATGCGCACGTAAAAAATCTCAAGAAGAAACTTTATGATTCGGGTTGCGAACATTATTTAAAAACGGTGTACGGAACCGGATATAAATGGGAAGTTTCATAATAATGAAAATCGGCAAGTAACATATTGAAACCTCTATTAAGCAAAACCACAAGACCTTTTCTTATTTATGTCCTGATTATCCTCGTCATAAGCATTCCCGTATACTTTCTGGTCGTTGATGCGATCTGGAAAAGCGAGCTCGATGAGCATAATAAAACAATCGCCGAAAAAACAGCTTTTGAATTCAATCATCTTAAATTAACGGATACCGAACTGAAAAAAAGGATTAAGCTATGGAATTTTATTCAACCAGAGACCAATATTGAAAGAGTTCCTTCAGACAATCTGAAGAAAGATCTTTTTTTTACTGTTGAAAAACAGAAAACATTTTCATCAGAACCGGAAATCGAACGGTACAGATGTTTAAAAAAGATTGTTTTCATTAATAATATTCCATTTCTATTTACCATACAAACCAATATCGAAGAATCTGAAGAAACCATCGGGATGATCGCTTTGGTTACTATTTTTTTCTTTATTATTATCGTTCTCGGACTTCTTTTTCTCAACCGAAGATTGTCGGAAACTGTCTGGCAGCCATTTCGCAGAACATTGGAAAAATTAAAAACGTTTAATCTTAATCATCAAAATACTATTGAATTTGAGAAAACAAATACTTCAGAATTTGAAGAACTTCATTTGTCTCTAAATAAATTAATCGAACACAGCGTTTCCGTGTATCAAACGCAGAAAGAATTTACAGAAAATGCTTCCCATGAGCTGCAAACTCCTTTGGCAATTATAAAACACAAGCTGGATATTTTGATCCAGGATGAACATTTAACGGAAAAACAATATCAAATAACGGAAGATATTAATAAAGCCTTAACCAGAAGTTCCAGAATTAATAAAAATCTCCTTTTGCTTGCAAAAATTGATAATCATCAGTTTGACAGCACCGAAAAAATTAAGCTTGATGTATTAATGGAACAAAGCCTTGAAATATTTGAGGAACATTTTCAACAAAAAAACATTTCGGTCAATTCACAGATTTCTCCTCTAATTGAAGTGAGCGGAAACAGCAGTTTAACAGAAGTTTTAATTAATAATTTGTTTATGAATGCTATTCGTCATACGCCAAAAGACGGAAATATTTATGTAAAACTGACTGATCAATATTTTGAAATATCTAATTCCGGAACGGAAAAACTTAATCAGGATTTATTATTTAAAAGATTTTCAAGACTTTCTACGGACAATAGCGGAAGCGGTTTGGGGCTTGCGATCATTAAGGAAATCTGCAAATTCCAAGAATGGAAAATCCGTTACAGATTTGAAAATAAGCATCACATTTTTTCAATATATTTTAAAAATTCAAAATTTCTTCAAAATTGGAAAGTTACTTTGCTCAATTAAAGAGTTAAAGTATGATTTCAAAATTGATCAAAAAATCTCTTGGCAGCAGATTTTCAATGTTTTTCAGCATTTTAGGATTGTATCTCGTTCTGTCATTTCTGATCAGAATTACCTTCCTGATTTGGTCTTCAAAAGATGTTGATTTTACATTTTTCTACCTTGTAAGAGCTTTCCTCACGGGTTTTCTTTACGACATTGAAATTATTTTATTCTTTCTAATGCCTTATTTATTATACCTCTTAGTGCTGCCCAAAAGATGGATAGGAAAAGATTTTGATAAGTTTTTCACTTATTTTTACTTAACATTACTTCTTATTATCATCTATTTCAGCCTTTTGGCGGAAATTCCTTTTTGGGATGAATTTGGTGTGAGATTCAATTTCATTGCGGTTGATTATTTAATTTATACGTATGAAGTAATTGAAAATATTAACCAATCTTATCCCCTTCCATTAATAATTTTAGTTTTGGTTGGTTTAATTGTTCTGACGTTTGTTTTATTAAAAAGAAACAAAGTTTTTATCAATACTTTTTCAGATCAACTTCCTGTAAAGAAACGTTTATCATATGGCATTCCTGCAATTATTTTGGCAGCGGGATTAGGTTTAATCATGAAAAACAAACAGGCAGATTTCAGCAATAATATGGTCATAAATGAATTGGGGAAAAACGGTGCATTTTCTTTTATTTCAGCATTTAAATCTAATGAACTTGATTATGAAACCTTTTATCCAAAAATATCTGATAAAGAAGCATATTCGATTGTGAAAAAGAATCTCTTGCAAAAAAATCAACATTATGCCAATACACAATGGGATGACATTTCAAGATCGACAACCGGAAATCCTGAGCAGAAACCCAATATTATTTTAATTGCAATTGAAAGTTTCAGCGCAGACTTTTTAAGCACTTTCGGGAATAAGGAAAATCTAACTCCCAACTACGAAAAACTTGCCAGCGAAAGTATTTTCTTCACCAATTTGTACGCTACAGGAACCAGAACCGTAAGAGGAATGGAAGCATTAACTCTCAGCGTTCCTCCAACTCCAGGAAATAGTATTGTAAGAAGACCGAATAATCAGAATATTTTTTCTATTTCCACTATTTTAAAAGAAAAAAATTATCTCCCGTATTTTATTTACGGAGGTGACGGCTATTTTGATAATATGAATACTTTTTTCGGCGGTCAGGGCTTTCAGATTGTCGACAGAAACAGAGGAAACCCTTTGTCGGACGATATTCAGACGAAAAGGTATTCGATAAACGATAATGAGGTAAGTTTTGAAAATGCCTGGGGAATCTGTGACGAAGATCTATATGCACAATCTGTAAAATATGCAGATAAAAGCAGCAAAGAGCATAAACCTTTCTTTCAATTTGTGATGACGACATCCAATCATAAACCTTATACCTTCCCTAACGGAAAAATAAACCTGCCACAGGGAAGCCGAGAAGGAGCCGTGAAATATACAGATTATGCATTGGGTAAATTCATTAATGATGCGAAGAAAAAGCCTTGGTTTAAAAACACCGTTTTTGTAATCGTTGCAGACCATTGCGCCAGCAGTGCCGGAAAGTGGGAAATTAATATTGCCAAACATCACATTCCTGCCATCATTTACAATTTAAATCAGCAGCCGGAAAAAATCAGCAGACTAACTTCTCAGATTGACTTAATGCCAACATTATTCGGATATCTTGGCTGGAATTATACAACAAGTTTATACGGAAAAGATATAAACCAAACCAATCCGGGGGAAGAAAGAGCCTTTATCGGAAATTACAGAACGTTGGGTCTGTTGAGAAATAATTTATTCACTCAAATTGATGATAGAAAAAGAGTAAAACAATTTACAGTTTCCGGTGCAGATAAATCATTGTCTGAGGTTAATTTTAAAAACAATGATTTGGTTTCTGAGACGATTTCCTATTATCAGACGGCAAGTGAGAGATTTAAAACAGGAAAAATGAAGGTGAAATAAATCCTGATTTTCACAATTTCTTATAATTACAAATTCACAGACTCTTCTGTGAATTTTTTTGCTTGATTTAAAGAATCTCTTCAAAATTTCTTCTAATTTAAAGTGCATTTTTGGTCTATTATTAATCTTAAAGACACGGAATACGCTCATGAGAATCTTACTATCAGTCCTATTATTTATTGTGACCAGTTTTCAGGAAATCTATGCACAGGATAGCTTAGCCATACAAGAAGTTAAAGACAGTACAATTGTTTCTACGGTTAACATTGAAGATAAAATCCATCAGTTCAGTTACAAAAAACTAATTGTTCCGGCAGCACTAATTACGTATGGAACTGCAAGTTTAGGAATAAAAGGATTGAGACAGCTTAATTCATCCACACAATATGAGATCAGCGAACATAAACCGGATCATATCAGGCTAGATAATTTCACACAGTTTGCACCTGCTGCATTAGTGTATGGGCTGAATGCATTCGGTGTTGAAGGGATGCATAATCTTCGGGACAGGAGCATTATTTACGGGACTTCAATGCTTATCACCTCGGCTATCACAATTCCTTTAAAAAATATAACCAAGGAAGAAAGACCGGATTTATCCAATAATCAGTCTTTCCCGTCCGGTCATACCGCTATCGCTTTTGCATCCGCACAGTTTATGTACAGAGAGTACAAAGACACCAACTTTTTGTTGAGTGTTTCGGGATATTCTTTAGCCGTTTTTACGGGTGTTTACAGAATGTTGAATAACAAGCATTGGTTTGGAGATGTAGTTGGCGGTGCCGGGTTCGGGATTCTTTCCACAGAGCTCGCTTATTGGCTTTATCCGAAAATCAACAATATTATGGGTGGAAAAAAGGAAAAATCCCAAACTATGATCATGCCTTATTATCAAAAGGGAAATGCCGGAATCGGTTTTGTGAAGAATTTTTAAATTATTAAGATGACTTTAAATATCATTCTTCTCTTTTTCGGAACCATTATCGCATTTTGGATCAGTGCCATTTGTGGTGGCGGGGCAAGTTTAATTTTAATTCCTATTTTAAATTTAATTCTTCCCAGTTCAGTTGTTCCTTTTTCGTTAACAATAGGTACTTTTACCAGCTCAGTATCACGAATTGCTGTTTTTAAAAGACATATAAAATGGCAGATTTTCTTTTGGTTTGTCCCGTTTTCAATTCCGTCCGTTCTATTGGGAGCCTGGTTGATTAAATATATAAATCCAAATTATTTACAGTTAATTGTCGCCTTTTTATTACTACTAAATCTTCCTGAATTATTTAAATCAAAAAAGAAAGAACAGGAAAATCCTAAAACATATCCGAAATATTTATTGATGATCATAGGATTCTGTGCCGGATTTGTTTCGGGAATTACAGGAGCGATTGGCTTATTATTCAATCGGTTTTATTTAAGATTCGGATTAAAAAAAGAAGAAATTGTTGCAACAAGAGCCGCCAACGAAATCTTTTTACATTTAATAAAATTAATTATTTACCTATCAATCGGATTATATTCCAATACTGCTTTATGGCTGGGATTAACGATTGCGGGGGCAACAATTATTTCGTCGTATACCGTGAAATATATTTTACCTTATTTAAGCGAATTTTTATTTAAAAAAATTGGATACGGAGCCATGGTGGTATCTGGGATTATCTTATTTTTAGGAACTTCAGACAAAATCATTCAGGAGGATAAAATTTCGTTTTCGACCAATCACCGCAGCAGCGAATCTGAATCTGTCATATCATGGAGAAACACAGATTTTGTGATTGAGTTTTCTTTTGATGACGGTTTCGAAATAGAAAGACCTGTTACTTACAAAGAATTGCCCGAACATCTCAAAGAAAAATATAACATCCTAAAAGCACAATACAGTAAAATTTATCTGGAGAAAATTTTTATGTTTAATAAAGAACCTGCTTATGAATTTTATTGCTATAAAGAAAATGTATTGGCAGCAAAACTGGAATTAGAAACGGTTTAAAAAAGTTTTGGCAGCATCTTCGATGCCGCCAAAACTTGATATTAAAATTTGTAAGTCTTTGTTTTAGGTTTCTCATAACTTACTGCTTCCCCACGAAGCGGAGTAAGCAGATCCATTAAACCATTCAACTTTATTTCATAAATTGTAGAAAGCTGCATTCCCAGTTTTCCGGGTGGCATTCCTTTTCGGTGAAACCACTCCAGATAACTTATAGGCAAATCTGCTAAAACTGTTCCGCTATATTTTCCGAAAGGCATTTTTACGACACATATTTCCTGCAATATCTGTGGATTTATTCCGTCTATCATTTTATACTATTAGATCAATTTTATTTTCAATTTCATCATCTTTACCCGGGATTTTAAGTTCGGGAGTGTCGTTATCAGAAAATTCATTTCTGTATACCTGAACCAAAAGGATGGTAAGAGAAATAAGAATCGGTCCGAAAACAAGTCCCATAAATCCGAATAAATTCATCCCCATAATGATCCCGAACACCGTATTTAACGGGTGAATATCTTCTAATTTTTTTAAAAGCGTAAATCGAAGCAGATTATCAGTTAAACCGACAATTACTAAACAATAAGCTCCCAATCCAAGACCTCCACCCATATTTCCTTCAGCAATCATGAAAATACAGATAGGTACAAAAACAATTGCCGCCCCCACTACCGGAATCATTGATGCTGCTGCCGTTAAAGCAAATAATAAAATGGGACTGGGCGCTCCAAAAATGAAATATCCTATAAGTGCTACAAGACCCTGACCGAGTGCTACAACCGGAATTCCAATAGCATTTGCCATGATCAGTTTTCTCATTTTCTCTCCTATCAAAGCAACATTAGCTCTTTTTAAAGGTGCTGATGAAGCTAAAATACGTTCGAAAAAGCGAGGACTTTCCAGCATAAAATAAAGAATAAAATATGTGGACATAATCACAGTAAGTGTATTAAAAGTACTGCTAAGAGCGGTTGTAGAAAACTTCCCTACTCCATTCTTCAATTTGTCCATATTTTCTTTACTTAAAATATCAAAACCGACTTTTGAATAAATAAAAGTATGAATCTTTTCAAGAAATACATTAAACTTATCCATATAAGCCTGTGCATTTCCCAGTTTTTCTATCAATAGATCTACAATAAAGTAAACCGGCAGAATAAGAATAATCAGACTCGCAAGCATTAAAACCAATGAAGATGCCCATGGTTTCCATTTTCGTTCTTCCTGCAGATAAAAGTTATACTTTCGGCACACTACATAAATTGTAATGGCACCTAATACAGAAGGTATAAAAAGGGCAAGATTAAAACAGATTAAACCTGCCAGCACAAGAATGATGGCAAGTAAAGATACCTGCTTTATTTTAACGCCGCTTATTTGCTGATCTTTTTCCATTTATATTATTTAGTGATTACTTGTCTTGGTTTTCCAAGATAGGCACAGTAAGCAGAATACATTACTGCCATCATGAAAGGAGCTGTCAAAATAATACCAATACCGCAAAGTATTATTCCGGCGAATGAGATGATTGCCCCGAGAACCACTACTCCAAGGAACGTGCCGTAATTTTCCTTTACAATATTAAAGGATTTTCCCAATGCTTCGGTGGCAGAAGCGTTTTCAAATAATAAAATGGGATATCCTAAAAATAAGAAAGGATATACAAAAACTACAGGAAGTACACAAAGAGAAAATGCAATTGTTGTAATTACCCAAGATATTAATGCATAAATAAGAATATTCCCTAAGTTTTGTTTATAGCCAATAAAAAGGTCAGCAAAATCAATCGGCAATTTGGTATTATACTTATTGATCATGTAAATTAAACCTACATAAAGCGGAGCCAAAAGGAGCCCAAGCAAACTCGATAAGGTGACATACATAGAAAATCCTGGCACCTCCCAATATCTGAAATTTGAATAATCTCCGGAATCTCTCATACTTTCCATAATAGCAAAAGAATTGAATCCTGTGAGTAATTGGATAACGTATCCCAAAACAATGTAAACGATCATTGCCACAATAGCATACAGGATAACTCCTTTATACATTTCGATGGCATGAGAAATAATTGATCCTGTGCTCCTTTCGGGAACAGAACCTTGTTGGTCAAATTCATTAAATTCTGACATGGTGTATATTTTTTAATGTTGTTCTCACCAAAATTAACTTTTTTTGGCAGATAAAACATTACCCCTATCTGAATTTTAATTATTTTCCGAAAAAATAATCTTGTATAATGAATAGATCATTGCATTCCAGAATGGAAAAGTAAACAGCCCACCGATAAAAAACAGCATAAAGCCAATATATTTGAATATAATTGCAACTACCACACAAACAAATATTTCGACAAAATACATTTTCAAGGCTTTAAAGTTTAAAGAAATCGACTCGAAGATGGTCTTGTTCATAAAAAACATGATCGGAGCTACAAAAACAGTGATAAAAACCCAAACAATACCAAGAATAATAGTCTGAATAGAGTAAGCAAAAATGACATACCAGAAAATGAAATATCCCACGTATTTAAAGAAATTAAGTCCGTTGTAACCGACCAATAAATCTCCTAATTCAAGCTTTTCGCCAAGATCTATTTTTCTGTAAATCTGGTAAAAGCCAAGATTTAAAGGGTATAAAAATATAATAGTTCCTATCAGCCACATAGAGAAATTCTGAAAGTTGTCGGTCGCCAGCAGCTTCTGTAATTCCGCTGTATATACTTGAGCTCCCTTCGTTGCATATTTTGCGGTTTCTATGTATTCGCCTACAACCCCGTATTTGGCATCACAGAAAAAAATGACAGTCATTACAATTCCAAAATAGATAATTGAAAACATCAACTGAAAAATCAATGTTTTATTCCAATAGAAAAATGCCTGCTTCAGTATAAAATCTAGTCCCGGTTTCTGTGGATATTTATTTTGCATTAAAAAATTTTGTGCAAAAGTAAACATCAATAAGTACTTTTGCCGAATGTTTTCAGTGAATAATCAAAAATTTATCGAAATGGATGAGCTTTCTCTTCAGAAAGTTCCATTTTTCTTCATCGTCGATTTCCTTATGGAGAATGTAGAAATTTTTAAAGAAAATGAAATTGGAAATTCAGGTTTATTAATTGATTTCCAGAACTTTTCAAACATGGAAACAACACATGATTTAGATAAAAAAGTCGAGTGGAAATCATATCCTGAAAGTTTAGAAAGCTTTAAAAAAGGTTTTGATAATGTTCAGAAAAATCTTCATTTAGGTAATTCTTACTTAATAAATTACACCAGAAAAACTAAAATCGATACAAATCTTACGTTAAAAGAAATTTTTTATCATTCAACTGCAAAATATAAAGTTTTTTATAAAGATTTTTTCGTATTTTTTTCTCCTGAAACTTTTGTGAAGATCATTGATGGTAAAATTTCGACCTATCCGATGAAAGGCACAATAGACGCTTCTCTGGAAAATGCAGCGGAAATTCTGAAGAACGACAAAAAAGAAAAAGCAGAACACTACACAGTGGTAGATTTGCTGCGAAATGATCTCAGCATGGTGGCAGATGATGTGAAAGTTGATAAATTTCAGCATATTGATTTCATCAAAACACAACAAATGGATCTGTATGCGATGAGTTCGGAGATTTCAGGAAATATAAAACCTGAATTTGATGGAAAAGTGGGAAGTATTATGAAAAAACTGCTTCCTGCGGGTTCAATATTAGGAGCACCTAAACAGAAGACGTTGGAAATAATTTTAGAGTCGGAAGGTTTTGACCGAGGGTATTACACCGGAGTCTGCGGTTGGTTTGATGGTAACAATGTTGACAGTTGTGTGATGATTCGTTTTATTGAAAAAGAAGGCGATGAACTTTATTTTAAAAGCGGCGGCGGAATCACCCATATGAGTAAATTAGAAGATGAGTATCAGGAAATGAAAAATAAAATTTATGTCCCAATTTATTGAAAGTATTAAAGTAGAAGATCAGGAAATTTTCCTGTTAGAATATCACCAGAAACGTGTAGATCAGACTTTTGCCCACTTTGGAAAAGAGGATTCTATTGATCTTGCTAAAATTTACAAGCATCTGGAACATGATGAAGACGGACTCTATAAATTAAGAATCGTTTATGATCTTGACAAAAAAGTGCGTACACAGATGATTCCTTACGCTATTCCGGAAATTCATAGTTTTCAGCTGGTTGAAAACAACAGTTATGATTATTCTTTCAAATTTGAAGACCGAAAAGAGTTGGAAAAAATGAAGATAAAATCTAAATCTGAGGAGATTTTGATCGTTAAAAATAATCACATTACGGATACCTCTTTCTCCAACCTTTTATTTTTGAAAGGCAAAGATTGGTACACTCCAAATACGTATCTTCTCAACGGTGTTCAGAGACAGCATCTTTTGAAAACTAAAAAGATCAAAGAAACTGACATCACATTACAAAACATCAATCAATTCACTCATTTTCAAATGATTAATTCAATGAATGATTTTGATGATATGTTTATTTATCCGCTTAACAGAATTATTAATCTACCGGGAAAAGAAGAATATTTAGACCTTTAAATCTTCTTTCATAAAGGCAAAATACGACTTAAGTACTTCAGCATTATTTTTACCTTGAGTATTGACTTCCAATATTTTAGGCTGAGCATCAGGTTTGAAGAAATTTTCTAATACACGATCAAGCGTCAATTCTTCGTCAACTTTTGTATAAGAGAATCCGAAATGTTTTGCTAAATGTTCCGCAGTTTTATGATGCTTTGTGGTAATAAATTCGTCTAAAGTGTTAGGATTTGCATTACCCGGTCCCGGAATAAACTTGAAAATATTCCCTTCAGAATTATTAAAAATCATAATTCTTGTAAACGGCGGAATATATTGATTCCAAAGTCCGTTGATATCATAAAAGAAACTTAAATCACCGGTAATCAACAAAGTAGGATTGGAATTTTTGATTGCAAAACCCATTGCCGTGGAAGTTGAACCGTCAATTCCGCTAGTTCCTCTGTTACAGTAAATTTTTCGTTTACCATAATCAAACAACTGCGCATATCTGATCGCTGTACTGTTACTGAAATGGATATTATAATTCTCAGGAATTGCCTGTGAAGTGGTATTGAAGAAATAAAAATCAGAAAACTCGACTGTATTTAAAAATTTTTCGTGTTTTGCATCTTTTTTATCTTTCAAAACATCCCAAAGATTAAAGTAAGGTTTTGGCTCTAAAGTTGCGAATTTCAATAATTTAGAAAAGAAAACTTCAGGTTTGACTTCGATTTTTTCCGTTAAAGCGAAATATGTGTCCGGCTGCCAGACATCATCTAAATGCCAATGCTGTTTTGGGCGGGCACTTCTTAAAAACTGTTTTACTTTTTTTGAAACCACATTTTGTCCTACAGTAATCAGTAAATCAGGCGCATAGGTTTTAAAATCCTCTTCTGTAAAATTGAAAACATAGCGGTCAATATGTTTAAAGAATTTTTCGTGATATACATTTGAATTGGCTTCATTCAAAACCACAACCGAGTGATTTTTAACCAACTGCGTCAACTGATTTTCCAACTCAGGACTGTAATCTCTTGTTCCTACCAGAATCATAATTCTTTGAGAAGTATTCCAATCTGCTACGAGAGTTGATGGAATTTCATATTCCTTATCCTTAATTGTTTTTTCAATCGTCGGAAAAGTCGGAAGCTCTGAAACCAATTCATACAAAGGCTCTTCCAAAGGGATATTGATGTGAACCGGGCCCTGCTTTTCAAAACAAAGTTCGATGGCTTTTTTTATTGTATCAAAATTTATATCCTCCGAATTTTCCTTGCTGTCTTCCAGCAATTGAAAATCTCCGTAAGAATGCTGATGAAAAAGATTATTCTGTCTGATGGTTTGTCCGTCAAAAATATCCACATAATCCGTTGGTCTGTCGGCTGTCAAGATCAGCATCGGAATGTTTGAGTAAAATGCTTCTGTTATTGCGGGATAATAATTGGCTGCCGCAGATCCGCTCGTACAAGTAATAACAACAGGTTTCTTTTCACTCATCGCCATTCCCATTCCTACAAAAGCTGCACTTCTTTCATCCACAATACTAAACGCATGAAAAACGCCCGGCATTTCCGCAAAATGAATCGCCAAAGGAGCATTTCTTGACCCCGGTGAAATAATGATATCTGAAATTCCGTATTGCTGAAGAAGATGTGCGAGTATCTGAATACTTCTTTTGGAAGAATATTTTTTCATAAGACAAATTTAGTCTATAAATACTTAATTCTAAAATCATTTAATTTAAAAAAAATGTAATTTTGCTCCACGTTAAATTTCTAAAATGGATAAAATACCTAGTGTAGACCTGCGTGATTTCCTTTCGGGTGAACCGGAACGCAAACAGAAATTTGTAAATGAAATCGGAAAAGCTTATGAAGAAATCGGATTTGTAGCCTTAAAAGGACATTTCCTAAATGATAAGCTGGTGAGTGAATTGTATGGAGAGGTAAAAAACTTTTTTGAACTTCCAACGGAAACCAAACAGAAGTATGAAATTCCGGGAATTGGAGGACAGAGAGGCTATGTAGGATTCGGTAAAGAAACTGCAAAAGGCTTCAAAAAAGGAGACTTAAAAGAATTTTGGCATTTCGGACAGTATGTTTCGGATAATTCAAAGTATAAAAGCGAGTATCCTGACAATGTAATCGTTGAGGAATTACCAAAATTCAATGAGGTGGGTAAGGAAACCTACCAGATGCTTGAGAAGACAGGACAGTACGTTTTGAGAGCATTGGCATTGTATCTTGGTCTTGATGAATTTTATTTTGACGATAAAATTGCGGAAGGAAATTCCATTCTAAGACCTATTCATTATCCACCAATTACACAAGAGCCGGATGATGCTGTACGAGCAGCGGCACACGGAGACATTAATCTGATTACTCTTTTGATGGGTTCTCAGGGAAAAGGGCTTCAGGTGCAAAATCACAACGGTGATTGGATCGATGCTATTGCACAACCGGACGAATTGATGATTAACGTTGGAGATATGTTATCAAGACATACCAACAACAAACTGAAATCTACAATTCACAGAGTGGTAAACCCGCCAAGAGAATTATGGGGAACTTCAAGATATTCAATCCCTTTCTTTATGCATCCGGTGAGTTCTATGTCATTAAATGCCCTTGAAAACTGTGTAGATGAAAACCATCCGAAATTGTATGAAGATACAACAGCAGGAGAATTTTTACATGAAAGACTGATCGAATTAGGCTTGATCAAAAAATAATAATGAAACCGGGTATTTTGTCCGGTTTTTTAATTCAATTATAGTTTTGCGTGAAATTTTTCCGTTAAAATCTTTTTGTCCTTTTCTGCTCTCACTAAGTCTTTTTTCTCAATCCAGAAACTGTAAGACATCCTGAAATATTCCTGCTGGCATTTTGCAGGTAAATATTGGTTGACTTCATCTTCATCTGAGTGTTCAACAATTTCATATTTGGGAAGATTGAGCCCTAGTGCTTTATGATATAAGGAATATCTTCGCATTATTTCATAGCTGTAACCAAAATCACATGAAAAAGTATTAATATCTTTCTTAAAATACTTTTCGTAATAATACAGCATTAAATCTTTTTCTGTATTACTGAGCTTACCACTTCCAATACTCGCAAAAACAGTAAAAAACCACCGGTCTTTAGCTTTCTTTTCAATTTCTTTATAATGAATATCTTTCCGTCCTAATGGAGAATTATTTAATTTTTCAATCTTTATAAGAACGTCGCCTAAATACATTTCAGATGTACGAATAAATCCTTTGGGATCATTTTTCTGATAATAATTTTGATATTCTCCAATTTTCATGGTAAGATCATATATAAGATGTTTTAAGACATAATCGTGAAGTTTTGCTTTATCGCCTGCAAATTTGATACTATCTCTACTGAAATTTATATTTAAAGATTGTTCGGAATTTAAAAATAACGGAATATTAAATTTTTCTATGTTACTCTTCTTTTCAAGTATAGAAATTTCTTTTAGCCTGTTTTTTTCATTAATGGTTTTCTTTTGATTAACTTCAATATCAACTTTCTTTTGGTTATATTGTATCTCAACAGGAAAATCACTTTTATTTTCAATTGTTATATTTTGTGCTGTACTTAGACAAGAAAATATCAGAAATAATACAATCTTCCCTTTGTTTTTTAATGTTTCATGGCATATCATGAGTATAAATTTAAAACTTTTACACGAAAAAACAATTCCAAATTAAAAATATACCACAGGATGATGACATATCAGATTTTTGATTACCTTTACCATAGTATCAAATTTTTAACTAAAACAATATGAAAAATTTAAAAAAACTAAGTAAAGGTCAATTAAAAACTATTAAAGGAGCAGGTGGAATCAAGCTTCCTGAACCAGAATTTTGTATGTATGCGTGTCCCGATGGAACCATCGTTTGTGCAACGTGCAGCGATGATTTCAAATGTCCGGATAATTCTATCTAACAGAAAATCTCCAAACGATAAAAACCGTTCCTTTTTGGAGCGGTTTCTTTATTTAAAATCAGGTTTATAATTAAGCTCTATTGGATTATTATTCTCCCTAAGAGCTTTTTGCATTTTTTCTGACATGATGCGATAATTCCACGATAAACTATTGCCTTTTTCATCAGTAACCACCAATTTCATACGGTCTCTTTCAAGTTCTGCAAATGGCTGTCGATAAAAATTCTCTTCTAAACGTTTAAATTCAGAAAAATTTAGAACTTTTCCTTTTTTTGATGGAAAAAAAATATAATCTTTTTTTTCTTTGTAATATATCAGATTGAATTTAAAACTGTTTGCAGTATCTTTTATTTGTACTATCAGCCCAGGCAGCCCATGAAATATGTATGGACCTTCCGGAATTGCAATACTCCTTGCAAACCAAGCTTCCCAATTTCGTCCCCCATAACTAACTACTGCTTTTTGACATTTTAAGTTTGCGATTGTAGTTGAATCATTCAATAATTGCCATTTTAATTTTTCTTCAATCAATATATTATATGTATCTAAAATAAAAGGGAAAGTAACTGTTTTGTATACTTCTTCTTTAATCTTATCCTTTTGACTGTATAATTGATTAAAATCTAATGGAGTACCGAGTCCCCTACCTGTCATATTTCTTAAAGAATCGTAATATCTATCATTTGCAGATCTAAACACAGATTTTGAATCAGAAATATCAAGGAAATATTGATCTGTTTTATTAGAAGACTTATTTGTATTTGTTGTCACCTCATATGTAAATGACAAATTTTGCGAAAACACTAAGTATGTTTTCGCAAAAAAAAGAATTAAAATAATGAATCTTCTCAAATATTAATTATTTGATAACTATTATAAACATTTTCTGCAATAGCTAGTTATCTGTCCACTATCACTGTTTGAAATAACATGAACTCCACATGTTAAGCCAAACTGCTCACAAAATCCATCATTAGGACCGCAAGCATCTCCGCAATTACCCAAACCAATTGGCAATTTTCCTCCATCAATTTTTTTCAACTCTACTCTCGAAAGTTTTTTTAGATTTTTCATTGTATAAAATTTAGTTTTTTAACTACACAAAACTAAAAAAAAATTTATCACAAAAAAGAGAAAAAAACAAAATTTTTAAAATAAACTCATTAATACAGTTATAACAATATAGCTCTATTTAAAAAAGATCAATCAAAAAACCTCAACTGCTGATCTTTCGAGCCTGTAAAATTTTTTGTTGAAAGTTTTGGAAATTCTTTCCCTTCGAAATATTTCTTCCTTCCGATTTTAAAAGTATTATGAATCATTTCGGCGATATTCCCTTCTCCTTTTTGTCGGTCGAAATATCTTTTCTCACCCAATTTTCCACCTCTCATTGAGCGGATAAAGTTTAAAACTTTTTGAGCACGATCCGGAAAAGCCTGCTCGATCCATTTTACAAAAACAGGTTCCACCGTATCATTTAACCTAACCATCGTATATCCGAAACTTTGAGCCCCAGCTTCGGAAATTGTTTTTAAAATCGTTAAAGGTTCATCACTGTTCAATCCAGGAATAATCGGAGCCACCATTACATTCACAGGAATATTATTTGCCGAAAGGACTTCTACAGCCTTTAATTTATTTTTGGAAGAGCTCGTCCTAGGTTCCATTTTACGTCTTAAATCTTCATTAATTGTAGGAATGCTTAATGAAACAGAAACCAAATTCTGTTCTGCCATCGGTTTTAATAAATCAAGATCTCGCAACACTAAGGCATTTTTTGTCAGAATATTGACAGGATGTCTGTAATCAAGACAAACCTGCAACATTTTTTATGGTAATTTCAAATTGCTTTTCTGCCGGCTGATAACAATCTGTATTCCCTGAGAGTAAAATAGAAGCCGGTTGGTATCCTCTTTTCTGAAAAAATTTCTCCAGTAATTCCGGTGCATTTTTCTTGATCATTATTTTTCTTTCAAAATCAATTCCGGCACTATAGCCCCAATATTCGTGGGTGGGTCTGGCGAAACAATAAGAACATCCATGCTCGCAACCCTGATACGGATTCATCGAATATTCCATTGGCAAATCTTCGCTTTTCACCTGATTGACAATGGTTTTAGGAAATATTTCCGTGAAAGAAGTTTTTACTATTTCGAAATCTTCATCATCAGGTTCAAATGTATATTTATCGAAACGGTTGATAACATTTCGTTGTGCTCCCTGACCTTTTATGATATTTTCGTTCTGCATTTCAAGTGTAAAATTAGAACAGAATTTTTATAAAATAATAAACTTTAACAGTAAATTTTTAAACAAAAAATCCAACGCTGTGATAGCGCCGGATCTTAACCTGATAATATATTTTTTTACTACTTCAGTGCGAAAAACTCTACCCCATGGGTATCGTCGTCATTATTTTTTCCATCAAAATGTCTGTGATAGTCTGAATAGGTATCACTGTATTTTTTATCTTTTTTGTGTAATATCTTTTTTATTCCGATGATACTTAATACTGCCAAAAGACCAAATCCTCCTGCCAGTAAAACTCCGACTTCTTTTTTCATATTTTGTCTGATTTATATGGTGGTCTATTGCAAAAAGTATACCCAATATATTTCAGATATTATAAATTTTGTTAACATTATAAGGATTTATAATAAGAATATAATTCATTTAAATACCACTCTTTCAATATCAATGGTTTAATTATTGTACTTCAATTGAAAAATATTATTATGGAAAGCACAGGAAATATCGATAAAATGACAACCTTGAGTCAGGTTATGACAAGATTGGCTCAGCGAGGTATTCACAGAGAATTTAGAATGAATGAAAATGGTGAAATGAAGTTTGAAAATTCTGAAAAGGTATACCATCCCTCTGAATTAACGATCATCAAAACGTACCGTTTCGAAGGGCCAAGCAGTCCGGATGATAATGCTGTTTTATATCTCGTAAAGGATGATGCAGGAAATTTGGGAATGATTATAGATTCATACGGTGCCGACAGTAACTATCCCGGCGATGAATTCGATAAATTTATACGAGAGGTTGAAATTTTAGAAAGTCATGAATTTGATTTTGATTAACATACCAAAGTCCGGAACTATTTTGTTTCGGACTTTTCTTTTTTATTGAAAACTCCTTTCAGAAAGCCTTTTTTCGGCTTTTCTTCTGCAGGTTGTTCCTGCTTTTTTTCATTTGAATTTTTCTTAATCTCCTGACCAATCTCCTTTACAGACTGTTTCATTCCCTTCACATCTTTTTTTACCTCTTGCACTTTCTCTTTGGTATTGTCTACTGTTTTTTTAGCTTTCTCGATATTAATTCCGATCAACGTCCTCTTTAAACCCTGTTCAATTCCTTTCCAAAATAAATTAAAGAATGATTTCGTAGGATCTCTTTCCACATCTTCAACCTGCACATCTTCAGGGAGTTTACCAGAATCAGATTTCACTACCAAATTGGCAATAGCTGTTAAAAATCCTTTTTTCTCTTTGTTGTTTTTATCTAAAATAGCAATTTTCAAATCTTTATGCCTAAGATTAAAACTTCCATTCAACCCTTTAGGATCTCCTCTGAAATTAAACAGCATTTCCTGAATAGTTCCCATTGCCGTCACATGCAGATAAGGACGGATAAAAGGATTGATGCCCACCGCAGGAAGATTGACCGCTTTTCCTGAAATATTAAATACATCTCTATGATCTGCAACATCAAAATTCCAATTGACAGAAAGGGGTGCCAAATTCATGAATGAACAATTGATTTTAATATCAACTCTAGTAGGTTTTCCTTTGGCTTTTGCAGAGTTTAGGTTTTTGACATTCATATTAAAATTATTGAATATCAGTTTCCCCGGTCCGGCGCTTTCGGGTGTATCTTCTTCATATACCAAAATAGAATTTTTCACATTCAGATTATTGATATTTAAAGGAATTTTTATTGTTCGAAGCATCGCTGAGTACAATAATTTTTCCTTCGGATCGTCATTCGGAATTTTACTTCTGAAAATATTGGCATCCGCAGACTGTACGGTAACATTAGATGCATTTATATATTTGTTTTGAGAGAAGAAATCCCAGGTTCCGTCGGCTGTAATTTGGCTGACTTTAATATCATACAAATCTCTCTCAACAGGAATCATTTTGATAAACTGAGCTCTTGAAATGAGTGGTTTTGTAGCAAACTGACTTATCTGAACTTTATTTTTACTTAATTTTAAAAGTCCGCCCGTCATATTGTAAAATTCAGTTTTGTAGGCAAAATTCTTACTTGTCACCAAATAATCTTTCACATCAACAGCCAATCCTGAATTATCAGATTTTGGGGTTAATTTTACATTATCAATTGTCGCATCAAGATCATTAAAAACTAACGGCTGATTTCCTTTATCATAAGTAATATCAGAATTTTTCAGTGATATTTTTCTTATCAGAACAGATCCTATTCCGGAAGGTTTATTTTTATTTTCAATTTTCGAATTATTTGAAGTAATTGTTCCTTTGGCATTTTCTACAAGAAAATCTTTAATATCAAGACTTAGTTTATCATTGTCAAAATTCATCGTATTAATATTGAAACCAATACGATCTATGACCATCTTTATTTTAGCAGCATCGGAATGTGCGTCATCCGGAATAATGGAAACATCTTTTACTTCTCCTTTTTTAGGATTTAAAGAAATATTTTTAACCAAATAATTATTACCATTAGAAAAAAGTACATTTTCTCCCGAAAACGCAAAATCTTTATATTTTACGGGAATTTTTTCTTTTGAAGTTTCTTTATCAAAATGCAATTCATTGATATTCAGATTTAAATTTTCACCAGTAAACAAATCTGCCCCGTTTGGCTTAATTACATGAACTTTAGCATTGCTAAGTTTAAAACCACCTAAATCCACCTCATAATTCATGGGCTTATCCGATTTTACAGCCATTGCTCCTGTGTTATAAACGACAATATTCGGATTGTAAAAATTAGCATTCGCAAGAGAAATCTTATTCTTTTTCAAAACAACATCAGTAAATTCCATTTTCTGAATATTGACTTGGAAAAGTTTTGTTTTTTTAGGGTAATATTTTTTAAAATGATCAATCGTAATTAAAGGAACCACCTGAAAATTCTCAACAGACACTCTTCCATTTGAGGTCTTTACTGAATTTATTTTCAAAGCATAAACATTATCCGGTTGAATGAAAAAATTCTTTCCTTTAACATCATACGTATCAAAAACAACAGGTAATTTATCTTCAACAGACTCTTCCGTCAATTGTAAATTTTCAACATATAAATTCAGTTCTTCAACAGAAAAAAATTTCTGTTTTGTATATTTGAAAATACTGATATTTCCTTTATTAATTCTTATATTTTCGAAGCGGACAGGGCTTCTCTTCTTATCGGTTTTCACATCAACCGGTTTTGCAAGAATAATATTCAGATTAGGTTTCGATAAAAGCATGTCTGAGGAACTGATCTGCTTATTAAAAATCGCATCAAAAATACCAAAACGGCTGATTTTCAAAGTGTCAATTGTGCCTTGCAAGCCAATCACATTGACGTTTTGAGGATTTTTGTTATTGACCGTAATCCCAGTTGACAGAATGTTCCCCGACATGAGGTCAACTTCCATATTTTTGTAGGAAACCTTGTAATCAGTATTGTTTTTTATATATTTTGGAAGCTGGGTTTTAAGCCAAACATTAAGTCCAAAATTTGCCAGTAAAATAATTACCAGCAAAACTCCAAGACCAATAACTATTTTTTTAACCCATTTTTTCATGTTTGGCTATTAATTTTTTATTACTATTAATTCTTTATATCCAGCTCTATCACATATCCTTCATGTCCTCTTACATTAATAAATTCACTACCATGGAAACCAAGATATTGACCTTTAATCCCCGTTAATTTCCCTGTAAATTCAGGTCTTTTATCTAAAGTAAATGATGTTACTTTTTCCGGTTTTTCAAAAGGATAATCAAATTTCCACATCGCATCACCTTCGCTGTAGAATTTCTGGAAATCTTCAGGAAAATATTCTTTAATTTTTTGCTGAAAATCTGCTAAATCTACTTCTCCTTCAAAATCATCCTGAAGCATCTTTTTCCAGCTTGTTTTATCGGCAACGTGTTGCTTTAATGCAACCTCTATCATTCCCGCTTCATAACGATTCTCTGTTCTGGCAATCGGCAGGGCAAAAGTTGCACCCTGATCGATCCATCTTGTAGGAATCTGCGTATTTCTCGTTACTCCGACTTTCACATCGCCGGTATACGCTAAATATACGACATGCGGCTGCAATTGGATTTGCTGTTCTACTTCCAAATTCCGTTCCGCAATTCCCAAATGGGCTGTAGAAAGTTCGGGACGAATGATCGTATCACTTGCATAAGGACTTTCAAAAAAGCAGCTTTTGCAGAATCCCATTCGGTAAATTGGTTTATTTTCTCCGCAATTCACGCATTGAAAACCGACATGTTTTATGGTTAATTCTTTTCCAAACAATTCGTTCATGTGAATAAGGTCGCCGGAAAGGTTCAGGTAATATTGAATCGGCTCATCATTGAAGCTCGTCATTTTTAAAATTTGCCCTCGAAACTGCATATTAATTTTAGTTAACTTTTTTAAGTAAATTTAATGATTATATTTTTCACGAAGTAAATTTATATTTTTGTACTCTTAAAAATACACAGATGAAGTATATTGTAACCGGAGGAAGCGGTTTTATTGGTTCCCACTTAGTTGAGCAATTATTAAAAAAAGGACATTCTGTCATAAACGTTGACAACTTCGATAATTTCTACGATTATCGGGTGAAAATTAAAAATACATTAGAGTCTATTGGCAAAAATCAGCATTTTGAGTTTTCTGATAAGGAAAATGATATTCAACATTTAATTTCAATTTCAAAATCAGAAAATTACGTACTGTATTATCAGGATATTCGGGATAAAAAAGGTTTGGAGGAGATATTTAAAAATCATGAGATTGATTTAATTATTCATCTTGCAGCACTTGCCGGAGTTCGCCCTTCTATCGAAAGACCTTTGGAATATGAAGAAGTAAACATTCGGGGAACAATAAACCTTTGGGACTTATGTAAAGATTTCAATATCAATAAATTCGTCTGCGCATCATCTTCAAGTGTTTACGGAAATAACGAAAAAGTTCCTTTTGCTGAAACTGACAACGTAGATAATCCGATTTCTCCTTATGCTGCAACTAAAAAATGCGGTGAAATTTTAGGTCATGTTTATCATGATTTATATAAAATTGATATAATTCAACTAAGGTTTTTCACAGTATACGGACCGAGACAGAGACCGGATCTTGCCATTCATAAATTCACCAAATTGATTTCAGAAGATAAAGAAATACCTTTCTACGGCGATGGAACGACAGCCAGAGATTACACTTATATTGATGATATTATTGATGGTATAGTAAAATCAATCTATTATCTGGAAGATAACGCTAATGTTTATGAAATCATTAATCTTGGAGAAAGTCAGGTGATTAATTTAAATGAAATGGTTTCCACGATAGAAAATACACTGGGAAAATCTGCCATCAGAAAAAATCTGCCAATGCAGCCCGGCGATGTCCAGAAAACCAATGCAGATATTACCAAAGCAAAGACATTAATTGGCTACAAACCTGACACAAACTTCCAAAATGGCATAAAAAAATTTGTGGAATGGTTTTTGAGAAAGTGACCTCAAGTAAGCTTCAGAAAGTCGCTCTAATACTTTCTGTTGGCATACGATGAACAAAAATTAATAAAAAGAATTGAAAATCAGGTGTAAAAAGGCATATAATATAAGCTATTTTTATACTTTTGCAAAAAATTAGAAAATTATGTACTGGACATTAGAATTAGCTTCATATTTAAGCGACGCACCTTGGCCAATGACTAAGTCAGAACTTATCGACTATGCAATCAGAACTGGTGCACCGATGGAAGTAGTAGAAAACCTACAGGCAATCGAAGATGAAGGAGAGATCTATGATGCAATCGACGAGATCTGGAGCGATTATCCTACGGACGAAGATTATCTTTGGAACGAAGACGAATATTAATTAATTGCATGAAGCTTTAGGTCTTGCTTGAAGCTTTTTGCCATTTTTTAACTATCAATTTTTACACGATAAGTGTTATTAAAAACGCTTAAAGGATATCACTTTAGGCATAAAGCAAAAAATTTATGAGTTTTTTAAACAAAGTTCTAAAAGGGTTTTTGGGAGACAAAAAAGCGCAGGACCTAAAAGAAGTAAAAAAAGTTGTAACAAAAATCAAAGCTGTTGAACCAATTATTCAGCAATTGTCTGATGATGGTTTAAGAGAGAAAACTGCTGAGTTTAAAGAAAATATTAAATCT